>Ga0233451_10000307_pt1 | contig 50910 bp, 34 predicted proteins | sample 011ome_29_FD_183052 | JGI IMG/M metagenome (GOLD analysis project Ga0233451, IMG submission 183052) | Coastal salt marsh microbial communities from the Groves Creek Marsh, Skidaway Island, Georgia - 011504CT (spades assembly) | ecosystem: Environmental > Aquatic > Marine > Intertidal zone >... | reverse complement strand
TAGATTCTGACATTGTGTTTTCTCCGGGGCGATTCTGCGCTAAGTATTCATAATCTCTTTTGTTTAAATTCGATTTATTAATATCTCTTACATCAAATTTGAGCATACGTTTTTTGGCAAAGATGCGTAATTCTTTTAAAAAGTTGTACCAGTTGTCTTGTATTGACTCTACTTGTCCTTCTACAATATCTTTACCAACAATGATTGTAACACCATTTTCTTCATCAAGTGCCACGCTAACTTTTCCTAAATCTATATTTTCAATTTTATATCCAAAATCAAAGAATCTAGCTTCTTTAGGAACATTAGTGACTTTTCCATTTTCATCACCGATAGATACGTTTGGAAAACGTCCTCTTATTTTGTTAAATAAATCAACTGCAAAATTATCAAATTTGTTCATAGTAAAGTATTTATCAATAGTTGCCACTTACAAAGATAGGCATGGGCAATTCGTAGTCATTATCATAGCCACTTTCCATCTGTGTAAAGGTATTGTATATCGTAGGATCCCAGTCTTTCATTACACTTATCATGCGTAGAACTAGTAACATACTACTAACTAAATCATCGGTCATACCAGGCTTTGCTTGATAGCTACTACCTTGAGCAATATATCCTTTAAGTTCACTTATAAAAGGTTTACTCTTAACAATCAATTGATCGTTTTCAACCATTGTTTTCAATCGGCTACATGCTGTAACTTTGCTGCTATGTGTAGTGTTAAAACCTTTTCTAAATTTACGTACATGTCCTTTGCGAATAGGTTCAGACACAAATAGTCCTGGTATATTCTCTTCCCCAAAATCGTTTATAACGAGTAAACATGCTTCTCCAATTCCATTGTTTTCAACACTCCAATATACACCATTATCACTGCCGCGTTGGTCTGCTAAGTATTGGCAAATATCTTTAAGTACTCTTATTTGTCCAGGTATGGCAGTAATATTGTGCTGCCATTCAGCTACCTGTTTATAAGTTGGTAATTCTACAACTTGTATAGCAGCATAATCTCCGCCTGTACCCATACTAGGATCTAAACCTACAGCATAGTTTTTATCCGGATCAATTTTTGAATACCAGCGTACTTGCCCCATGTTTAGTGTAGGATTTATACCTTCCATAGCAGAAAGTTTAATACTGTTAATTAATGTTTCATCAAAAACAAGAAATTCACAGCCATATTCACGTCTAAATTTTTCTTCGCCAATACGTCCAATTTCAGCAGATTTCCATTTGTCATCTCTATCTGGATGTTCCCACCAATCTGCACGGAAAGCATGAAAGCCATTGCGTCCTGTGTCATTTTCATTGCCGTATTCATCAAACTTGTCTTCTGCTTGTTTCCAAATTGTAGCAAATGTATCTTCATCACTGTTTGGTGTGCTTGTAAGAATAGCACGACCACCTGTTGCTAGTGTAGGAGAAATTGATGTCCAAAACTCTTCGGCAATATTCGGTTGTACAAACGCAAACTCGTCACAATATAATAACGAGATAGATAAACCACGTCCTGTATTTCCTGTCGTTGTTTGACTTATAATTCTACTGCCATTTTCAAATTCGATACTTCCTTTGTTATAACTAGTAACACCGGCTCTTATAAAATCAGGACATGTTTCGTAAACATAACGAATACGTTGCATTATCTCTTGAGCACCTGTATATTTGTGAGCAGCAATTAATATAGTTTGATCTGAAGTAAACATAGCATACCATGTTAAATAGATACTGGCACATGTAGTTTTACCTGTTTGCCTAGGCATCATGTTAATATTAAATCTATACTTATGATAGCTTTCTAATAAACCTAGTTGATACTTGTAAGGTTCAAATAACAATTTGCCTTGTACTGGGTGTTGAATATTAGCAAAATGTTCAGCAAAGTACAAGTACCCTGTATCAGGATCCATACACTTCAATAAGTGATCAATTTGTTCTTCACTATATTGTTCTTGTTTATTGGCTTTTTTTATTAATACGCCGTCTAATGATGTTGCCATAATAATATTTATTCAAAAAAATAGCGCCATCAGGCGCTATTGAAGTATCTGGGGGGATACGTTATTTTTTAAACTGTGGAGGCACCTTGCCTTTTTTTGCTTTTTTATCTTTAATGGCTTTTTTCATTGGCTCTTTTTTGTCGCCGTCTTTATCCATATCTAAAAAGTCTGGCTTTGCTTTCTTTTCATTAAGTGCTGCCCATAAACGATCTTTAATGCTTTCCATTGCCATTGGATTGTCGCCCATTGCTTGTGCCTTGTGCATTGTTTTCTTTTTATGAAGATCGTCGCCGCTTGGTAATACAGCATCTAGATCCATGTATTCTTCTTCTGGCTCGTTATCGTATTCTTCAACTTCTTCTTCTTGTGCTTCACCTTGCTGAACTGCTTGTAACGCTTGAAGTAGTTGTGCCATTTGACCAGCATTATCCAATTGTATGTTAATACCAGGCGCTGGTGCTGCGCCCATTTGTCCGTCCATTTCAGGTGGACATTCTGCTACTGATTTTTCAACAGCATCAAAGTTTCTTAATATATCTAGCATGTTACTCATTTTTAGCTCCCTACTACGCTTTCTGTGTTTGTAGAATCTTGCGCTGGTTTTTCCATTTCAAAACCTGGCTGAGCATCGTCTCTTTCTTTACGTGCTGTTTCTAATTCTTTTAATAGATCCATTATACGTTGTCCGCCTACTTGTTCTTGTGCGGGCATAGCATCCAATTCTTCAGTTGTAAGCATTGGTTCGTATTCTTTATCTTCTTTCTTTTCTTGATATTCTTCTCTAGGATCAGTTGGACTTCTAACGATAATATTACTTTGTTCAACTCCGCAGCAGTTACCAATGTATTCTTGAATAGCATCAGGTGTGCTTGGATACTGTAATTCTGCTTCGTAGTAACGTACATCAATGTTTTCCAGTTGTGGAAAATCTAAAGGACGTTCCTGTATTGGTGTTTTCTTTGCTGCTGATAAACTTTTTACAGCAAATTTTTCTAAACATCTTTTTAGATTGTCTTCGCAACCTTCTGGAAGATCGCCAGCAATACCAATTTTAAAAGGGTATACTTTATGTGTTTCAGTTAGATATTCACTAAATTTTTTCATTGTTATAGTCCTGTTATATGTTATTTATCTTTATCTACTGCTTTAAGACGCTCTAATAGACTATTTCTATCTGTTACAACATAGCCTTCGCCTTCTGTAATACCAGTTGGGCTAAAGCTATCTTTGTCTAGTTTTTCTTTTTTAAGTTGTAATTCTACCATTTTTAGTTTCTTATCTAACTTAGCAACTTTAGCATCAAGGTTTGTTTTTAACATAGTGCCAGCTACTTCAAAAACTCTACCACTATAACGGCTTTCTACGTTCATACCTAAATCCATAAGGTCTTCATATGCTTGCATTGCTTTTTCAGATACCTCGTTTAATTCTTTGTCTGCTAGTTCACCTAGTCCTTTAACTTGTGGCAAAGCAGAATTAATTTTATCAAACTCAGCTATGTCGCGAATAGTATCTTCTTGTTCTACGATTGCTTCTTGTGCTTTTTTTGATTGTTCTTCTGCAATCATTTCCTTAGCATCTGGTAAATTTAACAAATCTTCAAGTTTTTTAGTCATAGTAGTTTCCATTATATACTACTATTATTTATCCTCTACGACCAGAGTGGAAAATATCATTTTCACTTACCACTCTAAACTTCATACCATTTTGTTTACAATAAGCATTTGCCGCAGCCCATTTTACTTGATTCAATGCCCAGTGGGCTTGATTGTGTTTACTGCGAGCTTTTTCTTTTACTGTTTGGTTGTATGGCTTTACTTCTACAACTTCTACATGTTGCTTGCCTGTTCTGTCAACATACACAACAAAAAAGTCTGGAACATAAATTGTTTGTTTTCCAGTAAATGGATTTCTATAAGGAATTTTAATAGCTTCACTAGCCCATTTGGCTACACTAGGATGTTCGTCACAAAATTTCATAAAAGCAAATTCCCAACTACTTCTGTAAGTTGGCTGTCTGTTACCGAGATATTTTTCTTTATTTTTTACGGTGTATTTGCCTTGAGCATATTTTGCCATTATACCACTATGTTACGAGTAATTACATTTTCTTCTGTAGGTTCAGTAACAAATCCCAGTTTGCTAATAGCACTTCTATTAGTGTTTAAAATTGCGCCAATAAGGTTGTTAAGTTTTACATCGTCAAAACTTTTTAATTGATCTAACAATTCCATAACTTTTACATTGTCAATTTTTGCTTGTCTTAATAAAATTGTAGCAGTTGATATCGCAGCAGTTTTTTCAAATCCTCTTGACTCAAAAAACCCTACTACAGCATCTACTTGATTACTAGGATAACTAATTGCTTCTTTTTCGTAATTAAAAAAGAATTCTTTGCTTTTAACAATAGTATCATTTAAAGCTACATTTGTATTTACTATATCTGTCATTGTTAAAATACCTTTGGAAGTGCTTGTGTTTGATTTTGGTTGTTGTTGGAAGGAAAGTTTGTATTGTTTATTTGGTTTACAGCTACATTTTCTATACCTGTTGCTAGTTCAGTAATAAGTCCACCAAAGGATAAATTTTGAGCATTTCTAAAAGTATTTGCTCCTGTAATAAGTGCGCCCAATACATTACCTTGCTGGAGGTTATTAATTGTAGATTCTGTGCCTGCTAATACACCGCCAGTGCCAAAGAAACTACTGCCGCCACCGCCTTGTATTGTAAGAGGACTTGATACAGTATCATATCTACCTTCACCAAATGTTTTTGGATTTACACCTGGTTGTGTTAAATGTCTATCCATTACTACTGATTCATAAGAAAATCTCATTGTGTTTTCTTTAAATTGACCGCCTTCGATATTTACACTATTATGATTCCATGTTTCGATGAGTGGATTAAAATATGTAAAGCTAGTATTAGTAGGTTGTCCGTTTTCTGGGTGTAATTGGAATACTTGAATACTAGTAAAAAAGTTATTGCTTTTTCCTGGTCTATCTAAACCATATCTATAATCAAAGTTTTCACCATTACTGTACGCATTATTTTTATTATCAATCCTTAGTAAAGCTGGATCATGAATTTCAGGAGATGTGCCATTTGGCTGTGTATGACTAGCATCACTATAATAATAATTAAAATAACTTTTCCATAAAAAATTTGTTAATCCAGCATTATCGTCATGCCATGTCATGTTTACCGGAGCATAGTTTACAGCAGTTTGATGTACTTTTTTCCTATTATATTGATTTAAAACTTGTACATCTACATTATAATTAGGCAAATCTACTGACTTACACAGTACATTTATTTCTCTTTTTACAGTATTGTTAAGAGCATCGTTTGAACTAATAGGTATATTAGGATCAATATTTAAAACCACATGGAATAGATGAGGTAGTTTAGGAGCCAATCGCATATTGCCGTCAACATATATACGACTCGCATGTTGATAGTCTGCTAAGTTTCCTTTTGGACTCAAAGCACCACTAATTAAATTATCAAAAAAACCTGAGAACGGATTAGCCATATTGTATTTATCCTATTAATTAACTGCGTAGAAAATAAAAAAGGAGTATATTAAAAAAATATACTCCTAAATTAATTGGCAATCTTCTAATTTTTATTAGCCGCCGCCAGTTACGTTTGTTCCTAGTGTTCTGCCAACTGCTGTTCCTAACCCAGTATTTTCTGGAGTTTGGATTGCGTTGTCATATTGAATACTTAGTGTAACATTTACCGGATCGTTGTTGGCATATGCTAAACTGTTGTAGTTTGCTTCTGTGATGAAACAACCATAACATTCCCAAGTTTCTAATACTTGTACTCCAGTTGCTCCGTTACCGCCATCGAGTATTTCAATACGTGTAACAAACTTGTAATCTTGACCACTGTTAGCACTTGCTTGCTCCATAAAGTCAAATTGTTTCTGTAGTTGTTCACCAACTAATTTTTGTACGTTGTTGTTAATATCTTCACGTAAATTTAATGATAGTGGGTTCCATGTGTGCTTACCTGCTAGATAAACTTTACTATTGTATACAGGAATTTCCATGTTTTCAAAAGTTAAGTTTGGTCTAGTAACGTCCATAACTTGTTTTGTTAATTCAGTTGTTGGTGTTGAAACTCCAAAGTTTTCTAGTGTAACACGAAAACGATATTGAAGTTTTGGCATAAGCAAACCTTGACTGCTTGCGCTGTCACTTGTTGCTAATGGAACTGTTAGTTTTGATAAAGATGAGATTGCCATTTATTACTCCTATTCACAAGTATTTATCATAATAGGGGCAACTTGCGCTGCCCCACTATTTTTAAAGACCTGCTATTTCTCCTGTGTTTTTAAGACGTAGCGGAATGTAAATAAATTCTACTGCTTTTACTGGTTCTATAGCAATATCTACATATAACTCGTTTCTATCAATTCTAGCAGGAGTATTATTTGTTTCGTCACATACAACTAAGTAGTCAAAAATTGCTCTTAGTCCTACAAGCTCTACCATTAAACTTTCAACCTGCTGTTTGATTTCATCACGTGTGATTTTATCATTTGGTTCAAAGATATATGGTTTAGCAAGTTTCTTAAGTTGACTACGTAAGTAAACTGTAAGTCTTGCGACATTTACTCTGTCTAGCGCACTAGCATTAGCTGCTCTTGTTTTTTGCCCAAATACAACTAATCCTGCTCCGTTTAGGAATGTAATAGGGTTAACGTTATTTGAGTATAATGTATCACGCTGTCCTTCGTTCAACGCTACACTTACAAATTCGCCTTCGCTATCAATATATCCTGTAGCAGTAGCATTTGTTACTCCGCCGCGTCTTGTTCCTGCTGGAGCAAACCATGGATAAGCAACTTGGTCATTTAATGCTATAGTGCGTAGTGCCATATGCGATGCTGGAACAATTACATTGTTACCTGCGTTATCGCTTGTAAATCCACTTGGATAATATACACCTAAATATTCATCACTTGTTACAAGACCGTCATCATTGTCCTCTGGTGCGAGAGCAACGTTAGTTGACCAGTTTTGTAAATCAGTTGTACTAGAGCTAAGTCTCATTGGAGAGTCTCCAACAACAAATGCTGTTAGTCCTCTAGCTGAGTTAAGTGTTACCATTTCACCAATTAGTTCTGGATAACCTGGTGTAGCAATTAAGTTAAAGATACGTGATTCGTCATCTCTAATATCTTGGTTGCTGTTCATTTCGCTTTGTAGAGCTTTTACAATAACTTTACGTTGTGCTTTACGTCCAAAGCTACCTGAACCGTCTGCGTTGTTAGGTGATTCAGTAACCCAACGATTAGCATAATATCCGCTCATCGAAGCATCAGACATTCTAGGGTTTGTAGAATCAATATCTATAGCATCACGCACATAACGCTTAACATTAAATCCGCTTCTACGTGTGTTCCATAAAATCATGCCTTTTGGATATAATGCTGGATCTGGAGCATCTGGATCTAAGAAGTCAGCAATCAACAAGTCAGTAATAGCACCTGCTGTGCCACTATTAGCACCTGCTGTGTTATAACGAGCATCAGCAAATAATACACCTGCTTCAGTTGTTTGATCTGATGTATCTAACAATACCCACTTTGAAGTATCGCTGTTCCATTTGTACACTTTTGGATAGTTTTCTAAATCTGCTGTGCTAATCCATACATCACCTTCGACTAATGCTGTATTATCACTTTGTACAGTTGGAGCACTAGCTGATACAATTGGTCCTGCTGGATCAAGAGCACTCGAACCGCCAACGTTTCCGTCGCCGTTATGATCATAGTTATGATAACCAACCCATGTAGTTCCGTTATGAATCATTAAATCAACTTCGTCTACAACACTGCTATACCATAGCGCACCTGTTTCAGGAGTTGCTGTCGGAGCAGTTGCTTTTGCTGTATATGTTAATACATTCCAGTTACTTGCCATAAATTGTTTTGGATTAGTAGCACTTGAAGTACCAGGTACATAATACAAATTAGAAGTGCTTGTTGGAATAGTAGCATCAAATGCTGTAAATATACTATTCATTGGTGTATTTGTACCATCAACAATTCTAATTTCTCCACCTTTGCTGTGTGAAATAACAAGTTGATTTTTACTGTTTACAGTAGCACTTACATTTGTAAGTCCTGCGGCGTTAATTTGTCCGGCTATTAAATCAGCATCTGATACTGCTGCTGTAGCAGTAAATGATACTGTAACTGGCGAACTCATTGCTGAACTTCCTACAGTTGACTCGCTTAATGTAAATGTATGAGCTGCTGCTGTGTAAGTGCTTGCTGTAATAGCAGCACTTGTAACAGTAGTTGCGCCAGCTGATTGTCTAACATAAAGTTGAGAACTTGCTACTGGTACAGTTGCTTCAGCTACATTAGTTCTTACATAGACAGCTCCTGCTGGTATATTCATTCCGCCGCCTGTGCTATCAATTGCTGCTAATGCTGCGTGATTGCTGTCGTACAGTGGTGCTGAACTTGTTGACCAAGAACTTGAAGTTGAACTCCATTGTTTTACACTATAAGAAGCACCAAGATTTGGATTAGTTGTTTTAATCCAAACACTTCCTGTTGGTCTTGGACCAGCATCTCTAGTTTTCCAAGCTGGCACATTTGTATGTGGATCAATTGCTAGTGTTGGTCTTTGATATGTTGCTGATGTTATACCTGCGTCTGTTAAAACATCATTTGTTGTTGACATTGTTACTGCGGCAAATCCACCTGTTCCGTCATAGAACAAGTTAAGTACACCGCCGGCTGCACTTGCGCTAATACCTGCTGATGTTGCGCCTGCGTCAGCGTTAATATCACTTACGATTTGGTTAATTGTTGTTCCTGTTGTAGTAACAGTTGTAGCAGCACCATTGATAGTAAACACAATAGTACCAGTGTTTCCTACAGCATTTGCTGTGTTTCCTACAGCAAATGGCCATGAACCAATCCAATTTGTAGAACCAACTTCTACCCATGTTCCGCCGGAGTTTTTATACCACAAACGATTAATGTTTGTTACAGCAACAATAGCATAATCTCCAACAGCGCCTACACTAGTTTTTGGCGTGTAATCTGCCCCTGAGTAATCTACAACTTTAGTTGTATCAGTAATTGTTAAAGGAACTTTGTTTGTAAAAGTTTGACCATTAGTTGAACTAGCTGCTTCGCCATTCCATTCAAAAATTCCATATTTTGTGTCGTCAGTATCAAACCACCATGCTCCATTAGCAGGATCGCCAGTCACTTCTGTAGCACTGCCTGTCAAGGCACCTAAATCTACATCTGGTCTTACAACATATGCTCTGTTAGCTACGCCTAAATATGAATAAGCAGCTTGTAAACCATATTCGTTTTGCTCGCCGCCATGGATAGGATTACTACTAGCATCTGTATAAAAAAGCGGATCGCCAAATGTTTCAGCAAGTTCTCTTTGTGAACTCATTAAATACACTTTACCTGCGTTTGCTTTAGTAGTACCAGGTGCTATTCCTGTGCCACCTGGATTTGCTTTATCTTGTTTTGTAGCTACAAAAATTAGTGGTGTTGTACCCGGTTCAGCCGGAGTATAAAAACTCTCGTCAATTACGCTAACCTGTACACCTGGTGATGTCAATGCCATTTTAATTTCTCCTCATTGGGTTATCTTGTTGCTATTTGTATTTAGTGAAAATAGGGCAAAATACCGTCAAAATAGCAGTTAACTATGTATTTAATGGTTGACAAATAAACAAATTTACGCTATAGTAGTATAAATTAATATTTACGGAGTAGCGCAAAAATGGCAATTGATTATAAGTTTAACGAAGATAATCTTATAGCAGAATTCAAAGAATATATTGATTCTACATACAAAGGTCATTATTCGCAAAATAAATTTCAATCAACCGAAGTAATCATAGAGCGTGGTCACGGTACCGGATTTTGTATGGGCAATGTAGACAAGTATTCTAATCGATATGGCAAAAAAGGCACTAAGGATGATCATAGGAAAGATTTAATGAAAGTTCTTCACTATGCTTTAATTCAGTTGTACATACATGACAACGATCTTTAACCTATAACAAATCCATAGCCAGTTCCGCCAGCTAAAGAAAGTGCTACTTCGGCATCTAATTTTTCCATCTCAGCTTGTGCTTCAGCTTTGAGACTTGCTCCGTTTAGACTAGTTCCGCCTTGAGGGCCTGCTATAGTGGCAAACTTTTCACGAGCTTCGCCTAGCATGTATTTACATCCAGCAAGTGTATAATCTTTTATCCATTGTTTTGCTTTGTAATCAGCTAATAATTGGTTATCTGGACGATAATTGTAACACCATAATAGCACTTCTTCTTGTGCTCTAGGACGTTGTAAAATTGTTAATAATTTTGTTGAACTATTCCAAGTAAATTCTATATAGCTACCAAACATACGTCCAACTAATTCTTGTCTTTGCGCAAATAATTCGTAAGAAGCTAAACCACCAACACCACTGGCTGCTAACAAATATGTATTTGTGTATGCCAAATTAAAAGGTTCAAACAAACTTCCGCCATCGCCACCGCCAGTACGTGAGCCAACACTACGTCTATAAATTTGTCTTACTTCTTCAATTTCGTGCGGTAACGTATAACTGTTTCTATCTTCTTCGAGTTCTAGCGATACAAAACTTTCTTCTACACTATGCTCTGTTCGTTGTCTATACTTTGATAGAGCTTTTGTTAAAGCACTTTCATAATGTATAGGATCTAACTCTACATCAACCATGCCGCCTCCAAGGAAAGCGTTTACATAATCAAATATTTCTTGTTTTTGTGTTACTAGATCTGCCATTATTAATCTCCAATAGTATTTATGCTAAATATACGTATGCCACGCTTATCATTATATAGACCAAACAAAACAGCCGATTATGAATTTTTAGATAAAGTTATCTATGAACAATTCAGTATTGGCGGCACTGATATTAACATACACAAATACCTTGGTCCAAAAAATCCTAACGAATCTGATGCTACTCCAGATCAACCGCAATATGATGCTGTTGCTGAAACTAATATCCAAGATTTAGTGTTCTTAGAAAACAGAGATAGAAAATATGACCCTGATATTTACACATTACGTGCTATATACAATGTAAGTGATACAGATTTTAATTTAAGCCAGTTTGGATTATTTTTACAAAACGATACTTTGTTTATGACTATACATATTAATAGTAGTGTTAAAACATTAGGTAGAAAAATATTAAGTGGCGATGTTATAGAGTTTCCTCATTTATTAGACGAATATGCGCTAAATGATTACAGTGTAGCATTAAAACGTTTTTATGTAGTAGAAGATGTTAATAGAGCAGCAGAAGGGTTTTCACAAACTTGGTATCCACACTTATATCGTGTAAAATTAAAACAAATATACGACGGACAAGAATTTAGTGACATATTAGATTTACCAGCAGGAGATGATGCTGATAATACATTACGTGATGTATTAAGTACATTTGAAACTGAAATGAATATCAATAATGCTATAGTTGCCAAAGCAGAAGCTGATGCTGCTAAGTCAGGTTATGATACTTCAAATCTTTATACGTTACAAGTAGATGCCGCTGGCACTCCGGAATTAGTAACAACAGATATTACAACACTTGATGCTTCGCAACAAGGATTATTAGTAGATCGTATTTCTCAAACTCCTACTCGAGAAGGATATCAAGGATATTTACTAGGTGATAATATTGCTCCAAATGGCGAATCGTTTGGTAGTGGCATAACATTTCCAAGTGTAAATGTTAACGGTGATTATTTTTTACGAACTGATATGATGCCTAATAGATTGTTTAGGTATGATGGTTCACGCTGGCTGAAAGTTGAAGATGGTGTACGAATGACTCTTACAAATACAAATACACGTTCAACACAAAAAACTTCCTTTATTAATAATACTACTACATCAAGTATCGGCGGCGAACAAGTTATTGAAAGACAAAGTTTGTCAAAAGCATTACGAGCAAAGGCAGATAATTAATGCAACATTTTTATGACGGACAAGTTAAAAGATATTTAACACAAATAATTAGATTAATTAGTGGGTTCAAATACAAAGATGGCAGCGGTACCGAAAAATCTATTCCAGTAGCTTACGGAGATTTAACAAGGCAAGTTGCTAACATAATTAAAGATAATAGCGAAAACAAACTTCCTAGTGTGCCAAGAATGGCAGTTTATATAACAGGACTAGAACTTGATAGAGAACGTCTTGCTGATGCTAGTTATGTAGAAAAGGTAAACATAAGAGAACGAGCATATAACGAAGCCGGAGAAGAATATTTAAACACACAAGGTAAAAATTATACTGTAGAAAGATTAATGCCAACTCCGTATTTGCTTAGAGTAAACCTTGATATATGGAGTAGTAATACGGATCAAAAATTACAAATTATGGAGCAAATATTAATGATGTTTAATCCTAGTTTGGAAATACAAACTACTGATAATTATATTGATTGGACTAGTTTGACTACTGTATATTTAGAACAAATTATGTTTAGTAATAGAACACAGCCTATTGGAGTAGATAGCGAAATAGACGTAGGCACACTTTCCTTTAGCACTCCAATATTTATATCACCACCAACTAAAGTTAAAAAACTTGGCGTAATTACACAAATTGTAGCAAACATTTTTGACGAAACAAAAGGCACTGTTGACTTAGGACAATCTATGCCTACATTAGAAGCGTATGCTGAAACACCTATCCCACTTACTAAAACAACAAGCATCAACAGTGATCCTGCTACTAAAACAGATATCACTGCTAACTTAGATACACGAGGTACAATAGCAGCAACATTTAAAAATTATGGATTGTATGTTATTGGCACTACAGCACAATTAGTAGACAGATCTGTAGTAGGAAAAGTAAACTGGCGTAATGTTATAGAAACTTATCCAGGTACATACACTGCTGGATTAAGTCAAATTAGATTACAAACTGTAACAGGATCTTACATTGTAGGTTATATAACTATAAATCCATTAGATGAAACAAAACTTACTATTTCTTGGGATAGTGATACATTACCAACTGGAGATGTTATTTCAGGACCAGCAAGAAATGCTAATTCTTACACTAGTTTTGACAAAATTGTAGAACCACAAAAATACAATCCTACCGAAGATAAAGTAGCAGGTTTTAGAATTTTAGTATTAGATCCTATAAACAATAGTGAAAATGTAGGAGGAAATGTAGGAGATACACCGTACAACTATGTTTATGACGGGCCTGACGCTTGGAAAAATAACGACGGCACTGACTTTGTAGCAAACGCTAATGATGTAATAGAATGGGATGGTGCTAGATGGCACACAGTAATTGATTCAACAGATAGCACTAACGGTGTTAATCAAAAGAACTTAGCAACAGGTGTAATTTATACATGGACTGGCGAAGAGTGGATTCAAGCATACGAAGGTGAATATTCACATGGAACATGGCTAGTACTACTTGATCCATAACTATATATATGAAGAACATAGTTTGTAGTGGCGCACTTTTTTATACTTTAAAGTCTAGTAGATTTTTACTTTTACATAGATGTAAAAGTCGACAAAATAATGTATGGGGATTAGTTGGCGGAACAAATGAAGATTTAGAAACTCCTTGGAAAGGCTTACAAAGAGAAATTGAAGAAGAAATTGGATTTATGCCTGATGTAAAAAAGGCAATTCCGTTAGAAACATTTATTAGTAATGATGAACATTTTAAATTTCATACATATCTTTGTGTTGTAAATGAAGAATTTATACCCCAATTAAACAATGAACACGACGGCTACGCTTGGGTAAGTTTTGGAAAATGGCCTAAGCCATTACACCAAGGTTTGAATAATACTTTAAAGAGTAAAACAAATCAACAAAAATTACAAACTGTTTTTGAACTTATCAAATTGATTGCGTAGCCATTTGTAATCATTAATTTTGTAAAGTTTTTCTTGATTGTTAGCAGCGTATTCGCCATATTTTTTGCCGTGATTAGCACCGTTAATCGCAGCATCTCCAAACTGTTTGTCTTTTCCTCTACTACACCAAGCATTTAATCTAAACTCGGTTTCTTCGTCTAATTGTCCGTCTATTGCTCGTGAACTAAGTTTTACACATTCTCTAAAAGCACTACGCCATGTGCTAAACTCGTCTGTGTTAAATTTTGTTATATTACTTATTTGATTAATAGTTTTAAATAGCGGACTTATACTTGTTGTCATATCAGGCTTGTTAGTGTCCATATTAAGTGTTAAATCTCGTGGCAAAAGTTTGACAGCGCCATATCCGTAAATTAATCCGTTTATTGGATTTTTTGATTTCCAAACATGAACTGTTCTTTTACTATCTGGATCATATGTAGGTATATAATAATCAAAGTTAAAATTATCTACTATCTCAGCATCGGCATCAATAATCCAAATCATATCAGTTGAACACAATTTTGCTGCCTCAATGTGTGCTTGATGAATACCTTCAACACCGTGAATACGTTTTGTTCTTGGAAATTTTTCTAATATGTTTTTATAATTAATATCAGCGTATTCTTCATCTTTACTTATGTATACAATATCGTAAGGTTCTGGCTGACTTGCTTGAACATCATATTGTTTTTTATTTGCTAAAAATCGCATTTTAATTTCGCGTTCAGTAAGTTGTTGATGTTTAGGTACTAAACTAATACCGTCCCAAGCATTGCCATTTTTAAACACGTGATTTGTTTGTCTTTCAAATTGTTGATCATGAGTAAAATATAGATCAAATTTGAAATCTTTTGAAACAGTGACTTCTTTTGGTATGATCCATAGCATTTCAGTTTTGCTAGTGTCAATTGCTCTTAAGTAATCTTTGTAAGTGTTAATAGTAAATCTATCATATACAACAGCACTAGAGGCTACAATATCCCATTCTTTGCGCCTAGCTATGGTTCTGTATTCTATTTCTTTTTGTGTTAACGGTGCGTGTTTTGTAAATAAAAATAATCCATTATAGGTTTCTTTTCCATTTGCTTTGTGTTTAAAAGCATGATTGATTGTTCTGTCATAACTGTTGTGTATATCTATATACATACTCATATCAAAATCTTCATTTATTTTTATGTTAGGAGTTGTTCCCCAAAACATATTAGATTTAGATTCGTCAAATGCTTTTAAATAATCATTGTAAGTTTGTATGTTAAACACAGGAAATGCTTTTGGTATACTAGCAACAATATCATGTTTCTTTCTGTTAGCATACCATCTGTGTTCAACTTCTTGTTGTGTCACAGGAGCATGTGTTGACATAAGTGCTACACCATCCCAGAACTCACCATTTTTAAAAATATGGTTTATCTTTCTATCGTATTCATTGTCATGCGTAAAGTATTGATCAAATTTAAAAGAAAGTTCAACTTCTACATCACTAGGAATTGCCCAAAACATTTCAGTTTCAGTTGTATCTAATGCTTTCAAATAATCAGAATAATTGTTTACAACAAATCTATCATACTGAACTTTTTTACTACCAATGTCGTTCCAGTGTTTAGCATTTACAATATGCCTATATTCTATTTCTTTTTCAGTTACTGGGGCGTGTTTACTATATAAAAATAAACCATTTCTAAAATGTTTGCCATCTACTTCGTGTACGAATGTATGGTTAATTTTTCGATCAAATTCATTATCATGTGTAAAATAAAGATCAAAGTCAAAAGCCGTAGTATCAATATTCTTTGTATATCCATAAAACAGTTCGGTGTTACTGTTTTCTAAAGCATCTAAATAATGAGAATAAGTTTCAATAATAAACTCGTCATATACACATTCTTGGCTTGCTACAATATCCCATTCTTTACAACTTGCTAAGTGCTTGAATTCAATTTCTTTTTTTGTTACTGGTTTATGTTTACTTAATAAAAATACAGCATTCCTATAAGGAAACCCGTTTACTTGATGAATAAAACTATGATTTTCATTTCTGTCATATTCGTTATTCCAATCAAATGTTAAACTAAAATCGTATACGTCTGTATTACAATTTCTACTAATTGCCCAAAATAATTCTGTACTTGACGTATCCATTGCTTGTAAATATTCATCATACGAGTCTACATGGAAAATATCATACGATTTATTCTTACTAGCAACTTTATAATGTTCTTTAGCGTTTACTAAAAATCTATGTTTAATTTCTTTTTCAGTAACTGGAGCATGTTTACTAAACAAAAAATAACCATTGTATGCACATGAATCTTCGCCTTGATTTATAAAAGCATGATTGCATTCTCTATCAAATATATTGTCGTGACTAAAATATGTATCAAATTTGAAATCGTGTGCTGTTTCTAAATGACTACATGTTCCCCAAAACATTTCAGTTTTAGTATTAGCAAAAGCATACAGATAATCAGCATATGTATCAATTGTAAAACTAGAATAAGTTACAGGTTTTGATCCAACAATGTTGTGTTGTTTACAAAACATAAAATGTCTATATTCTATTTCTTTTTGTAACACTGGTTTATGTTTTGAACATAAGAATAAACCGTTGTATAATTGCCTTCCATCAACATCATGTATAAATGCATGATTTTCCTTTCTGTTGTATGTGTCTGTGTGGTTAAAAACAAAATCAAAATCAAATGCCAAAGTGTTTATATTTCTGCTACTCATCCAAAACATTTCTGTTCTAGACATTTCCATAGCTTGTAAATATTCGTCATACGAATCGATTAAAAAATAATCATAAGGTGCTGGCACACTGAATACTGTGTTATGTTCTTTTCTTACTACAGGATGTCTATGTAAAATTTCATTTTCTGTAAGGGTATGATTTTTTGGTATAAGAAACACACCATTAAAACAAATTTTATCATCGCAGCTATGTACAAATGCGTGTACTTGATTCCTATCGATAATATTATGATGACTAATATAAAATTCATCTATACATTTTTGATATGTTCTTAGTTGAGGACTAGACATCCAAAACATATCAGTTGTAGATTTTTCTTTGGCATATAAGTAGTCTTCGTAAGTATCAATTTCAAAAAAATCAAAACCTTTAGGAGTACTATAAACGACATCCCATTCTTTTTTCTTTGTATAAAACCTATGTTCTACTTCTTTTTTTGTAAGTTTAGAGCTGGTGTTATATAAAACAACACCGTCATATGATTCTTTATTTTTGAAAACATGAGTAATTTTTCTGTCATATAAATTATGATGTGAAAAATATAAATCTAAATCTTTTACTAAATTTACATCATCTGGTACGCCCCAAAACATATCAGTTGTTGTATTATCTAAGGCACGTTTGTAATCAGAATAAGAATTTATTGTAAAAGTATCAAACTTTTTTGGACGGCTTGCTACCACCTCGTGTTCTTTTTTTACAGCTAAAAATCTATTATTAAATTCTTTTTCAGTAATTTTACAATGTTTACTCAACAGCATTACACCATCGTAATGTTCACCGTTTAGATAAACATGATTTATTTGTCTATCATATTGATTATGATGACTTATGTACAAATTTAAATCAAAAGAATCTTCCACAATAATATCTTGTGGTATCCACCATACTAAGTCGTCATCTAATGTTTCTATAGTATCGCAATAATGTTGATAGTCTTTAAAACTCATTTGTTTGTAAGGTAAAGGTTTACTAGCAAGTATGCTTACGTCTTTCTTTTCAGCGTAGAATCTATGAGATAGTTCTTTTTTACTTGGAGTATAGTTTTTAGGAGCAAGAATTATACCATCTTTAGTTTTTGCTTTTCCGTTACTAAAAACATGAACATATTTTTGGCTCCAGTCATCAGGCATATAGGAAAATTTAAAAAACTCACTTACTTGTACATCATTAGGGACAAGCCAAAACATATCTGTTTCGCTTTGTTTTTGAGCATCTTTATAGTTTTTTACACACTTGGCACTAGCAAACTTTTCAGATAATTTTTTAAATTCTTGATCTGATTTATTTCCTTGATAGAAAATATTAAAACTTTCTTTTCCACAAAGCACATCATACTTGGCACAAATATGTTTTTGCTCAATACGATATTGTTTGTTTAAGTTTTTCGTAGGAACAAGTTTAACTTTGTCCCAGCTTAATATTCTTTTACTTCTCTTGTACACATAAGGAAAACAATGGATGCCGTGTTCCTTAGGCTTAAAATGCCATGGAAATGTTCTTAGTGTTTCTAAGTCTTTATCTACAATCCAAACATAATCATAATCTTGATATTGATCTATAATACTATAGTCCATTGTATCATTAGTATAATGTTTTGGATAACCATTTAAAAAATGATTTTTCAAAACATCCTGTCCATTGTAAACAGTGCGTCCATATCTATTAAACTTGTCTACAGCTCTCATAATTTAAAACTCTTTGTTCCATAATGGGCAATTTTTTTACTTAAATCCGCATCAATAAAAATATCAAATCCGGCATCGTTAGCATTCTTGCAGAAATATATATCTTCTCCCATAAGTGTTTTAGTTTCTTTATGTTCTAAATATTGATGCCAAGGTTTTTCTAAGTATTCGTAAACTTTTGTATTTACTAACATACATCCCATGCCGACTGCCCAAACTTTGTGTAAGCCTCCTATTTCATCTAACCTTTCTGAAAGATTATTAGGATCTGTAAATGCTACACTTTGATAAGGTGGCATTCGTGTGCTGTAGCTGGCAGCTACAATTTCTTTGTTATGAGATAATAATATGTTTGCGGTATTTGCTGGCAAGTGCATATCACTATCTAACCACAGTATATGTGTACAACCTTTTTCTAAAGATTCGCTTATCAATTGATTACGTTGTTCAGGTATCACAGTACCTAAATTCATTAGTATTTCGCAATCAATAGTTTTGGCAATTTTTGCCAATGATAACGCAAACCCTGCGTGAACTGTATCACGAGCAGGCACACATATTGATAATTTCATTAGGTGATTGTTTCTGAAATAGTATCTGTGTTAAGTGTTGCTTCTGCTGCTACTGTCTGATCATTTAGTTGTCTAGCTTTACTTACAGCAATAGTTACTGCATCAGTAAAATCTTCCTCACTTAAAGAACTCATCAGAACCATGTTTTCAGGTTGTACTTTTCCTAGTGTAATTAAATCAGCAGAAGCTAAATGCGCAATAACATTTATCCAATGATGACGTTCGTCAGCCTCTGGAATATCCATGCTATCGATTGCTTCACAAACTTCTTTATAAAGTTCTGATTCTAAACCTAATTTTTCCGCTAGGTCTTTTTTTCTTTGTTTTGTATATGCTTGTGCTAAGTCAATATTAATAACTTCGTATAAACTTTTCATTTCCATTATATTATGTTCCTTGTCCGCCAAATGTATCGCTCATTTGAATTGTAGTTCCAGCTGAAATACTCAAAAAAGCACCCAGCCCAGCCATAGTAATTGGAGTACCAGAACCACCAAAGTAGTTTCTAATCTCTGACATTGTAATTGCTGATCCGGTTGCTGGTAACGCCATTTACTTTCCTATTGTACAAGTGTAACACACTATTTAAATTATGTCAACTAGTGTAGCCAAAATAATTTAGCTACACCATATGTTATTTATCGAGTAATTTTTTTACCATTTCTTTCAGCTCAGCAATCTCTGCTGCTTGTGCTTCTAGTTTAGCATCTTGCTCTTTGATTGCTTCAATAAACAATGGAGCAAGTTTTTCATACTTAACAGTAATATAATCTTCACCTGATTTACTCTTATATTCTTTTTCTTCGCTATCCCAATATTGATCAAAAGGAGCCTTAGCAATCGCTTGTGGTAAAACTTTTTCTACTTCTTGAGCAATAACACCAGCATCATTAATTTGGTTATCAGGATAGAAACCTAAATCATTGACTTCAGCTTTCCAATCAAAGTTTACACCAGTTAACGACTTTATTTTAGTTAAAGCATTTTCAATTGGTACAATATTTTCTTTCAATCTTTTATCTGATGAATAGGCTGTAACTTCGCCTACAGCATTCATATTGCGACCAAATGTAACATCGTTATTTGTCAAGTTCCAAATAGCTGGCCATTGACTGTTTACTTGTGCCCAAGATGTTGAATCGTCTCCGCCACGTAAGATATAAAACAAGTCACTGTTGTTATGTAACATAGCAACATTGTGATTAGTATCACGGAAATATAGTGTTGGTGAAGTATTCCTAATATAAATGTTTTGGCTTGCTGTTGTAGTGCTACGCAAGAAACCTGAACTATCAATACCATCAAGTGTATCAGCATCACTAGCACTAACACCAGTTAGGTTACTACCGTCACCTGTAAAACTATTAGCAGTAACATTACCTGTAATACTAATAGAACCACCTCCACTAAGTGTACCTGAAAAACTATCATTAGTATCGCTGCGTAAGAAACTACCTGAAGATACACCATCAAGTGTATCAGCATTAAGTCCGCTGCCAGGACCATCATTACCTTCGTGCCATACTTTGTAGTTGGTGCCACCAACATTATAAAGTAGACCATTTACCCCACTGTTGACATCAAGATATTCATCAGTTCTGTCATTGTAGATACGCATTGCTCCACCATTTACATACTGAATATAACCTCTGCGTGTTCCTGCTTGATAGAAACTTATGTAAGGTGATCCAGTTGAACTTTGTGTTGCTAACCTAAGTTGTTCATTTGAATTCCTATTACCGGTAAGAAGTCCAGTATACGTATCATCAGCATTACTGCGTAAGAATGCTGAGCTATCAATACCATCTAAGGTTGTAGCATCTACGCTTGTAAGTCCACTACCGTTACCAGTAAATGTATTTGTACCAATATTAACATCACCAAATCCGCTTGTTATACTACCAGCATTTAGTGCTCCAGTACCAGTTACGTTACTGTAAGTTCCGCTAAGTCTAGCATTAGGAACAGTTCCACTGCCTAAGTTACTTGCGTTAAGTGCTGTTAATCCACTACCGCCACCGTAGAAAGTACCATTTGAATATACATCTTTAGCAACACCAATGCCGCCATCAACAATTAGTGCACCAGTAGTGTTACTAGTTGACTGTGTTGTGTTATCGATATTGACAATAGTATTTGAATTAAAGTTCATTGAAGTAGCATTATCTGCTACAATAGTATCAACTGCTATGCTACCTACATTAGTAATGTTATTATCATTGAAACTTGTAGCACCTAATGATATAGCACCTGTAGCAGTTAATGAGTTATTTCCGATATTAATATTGCCAAAGCCGCTACTAATAGCACCAGCATCTAATGTGCCTACTCCAGTAATATCTAATTGGTGTTGTACAACACTGCTAGAACTGATTCTACCATCTGGCACTGTACCAGAGGACAAATTATCAGCATTTAGTGCTGTTAAGTTTGTACCTACGCCACTATATCCATTTGTGCCACTAAATGTAAATGCTGTTGTTGAAACAGTTACATTTACTCCAGGTATACTCAAAGAATTGTTTGTAGCATTACCAATTTGCATAAAGTTACTAGTGCTGTTAGAAGCTGGTTCAATGTCATAACCAAGGAATATGTTATTATTACCTGTGGTTAATGTTGTAGCACTTAGGGCACCAAGTACAATGTTGTTATTACCTGTAACAATTTCTAAAGCCTGTAACCCTAATGCTGTGTTATTGCTACCAGCAGTACTGTTTGCCATTGTACTCTTACCAACACTAGTATTACCGTCTCCAACACTAGTACGTTGTTCTTGACTGTCTGAACCAATTGCTGTATTGTTGTTTACACTAGTAGCAGCACTCAATGACGCAAACCCAACTGCAGTATTACCATCACCGGATAAGGCACCTGTCATTGATGTTCCACCGATACCTGTATTATGTTCAGCAGCAGCAGTTAAGTTTTCGCCATGTCCAAACATTAAGTTTGTAGCGCCACTATTTCCACCACGTCCAGCATTGAAACCATGTACAGTAATATCACTTGTAAATGTTTTTCCTGCTTGGCTTGTTGGTAATCTAGCATCATTTACTGTACCACTTGACAAGTTAGTTGCATTCAGTGTTGTTAAGCCACTGCCATTACCAGTTAGTGTTCCGCCAACATGTAAGTTCTTAGCAATACCTACACCACCGTCGACTATCATGGCACCGCTTGTAGTGCTTGTTGCTTGTGTTACATTATCTACATTTACAACAGTTGAACTTGCGAAGTTCATACTTGAACCATTGTCGCCGCTAATAGTATCTAGTGCTAAACTTCCTACATTTGTAATGTTATTATCGTTAAAAGATGTAGCGCCTAATGATATAGAACCTGTTGCTGTAAGGGCACTTGTTCCAATATTAATACTACCAAAACCGCTAGTAATACTACCGCCATCAAGAGCGCCGGTATTTTGTATGCTAGTATTGATTACTGTAGAACCAAGTGTTGTACTAGTAAGAACACTTGTATTGTTTACACGATATTCTTTGCCACTTATTACATTAACATTCTCGCTAAAGTCCCAGCTATCGTTAGCATTTGACCATGTAATAGTATGATCGGTTGCGCCTTTTAATGTAATACCACCGCCGTCTGCTGTCACATCAGTTGGTGTATCTACAGTGCCTAATTCAATGTTTTTATCATCAACTTGTAATGTAGTTGAATTAAGTGTAGTTGTAGTACCGTTTACAGTTAAGTCTCCTGTAATATCAACATCACCTGCAATACTAGTGTCACCGTTTGTTCCGTTAATTACAAATTTATTTAAGTCAGTACCAAATCTAAACGATCCCGCTTGATTAATTTGTAGTCTTGCTACACCTGCTGTAAAGAAATCTAAATCGTCATTATCAGACCCTGATGTCGTTTCAGCAACAATTTTTGTATCTTGATCAACATCAATAACACCGCCTAAACCGCTCCAGTTACTTCCGTCATATCCTTCAAATGTGCTATCTGTAGTGTTATAACGTATTTGTCCTTGAGCATCTGTAGGACGCTGTGCTGTAGTACCAACAGGTAACTTAATTGCCGAAGTATCACTAAAGTTAGTATAACCAGTAAAGGTTGTGACTCCATCAGTGTCTATAGTCATTCTTGTAGTTGCTGTTTGTACAACTTCGCCTGTTGTTCCTGTTTCACCAGTTTTTACAATAAAGTCGCCGCCTGTAGCATTACCTGTACCTAGGCCAGGTTGTATTGTTATATTACCACCTGCTACGTCTGTTCCAATTCCGCCTTCGCCTTTAATAATTGCTGGAAGAGGAGATGTTCCAAATTCTCCGCCGCCAATCACAACGTTTTGGTTTTTAAGAACAATAGTATTTTCTTTTGATATTGTACCAACTTGTGTAACAGCCGGATCAGCATTTACGTTTTGATTTGTTCTAATAGTAAATGATGTTGCGTTAGTAGTAGCACCAATAACTGGCCATTGTCCGTCTAAGTTAGTAATTGTACTTTGATCAATAATTACTGTATCACCAACCCTCACACCTAAAGTTAGAGGAGTATAATTAAATGAGATAGTTGTGCCTGTTAAAACACTACCTGTTAAATCATCACTTAAAAATACTTCGTTTTCGGTAATACCAGTAACCGTTGTGTTAGCAGGAATACTACCGCTACCAGTAACTGTCATACCAAATGCAATTGAAGTAGTGTCGCTAAAAATTAAAACCTTTTCACCGTTAGCACTAGCATCACTTGTACTTACTTGAATATCTGCTAAATTTACAACAACATCTTGAGTGTTAGTTGCCTCATATGTTTCTACAAAAGTGCTAATATTTCTACTTTCACTATTTTTACCAATTTTAACATTTTCAGCATCGCCGCCAATTTCAATTGTAGTCACATTGTCATTATAGATTTGACCTGTTGCTGTACTACTTGAACTTAATCTAGCAGATCCAACATCTAGACCTTCAGCTAGATCGAGTGCTGTACCCCATTCAGGTACTGTTCCATTTGACTTTAAGAATGTATTTACTCGACCAATATTTAATGTGTTTAAACTTGCTGCTGATTGAGCGTAGATGATATCACCAACAGCATACGTGGTTATATTTGTACCGCCACGTACAACAGGCACAGGACTAGTTAAGTTTGCTGGGTTTAAAAAGTAAGCACTATCTAAACCATCTAATGTTCCAGCATCTACTATTCCATCCTTAATAAACACCTCACCACTACCGTTTGAATTTACATCAAATTGTGTTTGTAGGAATCTACTTGTTCCAAGTGTTGAGAATGTTCCAAGTGGATCGTAGTCAGCGTTAGCTATACCAATGTTTACTGGATCACCGTAGAATTCAGCATTTGAACTTGATCCTGTTAGTGTAATTGGGTTATCTGTTGTAGATGCTTTTTTGAGACTTTGAACAACAGTATCATATCTACTATCACCAAATAATACTGTATCACTATTTGGTACTCCGCTGCCTCCAAGTCTACTTGGTGAAATTGTACCTGAAATAATATTTTCAGCATCAATGTTTGTAGCAGCAAGTGTATTCCAGTTTGATTTAATTCTGCTAGAAGTGTTAACAATTTCAGTAACTCTAACATTGCTCGGTGTAATTCTCGCACTACCAACACCTGCTGTACCAATATCTTTTCTGTTTGTAACAAGTCCATTAATACTGCTTAACGCATCTGAACGTAAAGCGTGTAATGTAAATGAGTTTGTTGTTACTGAACCTACAAAGAATCTTGCGCCATCTGTAATTTCTTTACCGTCAATATTAGGCAATGCATTAGAAGTTGATCCATCTGTTAAAGTATTAATTCTAATAGCATCACCAGTAGTTAAACCATTATTTTGAACAAGGAGACTATCGTCTGTTAGGTTAACAGTGAATCTACTTAAATTATGGTTGTTGTTTAACGGTGTTGTTAAAAATTCAATTTGATTAATCAAGCTATAATCGTCGTAAATTTCAATGGTATTGTCATCAATCTTTTTAGCGTAATATACTCTACCATTTAACATACCACCAATAGCAACGTTACCAATTGTGTCATATGTAACTGGATCACCATTTTCCAATCCATGATTAGTAATAGTAATTCTATCATCTGTATAGTTTACACTACCGCCACCTGCTATGGTACCAGCTAAAAAGTTTAAACTAAGAACGTTATCTAAACCAATATCAAACGCATTTACAACAGCGTCAACATCTTCAACAAAGTCAATACTTGATGTCGAAGCAACAAATAATTCTCCGCCTAAAATATTAACATAAGCACGTTTTTCAATTGCCGATACTTCAATTTGGAAATTACTGCCGGCGCCACCTATGTCAGATGCATTACAACTAACAATATCAGCTACTTCATAACCAGTTCCGCCTCTACGTAAGTCAACATCACTTACTGCTCCTGCTGTAACTGTAATATCTGCTCTAGCACCAGAACCGGTCCCACTTACATTTGTAAGAGCAACATTTTCATAAATTTGATTACCTTGTGCTGGCAAATAACCACTGCCGCCTGTTATATTAGCATTATCAACGTTAACAAGTACACCAAGACGTAGTTCTGTTACAGAACCTTGCGCACCACCATCAGCACTTGTTACAACACTTCTTACACTACCTGTTCTTGATGTTGTGCTAACATCTATACCTATGTTCTCAATTGTAAACGATGTACCAGATGGGATACTTATCACTTCTCCAAACACATTAAAGGTGTTGTCTTCTGTACATACAACTTCTACTTGGTTACCTACATTAAGGCCATGTGATCCATTTGTTACAATAGTTTGTATGTTACTTGCTCTAGCAACACTTGATAAATCTACAATGGTAAAGTTATAATCTTCAGTTGGATCAAGTAACAAATACTGACTAGTATTAGAACTTTTTAGGAAGAAGTTATCAATAATAGCACTTGATGCTCCTTTAGATGTTGGGTGTACACCTGAGTCTACGCCGTTTACAAACAAGTTTAGATTGTTTGTTACATCCCATGGATCACCAACACTATCGTCAGTTTCGTCCCAAGCACCGTCGACAGTTGCTACAAGAATGTTGCCACTAACCGAAAAATTACCTTTAGCATAACCTGTAGCACCAGTAACACCTGGTTGTGTAATTGTATCTCCGTCTGTTGCGGTAATATTACCACTAAGTGTAAGTTCAACTTGTTCATAGTTTTCAGTAGCAATGTCTCCAGCTGACAAATCAACAGCTGGAATATCATCTACTTGTAAAAGCCTTGATAGATAACCTTCTGTGTTTGTGTTTGTAAACTGTCTAGTAGCAGGAATAAGTTCGCCATTCAACTGACCGTTTGTGTTCAACTGAACAATAGCGCCTGGAACAGCCGCAGTAGACACAGTTTTGTCAACAAAACCACCTAGCCTGTTACCAATAAACGATCTAATAGCTAACTGCGTAACCAATCGTGCATCACTTGGACCGCCAATTTCGTCATCACCTAAGTTAACATCAGTTGAAATTTCTTCAATAGCAACATCACTCAAACTTAATTTCAACGCATCAAGTTCGTCCACCTGAACTTTGTTTCTAAATGTAATGTTACCAGTTCTGTTAAACGCTGTAATAAAGTCACCAACTTTAAAGTCACCAAGTTCGTTTGTACCTGATGAATAAACACGACCTGGTAATTCTTCATATTGTTCAAACTCAGATCTTGTGTTACCACCGTTTTGTGGTAGTGCGTTATAGTCTGTTCCTGAACCTGCGTATTCCCAAGTGTGTGCGGACGAGTTAACAATACTTGGTCTGTGGAACCAAATTTGCCTCTCGGGTAAGTTTCCTGTGTTTGTGATACTGCTACTTCCGTCTGTTGCTGTAATACTAAACGTTGCTGTACCTAACCCAAGTTTTGTTGATACTTCATTTATACTAATATTTGTATTAGGACTACCTGCGTGATCAGCACTAATAATGCTTGTAGCATCAAATTGTATTCTAAGAACACTTGATCCAACAGCAACTTCTTCGATACTTACTACTAGTCTACGTTCTGCTGGTTCCCAACTAGAAACAAAGGCACTATTATTGTTTGCTCCTGTTGTACCTGTAATAGCTCTTCCTGGAACAAATTCATAACTTTCAGCACCAGACTCTAGTATCAATGTTTGATACGTAGTATGTGAACTTAAAATTTCTTCAACAAAGAATTCAATAATATTTGTTCTAAAAATATGATTGCCAGAGTTAGTTATGTTTTCAAATAGTTGTACTGGAAATTCCAAACTATCATCAAATGTTAAACTAAATGTATCAGGATCTAATACGTTAGCATAATAAGTCTGTTCGTCATCTAATCCACCAATTGGAATATTTCCATTAGCATCATAGATAAGTTTTTCACCATTTGTAAATCCATGCCCTGTAATTGTAAAAATACTTGTACCTTTATCAACATCAGCTGTTGAACTAAAAGTTGTTTCAGTTGGAGTTGGAATAAAGTCGTTTGTTACATCTCCTTCACTACTTACTTCTTGTGGTGCTGGAATTTCTTCTGGTGATCTAATTGCTTCACTTACAATGTTAAATCTACTTTGAACAAAATCTTCAATATCCGTTGTTATGCCAGTTTTGCCTGTAATAACTGCGTTTGTATAGATAGCAGATTGTTGTATAGCAGCAATTGTTTGTAGTTCTTGTCCGCTAATACTACTACGTGAAGAGTCTGCTAAGTTAGCAGCAAAGTAACTTAATCCAGCACTACGAGAATATCTGTTACCTGTATCCCATGTATCTTTAGCAACAGCTTCAACAATTAATTTAGAATCTCTTAAACATTTTGCTTGATCATAATCAAAATTATACCATTTTGCTGCGTCAATACTTTCGTTAATATACTGTGTTACTCTTTGAGCAATGTTAATTGCGCCTATTTCATCTAATCTTATAAAATCATCTTGTAAAGTTTGACTTACACCAAGAGCAGTCAAATCAGGGTTGATCGGGTCTGCTAATGTTCCAGCATTGGTTTGAATATGTTGAATAATTTCATCTATTCTAGCTTTAGCAAAATCTGCTTCTGTTTGTGTAGCAGCAGTACCGCTTGTATCTTGTGTAATGATGTTTCCTGAAGACACTGTAACTGCTTCTTCTTTAACAATCTTTTCAACAATCTCTTTCATTCTGCCCCAAGCTGCGACAGTTTCTTCTTTTTGTCCTGTACCGTATACAGCAGTACCGTCAACAAAATACTGTTGAGCTGCTATCAAACTTTCTAAGTTACCGCCAGTGGAAAGATCATATGTTATAGCATCTACAATTTTACTAGCATCGTTTTCACATGCTGCTACATTATATACAAATCCTGTAGAGAAAGGAGCAATATTTCCAGCAACTTGAGCATTAATCCAAGCTGTTAATTCTTTTTGTATAAATGTTCTGTTTGCTAACAATTGTGCTACAGCATTACCACTATTGGTGTTGATAGCAGTAGGCAATACTCTAGCATCAACTAATTCGTCTCCTGCTATGCTCGCACTACTACCAGCACCAAGAATTTCTATGATTTCATCCCAAAGTGCATCTGTTCTTGATTCAAACGTTGAATCTTGTACAATACCCGCTGTAAAAGTTTTAGCATTGCCATAAGCATCAATATGTTGATCTTTTTGCGCCGCAAATAATGAAGCATCAAACCTACCATTAAAATATGTTAATGCTGCGTTGATAGTTCTAGCGTTACTATTTAAAGCAGCATCATATCTAATAGATTCTATAAGTAACCTAGTGTCTCTTCTACATTTATCTTCGTTATATTCAAAGCCAGCATAAATGCTTGGAGAACCAGCTGCGTTAGAAATTTGTAAGTTAATCCAATCAACTGTATCTTGGGCAATAGCATCTCTTTGATTTAAAATTAAAGTATACGCTCTTTTATAACCAGGATCTCTGTATCTTAAAATAAATTCTTCAACAGGCGCATCACGATTTACACCAACAATAGTAATTGTTTGTTTACCTTCACTAGCACCAGTAGATACAACATGTGCTCTGTCAAATTCAAATGCTTTTGGTGAATAACCACTAGATCTCAACGCATACAATCCAAAGTTTGTAGCGGAGTTAGTAATGGAACAATAACCACCTGACTGTGTGTAAACACCGTTTAGTAGGAAAATTTGGAAACACGAAACGATCTGTGCGTAAGCATCGTTAAGTAGACGCCAGCCTGTACCACCAAATGAAAGCATGGTGTATGCGTTAGCAACCATTGATTTACCTTGCTCAGGTGTGGCTCCTACAACTGGATTCTCAGCTTCAATATTGTAACGAGGAACGTTTGGAGATTCAACCAACGCACCATCAATCTTAGCACCACTACCTCCCAAGAACGAAATAATGGAACAGTTCTGCGTATATGGTGAAGTAACAATAGTTGGTTTTGTGTTTGGTAAGTTTGTGTATTCGCTTCTATCTGTTATATCAGTAGCATTAGGATCGTCAAACACTGTAGCATAGTCCCAAGTAATAAGTGGAACTTGGTTATCGTCAACACCGTCACGGAATGTAAATTCACCAAAGTAACAAGCATTACGTACACGAAACATGTCCAAGTTAGCATTAGCTGGACGTACAATACAACCACGCAAACCGTCGCCTTTAACAACAACATTGTCTGGAATAATAAGTGGGTTATCTTCTGTATAGTCACCAACCGCAACTTTGATATTAACTCTTGTACCTGTAATTGTTCCATCTGGATTGTAAACAATAGCACTGGCTAATTTACATGCTCTTTTAATTGTTTTTACTGGAGCACTTTGTCCATCGTTATCATCGTCGCCTTGTTCAGCACTGACATAAATTACGTTACCGCCAAAAATATCAGGATCTCCAAATGCTAGATTTCCGTTACCGTCTGTTTTTAAAATTTGTCCAACAGTACCATTAACTAGAGGCAGAGTTAAATCATAACTGTTTGGAAGGTTATCTGGTGCTTTAAGACTAATCCCATCTTCACCCGAACCGATACTTTCTCTAAAAGTAAGTTTTGTAGCATCTTCTAAATCAACATCGTCTTTTATATTAAATCCAGCATTAGTCACTGTCATTTTTTCATCGCCGTTAACACTCATGCTGATCTCAGCACTTGCGCTATCTAACAAGTCGTCTACTCTAACTTCAGTATTACCTTCAAATATTCTTTTTGTAATATCTTGGACAGTGTTATCATCTCTTAGTAGATATACTTTACCGTCTGCTGTGTTGATGGCTAATTCGCCGGATTCAAGTTGTGCTACACTAGGTTGATTACCAGCGACCGCACTTCGCTTGTGTCTAATTGTTGTTGCCATATTGGCTGCCTCCTAAATAGGTAACGGGTCAGGTCCGAAGACGCCCAAATTAAAAACGATAGAGATCGTTAATACTATTTATCACGGAGAAAAAGTAGTAGCTTTTTATTTAAAAGCTACCACCATCTATTGTGTCAGTCCAAACTGGCGTTGCGTCAGCATCAGCTGTTACTGTAAGAATCTGGAAACTATTACTTGCGTCAGCACTTCCAGCAGCGGCAGTAACTTGTACTGGATCAGCAACATTACCATAAAGGATACCATTTTCAGTAAATGTACTTACACCTGTACCACCATATTGTACTTCTAAATCTGTAACTAATGTTAGTGTGCCAGCATCTAGTGTTGTAACAACAATTCTGTTGTTAATAGCATCGATCATCTCGGTGCTATCATCAGCAAAGATACTTCCTCTAAATCCTGCTGCGTCAAGAATACCTGTTACAAATAAATCTTGATCAATTTGAACATTTGTTGTGAATGTGCTTGTATCTTCACTTATTCTAAGTTTTTCTACATCTGCGCCATTAATTGTAGTAGTTACTACCATGTCAAAGTCTTCTTGACCAGTTGTAACATCAGTACTAATAGCTTCAATCTTAGCACCATTTACAAACAAATTGTTTGTTGTTTCAATTTCAAAATTTAATCCAACACCTGAACCTGCTGATGCTGTTCCTGATTGGTTATGATGGGCTAGTGTAATTGGTGTACTAATACTTGATGTTGTACTATCGCCAGCATCAGTAATAATTTTAAATCCATCAGTAGATTGAATTGTATTAGCAGGTATTAAAATTTTATCTGTAGCTTTTTCAGTAAGTTGTAGCACATCAGATTCGTTGCCACTTATATAACCTCTTACATGTAAGTTACGAGCGATTCCGACACCACCTTCTACAGTCATAGCACCTGTTAAGTAATCAGTGCTTTCGGTTGTATTTTCTAATACTGTAAGCACACTATCACGGATTGTAAAGGTGGTTGTGGTTAGTTCTAAGCGCTCTACACCGTCGGTAAAGAAGTCTAATGTATCTTCGTCTGCTCCTGGGCTCGATTCAGGACGTATAAAGGTGTCTTGGTCAACATCTTTGACACCGCCAAGTGTTCCCCAGTTAGCACCGTCATATCCTTCAAACGTTTCGTCTGTTGTGTTAAAACGTATTTGACCAACTGCTGCTGTACTATCTGCTCCACGTTGTGCTGTTGTTCCTACTGGAATCTGTAGTGTACCGACACTGTTGAATATTACAATCTCACTGTTTACTTGGAACACACTGTCTGTAGATACAGCACCTATGTTTATTTCTGTAGCATCACCAAACGCATTTACTGTTTGAACATTAGTGTTTAACAGATTAAAAGTATCAAGTATGTTTGTTGTAATATCACCACCGTCGACATTTAGATCTAAGTCAATGTCAACATTGTGTTTGATAGTTGTAGTACCAATGCCAACAGCACCGATTGTTAATTGTGTTGTGCCACCAAACGCATTTACAATATTAGCGTTGTCATTTAATAAATTAAATGTTGTAGCAGTAGTAGTTAAGTCACCGCCGTCAACTGCTAAATCAGCATCGATTTGTACATCGCCTAATACTACTCCGCCTGTAAGTTTGTTGAGATATCTGTTTTCAACATAGTTTGTAACAGCAACTTGTGTTGGCACAGTGTTTTGATCTGCTTGACCAGTGCTGGCTCTTAAGTCTGAACTGTTACTTACTTCTTTTAATTCAACACCAACTGGAATACCAAAACGCTTGAACGGTCCTATACTAGCAATACCACTTAAATTAATTTCTTCAGCATTAAGTGTAATAGCGCCGCTTAGTGCGTTAACACTAAAGAAGTTACCAACTCTAAAGTTACCAATTTGGTCAACTGTACCACCAGCAAATACTTTACCGTTGTCTGTCTCTGTAATTTCGTTTTCAGCAATAGCACTACCGCCAAAGAACGGAAGTGCGTTATAGGTAACACCTGCGCCAACATATTCAAATGCGTGACCCGAAGTACTTACAGTTGAAACGTTTTGCATACTACCTAATGTTCCTTCAGCAACGTATGTTAACTGTGGGAATAATGTTAGTTCAGCTACACCGCCATATTCTAGGTTTAGCAATCTAATTGCTTCGTCTTCAATTGCTTGTTCATCTGCTAAAACAATTGTACGTTTAGCATTGGCTGTTGTATCTCCAAGAACGTCATAAAAATGATCTATTTCGTATGGTAATTCTGGAGCAGTTCCTGCGCTAATAATTTCAGCAATTTTAGTAATATTTGCCACTACAGATGTAGTAGCTTCATTTGTTCCGCCAACTGTGCCATAAGTTTGTGTAAGTGTAACACCATCGCTTGTTGTAACAGTTTTATTCTGTCCAATTTGCGACATTAAGTTTGCTAAATGTTTATAAGCAAATTCTGTAACACCTTCTTGATCAGCATTACTTCCTGCTGTTGTAATACCAGCTAAAATTGTACCGGTGTAATATGCTTCACCTGCTCTACGTGTTTGCTTGTTACCACCATACATCATATCATACAAAGCAGCATCAATAATATATTTTGTATCTCTTTCACACTTTGTTACATTATACGAAAAGCCTAGTATGTTTTCTTTAATAAATGTAATAACACCTTCTTGTACTACAGTGCTATTTGCCAACAATACATCTAATGGAGCAACCATTGTAGCAAGTGCCCAGCTTGTGTCAGGTTCTTGATCACCTGGAGTACTTAACAAGTTTCCGGCATTTATAGCATCAATGGTAATGTTAAACAAGTCATTTGATGTTGTTACTTCATTTGAAGTTCCATATGTTCCAACTAAACTTTGTGTTTCGGTATTACCTGTTGTAGGCGTTACCGCAATACCTTGAATTACTTGACCTGCTACTTGTTTTAATCTAGTTAATGCTGTAGTAGTTTGGCTTTCTTGTCCATACACTTGACTTTCATTATTGTAAAAATAACTTCTAGCACTTAACAAAGAACTTTTGTTACCTGTATAAAGTAAGTCATGTGTAGTAGATTCAATAAGATAGCCTGTGTCTCTACGACATTTCTCTTGATTATAACTAAATCCATTTAAGCTATTGTTTATGTAATCAATAACACTTTGTACAAGATCAGCACTCGAACTATCTCCCGCACTTAGAATTGTTTCTCTTGTTGCTTGAGTAGTAGCGTTAGCACCTACTAGTGTTGGTACTGTTTCAGCTGGTAATACTGCTAATGTGTTAGCATTCACTGTGTTTTCAATAATATCTGCTAATGCTTTTACAGCAGCAGAATCGTCTGCGTCAGCTGCTCCAGCACTAGTATTTTGTCCAGCATATGTTCCTAAACATACTTGTTCAGCAATTATACCTAATTGGTTTAGTGCGCCAACTGTTTCTAATCTTTGATCATATGGTAAAACACTTACAGCACCTTCAAAGTATGCTCTAGCGTTTTGTATGCTTGCTAGGTTTGTTTCATATTGAATATCATGTGATAAAGCATCAACAATCAGCCCAGTATCTCTTTCACACTTGCTTTGATCGTATGTTAAGTAAGGATATGTTGTATTAATCCAAGTTATTAATTCTGAAATGATATATGCTCTATTATTCTGTAACATTAATCGAGCATTTGTTTTACTTGTATCGCCTGCTGGATTTGTCCATACTAGAGCGTCGGCATTGCCTTCACCGTTTTGTATAATGTCGATTATTTCGTCAAACAAGCCATTTAAAATTGTTACACTAGCAGTATCGGCAGAAACAGCCGCAGCAGTTTCAGTTTTTAAATGCGTAATTGCTGCTACAGTTTGTGTAATTTGATCGCTAATAACATATGCGCTGTTTGCTCTGTAATAAGATCTTCCAGCTGTGATACTGTTGTAATTTGTTCCAGTAACTAAGTCATTTGTAACTGCGTCTAAAATCAATTGCGAATCTCTAGCACATTTTGCTGAATCATATACAAAATATTGATCATTAATGTAAGCAATTGTTTCTTCTATTAAGAATGCTTTGTTATCTTGTAATTGTCTAGCAGCATCAATTAATTCTTGACTTGCTGGTGTAGGTGACGGATATGTATATCCTTCACTAGGCAATGTTCCATTTTCTAATAACTCAAGCACAGTATCCCAACCATCAGTTACTCTAGATGTAGCAATAGAACTAGCTGTTAAGTATGTTAATGATAGTCTTTTTGCCTCACGCATAGCAAGTATAGTTGCTGGAAGTTGGTCGTTTGTTACAACACTTGATACACCTTGTAAATATCTTTGACCTGCTACAATAGCATTGTGGTTAGAATTTAATTTAGCATCTCGGATAACAGCTTGTAAAATTAAGTCAACATCTCTTTTACACTTTTCTCTATCATAAGTAAATGTTGGAAAATTTTCTAAAATATAATTTGTAGTTTCAGCAGCGAAGTTGTCTTGTTGTCCAAAGACTGACGCAAATGCTGTTTGTAATGAAGCAGGAGCCCAATCTGTTACAGCGTTATTTTTTGCTACAATATTTGTTGTGTTACCTGCTGTTAACACGTCAATGATTATTTGTATTAACGATGTAGAACTTGTTACTTCTGCAGCACTTGCTGGTTCGTTTGAAGTATTTTGTGTAAGTGTATTACCTGAACTCTTTGATAATGCTGATTCTAAAAGTATACCTGTAACTACACCTTGTAAGTGCGTGTACGCATCTATAGTAGCAGTCGTTTCTTCGGCAACAGTTCCTAATTGATTTGTTGTTCCTACAAAATAACTTAGTGCTGTTTGACGAGTAGCACTATTGCCTTCGTACAATATATCATAAATTAATGCGTCAACAATATATCCAACGTCTCTTTCGCATTTCTTTTGGTTGTATCCTAAACTTGGAAAGTTTTGATTTATATAAGCAGCTATTTCAGTTTTTATAAATGTTTTGTTAGCAAGTAACTGATTTTTAGCATTTACTCTAGTTGTAATTACTCCTGTTGGATCTGGATAAACTATTGTATCAGCATTAGTAATATTACCTATAGTAATTTCTTCGATTACATCATCTTGTATTGTTGATTTGTTAGTTTTCCAATTTGTTGTTGCTGTTTGCAATCCTGCTGTTGCCCAAGTAATTGAAGGTTCAATAAGTGTTGGCATACCTGCTACACTATTCGCTGTAATTACATCAGCAATAATGCTTGCTAGTCCTGCTACTTCGTCTACTTCAACAGATGATGCTAAGTTACCGTTTGTTGTTTGTCCTGGATAATTTTCTATTACAATTTGACTTAAAATATTGTTTGCTAAGTGATTGTATGCTGCGGCAGTAATTGGTCTTTGATCTGCTGGAAGCTGACTTGTTGTTCCTTCAAAGTACGCCTCTGCTGCTCTCCTAGTAGCAAAGTTTCCTCCGTACTGAACATCAAATGTAATAGCATCAACAATATACTTTGTATCTCTAGCACACTTAATTGCGTCATAATCTAAAGAAGGATAATTTGTTTGTATCCATGTGTTCAATTCAGTAGATATATAAGTTCTGTTAGCTTGTAATAATACTCTAGCATACTCTTTATTAATATCGCCGCCGGTTGGTGTGTTAAACACAAGAACATCAGCACTTGAATCTGTGCTTACTGCTCCGTTTTCTATAATGTCAAGTATTTCATCAAACGCTGCATTTGATCTAGATACAGCAGTAGTATCCGATGCCATATAGGTATCGCTTGCTATTTGCTTCATGTATTCATATGAAGCAATTGTTTGTTGGAATTGAGCACTTTTTACATACGAACTGTTTGCTCTTTGATAAGAAAGACCTGTAGTCACTGCGTTATAGTTTGTTTCTAATGCTACATCAAATGCCACACTATCTACAATTTGCCCAACATCTCTTCTACAGGTAGTTGTATTATAAGCCCTACCAGTAATTATGTCAATGACTTCGTCGTATCCTGCTTTTACTCTTGCTACCGCTGTGCTATCTGCTGCTACATCTGCTAGTGCTAGTGCTAAATCTCTAATATGAGTATATGCTGCTACTGTAACTTCAAGTTGTTTTTCTGCTACAGTAGTTGCGTTTGCCCTTGCGTAAGATAATCCTGCTGTGACACTGTTATAGTTTGTTCCTAATGCTGTATCAAATGCTACTGCTTCAGTAATTAATCTTGTGTCTCTTTCACACTTGTCTTGATCGTAACTTAGATCAGTAAATTGTTCAGCAATATATTTTATAGTTTCTTCTACAATAAAATCTTTGTTTAAAAGAATATTATCTTTTGCTGCTACAGCACCATTACTTGTAGCATTACTATCATCGTATACAATGTCAGGAGCAGCACTACTATCTTCTTCAGCAATAAAATTTGTAATAATAGCTATTTTTTCAATAACATCGTATCTAAATTGTTCATTTGCTGGATCGCTATCTGGTATACGTGCAAGTATCTCGTCTCTTACTGCTTCAATACCAAATATAGTAGGTTGTAATTGTTGATTTAAAACTTTAGCACTATTAGCACGTAAGTAACTTCTACCAGCAGATATACTTTGATAATTTGTACCTAATGCTATATCTCCCATTACAGCATCAATAATTCTGTTTACATCTCGCCTACAAACTGTTTCGTCGTATATAAATGGCTGAGTTGTAATGTCATTACCAGTTACATAGTAAACAGTAGAATCACCTTCAAATTTAATAATACTACCTGTCTGTGGAACGTCTCGTAAACTGTTTACAACAATACTTTGATTTTTAATTAAGTTAGCAGTAGCAGTCGCTTGAGAAGTAAATCCTCCTCCTGTAAAAGTAATAGTTGGCTGCGTTTGATACCCACTGCCTGGGTTGTCAACTGTTACAGATGTAACTTCTCCTCTTAATGCGTCAACACTTGCTGTACCTTGAGCGGTAACACCTCCTGGTGTTTCAGGCGCTCCAAATGTAACAGTGGGTACTCCTGTGTATCCTGCTCCTGTGCTGTTAACTGTTACACTACCAACACTTGAAGTGTATGTTTGTGACGGTCGAGCTGTAGTATAAACTTTTTCAAATAATCCGTCAGCAATAATACCAAATGTACCAAAGTCACTAACTGAGTTTGAGATACTAAGATAACCACCTTTAGTGGTCATAAATCCAATACGTGTAAAAACTGTAAAGCAGCTAACAATCTGTGTATAACCAAAGTTAGTAATATGGAAACCAATACCACCTTGAGCAATTTGTGTAAACGCATCCGCAACAAAACTGAATACTAACGAACGCTGGTCGTAATCGTTACCGTCAACAAGGATACCATTACCCCCGCCATTTTCATTAACACGCTTTGCTAATGGTACATTAGGATCGTTTTCAATTGGTCGAGCAGTAGCAGGTACACCTTCGATTTGTTCAGTTACAAATGGTGTAAATTCAGTACCGTCATTCAACCAAGGACCGTTCATGTTTGTACAGTTTTGTACATATGGTGATACTGTTACTAGTGCTCCAGGTTTAATTCTTGCACACCAGCCCGGATCTTGTAAAGCTCTAAATGTTAATTGGAACAAATAACACGCACAATCCATAAGGAAAATGTCTGATGTAGAATTATTTGGAAAAATTTGTGTATTACGCAAACTGTCACCGCGTACAGTTTGTCGTTCTTTCATTGTGATAGGATTGTCTTCATAAAAGTCACCAGGCGCAACTTTAATTGTTGCTCCAGCTGGTGCTGCTTCTACCGCAGCTTTTACTGATCTTTTAGCCCTATCTTTGCCGGCACCTAAGCCGTCATTGTCATCGTTACCTTCAAGTGATACATAAAATGTAAGGTTATTAGTTGGACCAGAACTCGATCCTGAAACTGCTAAGTCACCATCAATAGTAACCTTACCTGTTTGTGGTGTAATAGACACATTACCATCTGCATCAATAATAAGTTCTTTATTATCAATTTTGCGTCTGTATAAACTTTGCTTTTTAATAAATTCCATTAGACTTTAAACTTCCAGATAACTAATTGTTGCGCTCAGCCTGTTTGAATCAGGACTGTTTAATACCACTCGATCACCTTCCTCTAAAATTAAACGTTCTGTGTTAAAAGAAAAAGTTTCCTGAGCTGGCATTGCTACGGCATTTAATACTTTGTTTGTAACGCTTTTTACTCCTCCTGAGCCTGCTATTACATGCATATCAAATTGACTATCAAACGATGCGTCTGTAGTAGTAGCATAATTACAAACCACAATAGTAGTAATCGCATACTTTTTGCCAGCAGGAACACTTAGTATTGTTGTATCTGTTGCTAATATGTTTACACTGCTTATTGCCATTTTGCTTTCCTTAAAATATTATACTATATAATAGTGCTTTGTTTCTACTAATCAATTCGTCTTGTGTTTCAGATTGATTTACAAAAAATAATCCAGTACCACCGTCTCCTTCAGCTTTACCATATAGCTTCACACCGTCAGTTGGTGCTGTTGGATCTGTAGCTGTAACAGGAAATAATGCGTCTGTAGTAAACTCAACACTGCCTGTACCGTTACCTCCAATTTTTACATTACCATTAATATCTAAACTTGTTAAAGTATCACTATCAATTTTTAATTGTAAGAGATCAATTGATGTTTGATAAAACCTAGCAACTTCTGTTCCGTCAACTGTAACAAGTGCTAAACTTGGACTACTAGTTTCTTCTGAATCTGCTACGCTTACAGTTGTATCAGCACTTTCAATAGTGTCTGTAAAATTGTAAGTGTTATATGCTCTAACATAATCTTTTAATGCTTGTACATTAGGAATGATATCTGGATCAATTGGATCAGACAATCTATCTAGATTATTTACATTAGGTTCTATTACATCGCCTTGATAAGTAAATACTTGTCTTTCATAGGACGTAGTACCTGTTACAGATACAGTTTTTGTTCCTTCGCCTAGCAAAACTAGATCTTGATCAAAAGTTCCTACAAAGTTAGTGAATATACCAATAGTTTCGTTATTGTTGTCCTTGAACGCAAAAGCACCTGTAATACTTGTTGTGCCACCTAATCTCGAATCATACCAATCTAAATCTTCATCATATAGAAGTTTCGCATCAGGATATGATCCTCTTTCAATAATTAAGCCAGCTGTATTAGTCCCATCTGGACCTGTGCTAACACCAGCGCCTGTTTCATCTTTGTTGACTGTGATAGTTTTATCAGTAATAGATAATTCACTAGTTTCAATTGTCGTAGTAGAACCAACAACATTTAAGTTGCCGAAAAAATTAAACGTACCAGTTGTAGCTGGAGTTAAACCGTCACCAGCCACAAACGATACTGATCCACCATCGTTAATTGTTAATTTGTAAGTATCAACATCATGAGATATAAACTTAGCGCCAGGCATTCAAATCTCCAACTTATTGACTTGGTAATGCTACTGATAGTACTGCGTTTGGCACTGCTGAGTTTTCTTTAGCACTTGCGTCAAACCCAACGTTGTAAATTGCTTTGTCGTTATCCTCAAGTTGTACTGTTCTGTTGTGTAAACGTGTAACTTGGTAAGTTGTTGAATCTGAGCCTACAGCATCAATTCTAAATTCACCTGCTACCATTGCTCCGTTAGCTTTGTTTACAAGTGTCATTACTTCATCACTAGCATGTGTTCTTGGTGAGAACGGTCCACCACCGTCGTTGTTTGAATCTAATCTAACCACAAACTTGTTTGAGGCAACTTGTCTTACAATGTGTGCTGCTGTTGTAGCTTCTGCTCCGCCTGTAAAAAAGTGGCGGCTAACTGCGATACGACCTGAACCGTATCCTAATTTTTGTTTGTTTATTGGACGTCCCATTTGTTTCTCCTTTATGACGTTCTAAGTCTACGCGGTGGGTACCGCATAAGTCTTTTGACATTAGTATTTAGCCTTTTTGTTAAAATGGGTTATTAAGCCTCAATAGACACATTCTCAGCATAAGATCTGTTATTTTTTCTTACAATGTCAAATGTAAGTTTGTCTCCTATTTTATATTTTTTATCTTTGTTATCAAGGATTACATCTCTTCTATTAGAACCCCATTCGTCAGGTCTGATAATTGCTTTGGTACCACTGTGTTTGTATATTTGTCCTGTCATATTAACTCCTTTTTAATACTTAGCCAAAAAAATAGGCCCCGTAGGGCCTATTTTATAATATTTAACTACGCTTATGTGAAGCTTAGGTTTGCTGTTGTAACAGCAACTTTGCTTAGGTAGTCTGCTGCGTTACCCAAAGACGAAGCAGTGTTTGTTAGTTCAACATAACCATAACGTGTCATGAAGCTAACTACTGGCTCGAATGTATCTGGGTCTAGTACAACACCACTGCTCATCAATGGAATGTATGGGCAGTAGAACGCTGCTGCGTCTGACTCTGAAGTACCTTTGTAACCAACAAGTACATCATCGCTAGTAGCATATGTGTTTACATATACTTTCATTGCGTTGTTTAATGTACCAACTAGTTTTGTGTTGGTTGGTGCTTCGAAAGTACCTTCTGTTGTACGTGCGAAAGCAGAAGTTGTAGCACTTTGTAACAGTGTTAGTACTGTTGGTGATACAACAGCCCAGTTACCTGCGCCTCTGCGTGTACGCTGTGCGATTAAGTTTGATACTCTGTTGATTGAAACAGCAAGAGCTGCATGCTCGTCACCAACAAAAGTAGCTGTACCTGAAACTGCGTTTTGGTCATATGTTTCTGGCGCAGTACCGGCCAATGAAGTCAAACTTGCGATAACTTCTTGGTCGATTTCAGCAGTAATCTCTTGAGCAAGTGCTGCCATGATTTCTGCTTCTACGTCGATGCCGTGTTGGCTTTGAGCGTCCTGAGCCGCTTCAAATGTCCAACGTGCTGACAACTTACGTGACTTCGCTTCAACAGTCTGTTTCAAGATCTGAATGCTTAGTCTGTTACCAGCTGCACCTTCTAGTGCTGATGTAGCTGCTGCTTTGTCATCAGCTGCACCAGAATAACCTTCAGCAATTTTGAATGGGCTAAGAGCTTCATCGCCTGCTGCGGTATCTGTTCCACTTGTTGAGTCGAACGCATCTGCGTAACGTACTCTAAGTGTGTGAATTTGGCCCACTGGACCAGTCATTGGTTGTACACCTACCAATTCGTTAGCGATAACGGTTGGCATTACACGTCTGATCACTGGAAGGATCACACGATTTAGTGTTGCTACGTTACCAGCAGAAGTTGCACCAGCTGTTGCGGTTTCCATCAAATGCTTACGAGTATTTTCAAGAGTTGTTTCCATAACAGCTTTTTTGTTGCCTGCGAGGCCTTCAGTTAAGGCACCTTTTGTCTCCTGCCAGCGACTTTCTAATAGTTCTGACATTATCTTCTCCTTTATAATCCAGCAAGACGTTTAATGTCTACGACATTATGTGTACTTGCTTCATTAGAACTTTGTGTTTGTTTATTGCCTGTAATTTCTTTTGCCTCTGTAAGCTGCGCCTTCTGCTTTGCTGGACTGTTACCATCAATTACTGATGGAAGGTACTTATCAAATGCTGAACGTAGTCTAGCAGTTTGAATTGATTCCAGTAAGTCTGTCATAATTTCTTTTTGGTCCTTACTTAAAGGTCCAAGAAGTTCATTCATTACTCCTGTGCGTTGTTGTGCTTCAACAAGACGCTTTACTTCTGCGTCTTTTGCTTCAGCAATAGTTTTAGCTTTTAGTGCTAATTCTTTTGCTTCAGCAATTTGTTTGTCTTTGACATCAACAACTTTAAGTAGTTTTTTGGTCTCTGATTTCTCATTTAAATGAGAACCCATATATTCGTTAGCAAACGCTTCGAAAATTTTGCGACCAAAATCGTTTTTACGTGCTGCGTTAATATCTTCTTTGAGTTGATTAATTTCTCCTTTAAGAGCTTTGTCAACTGTTTCTGATATAGCTTTAGCACTTCTTTGAATAAAGGTAGTTTTTACTTTATTCAAGTGTTCCTTGCCTTCACGTACTAAACGTACCTTAGTTTCAGCAAGGTCTTTTTTGTCTTCATTGAACTCAGCAAGTTCTTTAGCAAGTTGATCTACAACAAATTCTTCAAGAACAGCAAATTTATTTGCCATTGCTTTTTGATCTGCGTGTAGTTCTGAAACTTCTTTAACAAGTGCTTCTTTAGTGAAGGTACTTAGTAAAGTAGCATGTTCTTTCATCGCGATAGCATATTTTGCTTTTTGTTCAGCTAGTTGCTTGCGATCTTCATTGAATTCTGCCATTTCTTCTGAAAGTTTTTCAGTCATCATAGCATCAATTGCTTCAATCATAACACCTTTGTCGTGTTCATATTTTTTAGCAAACTCTTCACGAAGTTCAGCAGTAGCATTAAGTTTATTTTCTTCAACTTTAGCAGTCCATGCTTCCTCGATTTCAGCTTTCATTGCTTCTGAAATTGCGTCACTCTCTAAAAGGGATTTTAGTGCTTCCATTTATTTCTCCTTTATTGGAGCCTGCTTATTATACCTAATAAGCTCTCTGCAATATATTTTTGTGCCTTTTTGTCGCCTTGGACTTCTTTTGAAGTTAAAATTGCCTTGTATCCACCTCTTTCATTCATTATATGTTCGTAAATTGGTGTAGGATACGCACCGGGGGCGCTAGGCTGAGCCACAACGTCCACAGTAATTATTTCAAAGCCGGCAACGTTGCCGCCGCCGTCGACTTCACCGCTACCTCTAGATGAGACACCTAGCTTAACGCCGCTTTCTAGCATTGTTTTTACTAGGCCTCCCATCGGAGTTGGTAAAATTTTCAACTTTCCATAACCGTTTGGTCCATCCATCCACATTTCTGTGACCATATGGCACACACGATCAAGGTTAATGTTAAGTCCTTCTGGATGATCAACTTCGCCTAAAACTGAGTATCCACCGGCTATCTGCTCATTGAGCGTAGTGACAGCCCTGCCAATTTCTTCAACGGGATAAACACGCTGATTTGCGTTTTTTACACCACCTTGGATACAAATACCTTTCATATAGAGGTCTTTGCCTTCATTAGCAGACTCAACGACCATTTTAGCTTGGTCAAAACTTAGATTTTCACGTAGTTGAAACATCGTTTCTCCTTAACTTCTCAGCCACCCATTACTGGTTTTTTATTGGCTGGTGCGTCTGGCTTGCCTTTTTTCTCAGCGCCGTGGCCAGGTTCGCTTTTTGTGCCTTTTTTGGCACTCATACCGCCTTTAGTATTTCTATTTCCGGCGTTATCTTCTTTGGCGTTTTGATCGCTTAGTGCTGAACCTTTTAAGTTTCCTTTATTAGCTTCTACACCAGCTTCTGTACCAGCTTGGTTTAAATTACTTGCTGTACCGCCCATGTCGTTTTTTCCTGCAACTGGTGATTTTGTATTTGCGCCATTGTCACCCATTGAAGCTGATACTTTTTCTACGTACTCACGCATTTCTTCACCTGCTGTTTTAGGTGCTGCGTTTTCGTCTACTTCTTCATCAGTTGTTTCTTCAACTTCTTCATCTGACGCTTCATCTACTTCTTCGTCAGCTGCTTCGTCTACTTCTTCGTCGTCTGATTCAAATGCCATTGCTTCCTCTTCAGGATCTTCGTCGCCTGGCTCTTCGTCACCCATCATTTTTTCAAATTCTGCTTTTAGGTCTGCTAAAGCATCTTCTAAGTTGTCCATAGCAGCCTCTGGGCCGTCAGCTTCTTCGTCGTCGCCTTCTTCGTCGTCGCCGTCCATATCAGCAGCAATGTCACCCATCATGTCATCTGTTTCGTCGCCGCCCATTTCTGGTTCTGCTTCCATTCCAAGCTCATCTAAGCCAAACATTTCGTCTAAATCGTCATCTTCTGACTCGTCGACTTCTTCGTCTGTTGCTTCGTCTACTTCTTCGTCTGTTGCTTCGTCTACTTCTTCGTCAGTAGCTTCATCAACTTCTTCATCTGTATCTTCTTCGACTTCTTCGTCTTCTGATTCTAAGATGTTTTGATAAATCTCTCTTGATTTTTCTACAACGATTTCATGGAAAAGTGCTTCAGCACCGTCCTTGTCCTCGTTCACTAATTTTTCGAGCATTTCCTCGAATTTGGTTTGATCAGTCATGTCATTCTCCTTTATTGTCAAGGCTGTCAGTTATATTTACACTTTATAGAAAAAAGTACGCCGAAATAGGCTCAAACGAGCTCATTTACCACGCAGTTATGGATTTTGGAACAATTTTTTAAAATTTTCAACAGTAATATGTTTTAAATTGTCTAGTCCTTCCAACGATTCTGGAACAAAATAGTGTTCGTCTAGTACTACTCTTATATATCTAATTTTTGGATTTTTCTTTATGACAGTAGAAGTTTGCCTTTGCCAATTTCCAAAATAAGTAGCCCTTTCGTGTTGTTTTTTATAGTTTTCTGTTCCAGCATATAGATTATTTACAAGTTCATTTCTCCTACCTAAACCTTGATAGTCGAATCCAAGTATATATACTTCTTTAGGGTGTTGTAAACTAGCCATATTAAGAGCAGTAGGCCCACTACTCCATCCTAAGTTTGGATTAAAGAGGTTTAATTTCTCAACTGAACGGGTATATTTGTTAGGATTAGACCAAACTTGGTTGTACATTTGATAAGCGTTATGACTGATTTCTCTTATCATTTTTGTATCAACTGCTATTAAATAATCAGGTTTAAACTCTCTATACAAAGCATTACAACCGTATATAGTGCCATGTTGTCTCAATGGTTCTAATAGAATATCTTTCCTACTTGTACCGTTGCCAAGTACAAAAACTATGTCACTTTTTTTAATCTGATGATTTTCGTTAGGAGATTTTTCTGCTGGTTTAGATTGGGGAACCACAGGTGCTATTCGAGAAGCAACTTTAATTTCTTGGTTGCGTCTTGCCTTTTCTGCTTTTTTTCGAGATTTACGCTGAGCTTTAGATTCACCGGGAATATAGGTCTTTGACAATGACTATCTCCTATATAGCTTCTTCACCACCTTGTGCTGCTATGCCATACATTGCCCTTATGTATTCCAAGTCTTTCGTTGCTTCACGCTTGTGAGCATCGTCAGCTCTACGTGCTTTGTTAATATCTTTGAGTGTTAGTCTAGTTTTTCGTGTATCATCCATATCTACAATAGATTCGTCACGGTCAGCGTCATATCTCTGATCGTCTTCCGGTTCCATTGTTTTATCATTAAAGTAATATAGTTCACGTATAATCATAATATTATTTATGCCTCATCGTCAGCATCTGCTACTGGAGACGTTTCGTCACTGGCACCTATATCGTCAGTATCACCTTCTAATTCGTCACCTTGAGTAGCATCTAAGTCGTTGTTTATGTCAGCACCAGTAATGCCAGCATCTCTTAATTGTGCTGCGGCATCAGTATCACCAACATTGAAGAATTCGTCGTTTTCTTCTCTCCACAAGCGTTCGTTTTCTGCTACTTCTTCTTTGCTTAATCCTAGGAATCTTTGTAGAGCAAAACGGTTTGATATAAAAGGTATTTGTTGCATCTGAGCAAAGGTACTAATTCTGTTGCTATCTAGTTCTGCTTGTCTATAACTCGCAAAGTTCTGTGGAGGTTGAAGTGTTAAGTCAAACATTGCTACATCAACATTTATTCCCTTTTGCGCAAGGTATAATTTAAATTCGTTGTTGAATACCTCAGTTATCATGCTCTGAAGCCGTTCGCAATAATTATTAAAACGTAACTCTTGAATGTATGCGGTGCCTACTCTACCATCGTTGTACTGTGAAGCTGAATCATCTGCCCCAGTGGGTAGATAACTTGAAGGAATACGCAACCCACGAACCAACTTGTTAGTAAAATATCGTAAATCGTCTATTTCTCCAAGGTTTGTGCCACCTGGAAGAGTTTCAACTTTTGATCCACGTCCTTCAGCAGTCTGTGGAAAAAAGTAGTCTTCGTTAATTGACAGAGGGTTGTATGAACTGTCTATGACTGTTTGTCCGCCTCCTGTCTTGGATGGGATGCGTCTTTGGTGAATTTCCGTTTTAACACGCTCAACAAACTGCATAGCAAGGTGTGATGGCATGTTGCCCACATCAACGTAGAATACTCTGCGCTCTGGCGCACGTTGGACACGATAGATAATAATCGCATCCTCAAGCAACTCTTTCTGCTTGTATACTTTGAAAATACTTTCTAGTAAACTATTACCAAAAGGAAAGTTTTGATCCAGTCCTTCGCTCATCGACAAGTGAACAACATGCTCTGCGTCAATAGCAGTTTCGTTAGCATCTTGACTATAACGGCTGCTACTTGAGTCAGGTGTACGACCTGTCATGTACTTTTGGTCTAATGTTTGATAACCAGCACCGCCACCTGGGCCATATGCTTGGTTAGTATTAAGTTTTGTAGCACTAAGTCCTTCGTAAGCAATGTTCAAGTCTTTTACTATGTACTGCTCAGGACGTTTGCCTTCACTTTCGTTTACAATAATTTTTGTTACGTTTGCTGGATCTACATGAAACCATTTTTTTGTTTCAGGATCTCTAATAAAGAACTGATCACCGTACTTGAACGTGTTACGAATAATTTTAAATATTCTTGATTCGAACTGTTGTATCTTACACCATTGTTTTAAATACTGTCCAATTATGTTGACTTCTGTGTTAGTTGGTGCTTTACTAAATTTTAACTTAAATGGTGTTTCGTTTTCTTTATTTTTTTGTGAACAGAACTCAGCAAGTATATCTAAAGCAGCATTTACTTCTGAGTCGTTGTCCATTGTGTTGTACTGAGCGTAACGTTCAATACGATTAGGTGATCCAACATAAACATCAGGCAAGTGTGAACTGTAATTTGCTGCCGCAGGACCAACACCTTGGCCTTTGCTAAAGCTAAATGGCGAATAGCTACCGCCAACGTTCATGCTTGTGGCAACAGGAGTAAAATGTTTTTTCCAACTCATACCATTGCGCCTTTCAAATAATCATTGCTCATACCACGGACACCTCTGTTTACCTGTGATGTTAAGTTATTTTGTTGTACCATTAGATCTCTAATTTGTGCTGTCAATGTATTTAGTTGACTCATTGCTTGTGGCAAGCCGTTAACGGACGCTGCTTCATTTGCGTTTAACACACGCTCACCTGCGTGAATTTGAGCTAAAGTATCTTTAGGTTCAGTTGTTTTACCGGTTGCTCTAAAAGTTCCAATTCTTCTAAAAGGCAATCCCATATCTGTTAAAACACCTTGTAATTCCTTAACCCTACGAGTAGTGGTTCCTCCGTAACTTTTTCTCTTGTATTTGGTAAATGTTCCCTGATCGATCATTTCCTGTCTTTGAGCTTCTCTTTCAGCTACATAATTGGCAATAAAATCCGCTCCTGTTCTACTGCCGTCGCCGCCACCTAAATAGAAACGTATTTCGTCCTCTAACAACTCCCTATCCGAAATAGCTGCATCGCCTAGCATACCTGACTCGTTGATTTTTCTTTTGATTGCTAATACCATGCCTTCAAAAGCACGTTGTAATTTAGTTACTATAGGATCAAATGCTTTCATGTCCATGTTTGAAAATGCTTCTGCTATTTTGTCAATAAGCTGTTGATATACAGGCTCTGCACCTTCTGCTGTATCTAAACCAATTTTCTTTTTGAAAATATTATACAACGAATCAACTTTTCCTTGTTCATTTAAAGCGTCTTCGCCAAAAACTTTCTTTTTCATTTCTCCTAACAATCCGTTTTTCTCAACAGCTACGTTGTCTATACCAGAATAAGTTAACATTACGTTGTAAGCAGCATCCATTAAATATCCAAAGCCATCGGTAAGATATTTTGTCACACCTTCACCTTGGAATGCTTTTTTTATACCATCTCCAACCTTTGATAATAAGCCACCTTGTCGTGTACCTCTACCAGGACCTCCTGGTTCTGTTTGAATTTCTCCTAAAAAGAAATCAACAATAGCTTTACCAGCATCTTGTATTTTTTGTTTGAAAAAGTCAATTGGTGCTTTACCAGATTCGACATGAGCTGTAAACTCGTCTACAAATGTAGATATAGGAGCAACCAAATTAGTGTTTACCCAATCATCTACAGCAGTAACAAAAGAATTAACACTTGCTGAAGCATTTTTAAAACTGCCGTCTGCTTCTGCTGGTCCAAACAATAGTTTAAATGAATCTGTTATCTTAGTTCCTAATGTTTCAAGTGCTGTAAATGTATCACTTTCAATAAACTTTTCAGTAATAAAACTACTGAAACTTGTTATAGCAGCTTCAAATCTAGCAAATAATTCTGTGATAGTGCTTTGTCTGTTTTGAGCAGCAATAGCAGCATCAATGTTCAATCCGCCCATTCTGTTTAAGCCTACTTGCGCATCAAATAATGCTGCCAATGGTCCGCCTTGTGCTTGAAGTCGTCCTACCATAGCCGGATCTACTGCTGCGCCAATTGCTCCTAGTGCTGGTCCTAATCTAGTAAGTTCGTTACCAAATTCTCTAAAATTCATTCCTCCACTTGCAGTTGCTTGTAAAGCATCAACTAATTGTTGCCCTGCGCCGCCGCCCATAGTATTCAATGCTATTGCCAAGTCACTGCCTTCAAAGCCTGATGAAATATCTACTAAATCTCCGGCAAACTGTGGCAAGAATCCTGCTACTAGTGCTATACTTTTTTCAAATTCACCAGCGCCTTCGGCACTTGCTCTAGCCATTATACTTTGAAACTGTGCGTTGTTTCTTAAATCTTGTGACTGAGCAAGTAGTTCTTCTCTACTGCGTCCTGTTGCTTTACTTAATAAATCTATCTGTCTTAGATAATCAGTGCTGCCTTCAATGAGTTGAGCATTGGTCATCCTTTGTAAAAAACCTTGGCGTAGCATGTTTTCACTATAAGATAAAAATCCATCGTTGATTGCTTGTGTAGTAAACCCTAAGTCAAACAATCTTTGTCCTAGATCGCTTCCTCTGAGCCCTTTGCTTAGTTCAGCAAATCTTTTAGCACCATCTGTTACATTACCGCCTAAAGCTCTCAGTGTTTCACTGTTTGTTTGTATTGTTTGATAAAATTCAGACATTGCCATGCCGCTAGTAGCAGCTACTTTGTTCATTTCAACAATGCTGTTTCCAAATCCAGCACCAACTTGGCTGAGTTCTCTAAATTGGTCAACACTAGCATCAACAAAATTAAACAGTGACTGAAATACACCTTTGCCGCCTGTAACCACAGCAGCCATATCACTTAAACGCACCTGTCCTTCTGTAAGTGACTTGTTCAGTTGATCAAAGCCATACTGAGCACGTTTCATACCTTTAGATAATAATCCAGTTTGTTCTGCGCCAGCTTTAGTTGCTTTGTTAGCAGCTTCTTTGAATTTTGCTTCATTTCTTAAAGCAGTAGTAGTGTCTCTACCTTGTCTACGTGTTAATTCAAGTAGATTTTGAAGTGTAGCTTCGCTTGCTACACCTTCAACGCCACCTACGTTGGTAATTTCTGTTGGTTCTGCCACTTGTGATTCCTAAATTAACTGCGCACTTTATTATATTGGATATATATTAGTAAAGTATTTATCCGGAGAAAAGAATGAACCAAAGTTCAACCAATCCGCTGCTGAGTCACTTCAGACAGCCTAAATTGTTTATCACGTTGCCTAGTAAAGGATTATTCTATCCCAAAGGTACACTAGAGCCTACTGAAAATAATACATATCCAGTGTATCCAATGACAGCTAGAGACGAAATCATGATTAAAACGCCAGATGCGCTTTTAAACGGACAAAGCACTGTTAGTGTAATACAAAACTGTATGCCTAATATCAAAAATGCGTGGATGATGCCTAACATTGATTTAGATGCTGTGCTTACTGCGATACGTATTGCCACATATGGTGAATCATTAAACATGGATATGGACATACCAGGAGTTGGTGACAGAACTTTTGAATGTAATCTTACTGAAGTATTAGATGAACTCAATGCTGCTGAATATGCTCCGTCGTTTACTTACAATGAATATACAATTGAAACTGCTCCAATGAATTACAAAGCATTTACAGATGTTGCTATGAAAACATTTGAGGAGCAGAGAATTTTACAAATTGTTAACGATGATGAAATGTCAGAGACAGAAAAACTTCAACGATTCAATGAAACATTCAACAGAATTACAGAGATGAATATTGCTAGTGTACATGGCAGTGTTGTAAGCATCACAGTTGGAGATGAATCAGTTACCAACAAGCAACACATAATGGAGTTTCTAGATAATGCTCCTGTTGATGTGTACAAAGCTATTATAAATCATGTTGACGAACAGCGAAAGAAATTTACAATTAAATCTAGAAAAATTGTTTCATCAGAAGAGGACAGAGCAGCAGGTGCTCCAGAAGAATTGGATGTACCTATTAGTTTTGATGCTTCAAATTTTTTCGCATAAGGATCTTAGCACTTCCGATTGAGGAAATATTAGAACATGTTAAGGTCCTAGAAGATGAAATTAAACAATTAAAATATGATTTAGCCAAGTTGGTTTGGCACATGAGAGGCGGACTTAGTTACAATGATGCTTACCTTCTAGGACCTGACGACAGAGATGTTATAGTACAACTTGCTGAGGACAACATGGAAATTGCCAAAAAGACCCAGCAACCATTCTTTTAATTATTTTGTAATCTTGTATCCAGCAGCTTTTACTTTATCA
>Ga0233451_10000266_pt1 | contig 54607 bp, 46 predicted proteins | sample 011ome_29_FD_183052 | JGI IMG/M metagenome (GOLD analysis project Ga0233451, IMG submission 183052) | Coastal salt marsh microbial communities from the Groves Creek Marsh, Skidaway Island, Georgia - 011504CT (spades assembly) | ecosystem: Environmental > Aquatic > Marine > Intertidal zone >... | reverse complement strand
TGGGTGGTCGTAAACGGAATAAAAAAACGCATAAAAGGACACGTAAAGTCAACCGTCGTAAGAATAAACGTAACAAGACCAAATATTCACTTAAATGAAACCTTTTTCTCTAATGTTTCAATCATTTCTGGATTATATACTAATTTGCCAGTTGGTTTATAATCACTCACATCATTGTATTGTTTTTGTTGTTTTTCGGTTGGTCGTTGTTTGTCATTGAACATCGCCAAATTAATGTCCTCCTCCTCTTCTTCTTCCTCCTCTTCCTCGGAACGTTTCTTTACTACATTTCCCTTTTCGTCGAGAACTACACCTGTTTTCTTTTTAATTTCATTTCGAACATATGATGGAACCCATGTATTCCAAGATACAAACAATGTATTCGGGTGCATATATCGAACATGGAACCCATTTTTTTCTAAATTAGCTACTAAATAACCAGTACAGTCTGCATTGTCATATACAGGTTCCCCGAATATATATTCAGGGACATTAAACCAAATATGTGTGTCTTTGGCTCGACCACGTGCAGTTGTAGTGATGCGTTTATGTACTCGGTTTAATAATTTATTGTAAATGCTCAATTGTTTTAAATCTCTTCGTTGTTTTTTTTCGAAGAGATCGTCCATGTTGATTTTTTGTACGACATCATCTTCGTCAGTATTTATAAACACCGACATATATTATATATGGTTCAGAAAAAACATAGAATTAAATAACGTAAATAGAATATAAAAAATGTCAGATGACGGCGAATATATACCAGAAACACCTGAACCAGTAGTCGACGAAGATAAAACAACAATAAAACATATAGTGTGCTCAGGTGGTGGATTAGCTGGCTTTGCCTTTTACGGTGCAATAAAGGAATGTCACAGGCAACAATTATGGTCACTAGAAAATATTCAAAGTATCTATGGCACGTCCGTAGGAAGTATAATAGCGGTTATACTCGCATTGAACTATGATTGGGAGACATTAGACGATTATTTAATTAAGCGACCATGGCAAAACGTGTTTTCTTTTAATTTATATTCTATATTGGAATCAATCCAACGTCGAGGAATATTCGACATTGATTGTATTGCTGATATATTATCACCCTTATTCAGTGGAAAGGATATATCGAGTGATATAACATTATTGGATTTTTACGAAGTAACCAAAATAGAGATACATATGTTCGCTACAAACATCAATACATTTGAACTGGTAGATGTATCCCATAAAAGCCATCCTGATTGGAAAGTCATTGATGCAGTATATAGTTCATGTTCAGTGCCAATAATATTCACCCCATTTTTTAAAGATAATGAGTGTTACTGTGATGGGGCGTTATTTGCAAATTATCCTATATATCAATGTATAAATGATGGAGTAAATCCAGATGAAATACTGGGTATTGGTTACAAATCCAATAATGATATAGTAAATACAGTTAACCCAGATACATCTTTGTTTGATTATATAGTGACTATCATAAAGAAATTTGTAAACACTAAAATACAAACAGTCCCCTATAAAATCGCATATGAATATTTTATAACCACCCCGACAATATCAATATATGATATTGTAAATACAACAAGTGAACAAAGTATACGCATAGATCTCATTGACCAAGGGATAGCAATTGTAAACGCGAATAATATCATCGCCATTCCCGAAAACGAATAGATAGATAGATAACAAATAGTATCTTGAATATTTGTTATGTCAAAGTTGGTTTGTCTAATCCAATAACATGGTGTTGACAAATTGTTCTAATGTATTGGAGGTAATCTTGGAGTCGAAATCGATAACGTTGGTATCTCTCAATAACTTAACTGTGGGATAGGATTCGATATCGTATTTGTTCATCAAACTTGTCACGTCACTGCTCTCCTCGGTGCAATCTATATCCTGACATTTGACTATATACCCATTAATTTCCTTATCGTTATATTGTTTTTTGAAGTTATTCCAGTCCGGTAAGGCCTTCTTACAATGAGGACACCAATCTACGTGGAAAAACATTACAACTGCTTCCTTGTTGCGACGATTTGCATTCGCCACATTCGCAAACTTATTGTCAATTGTTTTTTTATAGAATTTGTTGTAAGCATAATACGAAACGTATACAAATAATACAATGAAGAATGTCACCAATAACTTGTATTGATACGGACGGATTAAATTACCAACTACTTCTACTAGACCAGGCATTTATATATATCCCCCAGAATATATTTTACATGAATAAAACGAGAAACATTCTTGTCTAAACTAAGAAAATAGCCAAATTTTAGTGATATATTTATTTATCACTATTTTATACAGTAACATTAGAATGGTAAACCACAATAAAACAAAAAAGAGAGTGTCTAGCAAGGAGTTAACGAGTAAAATATACTCTGTAATCGACTATGAAAGCAATAATGGTATGCTGACCACAGTATGGGGTCCAAGTATGTGGCATGCAATGCATTCAATCAGTTTCAATTATCCGGTAAATCCAACAAGTGATGAGAAACACCAATATAGAAACTTCATATTAAAACTAAAATATGTATTGCCATGTGGTAAATGTCGTAAGAATTTCTCTAAAAATTTAAAAACTTTACCTCTTACCATGTCACATATGAAATCTCGTGTGACATTTTCAAAGTATATATATCGGCTTCATGAGGTTGTAAACAAGATGTTAGGGAAAAAATCGGGTCTTTCCTATCACGAGGTTCGAGAACGATACGAACATTTTCGTGCAAGATGTAGTCATCCATTAAGCGAAATTGTAACGAAGCCAAACAAGACACGTAAGCGTAATAAGAAAATAGAGGATGGATGCACAGAACCATTGTATGGCGAAAAGTCGAAATGTATATTGAAGATTATACCAAACAATGAAGAATGTGATACATTTCAAATAGATACGAAATGTGTAAAAAAGAAATTACTGTAATGCTACTGAAAGATTTAGTGATTTCGTCACCTAGCTAAAATATTGCTTGTTTATGAAGAATAATATACAACCCCATTATATATATTATTTACAATTCGATGGTACAAACTAAATTAAAGTCGTCCACATCTGATAATGCCCTTACTGAGGATGACAATAAAATAAATGCTAATTGTGCTTCTCAAAATGGGGCATGTGGCGTAAGTAGTAACAAACGTCCAAAACACATACCTTTTTGGGCAGAAAATCCGAATGTTTTGTTTAACCAAAAATATTTATTGGAATTCTTTCCAGTAGAGGATATGACATATGAGCAAAAGCTGAATGCTGTTACCCGAAGTGTTATATTACTAACGGTTGTAGGTTCTCTATTATCTCGTAGTTTACGTACTTTTATCGTTGGATTAATCACGGTTGGTGCGATCTATATATTACATCATTATCATGAGAAAGAACGGAAAAAGATCAACAATAAAAAAACAGTCGAAGAGGTAAAAGAGGGGTTCGAAAATCCGGCGATTGCTTATTTAAAAGAAAGCAATCAGCAAATTCCTACCGATGCATTTCTAACGCCCGATTCCAGTAATCCATTTAGCAATGTCATGATGACGGATTATGATTACAATCCAGACAAGAAACCGGCTCCACCAGCATTTAATAACAAAGTGAATGACGAAATAGTAAAGAGTGCAAAACAATTAGTAGTAGATGCTAATCCAGATCAACCAGATATTGCAGACAAATTGTTCAAGGATTTAGGAGATAATTTCGTATTTGAACAATCTCTACGTCCATTTAATTCAAATCCTAATACAACTATACCAAACGATCAACAATCATTTGCGGAATTTTGTTACGGTAGTATGATATCTTGCAAAGAAGGCAATAACTTTGCCTGTGCAAGAAATACGTCTCATTATACAAATTATTAATAAAATATCTATCTATTTAGCACGTGTGCACAATTTAACTGATACAATTATCATTTAAATTGACAACTTATAAATTTCATTCTCTAACTATAATATAATAAGTTAATTAGAATGTCTTCTGTTAGTTCGTATCTATTTAATAATGCGGATCGTATTGGTGCCGACGTGACCGATCAATCACAGCGCAATGTTCACAATACTAAATTCTCAACCTATACGCTATCAAACTATTTTAGCGATAAAACTGCTAATAACCATGTCAATTTTGCCACAAAGCAGCCAGCTGTTATGTTCAGTGGAATTACTCATGGTTCTGGTATACATAACGACGCAGTCGATACCGAGTCCATATTAAAGTTGAAGACCGAGCAAGACCATGCTGTGGAGAAGTTACAATTGTTCCAACGCCCTTTCGCTACTGTTCCCTATCTTGGACGTGGTAGTTGCGATCCAGCATTAGAGTCGCAACTCTTACACGGAGAAATGGTGGCGGACAAGAAAAGCGAATCTACCATTATGGATAAATCGTTTGCAAAGTACGCTCTTTATCCTACTGACCAAAAGATGGAGGAGCGTGTCAATAATGCCGCTAATACCATCGAAGAAGCTGCTCTCGATGGTTGGGTTCGTGGTGGTGCGTCTACTCGCGAGATGTCCACCGATGATGTTATGAAAAAGAACAACCGACCTAATGCTTCATTCTAATATTGTAATATTCAAATCAATTGTAAATGATATAGTTATATTTGAACTATATTATTCGCTGCATAAATCATTAGTGATAGTCATATAGAAAGGTTGGTCTATTGTAATTCAGATATGTATCCATTTCAATACAAATACAATACAAGAAGTAAACGGTTTTTGACCAAGAAATCAAAAAACTGTGATGAAGATGATGACGATGAAACCATTGATGATATCAGCACATCAAATAAATACATTACCAAAGAAAATAACCATATTTACTTCCACTCCGAAGTAGATCGGGACTCGGTTTTTAAATTAACTACACATATTCGCAAGTTAGAATTGGCAAATATTATCTTAGCACACAATCTATGTAGCGATGATCCAATCCCCATTTATTTACATATTAGCTCTTTCGGTGGATCTGTATTTGATGCATTAACCGCAATTGATGTTATAAAATCATGTAAAGTCCCGATACATACTATCATTGAAGGTGCAACTGCATCAGCTGGTACATTAATTAGTGTGGTTGGCAATACGAGATATATTCGACCAAATGCTCATATGTTGATACACCAACTATCATCTGGACTATGGGGGAAAATGAGTGAGATTGAAGATGATTTTGAAAACAATAAGTTGCTTATGGAAAAAATTAAGGATATATATAAAAACCACGCGTCAATCCCTAGAAAGGAACTAAACGAAATATTAAAACATGATTTATGGTGGGACTCCGCAAAGTGTATAAAGAACGGACTTGTTGACGAGATTTGGAACCATGCTTGATGTGGAGAGTTTCAGTGATGGAATAATATAATTTTGTAAAAGAATACAAAATTATGGATAGATTACTGATAAAATAACTTTATTGTATATAATGGAAGCAACAAACACGTTGTTATCTGGGCCTGCAACAAATATTCCAAACGAACATGTTTATAAGATTTACCAACTAAACCAAGAACGTAATGTCGCTCGTATTATTATATTTAATGGCAATAAAGATACTAACTTAACGTTAACGGATTGGTTTAGCGAAATTGAACTTGCGGATATTGAATTACATCAGACACAAGTAGTGTTCTCGGATGATATTATTCGTTATGATGATACTATTCGGACAATTAAACGAAAGGTTCTTGGACATATGGACAGAAACACGGTTTCTTATCCCGAACTGTATTTGTTTGCAAAGACAAGTTTGCATGTGGATTTGTTTAATATCTACAATACAATCACTCAGAATAATAAAATTGAGTTCAAGTCCAATATGTTAGCCCAGTTATTACATAATATGCGGATAGCACCAGATGTTATCGAGAACATTCCAGAACTAGATACATATAGTTATGAGACATTGTTCAAATATCTGCCGATTGATAATACCAAATTAGACGTTTCTATACCCATCGGTCAACAGTTTTCTAGTTATAGAGATCTATTGTATCCAGCAAACCCATATGATAATATTTCATCTGTGGAAATGCCATTTAAACAGACTGCTGAGAACAATCTAATAACATTTGAGAAGGACCTATTGTTAAATTATGGTCCGACAGTTCGTAACACCCTGTATGTTTGTTTAGTCGACGATGTTCTCCAATATACAGAAAGTATCGGACTGGATGATAAATATATAACCGAACTATATTTTCCAATTTTGGCTACCCGTAATGTATATACAAAGGAGGAAATTGCAAATGTACGTCAAGAATTAATAGTGGATGATAAAGAAGTAAGTGAAGATGATACTATACGACAATACAATGCTGATATCGACGCCTTGTATAAAATACATTATTTGCGTACATCTGAATTACCCAACCTAAAAAAGGGTATTCATGAAGTTGATATGATAATGCATCCAGATGCTCCAACTATATTACCTTTGGAAGTGATATTTAAAAATATTCATGCAACTGTGGATGTACCATTTGTAAAATACAACCCTGCACCTCGTCAAGAGAACTTATATAGAATGTATTGTAATAAAATGTCAAAAGGTGGTAAAAAAATCCCTTTTCTAAAAAAACAACAAATCACGAACTTATCTAAGTATGGATCTAGTAGAGAAATATTTTTATTTGTTAATGCTACCTGTAACAATATGCCTACTGATTTGTATTTAACTATAAGCCACAATGGAAATATTCGGGTAAAATGTTCCTTGGCGAAGAGCGTTACTACCGATACATTAAATAACTTTTTAAAGACATCTATTAATACTATTATTGAACGCTTTAACCATTTCTTAAAACAAACCGGTTATAAAATGAATACCTTTGTTGATATTGAACATCCATTGTTGGAAATCCAAAATATTGAGTATTCCTTTGAAATAGGATCGGTTATAAATAATATCAATTTCAATAAGCATTTGAATTGTCTAACCAACTTGTTTGAAATAATCGAACATAGTTCTAGTGGGCCATTGGTACTTAATTATAAACGCGTTGATAACTACAAAAAGATGACTTCTATACAAAGTATGATTACCAAAATATACCAGACCACCAATAGCGAGCGATCGGTAATTGAAGCTCTGGTACTGAATTTTAATATGACAGAGGAGCAATCTTTAATGGAAGTTGCAAAATACCTCAATGATTTTAATCAGATCAATGGAAGATATGTAAACAAATCGTTTGATATATTAGAGAACCAAGGATTTAATGCATTATTACGCAGTAGTCAAACTGAAAACACTATGACATTGGTCATGACAAATATAGATAATATTGGTTATATCCAAGTGCTAGATATCTATCTAGATAGTCTTTTCCGAATTATGACTATACCAGACGGAACAGGTGTATCCAGGGATGAAATTGCCGAATTGTGTAGCAAAAAACGAAAGGTAATCACAGCAGACGAGGAAGATAATGTCATTGTTCCATCTGTAAATAAAATTACAGTATTAGAAGATACTGATGGTGATTTACTCGATGAAGAAGATGAAGAAGGTATAATATTCTTTGACGAAGAAGACGAAGAAGACGAAGAAGACGAAGAAGACGAAGAAGATGCAGAACAAGATGATGACGAGGAAGATGCAGAACAAGATGATGACATGACTGGTGGAGCTAAGAAAACAGCCTTCATTACAGAAGAGAAAGGCCAAGCAAATATTTTTTACAATAAAATGCGTAAATTAGAGCCCAAACTCATCCTAGCTAGGAAAGAAGGGCAATATAAGGCCTATTCGAGAACATGTCCAGCGAATGTAAACAGACAACCTGTTATTCTAACAGAGGAAGAGAAAGAGCGTATTGATAAAGAAAACCGAGATGCATATGGTTATGCATTAAAATATGGGCACGATCCCGATAACAAACACTGGTTTATATGTCCGAGATACTGGTGCATGAAGACAAATTTGCCACTTACGGATCAAGACATCCAAGATGGAAAATGTGCAAAAGAAGACGTCCATGAGTTTACTGGCAAGTATCATGAAAAAGATGGAGAATATGTCACACACAACCCAGGATTTTTAAAGAATGCTCACCCAACCCACGGAGTACCATGTTGCTTCGGTAAGAAATGGAGCTCCGATCAACTCAGGAAAACGCGTGATGAATGGAAAATAACGCCGGATGATGTCGATGTGCCGGAGGGTGTCGTGACAGAGACAGACGAGACTGATAAAAAACCGAAACAGGAAATATCGGAAACGTCAAAATTGTATGTTGTTGGCTTCGATAAATATCCGATTTTAAAGGAACGCTGGGGATTTTTGCCTCCGTCGATACAACTATTCTTGGATGTAAACTACTCGGATGCTATTACTAAGAAAAATGCTGCTATCATTAAGTCAAATACGACCACGTTTTTAAGATATGGTGTCGAACAGAGTGAACATCAATCGTTTATTGGATGCATTGCTGATATTTATGCATCTGTAAATAGATACAAGGAGAACAATCAACCAACCCCATCTATCAAAGAAATGCGTACAATACTGGCCAATGCAATCACGTTAGATATGTATTTACAGTACCAAAACGGATCATTGGTCACCTTATTCCAACCAAAACAAACGAGAGTTGATAGAGATGTATTAATAAAATACGAGCAGTCCAAATTTTACAAAGGTTTGGATAATACAGCCGATGCCGAAATGAACTTCTATCAACATACGGTCGCATCATTCGAACAGTTTTTACAATATTTACATGACGACGATGCATGGATTGATCATACCTATTTATGGGATATAGTTACATCCGTAAATTCTAACCTATTCCCCAGTGGATTAAACTTGCTTCTATTGCAGATTACTGATAATGATATTACCGACAATGTTGAATTGATATGCCCCACCAATTCCTATATGTCAAATATGTATGATCCCCGCAGAGAAACGGTAATCTTATTGAAACGCGATGCATATTATGAACCAGTATATTTATATAAAATTATTGAAGATGATAAAAGCGAATTCGGTAAAATTATCAGTTCGAAGGAAACATTTTCGCAACAAATTGCGGTGCCAGAATTAAAACGGGTCTTGAATAATATTCAGAATGTCATCGGCAATTACTGTAAACCTCGCCCGAGTATGCCAAAAGAATACCTCTACAAGACAAACATCTTAGCCAATGATTTACTACGCCAGTTGCGAATGTACAATTATAAGGTTCTACATCAAGTTGTAAACTATCGCGGAAAAGTCATCGGATTTATGGTAAAGGACATTACGGAAAATCCATGGGAAATATTTGTTCCATCATTCCCCTCGGCCATAATACAGAATGTGGAAATAAAATATTCCGACGACATTGTTTGGTCTAGTTATATTAAAACGATAAATGCTCTTATGCAAATAAGTAACAAATCAAATCAATCCATATTATGCAAACCCATGTTAAAAATCATAGAAGACGAACTAATTGTAGGCATAGTAACAGAAACCAATCAGTTTATACAGGTCGATCCGCCTATACCGAACGACATTGACGATGGAATGGATGTATTGTATGCAACTGGACATGCGAATAATGGCTATGTTGAGGCAGATAAAGAGTTAGCGGTCAATCGCCAAGAAGATCAACTTAGATTAGATACCATTCGCAATATTAAATTAGAAGGTCAGTTTTACTCGGCATTTAGAACTACATTACGGGTTGCACTGAGTAGATATGACAATTATGATATTCGTGACCAGATTATAAATATTCTGGGTAATAAACAATTTGCATATCAAATTGCCCTCAATAAAATGGAATTATTATTACGACATGTGTTAAAAGATACAGTTACCTTTGCCAAATACAAGCCCGGAGTATTAAACAAGCTAACCAATATAGTAGATATCGAGAACACATACAAAAAACAACAATATTGCTTGGTATCTGACAATGATGACGATGTATGCAAATTGGTTATACCATCTCTCAACTTAGTTACAAACCGAGACAACAATAAAGTGTATTTTAAACGGATAGCCGATGAATTGTTACGGTATAAACGTATCAGAATGTTTATTTTAGAACCTAAACGGTACTTAAATATAGGAAGTTCCGAATATAAATTAAATGATGACGAGTTGCTCTTGTTACAATCATTATTAGATGGTGATTATTTCGACGATTTGATACCTATTCCGGCAGATAAATATATAAACAATATCACCTATGATATTGCGGATCCATCTGTTCGTCAAAAATATTCTACCGAGGTGTCTATTCAACAACAAAATAGTGAAAACGTGCAATTCAATACCGCGAGTATCTTTATAGCAGAATGTGTCAAGGAAACACTGCCCGAAATTATTGGAAATCAGAACAGTTTCTGGAAAAAAGTATTACCTCCCAAGTCGCGCGAAGTAGTATTTAACAACTCACATAATTGCACTTTTTATGTATTAATAGATATCATCAATAAACACCTCGATCGTTTTGTTTCCATACAATTGATCAAAAATGCATTGTGTAGAAAATATAACGAACATATGAATACCAACCAAAGTAAACTACTGCGTATATTAAAAATGCAATATGGCAAGCGTAGTATGATCGAGCGGGTAATTAAAAACGAGATCAAATTGGATGATCTGATTATGAGCGAAGAATATTATATTACAAATCTTGATCTCTGGGCAATCGCCTCCATTTTCAATCTACCTATATTATTATTTTCTCAAAAACCACTAGCGAATTTGGGACTGAGTGTTCAATGGGTAATATTAGGTGGAAACCGTCATATCGATAATTACTTTTGCGTCCGTAGTCCAGCGAATAACATACAAATGCCGGAATATCATCTTATTACACCATCGTGTAAACTAAACGATATTAAAGGCTTTAATGCTATGGTGAACAATACCGAATACATCGAGAACAATCTCGATTTTGATACTTACTTGAATACATATCAACTTTCTATTGGAAAATAACTCAAATGAAATTAGAAAAAATGATAAGATAAATATTATTTTATCATTTCCGGGCTGTCGGATTTGAACCGACGACCAACAGATAACTATCGGCAAATACCACTACAGTCTATTGCTCTACCCCTGAGCTAAGCCCGGATTTTATTGTATATTCCTAGCCTTCTTTACACACCCGATATACATCGGTAACATTTGTTTATATCTTTATTCGCGAATAATATTTATTGCCGAAAAAAATCATATTACTATCAATTTATGTATGATTGTCTATCAAAATCTAAAACCCAGCATCGTACCCATCATCATCACACATGGTTGTATTGGTTGACTTGATTGTCTCCAAATTGTTACGTATGACCACGTTATTTTTCGAACAAGCATCCGTTTCATCTTCAATTGCTCCGAACATCCTATCGATTTCTTGTTTATTGTTCTTGTTGCTAACTTCAACATCTTCCATATTTTTCATTTGGTCCATGTCTAGTACTAATTGGAATGATCCAGTACCAAATACACCCATCTGTCCCATCATTACATTTGAGGATACACCTCGCATATGATCAAAGTCAGCATGTCTTGATGCATTCAATAATACCTCCGTATGAACTTCAAATGTGGATTTTGCGATCGGACCAATATCATCATTTAAGATACCAGATCTGAATATCGCCACCATGTTTTCCGTGGAAGTCATTCTGTCGCATAACAGACTGAGATGATGATAATTAATATATACATCTGCAAATTCCATGACTTCTACTAATTCATTGTACAATACCTGCCTTGCTGCTTCAATTCCCATCACCTTATAGGTTTCGTGAATATCATTACAGAATGTTCGGTTTGCATCAATGAAATCAATGGCTAACATTTCCATGAGATTTGAACCAGTTGTATCCATAATCCAGATGTCTTTACGAACAAATTTGCCATCCTCTTTTAGTACATTGTTCTGTAACTTACGAGGCAACACATTCTTAATTCCTGTAATACCACGTAGTACAATATTGTTCAACAAGTTTTCCTGGAAGTTTCTCAGCATATATATCTCATCAGACTGGTCTAATGCACTTGGTACGCCCTTTACTTTCTTACCCTTACTCAATATCTTGTCATTCAAACGGAAACGGAAGATTAGGTTGTTCGCATTATAATCCGAATACACACATGATACATCCTCTCCATGACTAGAATTAATGGCGAAATGAATATCATCCATGGTAATATTCTTTTCTAGAAGTGTCTCGGTATCCATTTCCATGCGAATAATCCACTTCGATTTGCCGTCAGTGTGGTCGGTATCTGTCGTATCTAAACATTCATTTACCATATTCTCAAATTCGTAATACTGCTCGATCAACTCCTTGTCTTCTAAAATATTAGTAGACTTGTCATTCGGATCAAAGCAAATCTGAGCGGATTTTACTACATCTACTAATCGAGTATGTTCCAACATGTTTGAAAACTGACTAGCACGATCCTTATCACATTGGTCGATTGTGTTCATGTAGACTGTAAGTGATGGGTTCTTCGGGTTCTTCGTAAGACGCAAGATCTCCTCAATTCTGGGAACACCACGTGTTACATTCGATTTACTTGCTACACCCGATAAGTGAAAGGTATTCAAGGTCAACTGTGTAGTTGGTTCACCAATAGATTGCCCTGCAATTACTCCAACCATTTCTCCTGGATGAACAATGGACTGCTTAAACTTCAATAATACTGTCTCCAACAACATTACTAGTGCAGCTCTATGAAACCGCTTATGTACGAGCAAGTCCTTTGGTGTCAAGTAGAAGTAATACATGGTCTCGAACAAGCTAGTGGGTTTTACGAAATGTAAACTGCTCAACTTCTTGTAATATTCTTCGATCAATTCAAAGGCTTCCATTGGTGTAATGTCAACAATCGTCGACGAATTTAAATGTAATTGTCCTTGAATATTTGCAATTGTGCTCTGGAATGCAACCGGTAGACGAACACCATTGTCATTCTTATTGACGAATACAGTTTTAATAATCGTATCTCTTGCTGAAAGCATCTTCTCAATATAGGCCGCACACTTCGCCTTTGTATCAGTCTTCTGCTTCTTAATACGACCGGCTGCACCCTTGGTATATACATTGATTGTCTCCGTTGTCTGGTCATTCACGCCTACAATATCATAATGTAGGTAAATATCTTCTACACTCATTCCTACCAAGGGGATGATTTGGTTTTCGGTCTTGGTTGACTCAAATCCATCATCACCATAGGCGAATTGGACAATCTTCCCCTTGTTGTTTCTGACAGTCATATCATACTCTACTTTCAAATCTTCCAAACCCTTGATCAACCTACGCTGGATATATCCCGTCTGCGATGTCTTTACCGCAGTATCAATAAGGCCAATACGACCACCCATTGCATGGAAGAATAGCTCGGGAGCGGTCAATCCTGAAATATACGAATTCTCAATAAATCCTCTTGCGTTTGGAGAGTCATCAAACTTATTGAAGTGAGGCAAGGTTCGGTTATCAAATCCATATTGAATACGTTGCCCATCAATGTTCGTCTGACCTAAACAAGAAATCATCTGCGAAATATTGATAAGTGTACCCTTTGAACCGGAATTTACAATCATGAGGAAACGGTTATCCTTGCTCAATGATTTGCGACTGATCTTACCCGCCTTGTTTGTTGCCTCGTTCAGAATATTATTTACATTGGTCTCAAACTCTTTGTTGTTTGTAGCCGATGTGTTATTCTCGAAGGTTCCGAGATGTACACGTTCTATCAAAGCTTGTACTTCCTGCTTCTGCTTCGCAATCTCTTGGATAATACTATCTTGTGTTTTGCGATTGGCCATTAAATCGCTGATACCTACACTGAATGAACTGGATTTCATATATTCGGTTACAACATTCTGTAAGTCATCTATAAAATTACACGCTTGCATGTTACCAAAATCATTGTTTGTTCTATGAATAATACCCTTACTTGCTGAACCTAACACTGACTTCTCCATTTGACCACGAATATACTTTCCGTTGCGAATTTCCAATACATTGTTGGAGGTCACGTAGTCTTCATCGTCATCGAATAACTTGGTCTTAAATTTCATTGTTAGTGGCGGCAAGATCTGAGATAATATATCAAAGTTAGATATCTTGCCATCACTGTTTGATGTATCTGCACGAAGGGCATCTACATTCACTTTTGGAAACATCATCAACAAATTCATTGCGTCACGTGGGGTGAAGTTAATGTTGGGTCTTGTAATCCGGTAGGATCCTAATAACGAATCCTGATAAATTCCTATGATTGGTGCATTTCCTGCTGGACTAATCATTTGGTATGGAATTGCTGCTAAATTTTTTAATTCTGTTTCTGCCAACACATTTTGTGGCATATGCATATTCATTTCATCTCCATCGAACGCTACCACTGCGGTAGAGCAGTGGTATATAATCCCAAAGGTTTCCCAGAGGGGCGGACTGTATCTTAAGCAAACTCAGGATGGTTAATCCTTCATCATTCACCCACACCCGTTCAGTCTCTGAACGCCTGTCGTATCCTATCATAACGGACTTAGACAGTAACGCTGCTGATTAGCCAATCCTTAACATTATGACCATTGGGTTCGGTAATTAACCGAGTTCCCCTTATAACGTTTCCATTACAGGGTGGTAGTTAAGGCTCTCAGGCCGTTCCAGCATCAAGGTGTGTCGCATATAAATTCTTAAATTCCTCAGGCATTGTTATATTTTTATTTATCTTGTTTGCCTATTTCTTAATTTATATACTAGGGGGTATCAACCTTTTCAGTCCCCCTGTTGCCGACCTCAATGGGAGAAGTTGATCGGCATTGTAAGGTTTAGTATCTGCAACATTCATGCGAAACGTATCACCTTTCTTCATAATCTTAGCGATGTGACACATCATACTCATCCTATGAAGACTTGGTTGTCTATTAAATAAGACCGCATCACCATCCATCATATGACGATGTACTGTGTCTCCATTTTCAAGACGGATAGACAATCTATCCACATATCTGAGCGAAATGTTCTCACCATTCTTACGCTCTAATATCTTAGCACCAGGGTATTCCTCTGGTCCATTTTGAACAAGCTTCAACAAGAAGTCCTTGTTGCGGTCATTCACCACAATGGGTTTCGTAATATTTTTTGCAATCTTCATTGGAACGCCTAATTGGCGAATAGAAAGGTTCGGATCACCTGTAATCACAGAACGTGCACTAAAATCAACACGTTTTCCCATTAGATTGCCTCGAATACGACCATTCTTACTGTTCAATCTGCCCATGATACATTGAAGAGGACGCCCTGACCGCTGGCGTAAACTATCCGCACCTTTCACCTTGTTATTTACGATCATAGCTATGAAGTATTGGAGTTGGGTAGTCAGTCCCTCGATCACATTTGGGTTTGCATTGCTAGCAATCTTATCAGCAAGATCCTTATTGTATTTTATAATATTACTGTAAATATGCGTCAAATCATCTTCACTTCTTTGTTGAGCATCATGTTTCACCGAAGGACGCATTGCTGGCGGTGGAACCGGTAATACTTGACAAATCATCCACTCGGGGCGAGACCATAAAGGACTAAATCCCATAAATGAAATGTCCTCGTCGGTTATCCTGTGGAAATTCTTCAACAACAACTCAGGCGTTAGACGAAGTGTAATTGACTTCGACTCGTTCTCACTATCCGTATCTATATTTTCCCAAATCGCCTGAATAGTCGCCATGCCCTCCAACTTCACCTTGTCTGGTTGCTTACACCCACATCCATTTTCAATGTTATCACCACAACGCTTGACCTTTGAAGCGATGCTGTATACATAATCCCAACGCTTCTCGGATCTCATATCCATAGCATGTTTATGTTGATTTTTATTTAGTTTTAGTTTACTACACTTAAAACAAATGCTCTTACTGATCTTCATGATTTCTTTGATATGTTGAATGAATAATACCGGACGAGCGAGCTCAATGTGTCCAAAATAACCAGGTGTATCGATATACGTTAGACCGTCGGTCGGACAAATTGTTCTCGGTTCCAATACGCCCATTCGCGGATCAAATAAACCATTCGGTTCGGGTGCATTGTTTTTATATGTATCACGACTAGTTACCTCGACCACGGAACTTCTACGAATTTCCTCTGGTGACAACATACTAAATTGTACACCAATGATACGAGATGGCTTCTTGCGTTGATCCATATTTGATGCGTTACTTTGCATAATTTTACCCTATAATTATACATGCTATATTTTTATATCGATAATTCAATTTTCTATATAGTTGTTTTGTATGTCAATCTTAAAAAATTGAAGGTTTTTTTGGTAACTATACCATCATAACCATTTCAACTAATTACTTAGTTATTTCAATTCAAATTCAAGACAATGCCTTCCAACAAACAGATTAAGAACAAGGATCATGCTCGTTCCAAGTCCGACGACAGAAAGAAGAAGCTTAGAATAAACACAGACAGTTCCGACAGCGATAGCGACAGCGACAATTACGAAACTATGTCGGATTCCACGTATGAACCTCCTAAACATAGAATGCGTACACGAAGCATTGGTGACCTTGATGAAGAAGACGACGAAGAAGACATTGCTGAAACCGAAGACGATAGTGACGACGAGGAAGATAGTGATGAAGACGAAAGTTTGGAAGATAGTGACAATGAAGAAGAGGATATTAGTCGAGCAGAAATCCAGAAAATAGTATCTAAGTTGTTCCCATCAAAGTATATGTCCAAGCGCGCAAAACATTCAGAAAAGGCGGCCGCTGCCGATACGAAGAAAGATAAATCGCGATCTAAGTCCAAGAAATCTAAGCGTTCTTCTTCTTCAACCAAGGAGCGCAAATCAAAGAAATATGAAACCGAGGAAAGTTCGTCCGAATATGACGATGAAGAAGATGAAGAAGATGACGATGATTATGACCCGGAGGAAGAAGATGGTGCTTATAATATTCTCTTCCTGGGTGGTGCTGGTGGCAATGAACCCGCCGAGGATGATTACAATGATGAAGAAGATGACGTTGATTGCAACAGTGACGATGAGAAGATGTTCATGAAAGAGACCTACGAACAGGTTGAACTTCCTGTCAAAAACAATAAGAAACAAAAAAAGCAAAATAAGACCGACAAAAAACGTCATGCTGCTGCCGCTGCCGCTGATAAAAAATCCGACGACGAAGTTGAACTCACTGATATTGAACAGGAGTATTTGGATCTCGTTGATACAAAGAAGACATTGTCAGTGCAATTGAACAAGAAACCCAACAACAAAGTTCTACAAAAAGCTGTATTGGATTGTGATACCTCTATTAAGAAGTTGATCAAGAAATCGCGTACAAACAATGCTAAGTCGTATCATAAACTCATCCATTCTCATAAGAAACAGACAAATGAGATTGACTATTTTAAGAAAAAACTATCTAATAAGGAGCAGTTGCGTGTTATGAAGGATTTGAAGGAGATTAATAGTCTCACCAACATTACTAAGCCATATCGTATAGCATTACTCGATTCCAAAATGCCAGCCAAGTTCAAGTCAGTTGCCATGCAAAAACTTAGTGTCCTACGATCAATGGAACCCAGCGATAACGAATATTACAAAATCAAAAATTGGGTTGATACATTTATGAAGATCCCTTTTGGTATTTATCGAGATCTTACTATCACCATGTCTGATGGCCAGGAAAAATGCCACGAATATATGGACAAGGCAATGACTACGTTGAACGAGTGTGTATTCGGTCTTAACGATGCAAAACTCCAAATTATGCAGATGGTGGGTCAATGGATATCAAACCCATCTGCTATGGGCACTGCCATTGCCATTAAGGGACCAATGGGTACAGGAAAGACTACTCTTGTAAAGGAAGGCATTAGTAAGATCCTTGGTCGCGAATTCACATTTATTGCCTTGGGTGGAACCGGAGATAGTAGTTTCCTGGAAGGTCATTCCTACACTTATGAAGGCAGTAGTTGGGGTAAGATTGTACAAATCCTCATTGACAGCAAGTGTATGAACCCTGTTATTTACTTCGATGAGTTGGATAAGATTAGCGATACACCTCGCGGTGAGGAGATTGTTGGCATTCTGACACATTTAACAGACACTTCTCAGAATAGTCAATTTCATGACAAGTACTTCTCGGAGGTCGATTTTGATCTAAGCAAGTGTTTGTTCATTTTCAGCTACAATGACGAATCAAAGGTAAATCCTATCTTGCGCGATCGCATGTATCGCATTCAGACCAAGGGATACGACGGGAAGGAGAAGGTCACGATTGCACGTAAGTATATCTTACCCAAGATCCAGGAACAAGTAAACTTTAACGACGGTGACATTGTCATTCCCGACGAGACATTGGACTATATTATTTCAAACCCGGGCCTAACAAGTGAAGAAGATGGCGTTCGTAATTTGAAGAGATGCCTTGAAATCATTTATACCAAGCTCAATCTATTCCGTCTCATGAAGCCAGACACCAAGATCATTGGCATTGACATTGATCTAAAAGTAACCTTCCCTTTCACTGTAAATAAGCGTGAAGTAGATATCATTATTAAACATGAAGAGCAAAGCCAAAGCATGTTAGCCATGTATGTGTAAATTATTTAACCAAATGCAAACAAAAATCTATATAGATTTTTTTTGTCCCCGTATCATTCTCCGAATAATATGTGTGTTGTGTATAACATGTCGACACGTAATTGGAGGAAAAAAAATAACGAGGGCGATTGTAACACACTTTCATTTGAATGTACTAGATATCATCCTCATACACTAATAACGCAGATATATGCAGATATTGGTACATTCAATTGGGTAGCACCTGAGAATGTCCGAGAGGTAAAGTATTTAGTCGTTGGTGGCGGCGGTGGAGGTGGCGGTGCATATAATGCAGGTTCAGCCGGCGGTGGAGGAGGAGGATTGGTAATATCCGGCGGCGTTGCAGCCACCACAGGAACCATTTATACAATTGTTGTAGGCGATGGCGGAGATGGTGGTGCAGGAGATAATGAGGAAAATGTTGATAGTAATGGGTCAAATGGGGATAGTTCTAGATTTGATATATTTATTGCAAGTGGAGGTGGTGGTGGTAAACGAAGCAGCAATCATAATGGTAATCCACGTATAGGTGGAAATGCTGCTTATGGGTTAATTTCCCCTACCGGCGGGTTTGGTACCGGTATATTTGGTTCTGGATATATTAATAATAAAGACTATGCCGCAGGCGGTGGTGGGGGGAACATAACCGCCGGGGGTAGTTTTAGCAAAGTACCAGGTACGGGAATGCAAGGCGGTTTCGGAATAGTCAATGATATATCTGGGACTAACCTAATATATGGTGCAGGGGGTAATGGTGGTAAATGGGGCACGTCTTCAAATGGATCCGATGCAGATGCTACTACTGGGAATGGTGGTGGAGGTGCATCATCAACAATCTCTGATAATAAGGACGGTGGAAAAGGAGGGTCTGGCATTGTTATACTTGCATACTATGTGTAAGTGGATACAACAATCTTTTTGAAAAAATATAAACATTTTTTTATATTTTTAGTTATACACATGGAAATACTAAACGAAAATGATGAGGTTGCATTGGAGATTATGACCAGAGCCAAAATGCAGCTCGACGGAATTAATCCGATTAATCAAAACAACGAATATAATAATATTGTAAATCTTGTAAACGAATACTTAATGAAACACTGTAATCACACCATAATATCGGATACGATTGATATTAGTGATACACTTAGTAAGACTGTATATTATTGTCAACATTGTGGCGTGACAGTCAAATGTCCGTAGATTACTTTCCGACCTCCCCTGGTTTATCGACAGAGTTGCCCCCACGAGTAGCTAGTAAAGAAATTTGCTCTTGTGACAATGCCAATGCACCTTTCGACGTCGATAATCCAAAACGGTTCCCATTCGTACCAGTCTCGGTACCCATAAATTTATCAAAATATTTGGGTTTGTGAGTAGGTTGGCAATATAATTCGTCAAACCCATGTAATTTTACACACTCCTCTTTTTTGTAACCACATTCAGGTTGTTCACTATTGTATCCACATGTCGTAATATGCGTATTTTCTTCACTAACCGGTGGGTCATTTATCGAATTGAACCCTTCATATGGGAAGTCGATGGAAAAAATTTTATCACGGGAATAAGGCATAACCCGAATACATGTACTTAACGATATCAAGATAATTAGATAAATAAATGCGGCAAGTACAATATATGTAAAATCTACTAACATTATGTATACATATTATTAAGAAATAGTTCAAAAGAACCCATGATAAAATGACTAAATAAACTTTAACCAAAAATAAACATAAAAATACGACTATTAGTTATTATATTAGATTTATTATTGTCTCAAATGGCTAATCTCAATGACAATGAACGATTAAATTTAAAGAAGCTGGTAACTGAAATGGAAGGGGTAGACAATACCGCCTCTATCCGTACAGTGAAACATAGTGTACCTATGAGAGATGACGTTCGTAAAATGGATACTCTTAAAAATACACATGCTGATCTACGTAAAACTAAACCCGATGAATTTGCCGTTTTATGCCAAAATCAGTGTAGTTTTTTGTATAATAATTACACCGACATCTTTAATAAAATGTTGAATGATGAATTGGACCTCACTATCATGACTAAACTATTGACGGTATTGAAATTGATTGAAGACGGCAAGACCGATCAACACGAAGGATCCGTCATGGTCGGCAAAATATTAAAGGAATTATATATTGATAGTGCTGCAAAACGCATGGAAAATCTGGACAATGCACATGATGACAGCGTCGTTGAACTTGAAGGTGGCAAGCCAATTTCATGGCGCGAGTTCAAAAAGTTGAAGTAATGCCAGGTAGATCTATTATGAATGAACTTAACGCAATTGTTATATTCATTTTTGAATTTTCCAGTTGATATGTGTAATTACATAACACAAAACGACTTAAATATTGTTTGAGTATATTGTATATTGTGAACTCAGGTAACATGTCAAGTGACCTAATTGCTTCTATTAAGCATGCTCGTAAGGCAGCAGCTGCAACCAAAGAATTATCCAATAGTTTTGCTGTTTTGAAAATTGCAATCATGGACGATAACCTAGTACCAAAATATAAGGATATGATTTCAAAACATAATATAAACATGGTGGAACATGTGTTCCCGGATTCAGGATTTGATCTATTGGTCCCATCAGATGTCGAATTTCATACACCTTACAAAACTTCTTTTATTGATTCCCAGGTTAGAGCAGAAATGTTCTATATCGATTGTATCAATGATACATGCTCTAATTCTGCGTATGTGGTCCATCCTCGATCTAGTATTTCAAAAACCCCTCTAATGTTGGCTAACCATACTGGTGTTATTGATGCCGGGTATCGAGGTAACTTGATTGGTGCATTTCGATGGTTAAAATATTCAAATGATGAATGTTATGTTGTTGAGAAACACACTCGACTGTTACAAGTATGTCACCCATCGTTGTGTCCAGTATATGTTGAAATTGTCAATGCAGATGACCTATCCAGTTCGGAACGGGGGAATGGTGGGTTCGGATCCACTGGTAGATAACAATTTATTATTTGCTATTGTATAAAATAATCGATTATTTTATAAAGTTAATGTATGCGGACCGGTATTTATGCAGATTATAAATTATATAAAGGAAAACAATTTTATAAGAAACGATTGAAAACTACACCTCGGGTTATTGCGTTCGATTTGGATGAAACGTTAGGATCCTTTACAGATTTAGAAATATTATGGTCAGGATTACAGGATTTTTCTGATGACAATTGTCCTGTTAGTTTTAATAACCTATTAGACTTGTATCCAGAATTTTTACGTTACGGAATAATTCCTATATTGGAATACTTAATTGAAAAGAAAAAAACGGGTGAATGTGGTAGTATTTATATTTATACGAACAATCAATGTGAACCGAATTGGGTTGACCTAATATCACAGTATCTAAACTATAAATTAAAGGTGAAAGGAAACATTTTTAATCAGATAATTTCTGCATTTAAAATCAATAATCGCCGGGTAGAACCTTCACGAACTACACATTCAAAAACATATCCGGATTTTATTAGGTGTACTCTTCTACCCAAAAATACAGAGATCTTCTTTTTAGATAATGCAAATTACCCAGAAATGAAACAAGGACGCGTCTATTATATTCAACCTAAGTCATACATTCATCATTTGTCGACCAATGATATTATACATAGGTTTGTCTCGTCCAAATTACGACTAACTCTACCAAATGCTACCACGGAAACAATACAAACGCATCTACTTACGTATTTTATTAGCCGAGACACCTATAATACTGGCAACCCTCGTATACGAGATCTAGAAACCGATATATTGGTAGCTCAGAAAATAATGTATCATTTACGCGATTTCTTTTATATTGCCAATAAATTAGCGCGGACTAAAAAGAAAAGACAACGCTTAGGAAGATCCACCCGAAAACTAATTATCTAACGTGTATTTGTATGCCATTAGAATTACCTGCTCATCCAAAGTTAACTTTTGAAACGTTATACAATCATCAAATTTATATTGTATAAACCGGTTCATTGAATTTTTGCACAAAACTTGTATTCCATTATCTAAGAATTTTATGTCCACTACTATCCCACCACATGTTAACCGGTCACTCCCAATGCGGATCCATCGCACATGTTTCCCTTTATGTAGTTCATTTATTTCATCTACATAACGATACCCCGCCAACTTTTTGCATAATTCTTCGGTTATATCTTTATCACTTATTTGTCCGGTTATTTGTTCGTAAATTTCATCGATGATTGATTGGTCAGTTTTTGTATCTAAATAGTCATTCTTGTCCGTTTCTATGGAATTGAGTAAATTATCTATGTCTATGGTTGAAAATAAACTGGGGTCTTTTATTGCGTCTTCAAAAATTTGATTGATGTTATAATCTGTCTCTTTCTCCATTGTCGCGTTACTCTACATTATTGCGTTATCTTTATCCCATTACAGAAGTTATTGGCATTTCCTTCCAATACCGTTCAAATATTTCTACCAATCCTGTGTTCACTAATAAAAATAACGCACTGCTAAATATGATTTTCGCGTCATACGGTTTCAATACATGAGTTTTTAACGGATTGAAACGGTATATTAAAAATACACACACGAATACTTGCATTGCCCATCTAAGATCGTTAATGTACTCAGGGTCGATGTTTATTATTCCGAAGAATAATACAAAATAAACTGCATATAGTGTTACTACTAGGTTCTCGTAGTGCTTTCCGGCATACTCAATTATGTTATCTATTATCTCTACTAGTTTATTCATCTGGTATACATAACGCACATATATAATTTATTGTGAAATATGAAATAAATACACTGCTCTATGTATTACATCATGGAATGGAAACTAAGATTGCAAACAAATATATAATATCCGAGAACATTGGAGGGGGGTGTTTTGGTACAATATATAGAGCAACAAATGTCCGAACTAATATACAAGTTGCTATCAAAATGGAGCCAACGCATTCAGACATGAAATTGCTAAAAAACGAAACATCTATATTAAAGTATTTGTATGATCAAGGTTCTCGTGATATACCAATCGTTTATTGGTTTGGTCGACATGCAGAATGTTCGTGTTTGGTAATGTCTTTGTACGATTGTTCTCTGTATGATTATATACAAAAGAAGAGTATGACATTAACTAAAATAAACTCGATTATGATATCATTAATAAACATATTATCGTTTGTACATACCAAATTAGTTATACATAGAGACATTAAACCGCAAAATATTATGTTGAAAAATGGAGAACTATTTCTTATTGATTTCGGGTTTGCTACCTTTTATGTAGACGAAAACTCTAATCATCTAATTGACGAGGAAGATCGGGAACATATTATTGGTACTCCTAGATATGTAAGTTTTCATGTCCATTGTGGTTCTCTTCCGTCTAGACGGGATGATCTAATTTCATTGGGGTATATGTATATTTTTTTACATAATCACTCTCTTCCATGGGACACTATTCATAACCAAGAAGTACATAATTCAGAATATGAAGACACTCATATTTTAAATTATAAGAACAAACATCGAGCAAATTTAAAGCGACTTGACTATATACTACCCTTATGTAACAGCATAAATGATGAGATCGAGAACTATATTAAATATTGCTATACAATTCTATATAACGACCCCCCTTTGTATGCATCTTTGATCGACATTTTTACCGAGGAGGTCTAACTCATCATGGTGATTACTTTCCAAACCAAACACTGTTTGCATTACCCTTCAATTGCTTTATGATTGGTTGTGTGTTCTTTGTCATTTTTGGACGCTTGACACGTGGGTCTCTTAATTTATATCTTAGACTGTCCGTTGGGCGTAGACTTAATAATTTGGATTGTTCTCGATCGACCTGTTTATTTTCTATATTTGGCTCGTCTAATTCGATCTCTGTATTTAAGAAATCATATTTATTTGGTTTTGTTTTGGAAATCGTTGTTGTACCACCTGTCCCAATAGGATCGTCTGGTTCTTTCACCAGAACTGGATTACTGCGTGGTCGAGTATCGTTCGATATAGAGCTTTGCCATAATGGCACTTCATGTGCAGAAGCATTTCCACAGCAACTACCCTGCATCGGTTGGAGCTTTTCAAACCCTTCGGTTGGTTGGAGCGTTTTACTTAATACCACATATATACTCAATCCTATCGAGACTGACAATATAGCAATCATAAATATAATAGACATGGTACTCCTGGTCAATGCTAAACGTTTCATTTGTGTATATAGTAATACTATATAAAATCCAAACAATATAAACACTTCACGCAATTGTATTATACAATGAGTTCCGACACAGAAACACATACACAGCGTCTTACCGGTAAAGTAAAGTGGTTTAATAACAAGGCCGGTTATGGGTTTATTACGACAAATGTGGATAATATAGAAAGTGACACATTTGTGCATTTTTCTGCGATTAATGTAACTAATTCTCAATACAAATATCTGGTTCAAGGTGAATATGTAGAGTTTGCTCGTGTTAAATCTACAAATGGACCACATGAGTATAAGGCTACTGATATTACTGGAATTAATGGCGGTAGTCTCATGTGTGAGACACGCAATACACAACAGCGCCCCACTACCAAGAAACCTCGCCGCCGCGAAGACGAGGATAAGTCTGCCTATGACGACGGTTTTACCCGTGTTGGCGGTAAGAAGTCAAATGGACCAGTTGGAACCACTGCCGAAGTTGATGCTACCGGACCTAACTAAATATTGATAAAAAATGTTTATTTCGTATTATGTATACTTACTGTATGCATAATGCAAGAAAAAATTGATTGGTTGTTCATACAATACATAATTGTGTATTGCCTATCATGTCATCTACAACAGTAACCGATCATGACCTTGATCGACTTATTGCGGAAAATGAATATATTACTAACTGTTCCTCTAACAGTAACAAAGATCTGTGTAGCTTGTCATATTTGATAACTAGACCCATGTCGCAATCAGAGTGCATTAGATTGGGCATTGGATATGAAAAGCTACTTGTCGAAATAATACTACAAAATACGAAACTTATGAATGCCAAAACGCAGAATAAAAAGGGCGAAAAAGAGAAGGACCACTTATTTGTCGATACTGAAAATAAAATCGTGTATTATGCCGAACTCAAAGCAAATATCAACCTAGACACCGAAAAATCGAAATCAACATACAACAAATGCTTAGATATTGTAAAGGAATTAGAACAAGAATACAGTGATTACGAAATAAATTGGTGTTTATTGGGGTTCCGATTTCTGAACTATCGTGATATTCCCAGCACCATACAAAAAAAATATACACCCATTACTAACCATTTGTTTGGAATCAACCAATACCTGGAATTGTTACATGTTGATCTCCATTTTACAGAGGACCGATATGCACGGTTCTTGAATAATATAGCTGATGCAATGTTTTGTACTAGTAGTTCTTAATGATGAGATGTTTCGTATTTATTTCACTACCTATCCGACCGGAATGTAGTTTAAACCTATATTTTTTATCATATTCATCTACTATGTAGTCCTTATACAAATCTTCAATAAAGGGCGTTTTTCCAATTATCATAAGACACTTTATCTTAGTCTCTTTGAAACACTTTGCCAATTTTTCTTGTTCTTCCTTTCCAAAAGTGCAATATCCATAATCTGTAAACTCACTATCATAGGGTGGATCTAGAAACATAAAATTATTGCTGTCATTGTAGTTATCAAATATGTATTCAAAACTCTCATTAAATACGTCTGTCCTCCTTAACAACTCTTCGTAGTTTTTATCTTTGATCTCTTCATAGTTGTAATTTTTATATCTACCATAAGGAATATTGAACTGGCCTTTGCTATTGTATCTTAACATGCCTCTAAAACAGGTTTTTCTCAGATAATAGAAGCGCTTTGCATTGTCTAACACGTCTGTATTATCATATGCTCTCACCTTGTAATAGGTTTCTTCTTCGTTTGGATGTTCTTTCATAAAGTTATATATCTCATTTGATTTCCCGTTCTTTATTGATTGGTAAAGATCCACCAATTCTTTATGAACATCACTTATCACCGCTTTCTTCGGATTTACATTGAAATATACTGCACCTCCGCCAATAAATGGCTCTAAATATGTAGTATAATTGTCCGGAATATGCGGAATTATTTGTTTCAATTCGTCAGTCTTTCCGCCACTCCATTTAACGATTGGCTTCAAAGCTGGTCGTTGGTCAGCATCTGCTGGTTGTACCGGTTCAACGATTTGGTTGACTTCTTCCGTCTGGGGCTTTACCTTGGCACATGGAGTTTTTCGTAGTTTATGTTTGTCTAACCGTGACTTCTGTTTAAAGTCTCGTCCACATTTTTCACAATTATATTCACTCATGCTTAGGTATATAGTAGTATTTTATTATTGTTTGTATCAAAATATACTTTCTTCAATTTTCTATTACGATGCACCTACTATGTATTCTTTTCTAATACAACTTCTTTGAGTACATTCTTTATGATTTTCTCTTCGAATTTCTTATCCTCCTCCTTATCATATCCTCCAAGCGATGCTTTGTAATACTTGAAATAATTCTCACAGTCTTCTGTACCAATCTGTTCTACATTTGGTTTTGAATTGTCATACCACTTCTGTAATAATTTGTAATTCTTATTCGCCACATTCTTTACCGCTTTGCGCAGAGATGATTTATTAATATCGTCCTTCTCCCATTTGCTATCGTCTTTAATATATACGGTTTCACGTTTCAGATCAGTGCAGTGCATTGGTCGTGTATGCAATTCCATATCTTTGATACGCTCAACCATAACCTTCGAAATGCCATCTACAAATCCTATATTACCGGTTCGAATGAAATCCTCCATTGACACTTCTATGGAATTGATGAACTCGTTCATCGTAATTGCGTCCTTACATGTTTCATTCAAGAAAAAATTGAGATTAAATTTATTGTTGTTTGTCGTATTGTTGTTGGTTATTGTATTTCCAGTATTCTTGGACAATTCTATTATTTGTTTATTTTGTTCTATTAAAAGCTCCTTAAATTCTTTGTTTTCTTTCACCAATTCTAGGATAAGTGTACTCTGTTGCTGAAATGTTGTAAATATATTACTAGAATTGGCATTTGAAGTAATGTGCGAGGCATTGTCTATCTTATCTACTGGATCGCCCTCACTTGCATGACGTTCGTCTAACATTACTGGATTGTATCCTTGACCTTGCTGGTTTAAATCATAATTACATGCCTTACGGTGCTTAAACAAGCTCTGTCTCTGTTTATATATCTTGCCACAACTGCAACTATGGTGTATTTGTTCTTTGGGATAAATACCGTCAGCCTCCGTCAGTCGTTTGTGTTTTGCAGTCAATAAATGCTTATTATAATCCTTCTTATTGCTTGTATTATAGTTACAATATTTACATATATATGTTTTGGGGATTTTTGGGACAAAATCTGTCATCCAAATCGTCTTTATTATACTGACACATTTTGTCCCTAAATCATTTGCCGTGTATATATACTTTTTTTTATCAGTAACAATTATTTTTATATTTTTTTCGTAATTACTGCATTATGGTAACAACCCGTTTTTGAGAGTAGTGAAATACAAAACTATTTTGGGGAAATCAATTTTGGACATTTTTAAAATGTCCATTTTCAACGAGCGATGCCATTTCTTTTCTGAGATAAATCAAAAATAGAATTCCCACAATTAGGAACTATTTGTATATTTTGGTCCAATACACCTCTTTGAGAACATTCTTTATAATTTTCTCTTCATAATTCTTTTGTATATGATCTCATTTTCATTTTTAATGCACTGAATTGCCTTGCCTACATCATTTTCATACCGTAATCTATGTGGTAATTTGTCTTGTTCTGCGTTATAGGCATTTATGTCTTTGTTATGCTGGTCTATGAGTATTTTATGATATTGTGGGTCAACTCCACTTAAATCAAGAGGCATAACCCCCTTGTAGCCCGGAATAATGTTTGATTTCATTGTTCTAATGTACTTGTGATACTACATTTGTTATCAATTTTATGAATTTGAAGATACATTACAAAAAATAAAGTTCCCATATAGTATACACCCAACAATGATAGATACAATTGAATTAGCCGACTTTCTGAAACTATTTTCTAGTGGCAATGACAAACAAACATATACCCAATTTATAAAGAATGCAGTTGTAAGAGTGGGTCGAAACGAACGAAAATTAAAGGAATATATGGATACGAAACAGATTGCAAGTCAAGACATCAAAACGTTATTTGGTCATATAAAACGCCGAAATGAGTATTTAACCCGCTTTTATAATATGTCACTTCGAGTTAAGCCTACTCATTATGCTATCGACAATGTATTGCCACCGATGAAGAACAAAGAAATGAACAATAACGAGCAACCACTGTATAAGAACTTCATTCGCAATATCCATATGTTAGATATATTACAGAATACAAAGTCAGGTATCGAGAACATCCCAACCTATATGGATGTATTAAAAGACCTATATTTAAGAAATATCATTGATTACAAAATTTTAACCCCAAGTTCTCTCTTTTATATGAATGAAGGTCGATTGGGTAGTGTGTTCTCGTCATATTATTTTAGAGCCTCTATTATGAACCCTTATTTAGTATATTCTTTGAATAAATCGGTATTAAAGGGAACTCGAATATTCACTCCAACACTAGGATGGTCGTCCTATTGTTATGGATTTTTAGAATGTCCCGAAGTAGTTGAGTATGTAGGAACCGACGTTATCCCAAATGTATGCACAACCACAGCACGTTTCGCAAAAGATCATTCCCCTAAGAAGAAGATCGAGATCTATTGTAAACCATCAGAACAATTGTTTAAAACAAAGTCTTTCTTAAAAAAATATGAGAACCACTTCGACGTAGTGTTTTTTAGTCCACCTTATTTTAAACTAGAAATATATGACGGAGAGAAACAAAGTACATCATTATATGCAAACTACGAAGATTGGTTACAAAAATACTGGGACGCCACAATACAACTATGCAAACATGTATTACAACCAGGAGGAAGATTGTGTTATATCGTTTCCGGATATGGGTCAGATACATCGTCCGACAATTACGATTTAGTAGAAGATATGAATAAGATAACAAAAAAGTATTTCATTTTCAAAAATAAACAACCTATGTATAATAAAAACGTCCATGTTACAAAGCATAAAGAAACGTGTGAGCAAATCATGCTATTTACAAAGAAGTAAATATCTAATATCAATATATACCGAAATGGATAGATATATATTGATTGCTTTATTAATATCACTTATATGGGGAACATCGCCTCTTATACATAAGCATCTGTTAAGGAAGTACAATGAGATTACAATTATCGTTATTTCAGGTTTTATTTATTTTACCTGTCTATTAATGCTCTGTGTAGCTTATTACGACACCATAAAACTCGACTGCTTAAATATGAACAAATACGACATTTTTTGGTTCGCAGCTATTGCATTCTTCGCATTTTTCATAGCAAATCTATTACAAACAAACATACTAAAAGATAATAGTAGCTATGTTGTAACTACATTGATCTATTCATGTCCAATATTTACACTGTTATTGGGTTATATGTTATTTAATGTAAATATTGACATGTACGGGTTGACAGGTATTATATTAATCATGGCCGGCATATTGTTTGTGGCAGCCAATAATCGTTGTAATAAAACGCCTGAAATAATCGATTTTGATAACTTAGGTTTGTGGAAAAAAATAGGTCAGAATAAGTAAGTTATTCCAAGCTTGCTAGTATTTCTTCTGGATAATCCATGTCTTTTAATACCCTGATGCCACCTTTAATTTTTGATATGCCTTTTTTCATTTTATATTTATAATTGAAACTACTGTCAGGTAGTACATCAACCAACATTTTATAATTACATACTGAGGATGAATTCTTAAAATGTTTACAAATCTTTAAGTAATGGGTGGTCAACATATAGCGTACATTCTTGTACTTGGATAAATATGATAGGAATGCCTTGCCCGCCTGCGAAGCTTCTTCTGGGTTCGTACCGGAATACAACTCGTCAAATATACAGAAATGTCTATATTGATTTGTATCATTGTTCTCATTGATAATATCAATAATTTCCTTACATCTGCGAGACTCTGCCTGAAATAAACTATCACGTTCTGAAGTATCGGGTATATTCAAATAGGAATGTATATGTGTATATGGATTAATATCCGCAGAACCATAAAATCCACACCCAACCTGTTGAGAAAAGATAATATTTATAGTCGTGGTTTTTAACATGGTGGTTTTTCCAGCTTTGTTAGGCGCAGAGATAATGATATTATTCTTCATTGAACAATCATTTTTTATACTGGTTTCGTTCATAAGAGGAGGATAATATTGCTGTTTGAAATCACACTCTTTCTTCGCATCGAACGTAGCAAACGATACATTGCCCGCTGATATGTTATTGTATACACCGGTAAGGTTATTTATGTAACCTTCGAAACCCATTGAAAAACGGATACATTCTTCATAGTCTGGGTTCTCATATAGTTGGTAAAAATGTTTCAGTAATTCTCCATTGTTTAATAATGATTTGGTTGAGTTTGTAAATGGAGTGATATGAATAAGATCGGTGTGCAATTGTTTAAGCCGTCCATGTTGTATGCGAATATCATGACAGAATTCGTTATATGTATGACAATTCTCAGAAATAGCAAGAAAGTTCTCCATACTGTCAATAGAATGTTCTACAAATGATCGTGTGTCGATTATAATATTAGTAATCTTGTTCATGTTTCGATAGTAGCGTATACATGAGTTGGCATTCTGGTATATTTGTAGTCCGTAGAGGCCAAGGGTAATCATAAAATAGATAATTTTGTCCCAACTAAATGATTGCATGTTTAAGAGAGTTTTGCCTATAAAATGGTGTTTCGCAATGTTTTTCAGAACCTCTATGTAAGAACTAAACGAAACAGGTACTCCTTGTATTTTTAATAAGATAAATGGGAATATAATGAATATAACTGGTAACAATAGGCTCATTAATGGCGACATAATGTTCATTACTGATAGCAATTGCAAAAAACGAGGTGATCTGTTAAATTGTTTCAACATATCCCATTCTAAATACCCATAACGTTCAGTGAAGGATGCATCTTGTTTAATACAATCCCATACTTCAAAAATACGTTCACAATTCACCGGAGAAGTGGATTTTCTAGTTTCATTGAATTTGTTCATGTTTTTGATAATACATTGAGTATCATTCAGATAGGTTGTGTTGGTAGTATACGATTTGTTCCAATTGGGGATTAATAGTTTTCCGAAAATATGTGTGGGTTGAAACATGTAATCATACATACATTGACGTTCATCCATAGGAGACTGTGATACTAACTCTAAATCGGACGATACAACTTCTGAAAGACTAAATGTATTAGAGGGGTCTAAATATTCAATCGGTAGTTTAAATTGTTGTATTTGATTACATTGAAACATAGTAGGATTTGGAGGAATGGGAGAACTTGACAGATCTGAATTCGCCATATTCTCTTTGCCAGCATGAATAGACAATTTGAACTTTTGAAATAATTCCATATTGTAATATGGAATTACTAGAAATGCATAGACTAAACGAATAATCTTACTTCGTATTGCATTAGGCATGTAATTCACTAATATCAACTCGATAGTGACGTTCGATATTTTTAATTTGATTAATGTCTCGTTTTGTAATAAAGTTGACAGCAAGACCCTTTCGCCCCCAACGCCCGCTCCTCCCAATCCGATGCAGATAAGTATGTACGTTGTTAGGAATATCAAAATTAATAACCGTACTCACTTGTTGTATATCAATGCCACGTGCAGTAACATCTGATGATATTAATACGCGGCTCCCACCACTTCTAAATGTTTTAAACACGGCTTCTCTTTCCACTTTCTCCATAGAACTATGAATAGCACAGACCGAGAACCCATCATTCGTCATAGCAGCATACAGATCGTTCACTCTGCGAACACTATTGCAATAGATAATACATTGATTAATGCTTATCATTTCAAAAATGGTCTTCAACATCTCAAACTTTTCTTGGTCACCATATAATGCAACATACTTTTGTTCAATGCATTCCAATGTCAAGTTCTCTTTCTTCACGATTATTTTGACAGGGTCTCTCATGAATTTTTCAGTCAGTTGCAATACTTCATCGGGAAGAGTGGCACTGAAAATGGCAACTTGGACATTCTCATTGAAATATTGGAAAATGTCATAGATGTTGTGTTTGAATTCGCCCGACAACATTACATCTGCTTCGTCGAGGATAAACAAACGGACCGTACTTACATTAATGCGTTTACGAAGTATCATATCCGATATGCGACCGGAACAGCCCACAATAATATGAGGGGTATGTTTACGTATACTGGACACATCATTTTTTACAGATGAACCACCCACTAGTGATTTTACATAGAGACCGTCTATTTTGTTTCCAATATTAGTGAGAACCGAATATATCTGATTAGATAGTTCGCGTGTAGGTGCAATAATAAGGACTTGTGTTTCATCCAATGTAGTATCGACCTTCTCTAATGCACTAACTGAAAATGTACCAGTCTTACCACTACCGGATTGAGCTTGTGCAATCACATCGCGTGACTTAATAATAGGGTATATCGCTTTTTTTTGTATTTCACTCGGATTTTCAAATCCATAAGCATATATTCCTCGTAAAAGGTTCGGTTTTAAATTTAAATCATCCCATGAATTTATTGTAGTTTCATTTTCCATAGTAATGTATTTACCATATACACTATTAAAGTTTCTATATTCGTTTACAAAGTAATTACATGTGCAACCGATATAAAAAATATCAGGTATGATATATTAGCTACGATACTTGAAATGACCCTATATAATATAGACGAATACAATCAAATTGCATTCAATGGAATGACCTATGTATTGCCAGATGCAGTCACAGACACAATTACTCTGCTCGGTACAAAATTAGGTATCGTAACAACCAATGATACATTCGCCGATCAAAACAAGAATGGTAAACATAATCGGGCATACAACTCTCGTAGAGAACGTACAAATAATACTTGGGATAAATCCAAGCCTTCCAAGCCATTTAAGACAACCACAATGGTAAAAAAGGAAGGCATCGATAAATTATATACCGATATTAAGGGATGTTTAAATAAACTATCTGTAAAGAATTACGACACTATCAAGACGAGTTTGTTCGAATATATTGAAGAGATTTTTAACTTCCCAGAAGGTGATGAAGATAGCAAAATTGCAAAAATAGCCTCTTTGGTATTTGATATATCATGTATCAACAAAACGTTTTCAGAATTATATGCAAAGCTATATAACGAGTTGGTTGTTGATTATCCATTGTTAAAAAACAATATACAGGTGTTAAAAACGAACTACATTAATGGTCTAGATAGCATTCAATATGTCGATCCAGATGTTGATTATAGTAAATACTGCGATGTTACAAAAGAGAATGATAAACGAAAGTCGCTGACGTTATTTCTGGTCAATCTATTTATCAATGGCTTGATTAGCAAACCGGAAATATTCGATATATTAAAGACTATACAGACGAAGATCATAACAATGACGGATATGGAGGACAAATCGGTTTATATTGAGGAATTGATTGAAGTATTATTCGTATGCGTAAAGTCATCTTATACGCATTTACAAGACCAGGAAGAATGGTGTGATATAAATACACATATTCAAGAGTATAGTTCATATAAGGCCAAAGATCATGCTAGCATTTCCAGTCGAGTTATATTCAAATACATGGATATGAAAGAATTGTTAGCCAAGTAATAGGATTGAGGCAACAATATATGTCATACAAATGATTTAAATGCATATAACCATGAGTTAGTAAATGAGCCGCAATATACTCAAACGATTAGGGATAGATAGTGGGTTGGGTGATAGGTTAGGATGCTATTTGATGTTTAGCATGATTGGCTATATAAATAATTTTGATGTATACACTACTTGGATATATGATAATAACTGGGGGAGACAGTATCCGTCGAATATATTTGATTATATACACTTTCCTGAAAATATAAAATTTATTTCGAATGACGAGTTTGTTAAGTTAGATTGTCAAGAATTGAAATATAGATGGGTGTATCATGGTTTTGATTATATACCCGAAACTATTTACAGGTCCTTGTCAGAAGATGGTCAAATACAATGTTCATATGATGAGATGTTATCTTATTATCGACGAGCATGTAGGGAATTATATTATAAACCAAAATTACCAGATGCAATTAAAGTTAGACCAAGCATTATACATTTAAGGAGAGGAGATAAGGGCAGTAATAATCACCATAAACAACGACTTGTAAAATTGTTAACGGATGATAAAATAAAAACCATTTGTAAAAATTATGTAGTAACGTCTGACGAAAATATTCACATTGACGGTTATGACATTAGTGATATAATTATAAAGCCGGACTTTTCTAATGATATAAAGATCCGCACGTTAGAAGAGTTTTTCTTTTATTCCCACTGTAAAGTCATTATTCAAAGTGTTGTAGAATTAGGGAATTATGGCGGTTGGACTGGATTTTCATATGTGCCATTTCAGTTAGGCATGGCATTGTATCCAGATAGTCCTCCTATATTGATAAGTCTTTCGCATGATAATGAGCAAACTAGATTTACGTGTGCTAGATTTTATGCCAAACGTAATTTAACCAATGTTATAATGTATAATCAACTAGTAAGTTCATAGTATCGAAGATATTTACTGAAAAAATAAAATAGAAATGTAATGTATAAATATTATAGATTACATTGAATGGTGAAATCAGAAATTCGTCCAGATAAAATCAATTACAATGAAGGAAAGGTCGTTGACGATGAAGATATTGGACACGCTTCTTCATTATATGAAGTAGAACTGTTCGGTATACCTATACAAATCGGTATTGGCAAAGAGAAATATACCTATTCTGCCCACGATGTTGTTTATTACTCTATATACTTAATCATTCAAGACGAGATCAAGTCTAGAATAGGTGTAGTTGAATATGACAGTCATAATGTTATAGATAATTTGGATGAAGATGGAGATTTAAAATTAGAAAATGGAAACATTATCTATTTTGTAGGAGAAGATTATTTGCGAGATGTAGTCAAGAGATCGGAAAAAAACGACCCAATGGAAAGTGATGAAGATGAAGACGAGGATGAGGACGATGAGGATCTAGAAGTGCAACCTCTTGTTATAAATGACGACGTAGTACTGTTGGATAATGATCCAGATGTAACCGTATTAGAAGACGAAGATGTCACCGCAGTGATGCGTTTAAATATACCATCTGATAAGAAAACAAATCAAATAGAAGATACAGAACCAGTCTTAGAAGATGGTGTGTTTGAAGAAGTGTCCGGCGTTGAAGTTCCAGACACACTGCCAGAAGAGACCAAAGAAATGTCAGAACAGGCAAAATCAACATATAAACCCTCCTCAAATCAATTTTGGGTATCAAAATTTATGAAAAACGAGAACTACGATATTATAGATAACGAAGGAAGAGGAGATTGTTTTTTCGCTGTTATTCGAGACGCATTTGAACAACTTGGTAAAAAAACGACAGTTGCAAAATTACGCGCTATCGTATCAGATGAAGTTACAGAGGAGTTATTTCAGGAGTATCGTACATTATACAATTCTTTCTATGGCGAATATCAACAGATTGAAAGCCAATTAAAGGTATTGAAGAAAACCGGCAAATTATTAAAGGAGCGTAGTGAAAAAACGTTAGGAAAGGATGAGAATAAGCAGATATTAGATGAAGCAACTGCTGTGGTAGAGAGATATAATAACCTCGTTGCAGATAAAAAAGATGCCAAACAGTTATTGAATGAATTTGACTATATGAAAAATATAGATACGATAGATGCGTTTAAGACATACATTAAATCAAATGATTATTGGGCTGATACATGGGCGATCTCAACAATAGAGCGTGTTTTAAATGTAAAGGTTGTAATATTGTCTAAGATGGCGTATAAATCAGGAGACTTGGATGCAGTATTGCAGTGTGGTCAATTGAATGATACGGATTTAGAAAGACAAGGTAATTTCAAACCCGATTATTACATTATGACATCGTATACAGGTTCTCATTATACTTTGATTACTTACAAGGATAAACGTATATTCAAGTTCTCCGAAGTACCTTATGATATTAAAGCGTTGGTCATAAATAAATGCATGGAGCGTAATTCCGGACCCTATTATTTGATACAAGATCTGCGTAATTTCAAATTAAAATTGGGATTGAATGCAAATGAAGGAGAACCACAAGACAATGAAGATGACTATGTTCATTCAGACCTGTATGATAATAACGTTACGTTTATGTTTCATTCACTATCAAATTCGGCACCAAAGGCAGGAAAAGGCTCAGGGGAAAACTTATCCGATATCAAAGCATTTGAATATAATAAATTAAATAAAATACCGGATTGGCGCAAGAAATTAGATGATGCTTGGATCTCACCCTTTACTGTGGATGATCATAGATGGAACTCCGTGGAACATTATTACTTAGGTTCTCAATTTAAGAAGGGATTTCCAGATTTTTATCATAAGTTCTCGTTGGATAGCAATAGTGAGATATCGAAAGATATTGGATTGGCTCGGATTGCGGGTAGTAAGTCGGGCAAAACGAAGACGAATGTGTTACGTGAAAAACAGGTTACAATAGACCCCGATTTTTATGAGATAGGCGTTGATCCACGAAGTAAAACGGAGCGTATCACTGCCATCGTTGCGAAGTTTAATCAAAACCTAGATTTAAAGCAGACGCTGTTAAATACACATCGGGCGAAATTAATTCATTTTGTTCGCGGTAGAGAACCAGTTGTCGACATTGATCTCATGAAATTGAGACGAGAGCTTACGTCTCTCTAAAAAATTGAAAGTTTTTTTTAGATACAATGTAACTCATCCAAGTAATTATACTTACCCCCCATCATAATGTCTTCTTTCAACAACAACAACATGCAGCAATCTCAGGACTTCTCTGTTCAACAACAGCAAAAGGCAGTCCTGCATTTTAATTCCGCAACTACTGTTCGCTCAGATGAACCATTTCCTCATTCCCCCGTAAGTTTGCAAATCTTCGCTCTTCCGATTGAATATTCTAGTCAGGAAACTGTTACCGATCTTCTGACGAACGTGCTCGGGTTAGGTGAGCCTGCTAATATTCGAATTATTGAAAAGAAAAACTACAATCAGGCATTGAAGACAACTGTGGTAACAAATACCGCACTTATTGATTTTAATACATGGCATAATACAGATGCCACCAGAGAATTATATGATATTCTCCAAAATATGAAGGACAAATACGAGACACGTGCACCAAGTGTAACTGTGTATGTGAATAGTGCTAGCTTCCACTGGGAGAATGGCGACAAGATGACACATTTATCTTTGCGTGAGGCAAGACCTGGTTCTGGAACAACAGTCGATCGCAGCGTTAATGCAAATGACAAGCTGGTCCTTGGAGAAAACGACTGGAATAGCCTATATATTCCTATTCTCCCTAATAATATGTATTTGCAACACCCTGATCAATCAATCACGTCATTTATGCCAAGATATCTTCAATCCTTTATTGAAACCGAACTCAACCTAGGAAAAGTATCGCGTGTAGATTTCATTGATCGGGAGATTGAAAATTCTAATCCAGTAAAGGCCGTGTTTATTCACTTTGAATATTGGAACGACAATGCAAATGTAAGGCATTTGCGCGAGAAGCTGAACACAGATGGTCAATTCAGACAGCGTGGACATTATGATGGTAGAAACATGCATAAGTTCTTAACTCGCAACGATAATGGCGACAAGGTTCCCGGATACTTTGTGTTTAAGATTAATCACAAGCCAATTCCAGAGGTAACCAGTGAATTAAATATGTCTCAGTTGGTGGCAGCTAACAATGTTCTAACCGAAAAGATGGCAGAGCGTGATGAGGAGATTGAGAATTTGAAGGAACAACTCAGAGTGATGCAGGAGAAGTTGGATGGGGTCATGCAAGTTTAATATAAAAAAATAAAAACAATAAAACAATAAAAAATAAAAAGGTAATTTTATGTAATTATAAAGAGTTTTTTATGATTACATATGCAGCAGTGACGTCAATAATTTGTGATTGACATGCGAAGGTTTTGAAACGCATAATTATTGCCAGGCGTTCTGGGTGTATTTTTTATGATATTTTGCGTGCTAGTAATAGCAGTTATGTATTCTGAATTAGCATATTGTTCTCGAATTAGATCACAATATTTCAACATCTTATGCTTGGTATTTTTTCCCGTGGAATTTGAAAAATTTATTGACATGTTATTGTTGATTGCACACCAGTGTACAAAGTCGGATATATGAAAAAGAAGTACAGATTTGATAATGTAATACGACAACACTGGTGTTTCTTCTTTGTAATTGTTCTCTATTACCGTTATATTTTTACTTGTTTTGTCAATGAGTGTTTTGTATGTCAACTTGGAATGAGATAATATCTTGACTGTTTGAAACAAAGAATGCTTTATTTCATTTACTAGCATTTGCTCGGTCTTTTGAACCATCCTTGGTAATTTTGCATTGATATCTTCTATGCCGGTATTGTATCGCATAGTTCTGTATACGGACAACATAATAGTTAATAATTCTGCCCATACTTCGCAATAACTTTCATATACACGTATATCGGACTTTATTGGGAACATGGTAAGCATATCATTATCGAGTTCGGAATTATCATATCTAGAAAAATCTAGTCCCATACAATGAAATGTCTCGTGTATGAATGTTTTGAACCATTCTTCTTGTCGGAATATGTAAATTTCAGTATCTGGTTTGCAAGTCGTAGTAAATGCGGTGTTTACATGTTGCCTTTCGATAACACTACCTTTTCTAGGCAACATCTTCGAAAGAGACGTCATATACAAATATACATTCATTGTTTGAGAACATTGGATAGGTGCATACATAGATGCAACATATAACCACATAAACATCTGTTTTACACACAGTTGCATATAACGTTTTACATTATCCTGTTTATTAGAACAAAGTAAAAATACATTACACGTTCGAGAACGTATTGAGAATGTGTATCTGCGGCCGACGTTAGACATTTTTGCGATCTCTGTTTTTATGCTGGTTGGGCAATATGCATAACTAGTACCCTTTGGTATGCCATTACCATGTATATTCAAAGGAAATGATAAGATTTCTGTTGATGCAAATGCTCTCTCTGCATGTGATATATTAGTGAACAATTGTTGTAGCAGTATATTACTGGAAGATGAGAACAATGGTTTTTTAACATGGGCAAGTTCTGAATTGTCAAAGAGTATATCAGTTAGAGTATTTGTCAATTCGGAATGAGGATGGGACATTTACGTTACTATACAGTAACATCTATATATTGTTTCAATGCATGTTATACCAATCCAGCTGGTCTCTAAATTCATAGAAAATTGAATTTACATTAGTTAAACTACACAGGTTAATATAGAATACAAATCAATGGGAATAAAAAATTTGAATAAATATCTACATGAGAAATGCAGTAAGTCATCCATTAAGAAAATTAATATGAAGAAATTATGTAACAAAACACTGGTAATTGACACTAGCATTTATTTATATCAATTTATTAGCGAAGGTTCTCTACTTGAAAACATGTATTTATTCATATCTATTATGCAGTCATATAACATAACACCTATATTTATATTTGATGGTAAACCTCCACCTGAGAAACGGGAATTGCTAAGACAGCGGTATTTGGAGAAACGAGAGGCATATGAAAAATATTTAAAACTACAAGAAGAAATGAAAAAAGAACATTCTGGTGCGGTTGACAGAATGAGAAAAATGAATGAAATAGAACAATTAAAGCGACAATGCATTCGTATATCCGATGATGATATTAGCAAAGTAAAACGTTTAATGGACGCATATGGGGTCGTATATTATGATGCCCCTGGCGAAGCAGATGATTTATGTGCATATTTCGTAAAGAGTGGCAAGGCATGGGGATGTGTAAGTGATGACATGGATATGTTCCTTTATAAATGTCCATATGTTATTCGAAATCTGAGTTTAATGAAACACACTGTTATGTTATATGATACTCAATCGATATTGACCGACCTGGGAATGTCAGAGAAGATCTTTTGTGAGATTATGATGTTGTCTGGCACCGACTATAATGCAAACATAACTACTTCATTATTCGAGACACTTAGATGGTATAAGGAATATTGTAAGTATAAAGTAAAAAATGAAGTACATGATAAACCATCGCACGAATTTTACATATGGCTACTCAGGAACACGAAATATATAACTGATTTTAAGCAACTTATGCAAGTATACAGTATATTTCAAGGACGACAGTTTGCTGAATATGATAACCAAAAATATGTATCACGTGATATACCACCGGATTACGACACAATTCATACAATTATGAAAGAGGAAGGGTTTATATTTACATAGTTGAATAGTAATCTATACTTGCAATTCAACAATAGCATTTTTTTATAGAACAGACGCTAAGTAGCATCCACGAAAATCTTCGGGACCAGTATGATTAAGATTAATCGTAACATCAACATGAATATCGCCGCCCATATTCGTCCACCTATGGCAAAATAACCAATCTTCCGAATAGTAATGGCCATCTTCTACTCCACAATCAAATAGTGCATATGCATGTTTACTTTGCTCTGCATTTAAGAAGCCGACATCGTCTACGTATTTAGTAGACGGGAATGCTTCACACATTTTCTCAATAACCTTACGTTTGATTAGCATGAACCCAGTAGCTATGTGACGAACCGTGGTGAGATTATTTTCGATCTTTAACGAGGGCGTTTTGTAATTCAGATTATAGGATAATAGTCTATGCTGAACTAAATCTACATCATTTATCGCATCACTGAACATCGACTGGTTTTTTCTATCAATCCATGACTGAATAGTACTATTGTTTGGTTCAGGTGTGTTGTTCATTAATTTATCCCAATTGTAACGTTTCAATGGATAAATGCCACCAACAATCGGCTTATTGGCAATTAACAACTTTAAAATCGAATCCGGATCCCATGTAATATCATTGTCTATGAACATGACATGTGTAGTATTTGGATTGGTCATCGCCTTTGCAATTAAGTTATTACGAGCTCTTGACACCAAACTATCATTGTTGCAAAATTCAGTATGCAGCTCTACTCCAACTTCCTTTAATCGACTAATTGTACTAATTAATGAATTCATGTAGTTTACGTAACACATACCACCATAATGGGGTGTTAAAATATATAAACATACCTTATTCGAAGACAAGTATTCAGTAACTCGCTCGGAAAACTGTGGCGGCTCGTCAGACATTCTATAACACGATACGACCAGTACTATTTATATGGTTTAGACAGTAACAACTGTATGCTGCTAAAAGTATTTCAATTATCAAATAGCTAAGATTATAAGTTGTTTTTATGATTTTAGCTTTTGTATTTTTTGTTGCTTTAAGTGGGTTTTGTATTTTTTACTAGGGTATTGTCTTTTGTTGGCGCAGGTAACATGTATATTTTTATGGTTGTTTGTTTTATGTTATTGTCATGTTAGTTTAAGCGGTGGCGGCAGCATCGGCCTTGTAGAAGTGGTGCTTCATGTAGCGCTGAAGGTTGAAGTAAGTGAGCTCGTCATCCTTCTCCAACTTAAGAAGCTTAGATAGCTTGGCATCAGCATGGATAATGCGACCGTTATTCTTGTCTTGAAGGTGGTGAGCATGGATGTAGGTGTTGATCTCCTTGCTGACCTCGGTTCTTGCCATCTCAGTTCCAACGGTCTTGCCGAGGAAACCAGCAAGCTCGTCACTGATGCGGGTAGGCTTGATGAAACCAGAAGGCTTACGGTTACCGGTATTGCGACGCTTCTTGGAAGAAGCCTTCATTGCGAGCTTCATCTCACGAGAGACAGCCTTCTCAAGGGTCTTGAAATCGCTCTTCACAGTGGAAAGGAAACCAACAAGCTGCTGGATCTGGGCACTGAACTCGGAGAGCTTAACGTTAATAACAGCCGCGGGATCGACTACCTCAGCGACAGGCTCAGGGGCAGCGGCCACAACAGGCTCAGGGGCGGCGGCCACAACAGGCTCGGGGGCGGCGGCGGCAGCTGCCTTCTTGGCACGGGGCTTGCTAGCGGCGGTGGTCTTCTCGGGGGTCTTAGTAGTTCTAACCATTCTGATTATACATACTATATGTAGTCGCTTTTAAGTTCTTTGACCCGTAATATATATTATATTGAATTTAATCTTACCTACTACCCTAACAAATCATATTTTATCCCGAAATATATTAAATTATGTAATAATAATTAGGTAATAACAACTTAAATGAATGATTTCAATATATAATTATTGATGTCGCATTGCTTGATACCAGTATCCATAGGAGAATTGTTTGATAAATATACAATATTAGAAATCAAACAACATAACATTACGGATAATGTTAAACTCGAATTCATTGAACGAGAACTTGCATTGCTAGATGATCTAATTGTAAAGTACCCCGTTAATTATGCAATTGTCAGATCCTTGAAAAAAATAAATACTAAATTATGGGGCATAGAAGATAAACTCCGGGTAAAAGAAAAGAATAAAACATTTGACCATGAATTTATTCAACTGTCTCGTTCAGTATATATGACAAACGACGAACGATGTAAAATAAAGAACCAAATTAGTGCACTGTTTGACGGAGACATTATTGATGTTAAAAGTTATGTTGATTATGATAATAATGTGGAGACACCTGCTACTCCTGTGAGTGCACCTCCTGCTGCACCTGCACCTGCACCTGCTCCTGTGCCTGCTCCTGCTCCTGTGCCTGCTCCTGCTCCTGCTCCTGCTCCTGCTCCTGCTCCTGTGCCTGCTCCTGTGCCTGCACCTGCACCTGCTCCTGCAAGCAGCAGATCAGATGAGGATGTTATTATATTAAACGTATCTGACAATGAAGTTACGACCCCTACACAGAAAAAAACTAGTACACAACCAAAACAAACACCACAACAAAAACCACCAACATTGGACCTTCCAGTTGCTAATAATCTACATGCACATGAAATACAAAAATATGAGGCCAAATTAAAGAAAGATAAACATAATATTGCCTATATAAAAAAACTCGCAGAATTATCAAAGTCGTCAAATGATTACAATGCAGCAATCATGTATTATACAAAAATAATTGATTTGGACCCATATGACGGAACATCTATTAATGAATTAGGTATGTGTTATTTTAGCATTCATAACTATGCCAAGGCAGTAGATGTATTCAAATCAATATTAGCATTGCGTAATGATATCCCAGATGTTTATGCAAATATCGGAGCAGCATATCAAGCAAATCGTCAATATAAAGAGGCTACAAACGCTTATAATACAGCGAATGGATTGCAACCCAGTGAAAAACACATGAACGCATTGGGCAATATTTATTTCTATATGAAAGAATATGAACAATCAATTTATTATTACAAACAGGCATATACAAAGAACAATGAATTCAATATAGATTATCAAATCTCATTTGTATATATGGCAGATCAAGATTTTAAGTCAGGTTTACCATTATACGAGGACAGATTAAATGACGGCAATCCGATACATCCACAAACAAAGCACCCAACGAGATTAGAATTGGGATTTTTGGGTTTTTGGAACGGAAAAGATAAATGCAAGAACCTATTGCTTATCTATGAGCAAGGCTTAGGTGATAACATACAAATGTATAGATATATGATCGAGTTGGCGCGGAAACATCCTGACATGAACATATCGTTTTTCTGCAATAATGGCATAAGCAATATCTTCAATTCTCCATGCAAGAATTTAAAATTAATAACACAGTTAGGATCATTCACGGATCATGACTGTAAGTTATATACCATGTCTCTGCCATTTATTCTGAATTGTACAAAGGTCACACCAAATGTAGAAAACTATATTCATGTTAAGCCCGACAAAAACAAATACTGGAAAGACAAATTGTCCACGTTAAAGAAATTTAAGGTCGGGTTTACCTACAAAGGGTTTTTGATTTCATTTATAGATAAAAACATACCCTTTGATAAATTCGCTTCTATTTGTGACCTGGATGTCGATTTAATTTGTCTCCATCGTAAATCAGAAATAGAAGGCGATTATGATAACAAACCGGCGAATATGCATATTTATGATATCGATGCGGATGAGCCATTCGAAGATACCATTGCTATTCTTAATAATATAGATTTATTCATAGCTATTGATAGTGTAACCATTCATCTTGCGGGCGTGATGAAGATACCATCTTGGCTAATGTTAGGATATGGTTCTGATTGGAGATGGGGCAGAAAATATACAAAATCTATTTGGTATGATAATGTTGAGTTAATCAGAATGAATGAGAATAAACCATTCGAGGCGATTATGCCAATTGTGAAGAAGAAGTTGAAGACACATATTGCTCAACTAAAAAAAACGTAAAGATATTCAATCGATACAGTGTAAGGAGCAGCATGTAGTATTATGTAATAGTATATCGAATTTGATATACTATTGCCAGGTTGTAGTTAGACTAATGCATAACTGATTCATATAACCAAGGTAAAGCATGTCTTGCTTCTCTCGATACGAGAGTTAATGCAGACAATGCATGAAATGCGCCTAGTTTCTTATATTCTTCGTCGATGCCGCTATATATAACATTCTCAAAAACAATTAGACAAGCACTTTGCATTTGTAAGTGTGATAAATCAGACAACAACACTCGTTGGTTAAATATCCCGTCAAATGGGTTACAGAATGGTGAGATATGAGAGCGAACTTCGCGCGACATTCCGCTTCTGAAATTCCATATGTCATAAAAAGCACGATATAATCGTACATAACTACGAATATCTAGTTGAGAAAACCATGTACTATTTGCATAGTTACCTAATTGATCAATCGCAATAAACAATTGGACTATTCTGTTTTGGTTAGACGTAGTTCGCAATTGTTGTATGTTGTTAAATTGCGTTAGCTGTTGATCCGACGTAATCGGATTTATTCTAGGGTTGTAAATAATTTCATTAACTAACTGATGACCTCTAATATTCGGTGGGTTCGGATTTCGACTAGTAATAGACCGATGAAGATAAGGTTTATTTTCACTTCTAAAAGATTGTATGTTGATATAGCAACATGTATACAAGGTTATTATATTGAATTTCGTCTTAGTATCAAACCTTTCACGGGTATATGGATTGTAGGCGTTGTTATTTTTTTGCGTGATCAATTGAATGAGAGATGCAATATTAAACCCGTAAGTAAATTGATTATTATCAGTTAGACTATAAAAGTAATGAGCGGGTATCTCATTCACAGGCTCTAATGTGGCAAAATCTGTACTATTCACGCACATGTCTCTTTGTGTAAACGCAGGCCCTCTCAAATAAAACATTTGGGATACTAGCCATTTTCGATATACCGATTGTATTCTGATTGCATTTTTCACTTCCTTGAAATAAAGGTCGATGCGTGTTATTAATACTTCCTTTTTTCCTGAAATGGGCAATTTAAATTTCTTTAATGTCTCTTTTAATTGTGGTATTTTATATTTTTTCAAGACGATAGTTGCATTATGGTAATTGTCATAATTTATATCAGGCAACACGTTTTTTAACTTAATAGGTTGTTTTAATAGAGGGCTCGCATCTTCATTCGGTGAAGATTTTTCACTGCGACATGCCACATTATCCATTGTATAGATCATAGGCAGATAATTTTTATATCAGTTCAGCTATAAAGTAGTATAATTTAAGTAGTCGAACGATGACCGTGTAACATGGTGCATATAAAACGTGCTATAATCAATACATTTATGCAGTCGACCTCATAAAATATATAAAAAATTGAATTAAAGAAACCACCTTATATAGTATATAATCAGTTAGTACATCTAATTATCTTTCACAATGTCCAAGCCTGCTACTCCCATTGTAATTACCTCTTCCGATTGGAACACCGGTGCGGTTCGCTATATGCAACCCAAGGTCAACGATCGTGGTGGAAAGTCAATTAACATTATCAGCACCCAGAGCAACCGATCTCTATACATCTCAACCCCATTGCTAATGACATGGGGTATCTCGGATTTCGTCGATGAGAAGGGCGAATCGGATGGAAAGTTCAGCATGTCTCTCACATTCCCCAATGAAACTTATGCCACACCCGCGACTACCGAGTTCCTAGACAAGTTGAAGGCATTTGAAAACCAGATCCTTGACGATGCAGTTCGCAATAGTGAGGCATGGTTCGGCGAGGATATGTCTCGCGAGGTAGCTAAGCATACATTCTTCCCTTTCCTTAAATATTCTAAGGACAAGCTTACTAAGAAGATTGATTACTCTAAGCCTCCGGCAATTCGTGCCAAGGTTCCTAACTATGGTGGACGTTGGAATGTGGAGGTATATGACACTAAGCGTCAGCTCCTCTTCCCTTGCGACAACGACAACCTTACTCCTATGGATTTTGTACCATCTCGTAGCAATGTAGCATGTGTATTGCAATGTGGTGGTCTGTGGTTTGGTGGCAAGGGATGGGGCATTACCTGGAAGCTAAATCAGTGTGTTGTAAAGCCACATGTTCAGGAAAGTGTCTTTGGACAGTGCCACATTGAGCTTTCTAGCGATGACATCCAGACCATCGAAACCCAGCCAGTTGCCGCACCAGAAACCGATGACACTCCATCTGTTCGCGAAGAGGTGAATACTGAGGTTGCAGATAGTGATGAAGAGCAAGAGCAAGAGCCTGAGCCTGAGCCAGTTCCTGCACCGAAGAAGAAGGTTGTCAAGAAGGCAGTTGCACCTGAGCCCGAGCCAGAGGCGGCAGCAGCTCCTGCACCGAAGAAGAAGGTTGTCAAGAAGAAGGTAGCCGCATAAATAGAGACCACTCAAATAAAAATAAACACCTTAGCTGAATGTTATTCTAATCAATTACTCACAAAAACATGATTATAAATGCAACGTAAACATAAATAAATTAACCAACTAAAAATACATACTTGATTAGCTCAGCAGGTAGAGCGCACGCCTTTTAAGCGTGTGGTCGAGGGTTCAAGCCCCTCATCAAGTGATAGTGATGAAACCACTATAAAAGTTTCGCCCTGTTCTTGTAGCTCAGTAGGTTAGAGCATCGGTCTTATGAGCCGAAGGTCTGCGGTTCGAGCCCGCACTGGAACATAAATATGTATACATATTTTTTATGTCTACATAAATGAAATACTTTTGTTATCATAGTCACATGCTTGCCGTTATATTTCTAATGTTATGACTATGCGCAAATCGCTTTTTTTACTCACATCATACACGTATTTGGTATTTATTTTGGATATTCCCATATTTGCAAATATTACCGTTTGTGTTGAAACCATTTTTAATTGTGTTACTGCTACTGGCACGACATGTTTTCCGATTTCTATCTTAATTGCGTCAATGCCCCATATATCTCCCACTTTATATGTAACGTTCATTATTATATTGTTTGCATTATCTATTTCTATGTTTTCTGGTAACATCGGATTGCATTTTATATAAATATCACTGCCGTCGTTATCATACACCAATTCATTATGCCATAATGGAATGATATATGTATTGGCATTCACCTTTAATTTGTATAGATTGTTCTCAAATAAATCGGTTAACGTCGGATTTAATATTATACATTCGTTACATTTCGTTTTATTGCTGATCATTTCCTTTATATTTTGGATGAATTCGTCACCAAAATGCATTGACTGACTATATTTATTAATTAATTCATATACTTTTATTAATGTCTGAGTATCCAATTTATCAAGTGTGTCTAATGCACTTGCTTCGCATACACTCGATATGCGATTTAATATGATGTAAAACAGTTGATTGTTGTTCTCTGTGTTGACTATATTTTTTATGAATGAAGATAACATCCCTTTGTATGTGTTTGTATCCATCTCTACATCATCATCATCATCTGAATGGGGATCCTCCGGTTTGAACTCGTCGTCGGTGTCCTCATCTAGTTCTCGATGGTATTTTAATATATGTTCGTAAGCTGCTTGTACTTCTTGAAATTTTGTCGTAGCATTTTCTGAATGATTTTTATCTGGGTGATACAATAATGCATTGATCCGATATTGTCGTTTTAATGTATCCTTGTCTACCGTAACACTGTTTATATTTAATATGCGACATGCGTCCTTATAAGTCATCATACTTGTGTATCTTGCTTGTTATATATAGCAATATATTCTCTAAGTGATATATGGGTCTATAATTATTGTTATAGTATTTCAAAAATGAATGCGTCTTTGTTAATACATCTGATACATCTTTCTCCAAAATATGATTGTGTGTTATTAAATGCATCAAAATATACCATATACATTCCGCCACCTCTATATTGTATGTTAATATATCATATAATGTGTCACGGAAGTTAGGAAATGATACCGTGTCTATGTTGATAATTTCGGTTATTATGTTGTCACATATTAAATTAAAAAGATCGTTTGGTAGTTCGTCCGTCGATGATGCTAGTTTAAACGCATGTAGTTCTTTTAAGTTTAATATATTACCACTGCCAACAGCACTTAATATTTGTTTGCATTTTTGACCATTTGGTTTAAATTGACGACCATTATTGTTAACTGCCTCGCTTACGCGATGTACAAAATCATGTGATCCCGATCTTGCTAATTGCATATTTTGATTATAAATCAATAAATCATTGTATTTCTCATCAGAGGGACGTTTCATGTGTATTCTATAACAAGCATTTATAATATTTGATGGTATGAAACTAATACTATCCATCAAGAGTATATATCTTAACTGAACAGCAGTTGTATTATTATTGTATTGTTGCATATAACTATAAAATACTTCAAGTAGGTCCGAACTTATTTTATGAAAGTTTTTACACACGATTATACCGATTTTTTCACTCTTTACTGTTATTATATCTACGATTTGCAAGAAAATGTCATGCCATAGTGTTTTCGCATTGCATCCTAGTAGAGCCATATCAATCTCGTAATGTATATCACTTATACGAAATGTATACGGTGTCTTTTCTGTTTGCATTGTTATTTTTTTATCATATTTCAATTCGTTGTTACTATATCGTTTTAGTAGTTGTAGTGTCTGTGAATATTTCCCAATGCCTGGTGGTCCGTACAATATGGTGTTTTTGAAATTAGTAACTATCTTCGGCATTTTATTATATGTTTCTTTCAATTCTGGATGCAAATTGTATTGTTCAATCGACGTAAGATATTCATCATAGGTTGTTTCGTAATATTTCATATGTATACTCTATATTGAGAACATGACACTATGTGTTTAAACGCATTTGATTTGATAAATATTATCTCTTCTATTTATCAAATGGGTTACCTTCATCTTCCTACAACAGAACGGTTCTTCAATTCACTTATACTAGATGATCGAACAACCTGCTTTATGGAGAGACCGGTAATTGTTAATGAGATCAATAACGTTATCATTGATGGTGCAGTTAGATTGTCTAGTTGCTTATTTATTTCGAAACGTTTGAATGCAAGTAAATACAGCAGTGCACATCCCAATACGAAGGTTGCAATGAACGTTGTCTTGAAACTATCAAACTCTTCTTGGTATTCTGGCGGAAGAACCACGGGGGTACCTACCGTTTCATTGTACTTTTTCTGCAATGATGTCAATAGTAACATTATCAATACCAATGCAGAGACATTCATTGCGCTCGATACGAATATAGACAACAATGCAATGGTTGTGATTATTGTGTTTGGACCGTCAACTGACATGTTCAGTAATTTGCTCGATATTTCGTTACCTGCAAACATTGTAAACGCGGTATGAACGATGGTTAATGCACCCAGTGCAATTATTCCCGACATCTCTCTAAACATATACACGAAACATATGACATATAGTATAAAGAAACTTACATAGCTTAATGTTTTGGTCGAACTCATAGTGAGAATATTATATATTTTGATAACATTTTATGGCGCTGGCAATTTGTATGTTTTACACAACCATTCGATCAGTATTGATGGATCACATCCGAAGTAACCTTCCGAGAACTTCTTAATGTTTAAAAACTTGGGCGATTTCATATCGGGACGTTTGTAATACACATATGCGCCGAATTTACCCTTACGAATACTCATTTCGTCGTTTAATCTTCGCAATACGTTCTTCTCTTCGGGGGTATCTTTGTCCGTCTGCGATTTCTCGATCAACTCTTTAATATCGTCGTATTCTATCTCATCAAATGATTTGTTTACTTCTTTGATAGATACATGACGCTCTCCTACCTGTATATATAGTCCATATCGGCCGTTTTTTAATATCACAGTTTGGTTCTCGAATGTTCCTATTGTTTTTTCCTTTTTTTCTATTAAATCTTCTAATGTATATTCACCTGCCATTATTTTGGACATGTCGATATTGATATCCTTCCTTACCGAAATAAACTCCAATTTATCACTATTATCCGACCTCTTACGGATAACTGGTCCATATTTGTCAAAGGTAAATACATGTTCTTCGTCGAGTTTATAAATTTGTTTTGCAATGTTCTCAACTGGCTTTGATAAATCTAGTATTTCCTTATAACATTGTTTACATATCTCAGATTGATCCGACTGTTCACCCGAGGAGATTAAATCCAATTCACTCTCCATTGTTCTTGTATATTCATAGGAGAACAAGCGGTCATAATGTTTTGTTAAAAAATCGATCGTTGTTATTCCGATTGGTTCTATCATTAGTTTATTTTTTTCATTACCAAATGTCTTTTCTACATTCGTAGTTGTTGTTGTAATATCTATTAGCTTATGTTCTCTACATTCGGTTTTAATTCCATCGATGTCTCTACGAGTAACATAGCCACGTTCTTGTATGGTATCTACTATACTGGCGAATGTCGATGGTCGACCGATACCTAGTTCTTCCAGCTTATTAATTAAACTAGCTTCGGTATAGTGATGATGCTTCTTGTGAACTACCACCGAGCTTTCTATTTTTGTATAGGCTACTGGTTTCGATGAAATTGTATTTAAGTAGAACAACTGACCAGTCGGAGAGTTCTGATCAGATGCATCTAGCGACTTGTCATTGACTAGTTTCCAACCCATAAAGATTGGTGTCTCGACCGTATTTACATATGTGTATTTATTTGGTGCAGTTATTTCTACCTTCGTCGTTTGTAACTTTGCAGGCGACATGCAACTCTCGATCGTGTTTCTCCATATTAACTTATACAAGGAAACTAATCGTTTGTCTTCCGATGGAACCGAACGATTTGATATCTGTGTTACACGGATCGCTTCGTGGGGATTTGTCACATCTTTATTCTCAACCTTACCCAGATCTCCTACATAATCAGTGGAACCATATTGGTCTGTTATATATTTTGATACATGATCCAAAAAGATCTTCGAGTATTGAGAACTTTCTGTTCGCATATATGTTATATACCCGGTTTGGTATAGTTGTTGACATATACTCATCGTGTCCGATGGAGAAAGACCCAACTGATTACTCGCGGTCTGTAATAGTCTCGATGTACTAAATGGTTTTGGAGGAGCACGAACTACATCTTTCGGAGAACACACAGTTAACATATGCGAATGAGTAGTCGTTTTTGTTAAAAAATCGAGAACATCACTCTCTTCTACAAATTCATGGTTTAAATCGAATTTTAGATTTCGAGAACTAAAATGACCAATTATCTTGTATTTGTATTCTAGATCACCGTTTGCGCGTCCTAACATAGCATTGTCATAGACCAATCTGAGAGCCGGCGTTTGGCATCTACCCGCAGATAGCGAATTTGATTTATTGTGGTATAAATATTTCCATAATACAGGGGAAATCTTATATCCAACCAAAATATCGAGAACCTGTCTGGATTGCTGTGCGTTGACTAACTTTTGATTGATCTTTGTTGGGTTCTTCACTGCGTCAATGAGTGCCGGCTTGGTTACTTCGCGGAATATAATACGAGGCGTTTCGTCAACGGATAACCCAAACAACTCGCATATATGCCATGCGATTGCTTCCCCTTCTCTATCATCATCAGTTGCTAATAATATTTTATCTTTTGAGAACCTAGATATTACTACGCGCATTGCTTCAATATGATCCTTTTTATCTGGAAGGATTGAAAACGTTGGTTCGAAATTATCTTTGGTATTGATCGATTTTAACCCGTCAATTGAACGTATATGGCCTCGCGATGCAATACAACAGTAGTCATCGCCTAGATAGTTCTCGATTTTTGCACATTTCGACGGCGATTCCACAATCACCAAATAACTAGCTGCGGTTAGGTTATTCGAATTAATTGTCGGTTTACCCGATTTCTTCTTATATTTTTTGAACATTTTTGGAGGCATATTGAGAACCTGAACACAAGATATTTACTGTATAATCATATGTTTTCCTGTCTATTTCATTTTTGTAATTAGTTTACTTTTCAACTAGTATGAAACTAAGCTAGCAATAGATGTAATGAACGAACGACCTGATTGGGATGAATATTTTAAAGAAATAGTACAAGTTACTGCCAAACGTTCTCCGTGTAGTAGATTGAAAGTAGGTTGTTTAATAGTAAAAGATAACCGCATCATCAGTCAAGGATACAATGGGTTCTTACCAGAATGCCCACACGATAGTATTGTTCGGGATGGTCACGAACAAGCTACCATTCACGCTGAACAAAATGCACTATGTGATTGTGCGAAACGGGGGGTATCTTGCAATAATAGCATTGCTTATATTACGAATTATCCTTGTTTAATTTGCACACGATTATTGATTGCATCTGGTATCAAAGAAATTAAATATATTGATGACTATAATAATGATCCATTAGTTCCCTATTTTACGGATCAAAAGGGGGTTACTATCAGTCACATTTGAAACCATTTTACAGTACAACCCTTACTAATTCAGAAACAATATAAACATTAATCCTTATACAATATAACGATGACAACCAACGATGATATTGACCAATCTAATTCAATATCTTCTTTTCAGATTTCTATTCATAATCGGGATTATACTTCTTGGTCATTCCACGACGAAATCACATATGCGATAGCTGATGAACCTGCATTGACTAGTATTGTTCCGCTAACTGCAAAGTTATTCAATGGGGATATTATCACCATACAAAATCAGAACATAATTACCAAAAAATCACCTCATTCTGATAACAAAAATATCCCCGGTGTTTTAATATTGGAAGGCAACAAAACGTTCGGTAGAACGCCAAACAACAAGAGGTTATATTATAAATGCATCCCATTTGACGCCGGTCTTCCCGCATTCTTAATACCCTATAATGCACCTATCGGTTTTTCTAAGGTGCAAACCAATCATTATGTTACTTTCCAAATTGATAGCTGGACAAGTAAGCACCCCATTGGCATATTGTCCGAAACGATTGGTTCAGTTGACAATTTGGAAGCTTTTTACGAATACCAGTTGTATTGCAAAGATTTACACGTTTCCATTACGAAATTTACCAAGACTACAAACACTCTCTTTAAACAACGTTCTTGTGATGAATATATTCACCAGATCCAACAAAACCCTCAATTTCAGATTGAAGATAGACGAGATGAATATGTGTTTTCCATTGACCCCAAGGGCAGTGTGGATTTCGATGATGCATTCAGCATTCAACCATTAGACAATAACCAGTTCCGTATATCCATTTATATCGCAAATGTTTTTGTTTGGTTAGAAACACTCGGATTGTGGAATGAACTTACCCAAC
>Ga0233451_10000260_pt1 | contig 55448 bp, 63 predicted proteins | sample 011ome_29_FD_183052 | JGI IMG/M metagenome (GOLD analysis project Ga0233451, IMG submission 183052) | Coastal salt marsh microbial communities from the Groves Creek Marsh, Skidaway Island, Georgia - 011504CT (spades assembly) | ecosystem: Environmental > Aquatic > Marine > Intertidal zone >... | reverse complement strand
TAATGTCAACATTATTCACTTTTGTATTCCTTTTTTAAAATATAGATTAATATATTGAAAATAATCATCTAAAACAAGTTAAGGTAGATAAATGTTTGAGGTTAAATATGAGTAATATTTTATCATTAAGTGTTGGCGTTGCAGGTTGTGGAACAATGGGATTACCAATGTTAGAAGTTCTATTAAAAAACAATATTAATGCATATGGTTATGATATTAAATCTGATGCTCATTTCCCTACAGTTAAAAATAAATTCATTAAATCTAAAAAAGAATTTTTTGCTAAAAGTGATGTGATCTTTAGTGTGGTAAGAGATATAAATCAAACACTGGAATTATGTGAAGGTCAAGATGGCCTGTTTAAAACTAACACACCCAAAACACTTGTGATCTGCTCAACATTATCACCGGCATTTTTAAAAGAGTTTTTTAACAAAAAACCTCCAAATATTAAAATGATAGAAGCTCCTATGTCTGGTGCTCCTATGAAAGCAAAGGATGCAACTCTAACATTTATGGTTGGTGCGAGCTCAAATGACTTTGAAAATATTTTACCAATTTTAAATATTTTAGGAGAAAATATACATCATATTGGTGAGTTTGGTTCTGGAATGTCTGTAAAAGTTTTGAATAATTTTGTTGCGTCATGTTCAGTTTTGGCTGTTAGACATGTTTTATCAGAGGCAAAAAATTTAAATATATCCTCTGAGCAATTACTAAACATACTTAATTGCTCATCAGGGAAGAATTGGTTTAGTGATAATTTAAATAAAATTGATTGGGCAAAAGAAAGTTATAATAACGACAATACTATAGCAATATTAGAAAAAGATGTTAAAAGCTTCATCGATGGACTAGAAAACACTCAAAGCAAATGTAGTGATGACATGATTAATTTCCAAAAAGCCTTGTTAAGAGGTTTAAAAAATATACCTAAATATCCTGATGAAGATTAATAAATACCTAATTCAATTCCATGGGCAAAATTAGATGCTTGACTTTCTAAATCATCTAAAAATGATTTTTGCCACGGTCCTTTTAAAACAATTGGAGGTAAAACTTGTTTCCATCCTAAACCCTTCAATATTTTATTTATCGCTACTTTACTTCCTTCTCCATCAAGACCTGCTCTTACATAATAAAAAATAGGAAGGCCCTGAGTAGTTTCTCTAAGTAAATCATAATTTCTATCAAAAAAATCTTTTGTTAGACCTGCCATGTAGCCAAAATTTTCAGTCGTACCAATTATGACACCATTCACTGAATTAAAAGTGTGAAAATTAACATCAAGAGGTGCTAAAGATTTTAAACTAATTTTTAGATTTAATTTATTAATTTTTTTAACAACGCAATCTGACAGTTGCCTTGTATTAATAGATGGGGAATGGTGGATAAATAATATCTTTTTTTTTAACATTTATTAAGTCTTCATCTTTAATGCACCAAACTATTTTTTGGGAACATTAAAAAAATCTAAAAACTGAAAGAGATTTTCAAGAGGTTGGGCACCAACTATACTTTGTTTATTATAAACATATGTTGGGACACCGGTTACTCCGTAGCTTGCTGATTTCTTCCAATGTTGGTCTATAACGTCAGAAAATAAACGATTTTTTATAATATTCTTCGCTTCTTTCGTATCTAGACCTGATTTATCAACAACTTCTAAAATTACATTTTCTAATCCAATGTTTAAACCATGAACAAAATAAGCTTCAAAAAAATAGTCATGAATTGAGGAGTTTTTCTCTAATGTTTCAGCCCAAGCACCTATCTCCTGAGCAAGCCTACTATTAAAGGTGTAAATCCTATTATTAAAAGGAAGCCCCTCATTTTTCATCAAAGCACTCATGTTTTCGTTTTTTTGATCAATATCTTTTTGAGATGATCTGAAAAGATCTAACAATTTCCTTCCTTCTATTGGAGTTTCTGGATGAAGAGGAAAATGAACAAGTTCAATATCTATTTCATAAACTTGTTTTAACTTTTTAACTCTAGAGTCTCCTAAATAGCACCATGGACAAACATAATCTGTAAAAACTTCTAACTTAAAGTTATTCATTATCAACTGCCTCGTAATAAATTTTTCAAACCCAGCTAAAACCTGTTGTTCTAAGATAAAAATGCAAACCTTCATCTTGAACTACAAAACTCATCATTCGTTTAGAACCTCTATTATGATGTGAATGTAATTCTGTTCCAGGAGTAATTAAAACAACACCCTCTTCCCAGTTAATTCTTTCATTCTCTATTTTTGAGTATATAGAATCTGCTTGTATTGCCAAAGTAAGCGCTGCACCATTATGCCTATGAGGTCTTTGATCTCCACCTTTTTCTAGTGTATTAATGGCTGTATTAATCATTGGTATTGTGTTTCTACTAGGTAAGGTTTCAGGACTAGAAAATTGAATTGCTACCCCTGCTGTTTCATTAGTTTTTGGCCTCTTGTATATTTCATTTAAATGAGAATGAATTTTTTCGTTGGTCCAATGAGTTGGTTTAATTGAATTATTTTTATCATTTTTTGGAGTAAGGTTTTCAAAAGATAAAATTGGTTCATTAGTCACACAAAACAAAATTGAATCCTCTGACAAGGATAAATGATCAGTTATATACCCACCAGGAAGACAAAAAACATCACCCTTTGACCATTTAATTTTTACATTATTATTCTTTGTTATGCCTTGCCCTTCTAAAACATAATAAATTTCTCCTGACGCAATGAATTGATGGCTTAGCATATCGTCTTTTTTTAATCTTATATATCTAGCTAATATTGAAGGAATAGTTGCTGGGTATGGTGTTTTCAAAACGTGGGCAATATCAAGTGGTATTAACAAACTCTTTAATCCAAAGTCATACGCTTTATTTTTTTCTTCTAAGAATTTATGTCTGGGGACTTTAGGCCATGACCAATTAAAAACATTGTCAGGACTATTGTATATTGCTCTTTCTTGAGGGTTATCGTTAATTTTATTTAATACATTCATGTTAAAACCTTAAATTTAAATAATATTGCTAATGCTAATTAAAAATATGAATGTTGTAAATTTAATTGCTACTATAAGATCCATATCAACCAATTTAGAAAGAGATTTTTAAATAATGCGTATTATTTCAAAGCCATTATCTAAGCATACAGGAGTAGAGATTTTAGATATTGATCTTAAATCAATTAATAATGAAACAGTTATAAAAGAACTTAATAATTTTTTTTCAGAATATTCAGTTGTGGTAATTAGAAATCAAAACTTAAACCCAAATGAATTTTATAATAGTGCACAGATTTTTGGAAAAATATTTAATCAACATAATAAAAAGTTTGCCCTCAAAGAGAATAATTTAGTTCATTATATTTCTAATAAAGATAAGTTTGAAGACGGTAAAACTTATATTCCTGGCGCTGGCTACCATACAGATCATAGTAATGACACAAACCCACCGAAAGCAACAATTCTTCATGCTAAAATGCTACCATCAAGTGGTGGAGATACACAATTTGTAAATATGCATCTGGTTTATAAAGCATTACCCACTGATTTAAAAAATAAGATTAAAAATTTAGAGGCCTTACATGTGTATCAAAGTTCACATAGCAAAAGAAAGCTAATGTCCTTAACAAATGTTATAAACAATCAACCAGAAGTCATTCATCCACTTGTAAAAGTTCATCCAGAAAATAAAAAAATTTGCCTTTATATAAACCCCATTAGAATAGAAAAAATAATAAACTTATCTACAAAGGAAACAATTGAATTGCTTGACGAGTTAATGCTTTACGTCTCGAAACCAGAGAATGAGTATAGACATAAGTGGAAAGATGGTGATTTCGTAATTTGGGATAATAGAATTTTGATGCACAAAGCAAATGGAGATTATAATATGGATGAGGACCGTTATCTATATAGAATAATGATTCAAAATAAACTTTAGGAATTAAAAATGAAACCTTTAAATGGTAAATATGCTGTTGTTACTGGTGGCTCTAAAGGAATAGGTAAGAGTGTTTGCCTAACTTTAGCTAAAGCAGGAGCTAATATTTTCATTTTAGATACTGACAAAAATCAAGGTCTAGTCGTACAAGATGAAGCATCTCGTTTAGGAGTTGAAGCATTTTTTTATGAGATGGATGTTGCCCAGGAAAGCGAATGGATTAAATTTAATAAATTCTTAAATATTCATAATAAAACAATAGATATTTTGATCAACAATGCAGGAATATATCTAGGAAAAGAAATTACAGATGTTTCAATATCAGAATACCAAAAACTTATTTCTATAAATTTAACAGGAGTTTTTTTGGGCATTAAGTACCTAATGCCTTTAATAATCAAGGCTGGGAAAAAATCTAAATTTGGAAGTTCTATTGTTAACTTAAGTTCTGTTGCAGGTCTGGTTGGATCTCAAATAGACCCCTTATACTCCATGACAAAAGGAGGCATCACAACATATACAAAGTCTATGTCCATTTATTTTGGTAATAAAAAATACCCCATTCGAATTAATCAAGTCCACCCTGGCATTATAGAGACAGATATGGGCAAACAAGTTACTGAAGCTAGAATAACTCAAAATCCTAACCTATCTTCCGAAGATTCTTATATGGCAGGTATCACACAAACTCCTTTAGGTCGACTTGGAACTGCTCAAGAAGTTGCTAACACCATACTATTCTTAGCTTCAGATGAATCAAGCTTCATGACTGGTTCAAGTCTAGTTGTAGATGGAGGCTTAACCGCACAATAAATTTTATTTATTTAATTGAAAAAAAGAAAAGGATTATTATGAAAAGAGATTTAGAAAATAAAGTTGCCTGGATAACTGGTGCTGGTTCTGGAATTGGTCAAAATGCTGCAATAAGATTATCTCAACTAGGAATGAAAGTTATTCTTTCTGGTAGAAATTTAAAAAAACTAGAGGAGACATCTTCAAAATGTGAAAATGAAAATTTTATAAAATTATGTGATGTGTCAAATAAATTAACAGTTAAAAAAGTGGCTCAGGAAATAGAAAAAGATTTTAAAAACATAGATATTCTAGTTAATTGTGCAGGAATAAATATTGAAAACAGAGACTGGGACACAATAAATGAAAGTGAGTGGGATAAAGTTATTCAAACTAATATAAGCGGACTTTTTTATTGTTGCAGATCAGTAATACCTATTATGAAAAAAAATATGGATGGACTTGTTATTAATGTATCTTCATGGTCAGGTAACCATGTAAGCTTATTGTCAGGAGTTTCATATACTTCTTCAAAACACGCACTTAATGCAATGACAGAAACAATTAATATGAAATACTGTAATGTTGGTATTAGAGCATGTGCGTTATGCCCAGGAGAAGTTTTTACGCCAATTTTAGATAAAAGACCTAAAAAACTTACATTAGATCAAAAAAATAAAATGCTACAGCCTGATGATCTTGGAGAAACCATAGCTTTTTTATCTCAAATGCCTAAACATGTTTGTATTAATGAAATAACCATTAGTCCTACTTGGCATAGAAGGTATATAGCTGGTCTAGGAATAGAAAAATTATAGAATTAATTTTTTAATTTATCTTCTGTTTTATCATCAAAATCTTTTGCACTATGTCTTTCATGAAGTTGTTCACTTAAATCTCCAGAAATTTTATTAACTATTCTTCCTCTTTTGACTGCTGGTCTTTGATCAATTAAATTTGCCCATCTAACTACGTTTTTATAAGATTTTACATCTAGAAACTCTTCGGCGCCATATAACCTTCCTAACACTAAACCACCATACCATGACCAAATAGCAATATCTGCAATGGTATAATCATCATTACAAACATAGGTTCTATCTGAAAGCAATTTATCTAAAACATCAAGTTGTCTCTTCACTTCCATTGAAAAACGATCTATTGGGTATTCAAATTTTTTGGGAGCGTATGCATAAAAATGACCAAAACCACCACCTAAATATGGAGCGCTAGCCATTTGCCAAAATAACCAGTTCAAACATTCAGTTCTTGCATTAAAACTTTGAGGAATGAATTTTTGAAATTTATCAGCTAAATATAAGAGAATTGAACCTGACTCAAATATTTTTATGGACTCAGTTCCAGAATTGTCAACTAAACTTGGTATTTTAGAATTCGGATTAATATCAACAAAACCTGAACTAAATTGATCACCATTTCCAATTCTAATTAACCACGCATCATACTCTGCCTCTTTGACCCCTAAATTCAATAATTCTTCAAACATGATAGTAACTTTAATTCCATTAGGAGTGCCTTGGGAATATAACTGAAAAGGGTGTTTTCCTATTGGTAGTTTTTTTTGATGGGTAGAACCTGAAACAGGTCTATTTATATTAGCAAATTTACCACCATTTTCTTTATCCCACACCCATTTTTGAGGAGGAAAGTAATCTTCTAAATTTGACATCTAATATACCTCGTTAGTTTAATAATTTTCTTAATTAATAATTTAAATCTGCTTTTTCTAAAGGCTCTTTTCCTAAGACAAGATCTGATCCTCTCTCTCCAATCAATGTTGCTCCAGAATGCAAGTTAGCTGATAACATTGTTGGCATAATTGAAGCATCAATCACTCTAAGGTTTTGTATTCCATAAACTTTTAAATTATTATCAACTACTGCTGTAGGATCACTTTTAGGTCCCATCCTACATGACCCCATTTGATGATATGTAGTTGTGCCTCTTTCCCTTGCTATTTGTAAAAGTTCATCATCAGATTGATGCTCCATGCCAGGATAAACTTCATAATCAAAAAATTTTGATAAAGCATTAGAGTGCATTAATCTTCTGGATAATTTTAAACCAGCAACGACTACTCTTTTGTCTTCTTCTGCATCCAAATAATTTGGTTGAATTTCTGGAGCAGAAAATGGATCCTTACTTTTAATTTTTATCCATCCAAGAGACTCAGGTCTCTGTTGCCACGCTGCCACAGTAAAGCCAGGCTCTGTATCTAGTGTTGATTGGACCCCCTCCTTATAGGAAGCAGGTGTAAATGTCATTTGTATGTCGTGGTTTCTGATTGCTTCATTGGAATGCCAAAAGCAATAGACAAGAGTTGGACTTAAATTTACGATTGATTGTTTGCCTAAAAAATATTTTCCAATTTCTTTTAATAATTTTAATCCTCTTGATCTTTCATTAATTGTTTCAACATTTTTAGCTCTTGCAGTCATTCGAGGTGCAAAATGATCCCTTAAATTCATTCCTACACCTTTTAAATCATGAACTACTTTTATACCTAGATCATTTAAATCTTTTGCAGGTCCAATTCCTGAAAGATGCAGAATATGTGGGGATTTAATTACTCCTGAAGATAAGATAACTTCTTTGTTAGCATTTAAATTGATTTTTTTTCCTGACCTTCCACCTCGGAAATATTCAATTCCTGTAGCTATTTTATTTTCAATATTGACTTTTGTAACAAATGCATTCGTAATAATTTCTAAATTTTTTCTATTTTTAACTGGGTTCAAAAAAGCTCTTGCCGCGCTAACTCTAAACCTACCTTTTGTTGTTCTTTGAACATATGAAACCCCCTCTTGGTTTTCTCCATTGTAATCTTTATTAAGAGGAATGCCCTCTTCAATTGCACCTTGTATAAAAGCTTCGCAAAGAGGGTCACGATATTCCAAATCAGTAATTGGAAGCTCTCCACTACTACCTCTGTATCGTTCATCATATTCTCCAATACGATTTTCATATCTCTTAAAATATGGAAGTAAATCAGAGTAACTCCAACCTTTATTTCCCTTTTGTGCCCAAACATCAAAATCTAAATTTTGGCCTCTATTAAAAACCATTCCATTAATGGAACTTGAGCCTCCCAAAGTTTTTCCTCTTGGAATATCGATAACCCTTCCAGCGGTACCCCAACTAGGCTCAGATTTAAATAGCCAATTAACGTTAGGATTAGTTAATGTTTTTATAAAGCCAGCTGGAATATGAATAAATGGATTCCAATCTGGAGGCCCAGCTTCAAGTAAGCATACTGAGTTTTTAGGATCAGCGCTAAGTCTATTTGCAAGGACACATCCTGAAGACCCGGCTCCCACAATTATATAGTCGAAGTTACTACTCATTTAAAAATCCAAAATTAAAATTTATAAATTATAAATTATAAATTATAATCATAAATCATCATTAAGATTACACAAATATAAAAGTAGGGCTTTTAAAAAAAAATTTAAATTGTTACCAGGATTGCAACCATATTACCAACTGATCCCTTAGACCTGTATTAACTAAAAATGCCTGAATATAGTCAAAAAATATAACCACCAATGCAGTTAATATTATTCCTAAAATAAAAGTCACAACAATTTCCCTTTTAAAAATATGATAACACTTTAAGGCTAAAAAAACTTGAATTCTATTTAAAAATTAATATTGTTATATATGGAGGAGATAACATGAGCAAAGACCAATATACATTTAGTGAAAATTTAAAAGGTGAATTAATATTAGCCGTAATAATTTTCTTTCCTTTACTTTTTACTATTACTGGGATTCTATAGATTAGATAATTAAATCTCATCACCTATTAATATTGATAAAAATTATAGATAAGTACCTCAACTGAAATAAACATTATTTTTATTAGAGGAAAATTACGTATATCTTTATATATACTAGACTTATATATTAAATCCTATCAATGTCGTCACTTTTCATGATATTTTTGATAAATCACTAAAAATTTTTACGTTTAATAGACATTCATCAACAAAGAATAGTAACGCAAATAATTTTTTTAGATTTAAATTCTTCTCTAATAAAAAATTATGAACTAAATTATTAAAGACCTGAAAATTTCTAGATTATGCTTATTTGATTTATGTAATTAGAAAACATTATAAAAGAGAGATTATTGAATAAAAACGTAAGTATTTACTGGATAAGAAAAGATCTTAGGATATATGACAACCCTGCTCTTGTTGCCTCAATAGAAAACGGTGCAGTATTACCCATATATATCTTAGATGATATTAATTCTGGAGAACATAAATTAGGAAGTGCGAGTAGAATATGGCTTCATCAATCGTTGGAAAAATTAAATAAAAAATTTGATAATAATCTTAAATTTTTCAAAGGTAATCCAATTGATATTCTTGCTAACATTTGTGAAAGTGAAAAAATTTGTAAAATTTTTTGGAATAGAGTTTATGAACCATGGTCAATTCAAAGAGATAAAAAAATCAAAGATAGCCTGAAGATAAAGGGTGTTGATATTAATAGTTTTAACGGTTCACTTTTGTGGGAACCCTGGGAAGTTTTAAAAAATGATGGCACCCCATACCGTGTTTTTACTCCCTATTATAGAAGGGGATGTTTGAGTGCCAAGGAGCCTCGTGTCCCTAAGAATACTCCGAATAAAATTGATTATTATGAGTTAAAGAAAATCATAAGTATAGACATTAGTGACTTGAATTTATTACCTGAACATAATTGGAAAGATAAAATTATAAAAAATTGGAAAATTGGTGAAGATGCTGCTCAAGAAAGATTGGAAGAATTTGTTGATAATGAGCTAGACGGTTACAAGGATGGTCGTAATTTTCCAAATAGAAAAAATGTTTCCAGACTTTCTCCACACCTACACTGGGGTGAAATATCACCTAATACAATTTGGCATAAAGTTTGGAGTTTACAGCAACTCAATTTTAATAAATTTCAGGACACTGATACATTTTTATCAGAAATGGGATGGCGCGAATTTTCTTATTATCTTCTTTTCTATTTCCCTGATTTACCAAGAAAAAATTTACAAACGAAATTTGATAAATTTTCTTGGGATAATAATACATCATTTCTTAAAGCTTGGAAATCTGGGCAAACAGGTTATCCAATTATAGATGCTGGAATGAGAGAACTATGGTCTACAGGCTATATGCATAATAGATTAAGGATGATAGTTGGTTCTTTCTTAGTAAAAAATCTATTATTACATTGGCACGAAGGTGAAAAATGGTTTTGGGATTGTCTCGTAGATGCAGATTTAGCAAGTAATAGTGCTGGTTGGCAGTGGATTGCAGGTTGCGGAGCTGATGCAGCTCCATATTTCAGGATCTTTAATCCGATAACCCAAGGCTTAAAATTTGACCCTGATGGGCACTATATAAGAAAATATGTTCCGGAGATTAGCCAACTTCCCAATAAATATTTATTTAATCCTTGGGAGGCACCTAGTGATGTTCTTAAAGGAGCTAATATAAATCTTGGGGTAACTTATCCCAAGCCCATTGTAGATATAAAAATATCTAGAGAAAAGGCACTTTCTGCATTTGCAAAACTAAAACTAACTTAAAATGAATAATACCATATCAAAGTATGTTTTTTTATTAGTCCTTTTTTTTGTTACATATTTCCTTTATGTATTTCCATTTGAAATTTTGAACAAATATTTATTAAAAGAGAATACATCTCTAAAAAGTTCAATTATTAACACAATTATTTTTTACATATTAATTGTTTATTACCTTAAATCACACACAACTTTTAAACTACTTAAGCTTTTTGTTTATGAGGGACTAGGAATTGGTTTTATTAGCTTTTTAGTAATTCTCATGAGTATTCCAATTAACTCTATAGGGTATTTTAAAGAAACTTCGATTGGCATTACATCAATAACCTTAATTTTAATTATTACGATATCTGCAATATTTAAAGCAAAAAGTATTTCAATTAAAAATGTTACCTTAGAAACCTCTAAGATAAATAAAAATTATAATATTATTTTTTTAAGTGATATCCATCTAGGAACTAATAGTTCAAAACATCTTCAAAAAATACTTAAGAAAATAGAGACAATTAAATATGATTTTATTTTAATTGGTGGAGATTTGATTGACTCAAGTTCTTTTAACTTAGAAAACTTGAAATTATTAAATCTAATTAAAAAAAATATATATTTTGTTAATGGCAATCATGAATATTATTTAAAAGATCATAAAGATAAAATAAAAAATCTCGCAAAATATAACTTAAATATTTTAATAAACACAACAAAAACAATAGGTAAAATTAACTTGATTGGTATTGACGATTTGGAGTCACCAATTGATAAAGTTTCATATGTAAATGAATTTATAAAAGATAATTTTTTTAATCTTGTTATATGTCACAAACCAGACATTTGGGACGATTTAAAAAACAATGTTGATCTTATGCTATCAGGCCATACTCACAATGGACAAATATTTCCTTTTAATTTCATTGTAAAATTAAAGTTTAAGTATATCTATGGTTTGTATAAAAATAATTTTTCAAATCTATATGTTTCATCAGGCTCTGGCTGCTGGGGCCCGAGGCTTAGACTAGGCTCTTCTAATGAAATAGTAAATATTAGACTAAAAAAAACTCTTTAAAACTATATCAAGCCCTCAATATTTACTGGTAACTCGTTATTTTCAATTTCGCTTATGATTTTGTTTAAATGCTCAGTATTTTGAGTTTCTACCGTGATATTTAATTTTGCCAAACTGGCAGATAAATCCATTGCAAATCTACTATGCTCAACTTGAAGGACGTTGGCTCCATTGTTAGCACAAATTTTGGATATGATTTGAAGTTGTCCAGGCTTGTCTGGCATTGTGATAGTTAAAGTTGTTACCTGACCAGATCTGACCAAGTCCCTCATTAAGATAGAGGATAAAACCTTGGCGTCAATATTTCCACCACAGATTATAATACCAATTTTTTTGCCAGTGAAAGTTTTACTATTTTGTAATATTGCTGCCAAACCAACTGCTCCAGCTCCTTCAACTACAGTTTTTTCATGCTCAGCTAGCATTGCTATAGCTCTTTCAATCGATTTATCTGAAACGGTAATTACATCATCAACGTAATCTTTAATAATTGAAAATGGAATGTTTCCAACTTCAGATACAGCTATACCTTCTGCTAAAGTAGATCCCTTACACTTTATTTTTTTATGAAATATTTTATTTGTTAAAGAAGGATATAATTCAGATTCAACCCCAATAACTTTTATATTTTTATTCATAGATTTTGCAGCTAATGCGCAACCTGCTATCAAACCACCTCCCCCGACTGGGATAAGCAATGTGTCAATCTCATTACAATCTGTTAACATTTCATAAGAGATGGTTCCTTGGCCTGAAATAACATTAATGTCATTATAAGGGTGGACTTCTATAAAACCTTTTTCCTTAATTAGGCTTTGAACATGTTTATAAGATTCCTCTAAATTTTCTCCTTTAATTATTACATTACCACCAAAATTTTTTGTTCTTCTTATTTTGGTAAAAGGCGTTCCTTCGGGCATCACAATATTTGATTTAACATTTAGTTTTTTAGAAATGAAAGCTAAACCTTGAGCATGATTTCCGGCGGACATGGCTACAGCACCTAATTTTTTTTCATGTTCGGTAAGAGACAGTAGTTTTGAGTATGATCCTCTTACTTTAAAGGCTCCAGTAAATTGTCTATTCTCAAATTTAAAGAAAATATCTACACCTAATTTTTCTGAAATTGAATTTGAAAAACTTGTTTCAGTCCATTTTACATTGTTGGAAATTTTTTTATGAACATCTATGATGTTATTCAGGTTTAATTGCATTTTTAACTCTATTAATTTAAGTTAATAAGTGCCTATTGCTAAAATAGTATTTTGTCAATTAGATTGAGTTTAATTTTCTATCATCAATTTTAATGAGTCTTATTATGGGAAATTATGAAATTAATAAAATAATGCAAGGAAGCCCCCCACCTAATGAATATCGAGTTTCATTAAGTAATTGGAGAAAATACCCCTATTGCAAATGGTCTTTTTTAAATGTGAGAAATTTAATTCCTACTGCACCTATAGCGCACAATACTTCTGAGGAAATTGGTTTTGAAAAAAAAATAATAGATTTGAATAACATGATAATTGAACATAATGAGAAAAAATCTAATTTAATTTCTATTTTGAAAAAGTGTGACACAGATGCATTTTTAGTAATGCAAAAGGGACAACTTAAATATGAGTTCTTTGATAATTTTACCAAAGAAAACACACCACATATTATATTCTCTCTGTCAAAATCACTAACCTCTTTATTAGTAGGCATCCTTGTCAGTAAAAAAGTAATAAACTTGAACAGCACTGTTTCATCAATTATTAAAGAAACTAAAGGAAGTGCTTACGAAAACGCTACTGTAAGAAATGTCTTGGATATGAATGTAGCATCTGGTTTTATTGAAGATTATACTGGCAGTGCTCAAATATTTAAGGAATACAGAGCATCTACGGGCTGGGACTTACCTGAATTAAATGAAGATTTAAATAACAATGGTTTATATGATTTCCTTTCAAAATTACCACAGTCTGATTTAAAACATGGTAATAAATATCATTATTGTTCACCTCATACTGATTTATTAGGATGGATAATAGAACGAGCGTCTGGACATAATTATTCTATGATTATGAATGAATTATTATTTAAACCAGCTGGCGTAATTCATGACTCATACGTCACAGTGGATCAATGGGGAGCCTCGAGGGCAGCTGGAGGAATAAGTATTACCCCATACGATCTATTGTTAATTTCTGAGTTGGTGCGCTGCAACGGTTGCAGGGAAAACCAAGAAGTCATTCCATCTTCATGGATAGAAGATATTCAAAATTATAAACATAATAAGCCTTACCTTAACCAAGATAATTTGGAGAGATTTCCAAATGGTAACTATAGATCAAAATGGTATCAAACTGGATTTAGTGATGGTGAGTTTTGTGGAATAGGTATACATGGGCAAAATATATGGATTAACCCCAAAAAAGATTTAACTATTATAAGAATGTCCTCCGCATCAGACCCAATAAATATCGGAACTGAGGAATTGATGTTTAAAGTTTTTGAAGAAATTGCAAAAGTATTTGATTAATAAATTACAATTAAAGTGATAATTATTAGAAAGTTATTGGAAATTTTTTATATAACTTATTAATTTCATCCAATAATTCATCTGACAATACTATATCTAAGCCGTTTATTATTTTAGTTAGTTGTAATTTATCGGTAGCTCCAAAAATAACTGACCCCATAAATGGTCGCTGGTTACAAAAAGCCAGTGCCATATGAACTGGCTCTAAATTAAAACTTCTTGCAAGCGATACATACTCTTTAACAGCCAAAGTTGAATTTTCATTTATTCGTCCAAAAAGACTAGACACCCTTGAAAGTCTTGAATTCTTGGGAACAGATCCATCCAAATATTTTCCAGTCAAGAAACCACCTGCCAATGGAGAGTACGCCAACAAACTAATATTTTCATGGTGTGACATTTCAGCCATATCAAGATCATATAATCTACAAAGTAAACTATATTCATTCTGAGTAGAAACTAACTTAAGATTTGGAAAATTTTTTAAATATTTAAGAAATTGTATTGTTCCCCAGCATGTTTCATTAGATAACCCTATGTACCTTATTTTTCCTTCTTTTTGAATTTCTGATAGAGATTCTAAGACTTCTAATATATTTTCGTTAGCTTTTTTTGTATCTTGGTTAGATGGATTATAATTCCAATTTTGCCTAAAGTGATAAGACCCTCTATTTGGCCAATGCAGTTGGTACAAATCTACGTAATCAGTTTTAAGTTTTTGTAAGCTTCCTTCAATTGCTACCTTAATTGAATCCCTATTTATTCCTTCACCACTTCTAACAGCCTCATAACCTATACCTGATATTTTAGTAGCCAATATAATATCTGATCTCTTAGACCTATTCTTATCAATCCAATTCCCAATAATAACTTCAGTATCACCTGTTGTTTCCGGTCTCAAAGGACATGTAGGATACATCTCTGCTGTATCAAAAAAATTAATGCCTGCATCTATCGATATATCAATTTGCTCATGCCCATCTTTTTCTGAAGTTGCCTCGCCAAATGTCATTGTACCAAGACAATATGATGAAACTTCAAGATCAGAGTTTCCTAATTTTTTAAACTGCATTTAATCCTCTTTCTAGTAAAGCTTTAAAAATATATCTAGAGTAATTGAATAAAGTAAAAATCAATAATGCGCTCTAAGCACTTTAAGCGGCTTAGAATAAAATAAATTTAACATTTTTAACAGGCTAAAAATTGTAATAAAAATAGGTAAAATTAGAGAGAACAAAATTAAAGTTATATAGTTCAGATAAAATTCAATATTAAATAAATAATTAAGTAAAATATAACTCACTGAACAACCTATTAAAATAGAAATTAATGAAGATATAAACCCTATAGTCATATACTCACAAAACCACAAAGAAATAATTTTTTTTGGATTAGCACCAAGAATTTTGAAGACTGCCACCTCATATAATTTATCTTTTTTACTTACATCTAAAATACTATTCAAAACTATTATACCTGATATTAGAGTAACAAAAGCAATTGTATTGATAATAATAATTAGAAATTTTAATAAAGATCTAATAGCTTTATAACTTTCTTCTACTGATATGGATGAAATGTTTGAAAATTTAGATACAACTTTTTCTACAAAATCCGCACTTATAACTTTGTTTTGATTTTTACTCGTTGCAATCCAAGTGTGAGGTGCATTTTTTATTTTACTGTCACTTAAGAAAAATATAAAATTTATACCCATATTTTCCCATATAATTTCTCTTGTGTTGTGAATTTTAGCTACAAAATTTCTTCCTAAAATATTAAATTCAATTTTATCTCCAATCTTCAAATTTAATCCTTTAGCGATTTTATCACCAATAGAAACTAGAAGCGGACCATTATAGTCTGAGCTCCACCACTCACCACTAATCAATTTATTATTTTTTGGCTTTGTATTTCCCCAGGTAAATGCCCTATCTCTTCTAAGAACCCATTGTACTTCTTTATCAACTTTTAAATTTTCAACATTTACATTATTTAATTTGGTAATGCGTCCTCGTAGCATTGGCTGAGCATTGAGATTATTAGTACCAATTGAATTAATAGCTATTTTTTTTATATCTTCAATTTGACTTGGTTGAATGTCTATAAAAAAATGATCTGGAGCTTCTTGATTAATAGTATTATAAATTTTCCTATCTAAACTTTCCTGAACGATATTTAATGTAATCAAAAGCGACAATCCTATACTAAATGAAATTACTATAGATTTTGAAAATGTATTTCTATCGACAATAGACTTCCTAATAGTTTCTTTTATTGTGCCAACTTTAAAACTGATTTTTTTTAAAATCATAAAAAATAAATTAGTAGACAGTGTTAACATAATTAAGGAAATAAATAGAGAAACAAATATATAAAAAGCTAACTTTATATCACTAGTTAAATTAATAGTTAAAAAACATAAACAACAAATTAAAAAAATTATAAATATTTTTATTTTATTAGAATATTCATTATAAATTTTATCTCGAGATATTCTTATTAAGTGTATCGGTTTGATTTCATAAGTTTTAGACAAAGGAATGATTGTAAATAGTAAACATACTACAAAACCGAATGAACAACTTATAAAAATAGGTTCCATAAAAATTTTAGCTTGGAAAGAAGAAAATAGTTTATCTCCTATTAGAGAAGAAAATAAAAAAGGAATGGATATTCCAAAAATTAATGCAGGTATTATCCCCATTAAAAAAATAAATAGCATTTGGAAAAGATAAATTTTGAAAACTTGAGTGTTTTTTGCTCCTAAAGATTTTAAAATAGCTATATTCTTTATCTTCTTTATTAAATATCCCTTTACTCCATTCGAAATTCCAACACCAGAAATTAATAAAGTTATGAGGCCAACTAGAGATATAAATAATGTTGTTCTTTCTATAAAAGTATTAAAATTATTTGTGCTATTTTGAATGTTTTTTAAAGATACATTCGTTCCATCTATTAACTTATTTAAAAAAGATAACTCTAATCTTTTATCGTTTGGGATAAATTTTAATTTATATTTCACGAGAGAGCCAGGGACCATCAAACCTGTATTTTTTAAAGTTTGAGAAGATACAAGCACTCTGGAACCAAATGTTGCAAAAGAAAACATTCTATCTGGTTCTTTTATAATTATTCCTTCTACTTTAACTTTAATATTTCCTAACTTTACTATGTCACCGATAGAAATATTTAGTTGTTTTTTAAGTCCTTCATCAATGAATATTTTATCAATATTTTCATTTATTTTTATGCTAGATGAAGTTTTTTTTTCACTTTTAATTCTTATCTCACCTATTAAGGGCCAATTTTCATCAACTGCTTTTAATTCTACTATACGACGTTTGTAAGGTAAGCTTTTTAGCGAGGATAGCATTGTACGCATTTCTACAATCTGAGAAACTTTACCATTTTGTTCTAACCAATTTTTAACGTCTCTTGGAAATTCTTGATAAGTAGTTGATAGCTCGTATGTACCACCAAGAAGTTCGGATCTTTTATTATCAATTTGATATTTTAGATTTTGAGATAAACTCCCAACGGCAGTAATAATAAAAACTCCAATAAAAATTGAAGTTATTACTATTTTAAATTCGTTAAAAGAACCTCTTAATTCCTTAATTGATAATTTTAAAAAAAAATTATTTTCTAAAAATAGTTTTTTCAGGACTAACATTTTATATAATTAAGCCATTATCAAGAGTAATAGTTTCATCACACAAATCGGCCAAAGATTTATCATGAGTAACTAATATTAAAGTTGATTTATGATTTTTTTGAAGTTGAAAAATAAGTTCAATAACTTCTTTACTATTTTTTTTATCTAAATTTCCAGTTGGCTCATCTGCAATTAGAATTTCTGGAGATGAAATTAAGGATCTTGCAATAGCAACTCTTTGTTGCTCTCCTCCAGATAATTCATGAGGGTAATGACTAACCCTATTTTTCAGACCAACAGTTTCTAGTAATTTGATACTCTTTTTATCATCTATAAAATCTCTAGAAATCTCTAAAGGTAAGTTTACATTTTCTAAGGCTGTCATAGAAGGTAATAAATTAAAAGATTGGAATATAATCCCTACATTTTTTGATCTATAATCAGCTAATTCATCTTCTTTCAAATCATGAATTGCCTTACCTTTGTAGAACACCTTACCTTCTGTAACACTTTCTAGTCCAGCGATAGTCATAGCTAATGTTGATTTGCCAGCACCACTATGTCCCATAATACTAATACTTCTATTAGCCAAAATATTTAGATTTATTCCTTTTAATGCCTTAATGGTCTCAACATTACTTTTTAGATTTACATGCACATTTTCTAATTTAATTATAGTATTTTGTTTCATAATACTCATTTATAATTTAACAATTTAATATATCGTTTAGGCGAAAAATTTTTTACTGAAATTACTATCTGACTATTATGAAATATATAATAAAATTAAATTTTACAATTTTTTTCTTTTTATTAATTCTAATGCAAACTTCCTATTCAAAAAGCGTTAGAATATTAATATTAGGTGATAGTCTAATTGCAGGTTACGGATTATTAAAAGAAAACGGTTTTGTTAATCAATTACAAAAGAAATTGGATAAATCTAATCTTAAAATTAACCTTATTAATAGTGGCGTTTCTGGAGAAACATCAACGGGGCTTTATAATAGATTTAAATGGGTATTAGAAGAAAAATTTGATGGGGTTGTGATTTCTAGTGGTGCAAATGATGCATTAAGAGGTATTGAACCTAAAATAACTTTTAAAAATCTTGAAAATATTTTGATATATTTAAAAAAAATTAAAATGCCTACTATGCTAATTGGTATGAAAGCCCCAAACAATCTTGGTTCAAGTTATGTTAACGAATTTAATAAAATTTATAAGGAATTAGCTCAAAAATACCAAACTAATTTATATCCCTTTTTTTTAAAGGATGTAGTCCTAAATCCAAATTTAAATCAAAGTGATATGATTCATCCTAATAAAATAGGGGTAAAAAAAATAGTTGAAAATATTTACCCAGAATTTTTAATTTTTTATAAAAAAATATTGTATTAGTCATCTTTTGAAAATAAGTAACCTTAATACTCTCCAAACACCCCTTAGAGCTAATGATCTAACGATCGGATTTCTAAAAAGTTTTTTAGATAATAATATTATCCTAGAATAATAATTTCTGAACAAATACAAAATAATAAATATAATAAAAATTATTAATATTAACTTTATCATTCTATATTGATATCTATTAAACCCAATATACCAAAGTCTGCTGTGATCTTGTTACCTTGCTCTATTGGCAAAGGTAATGCACAAGTACCAGTAGAAACTATCATACCATTATGGAGAGTAATATTATTTTGAGATAACTCATTTATCAGCCACGTAAGAGCAATTATTGGATCACCCAAAACATTTGCTCCGATACCATCATGAGAAAGATTGTTATCATTAAATATTCTAACTTTATGCTTTGAAAAATCAAGAGTTTGCCAATTATGTTTAATAGGCGATGAAATCACAAACTGATGAGCGCATGCATTATCTGCAATCAAGTTAAACTCTCCAACTTTAGAGAAATCTTCAAAACGTGAATCAGGTAATTCTATTGCTAGATGAAGATCTTCAACAAGACTAATAACCTCATCAGGACTATATAAATAATTTTTAGGTTCGAGAGTTTTCGCAATTTTGAAAGCAAACTCTGGTTCAGCAACAGCCATTTTGTTATTACCTAAAACAGCTATATCGTTTGGCTTAAAGGTTTTATCCTGTAAAATTCTTCCAGCTAATGGTCCATTTACTCCAATATGTCTTTGCCCGTCTAAACTAGTTGCTGCAATCTTCCAACCAGTTATTTCAGAATTACTGAGTGCTTGAAGAGTTTCTTGGATTTCATAAGCTTCAGTTCTATTGTGCGGTGTTAATTCAATTGGGAGAGTATTAATCTTTTTACCATTTTTCCAAGAATTCCAAATTATTTCAGCAGCTTTCATACTCATATGCTTTCATAAATTATCATTTAAGTTTTGATTTTTCCCAAGTAGTAATATCCTGAGCTATTGGTGGCAAAGGTATTTGACCAAACATCTCTGCAATAATTCCTCTATGATAACCTCCATGCATAACAAGATGTGTAATTATCATAGATCTAGATATTAAAACTTTATTGCCACCTATTAACTCACACTCTACAATTTCTTCAAACTCTTTATCAGATAGATTTTCGACATAGTTTTTTATTAATTGTTCTTCTGTTTTCTTTTCTTTCCATAATTGTTCCATATTTTCATATAAAATAGTCTGTAAATTATCAAAGGTATGTTTTTCTTTTTTCATATTTGATAACCAAACTTTGTCAATAACCAACAAGTGGTTAAGAGAATTTCTTATACTGTTCATGAAAGATTTTCGTTGCTTATTTATTTCTTCAGATGACAACTTGATGATCACTTTAAAAAACTCATCATTAGCCCAACTATTGTAATTTAATAGATTTAGAAGATATTCCTTATTATTCATAATAATTTCCTTCTAATATAATTTTATTTTTTATTATCTATATTTTTGAAAAGGAGTTTAAACAAATTTTTCTTATCATTATTTTGTATATTCCATCTTTTTTTTAAAACTCTATAAAGTAGCAAACATACTATGCCTACAATTAAATATAAAAAAGCTTCTGGATCTTCCATTATTTAAACCTATTGTTTAAAGATATAATTAATTTGATATTTACAATTAAACAAGTCAAGAATTTAGGTTGAAACTTAATAATGTGGTGGAATTTCATTATAAATACTAAAATTATTTTTATTTGTATCGTCATTATTTTGTATGGTAGATTTTAATAATTTGATTTGTAATTTTAACTCTTGAATTTCCTTTTGTTGATTATAAATTTCATCGCTCATACTAGATAAATCATTCTGAAGAATTGCTATTTTTTCTTCCATTTTTTGAAGTTTTTCATTCATCTTATTACCTAAAATTTTATTTATAAAAAATACTATGCTACAAATAAAATATGAAAGTTGTTGTAGGAATATTTTTATTTTTTTGTGTGCTTAATATAGCCATGTATTCAATGTCCTTTTTTGGATAGAAACAATTACTCTGACAGAGCAGGACATCTTCCTTCTAACTTAAGTTGTTGAAACGCTTTATATGTATCTTCTATTCCTTTTTTTACAGATACAGATGGATAATTACCTATATGTTTTCTTAATGGATCATCATCTAAATCTGGTGGAAAAGGGAAAGGTTGATTAAGACAACTTAAATTTGTATTTTTATCTAATTGTCTTATTAGGTTTAACCCATTTTCGATAGTTTCACAACTTCCATTAAGGTTAAAAACATTAGCGTCAGTTAGATCTTTACTAACAGAAGTTATAAATGCCTGAGCCGCTTCTCCAACATACAACCAACTATATTTACCATTAAATGGTATTTCATAGCTTTGGTTGAGAACAGCTGCTTGTATAGCTAAAGTATTTTTAGAACTCATACCTTGGTCTCTTGCCAAACCATAAACTATATTTGGCCTAATCCCTATCGAGGGTACCTGCCAATCTTGCCAATAAACATAAGCGGTGTGTTCATTAGCTAATTTATAAGCACCATAAAGTGTTTCTTTCCATGGACCTTTGGGAGGCATGCCAAGTGCAGCTACTGAAGAGGCATATACAGTCCTTTTAATGTTGGCTTGCTTAGCTGTTTCAAGAATATTAATAGTGCCTTCAACATTTACTCTAGCTCCTAATGCAGGATCAGCAGCACAAAAAGGAACTTGGAGACCTGCTAAGTGGATTATGGCAGATGCATTATAACTAGTCACAATATTTTTTAGAGATTTTAGGTTTGTTATATCACAAACTTCCCATTTAATTTTAGAAGTTTTATTACCAAGAATTAACTCAAGGCGATCCTTCTTTTCTGACAAATCAATTCCTACACAAGGGATACCAGATCTATAAAGTATAGTTAAAATCCAACTACCTATACACCCACCTGCACCTGTAACAATCACAGGTCCATCAAAATTATTAGTTTTGATCAAGAGATCATCCGTTAAAAACTCTAAACTCATTTCATATATCCTTGCTATAACAATTTATAATCTTACATTAAAAATATTAAATAAATATCTTAAATAATTTTTTTAACAAATTTATTAATGTCGGAAGCCAACTCATAAGGATTTTCCATTGCAGCAAAATGACCGCCATGCTTATGAGACTGCCAAAAAATGATATTATGATAATATTGTTCAGCTAAACTTAAAGGTGGAGAAAAAATTTCTTTTGGGAATTCACTATATCCAGTTGGCACCTCTATAGGCTTATCCTTAGAAATCGGCCAATATGGAGATCTATGACGAACAAAGTATGGCCAAAAAGAAGCACCTATACACCCTGAAAACCAATATAAAGAAATATTTGCTAGCATAGTATCAATGTTGATAATATTAAATAAATCACCTTCATTATCAGTCCAGCTAAAGAATTTTTCACTAATATATGCGCATAAACTAACTGGAGATGCATTTAAAGCATGGGCCAAAGTAAACGGTTTTGTCCCTTGAATATATTGGTATCCTGCTTCGTAATGTAAAAAGTTCTTTAATTCATCATAATATTTTTTTTCTTTAACATTATTTGGCTTTTTATCTAAACCTCTTGGTAAAGGAAGCATATTTAAATGAATACCTCTTATTTTTTGTGGTGACTTAACTGACATAATTGAAGCTATAAAAGAACCTAAATCACCTCCTTGAATAAAATATTCATCGTAACCTAAACTTTCCATCAAATTTAACAAATGATCAGAAATCTCATCTAAATCCAAAGGAGTTTGATTTTTAACAAAAGAAAAACCTACGTTTGGCAGTGAGGGAATTATGAGGTCAAAATCTAAGTCATTTCCCAAACTATTTTCATGTCCGTTTGTTAGGAGAGGTATCAAGTCAAAAAATTCAAAAAATGAACCTGGCCATCCATGAATTAATAAAAGTGGTATTTTATTTTTTTTTTCTGATCTTATGTGCAAAAAATGAGTTGTGAAACCGTTTTTTTTGAAAAGAAATTGTTGGAATTTATTTAACTTATTTTCTTCTTTTTTCCATGAAAAATCATTTTTCCAATAATCTAAAATAAATGAAAGCCTTTTAAATGAAATTCCAGCATCGTCCTTATGATAAGAACCCCAATCAATTATTCGTCCTTGTGAAATTTTAAATTTTAAATCATCTAATTCTTTATCATCTATATTTAGTAAAAATTTTTCCATTATTTTTCTCTTTCCAAAAAATAAAGAATAAATAAAAGAATTAATAAATGTAAATAAAAAAACTAGATTAAACTTTTACAGTATCTCTTCTAAAACTATAAAGACCTGCTAAAACAACTATTGATGAGCCTACAAGTACAGGAATTTCTAAAATTTCATTAAAGAAAATCATTCCTATTATAGACACAAAAACGAGTTGGAGATAATTAAAGGGCTGTAATATAGAAGCTTGTGCTAATTGATAAGCTTTAATTATAAAAAAATGAGCAGAAGTTCCAAGGATAGCTATTAATAAAATCAAAAACCAATCAAAATCTTTCACTTGTATAAAGAAAAAAGGGCCAACAAATGATAAAATAAAAGCACCTGCTATACCTGTGTAAAAAAAACTAGTGGTTGGGGTATCATGACTAGAAACATAACGAGTGAGAATTTGATATGTTGCATATGAAAATGCACATGCTAAAGCTAAAAATGATAAAGGATCAAATCCTCTGAAACCTGGTCTTAGAATAATTAAAATACCAATAAATCCAAAAATAATTGCGAGTATTCTTTGCCAATCTACTTTTTCATCTAAAAAAATAATTGAAAGAGCGGTAACTATTAGAGGACCAACTGCAAAAATAGCTGATGTCTCTATCAAACCTAATTTTAAAAAACAATAATGTGCAAAACACATTTGTATTGCCAAAAGAGAACCACGAAATATTTGTAAATATTTCTTTTTGCTTTTAGATATCAACACTGTTGATTTTTTATTGTATGTGTTTATTAAAATTAAAATTAATGCAAAAAACCAATACCTAAACATATTTAAGGTGATAACATTGTATGTCTCGGACAACTCACGGGTAATACCGTTCATTATTGAAAAACACAATACTGCAGAGATTATAAATAAAATACCTTTTATATTTTTTGTAAATAACAAAATTAAACAACCTATTAGATGAATTTAAAACGTTTATTACTACTTAGCTTTTTTAGAACAGGATAAAATTATGAGAAAATTGATTATCAAAGTTTTTATGTTTCTTAATATATATATATTATCTTACTTTCCATCCTTTGCAGAGACTTTTATTTATTCAGGTGGATGTTTTTGGTGCACAGAAGCTGATATGGAAAAACTTCCTGGTGTCATTGATGTAACAAGTGGTTTTACTGCCGGCACAACAAAAAATCCAAAGTATATTCCAGGGCAATGGGGAGATCATAGGGAAGCTGCCTTGGTAGAGTATAATCCAAAAGTTATTACTTTTAAAGATTTAGTAGTTCATGTTTTTAAAACGATTGATTATGAGGATAATAATGGGCAATTTTGTGATAGAGGCAGATCATATACACCAGCTATTTATTACAAAGATGAAGAAGAAAAAAATATAATTTTATCTGTTGCTCCCAAATCATCTGTTGTTCCTATTGAAAAGGAAACTAAATTCTATCCTGTAAGATTAGAGCATCAAGATTATTACAAAAAAAACACTTATAAATATGAGTATTATAGATTTATGTGCGGAAGAGATAGAAGACTGGAAGAATTAAAAAATTAAGTTAAATTTTTGCAGAATTTCTATTTCCTCTTGGATCTACCCATCCAATTAGATCATCTTGCCTTCTATAAATCATATTAAGGCCACTATGTTTTTTATTTCTAAACATCAGTGCTGGTATGTTTCCTAATTTCATTTTTTCTAAAGCTTCAGCCACAGTTAATTCTTCAATTTCAGTTCCTAACTCTGCAAATATCAGAGGTTCATTATTTATGGGTTTGTTTTCGTTCTTATTAAGTTTAGGAGTCTCATTAATAATATGAAATTGAGCGTTTAATGGAATAGGCTTATTTATTAATTCATTATTTTTATGATTTTTAATTTTTCTTTTATATCTTCTTAATTGTTTAGATAATTTTTCTGTAGCATCATCAAACGCCAACTTCGCTGTCATCCCATTTGATTGAGCTGTAAACTCCATTTTCTTATTAATATGTAAAACTATGATGATGTAAAAAAATTTATTTTTTTTAGAAAGACTAATTATCGACGAGACTGGATTAGGGAAGTATTTTTGAACTGATTTTAATAAAATTTCTTCTGCGTATTTAGAAAAAACTTCACCTACTTTTACTTGCTTTCCAAAAATTTTAAAGTTCATTAAATAACCTCTATTCACACTATAGCAAAATAGAAATACAGTTTGTCAATAATTTATTTATAACTTTTAATTTTGAAATATGTATAATTAAAAAATATAAGAATACATTTTGAATAAAATTATAATGACAGCATACTTAATAGTTAAATCTGATACAAGTCTTGTTAATCAAAAGGAATTTGACGATTGGTATCAAATTGAACATTTAACTGAAGCTAACGAAGTTTTGATGTCATTAAATGCAAAAAGAGCATGGATAAACGGTACAAAATTCCACTTAGCAATTTATAAATTTAAAAATATAAGAGATGCTGAAAAAGCTATTTCCTCTAAAGGCTTAAAAAAGTTAATCAAAAAATTTGATGATAAATGGAATTACAAAGTAAAAAGGACACGCGAATTATTAGAGTTATCTCAGGAAATATAATTGACTAATTAGTAATTTCATTTGAAATTTCTATTAAATTCTTATCTGGATCTCTAATGTAAATAGATACTATAGGTCCATTGGCTCCAGTTTTATTAACAGGACCTAGTTCTATTTTTATTTTATTATTATTGAATATATTGACCCACTCACTCAAGGGTTTTTCCGTGAGAAAGCATATGTCGAGTGTTCCAGGAATAGCAACTTGAGCATTAGGTTTGTAAGGGTTTGAAGCTTTATGCAAATTAATTTTTTGATTGCCAAACTTTAATGATTTTCTAACAGTGTCATCTGACTTAGAATAGAATTCGTTCATCTCCATTCCAAGAATATTACAATAAAAATAAATTGATTTGTTAATATCAGAAACAGTGATCACAATATGGTCAATTGAAACGATCATAATATTAATTCTCTATTATATTTTGTTTATGTTATTAATAACAATAAACTAAATTCAATCAGAAAGTACCGTTATTAATGATTTTTAAAAATTATGTTATTTTAATAATTATACTCTTACTAATACTTCCATATAAAATAATGGCAAACGAAATTTATCTTCCTTCTGCGGGCTTTGATTGTAGTGACGATAAATATAAGTTTGAATTTCTTTTTGATAGATCTAAAGACATGGATAATCCAAAAGTTTACCGAAGAGTAAGAGGTAAATTTATTAATATTGGAAACCTGATAGCAGAAAAACAAGGAGCCTATGTAATTTGGGAGGATAAAGATTTTTTTAAAACCACAGATTTTGCTTGGACTTTTGATAAGGTGACTTCGAAATTATCTTCGATTGTTTTGAGTGTTGGTCTCGGTATAGAAAATCTGGATAAAATTCCAAAACCAATGACTTGTATGCAAAAAATCTTTTACTACTAATTAACTTTTGGTACAATTCTTTTGACTTAACTATTTATTAGTAATAATAAATATATCTGTTTATATGGACGCGTAGCTCAGCTGGATAGAGCAACTGCCTTCTAAGCAGTAGGTCAGAGGTTCGAATCCTCTCGCGTTCACCATTATTTAGGAATTTAAATTGTTTGGTCTAGGAATTTTAAAAGGTACATTAATTGGATTAGCTGGTGGAGTTGTTATAGGATTGACAATTAGAGAAGGTTGCAAATTAATTAATTCAAAAAAAAACAAATCCTACAAGCATTCTGACAATAATGACTTATCAGAAAATATAAGTGAAGATTAAAACTTTAATTAGTTTTAAACTTAATTATTCCAGTTTTTGTACCAACTTTTGAATAAATCATATTGTGATTTTGCAAAACCTTTTTGACTATCAGTAAGTTTGTCAGTTGGATTAAAATGCAATCTGTAGGCGTCTTCTCCATTCAGCACCATTAAATATTTGTAATATAAAACAAGGTCAGGTCCTTCATCAAAAGATGATAATACAGATAGAGCTTCATCAAGTTCTTTCGCCTTTTGTCTTGCTAATGAATCTCCATTAGCAGCTTTTTTACAAAGATCAATTAAATGTAAAACTTCTTTTGGAAAAGCGTTTCCAACTCCAGTAATGGCTCCAACTGCACCACAATTTACATAACCGTGAAAAACTGTAGTATCAACCCCAATCATTAGAGAAGTTTTTTTATCCTGTGAAGTGATATGTTCAGCTGCATAGGTTAAGTCTTTTGCTCCTCCAAATTCTTTAAATCCTACTAAATTAGTAAATTCTTTTTTAAGATCAAAGAATAAATCTGCTCTAGTTGAAAAACCATAGTAATGACTATTATAAATAACTGCTGGCAAATTAGGCGCAGCTTTTAAAATTGATGCAAAATGAGATCTTTGAGCAGATAAGGAAGGTCCTCTGGACAAAACTCTAGGTATGACCATTAACCCTAAAGCGCCAACTTTTTGAGCATGACTTGCATGATCTGTCGCTTTTTTTGTGTTGATAGCTCCAGTACCTACCACAGTAGGGATTCGTGCTTTAACTAACCTGGCAACTCCTTCTTGTCTTTCCTCATCTGATAAAAGAGGCCAGTCTCCCATAGATCCACAATATATAACAGCAGACATACCAAAGTTTATAAGCTCTTCAGCTTTTTGCACGAGTAAATCAAAATTTGGAGAGAGATCTTCATTGCATGGTGTCATTAGAGCTGGCATACAACCTTTAAAAATATTTTCCATATTACCTTCCTTCTATTTTAATTTACCCATTTATTGAATAACCGCCATCGACAGGAATTGCAGTGCCTGTGACATAATTAGAAGCATTACTTGATAAAAATACGGCTGTTCCACCCAAATCATCTGGATCTCCCCAACGACCGACTGGGGTTCTTTCTTCAACTCTTTTTTGAAGTTCAGGAATGTCAACTCTTGCTTGGCGTGTCAAAGTAGTATCTATATAGCCTGGTAAAACTGCATTTACTTGGATATTGTCTTTAGCCCATGTGTTTGCAAAACTTTTTGTTAATTGTACCACCCCCCCTTTACTTGCAGAATATGCGCTTCCAAGCGGTGCTCCAAACAATGAGTGCATAGAACCAATATTAATAATTTTTCCTCCACCAACATTTTTAAAATGTAAAAATGCTCTTTTTGAACAAGTAAACATACTTATTAAATTAGTATCAATAATTGATTTCCATTCTTCTAATTCATACTCTTCTGGTCTTTTTCTAATATTTGTACCAGCATTATTGACTAGAATATTTAATTTCCCAAAATCATTAACAGCGTTATCAATTAGTGAATTGCATGAATTCTCATCGGTTACATCTACGATATGTGATATACATTCAATATTTAAGCTCTTAAGCAATTCAACTGACTTTTTATTTTTATCGTCATTTCTTCCTGCTATAACAACACTTGCTCCTGCCTCACCAATAGCTTTTGCCATAGCAAGACCAATACCTCCATTCCCTCCAGTTACAAGAGCAACTTTGCCGCTTAAGTCAAAAAGCTTCATAATATAATTCTCCTCCTCAGTTACCAATTTTCTCTAAAAGTTCTTACATCAAGTTCAAAAGTCCAAGCATGTTTGTTCTGATTATAAAGAAACATATAAGCCTCAGTAACACTTTCTATATCTATCAATTTACCTTCTTGAACTCTTTTATTAAAGTCAGGCACTCTGTTTTTTATCCTATCACCAGCTAGCCCTCCATCAACTATAACATGCCCAACATGAATAGAATTATCAGCATATTCCTTTGCAATTGCTTGAGCGAAATTTCTTAGGGCACCTTTTGCTGAGTTAAATGCACCAAAATTAGCTTTTCCTCTTAGAGAAGCACTTGCTCCAGTGAATAAAAGTGTTCCAGAAGTTTTGTCTCTTAAAAAAACTTTAATAACTTCACGAGCAAATAAAAATGCACCAAAACAGCCAGACTCCCAGCTTTCTCTAAAGTAACTAGGTTCAATGTCTATAATTTTTCCAGGAGTGTTATTTCCAACATTGTAAATGGCAAAATCCAAACCAGAACCTACCTCTTCAACCATCTTTTTAGTTTGATTTTCGTCGGTAACGTCAACTATAATTGACTTGGCTTTGTTTCCTTCTTCATGAATGCTTTTTACAACTTCGTTAATTGAAGCTTCAGTTCTTCCAGCTACAAATACCTCAAAATTATTCTGGGCAATTTTTTTACATAATTGTGCACCTAGACCATTTAATGGCCCAACACCTACAACAAGAGCCTTTTTCAATTTAAACCACTTCCTATCTTAGTTATCATAAGTTTCAATATTTTTTATTAGTGTGTTTAGCCTAAGCTTAATTTCTAATAATTGATTTTTAAGCATTTTGTTTTCTTCTTTTAATTTTTTAATTTTATTTTTTATCAACGCGTTATTTAAAGCTTTGTTTGAATGATCATTTTTTTTTAAATCAGACTTACATGCATTGTAAATTGTAATGTCCTTAGCAGAAGTTCCCTGAAGAACGCATTCATGCGCATAGGCCTTAAAAGAAAAAATAATTAAAAACAAAAAATAAAAAATCTTCATATTGTTACTTTTCTTTAGTTAGAATTAATAATATAAAATTACATTTTAAATATCTAATTAACAAGGAGTAAAAAATGTACGCAAGAATTGCTGAGTTCCAGTCTACTTCAAAAGTTAATTGCGATATGATTATAGCATTTTTTCAGAATGTTATGATTCCAAGGAATATTAAAAACGGTCAACTAAGTTGTGAGGTTTATAGAATTTCTGAGACTACAGGTTTTGTTGTTTCATCTTTTAAAAACAAAGCAGATGCAACTAAAGTCATGAAAATAATGGCTGATGAACTCAACGAAGTTAAAGGTAATACTAAGATTAAATTAATTGAAGGTGAAAGAATTTTTAGAATAGATCAATAACATGAACCTTTCTCCAAAAAATATTCTTAAATTCTACGTTGGTTATGATGATTTTTTTAACGATCTAGAAAATCAGACTTCTAATACTGCTATTTCTAATATAGCCTTTGATGTATTGAAGCATGGCGATAATCAGTATGAAATTCATGTTGCACTTGCAGGGATAAATGAAAATCAAATTTCTTTAATTCAATTTGATGATTTTCTAAAATTAGAGGTTGAAGCACCAGAATTTAACTCCCATGAAAATATCATTCACAAAGGAATTCGTAATAAATCATTTAAGCAATCTTTTCGTTTAGAACAAAATATTGAAGTTGATGAAGCAATTATAAAAAATGGAATATTGATAATAAAGTTATATAAAAGAGAACCAGTCAAAAAATTAAAGAAAAGAATAGAAATCACAGAAATGTAAATTTCTATAGTTTCTAACTTTAAATTGAATTAATATTTTAAACAAAGTTTATAAAGGAAAATTTTAATGAATCATATGATCGATACAAACAAGCTTCGAAGTCAAATCACAGATCAAGAATGGCAACTTCGACTAGATCTTGCTGCCACATATAGACTAATAGCCTTATATGGATGGGACGACTTAATATACACTCACGTATCTCTAAGAATTCCAGGTCCAGAACATCATTTTCTTATAAATCCCTACGGTTTAATGTTTGATGAAATAACAGCGTCTAGCCTAGTTAAAATTGATCTTAATGGCAACGCAGTCATAGATACTCCATACGAAGTAAATCCTGCAGGTTTTACAATACATAGTGCTATTCATTCTGCACGAGAAGATGCTCAATGCGTGCTTCATCTTCATACAAATGATGGAGTTGCTGTTTCAATTCAAAAGGATGGTTTATTACCTATTAGTCAGACATCAATGTTAATACATCCTCATATCGCCTATCATGATTATGAAGGACTTGCTTTGGATCATAGTGAAAGAGAAAGGTTGATAGAAGATATAGGAGATAAAAACTTATTTATCTTAAAAAATCACGGAACGTTATCTGTAGGTAAAACTTGCGGGATAGCTTTTATGGGGATATATTTTCTTGAAAGAGCTTGTTCTGCACAAATAAGAGCTCAGGCTGCTGGTAGTATTAATGTACCCTCTAAAGAAGCAATAAAAACAACCCAAGAACAGTCTGTTGGAATGTTTGATTTAGGTAAAGATAGACTTGCCTGGCCTGCATTATTAAGAAAACTAGATAGACAATCTGCCGATTATAAAATCTAAAATACCGACTTTGCCCCTCCTGTTTTTTGTGTTGTAAAAATAGAGCCATAATCTGGCGCCGGAGGAAGCGGAAGTACAACTGGAACGTTTTCCATTACAGGTTGATAGCTCACTTCACCGCATACCATTTGTCTTTCTAATTGATTACATAATTCTATAGGATTTAAATTTTTTAAATATGCTCCCACTCCCACTAGAGGCCATGCATCTGCAGAGTTGCATTCATAAAATAAAACTATCCTATCTCTATCACTATTATTAGGTGCTGAACCATGTAAAGTTCGAGCATGATGGATTGTCATTGATCTAGCCTTACCAGTTAAAGTAACTGCTTTTGACAAGTCAAAATTTTTATCATCTGGATTAATTGCTCCACAAAAAACACCACCATTATTATGACTTAAGACTGGTCCCTTATGACTTTCTGGAATAACCATTAAGGGGCCATTATCAATTTCAACATCGTTTAACATTAAACCCAAAGCTAAAACTTTATCATTTGTATGTGGATAAAAAGCCCAATCTTGATGCCATTCAACAGCTGCACCACCACCTGGTGCTTTTGTGTTTAATTTACTTGTTTTTAGGGAAACGTCATTTCCTAAGAGATCAACAAGAATAGATTCTATCTTAGATTCTTTAATTATATCCCAAAAAAATGGAGTATGTTGATGAGGCTGTTTCACTCTTTTTAGCCTTGGGTTATTAAAAGAATGTCCTTCTTCTAAATCGAAAACATTGTCATTTTCCGTAATTTTTTTTGAATTTTCAAAAAAACCTTCAATTAAATTTAACATTTTTTTGTGCTGACTTTCAGTTATTACGTCCTCGACCAATAAATAACCTTGATCATTATAAAATTGTATTTGTTCCTCTGATAATAACATTACAAGCACCTCTGGATTATTAAGACATGATCTTGTTAGATATTTAAATCCAACTATAAATATGTTAATTAAATAAATATGAAGAGCAACTCTTAATGCAAAATAATCTAGTAGAACAAGATAGCCAACAGGCTTGGTTTAGACTTGCTATTATTTTTGCTATGAGCGTGATCGGAACTGCTGGTATGTGGTCAGTAGTAATTATTTTACCTAATATCCAAAACGAATTTACACTAGATAGAGCTGCTTCAACTTACCCTTATGTTGCAACCATGTTTGGTTATGGGTTTGGAAATGTAATCATTGGCCGTATGCTTGATAAAATTGGAATTAAAAAGCCTATTATTTTTGCATTAAGCCTTTTAGTCACTTCATATGTATTGTCATTTTTTGCCAAAAATGTTTTTTGGCTATCTACCATTCAATTTTTTTTAGGTTTTTCTGCCGCTGCCTTTTTTGGCCCAATGATGGCTGATATTTCAAATTATTTCTATAAAAGAAAAGGGTTAGCCGTCTCGCTAGTTGCAAGTGGCCAACATTTATGTGGAGCAATTTGGCCTTTTGTAATCAAAGATTTTATAATAGAGGGTGACTGGAGAAACGCACATCTTTTCATCGCTTTAGTGTGTAGTATATTAATACCAATTTTATTTTATTTTTTAGGTAATAAAGTGCCTAAAATGAATAACGAACAAAAATTAACTACACAAGATGAAGATATAAACTCAAAAGTTAACCTATCAATAAGTAATAGACAAATACAAATATTATTAATGATTGCTGGTGTTCTTTGTTGTGTTGCAATGTCTATGCCTCAAGTACACATAGTCCCATTATGTATAGATAATGGTTATGGATTAGCAGTTGGAACAGAGATCTTGTCTTTTATGTTGTTTGCAGCAGTAGCAAGTAGAGTAATTTTCGGTTTTCTTTCAGATAAGATAGGGCCAATTCAAACTCTGATTTTAGGATCTTCTTTGCAAGCCATTTCTCTTACTATGTTTCTCCCTTTTAATAGCCAATTATCATTGTATATAGTTGCAATATGCTTTGGTTTGTCTCAAGGAGGAATTGTACCAATATATGCTGTGATTATTAGTAAATTTTTACCTTCAAATGAAGTTGCCGAAAGAGTTGGTTGGTTAATTTTTGCAACTATTATTGGAATGTCATTAGGAGGATGGTTGTCTGGAGAAATTTATGACTTTACGAACTCATATAGGTTAGCATTTATAAATGGAATTTTTTGGAATATTATGAACTTATGTATAATGATTTATTTATTTATTATATACCAAAATTCAAAAATAATTACGGTGAATTAATGAAACTTGAAACTTTAATGCAATCACTATGGGAAAAATATTTAAAAACAAAAGATATAAAATTTCTTGCCAAAGCTTGCGAGGAAGCACCATTCTTTGGGCAAAAAGAAATGGGAAAAGAAATAGCTAAAATTTTAAGAGAGTTTAAGCAATAATGGATAGTCAACCAATTCTCGAATTTTGGTTTGTACAATGTACTCCTAAAATGTGGTTTAGGAAAAATAGAGATTTTGACGCCCTAATCAAAGATAAATTTTTTGATACTATAAAATTTTATATGAAAACTGAAATTAAAGAATTTTTTCTCTCTTTAGATACTTACCTTTCATCAATAATTGTTTTAGATCAATTTACTAGAAATGTTTTTAGGAATACTGATAAGGCATATCAAGGCGACACAAAAGCTATACAATTATCTAAGATAGCTATTCAAAGCAATTTCTTGAAAGAAAAAGACTATCATAAAAACAGCTTTCTATTAATGCCCCTAATGCATAGTGAAAATATAAAGGATCATGAACTTGGTCTACCTTATTTTCAAGAATACACAAATTCAAATACGTTTAAATATGCTTTGAAACATAAAGAAATCATAGAAAGGTTTGGAAGGTTTCCTCATAGAAATAAAATGTTGGGTAGAAATTCAACTCAATCAGAATTAGAATTTTTAAAATTACCAGGTAGTAGGTTCTAAATTTTAATGAGTGTAACTAGTATAAAAATTGGAAGCAAACCATCTATTTCAGTTGACTATTCTGGACAAGGAGAAATGGTATTATTCCTTCATGGAATAGGTGGCAACAAAAAAAATTGGAAAAATAATATCAGTTTTTTTTCTAAACAATTTCTAGCCGTTGCTTTGGACACAAGAGGATATGGTGAAAGTGACGACTATAATGGAGAGTTAGATTTTAATGATGTATTAGATGATCTTAAAAAAGTGATTGATTTTTTTGACAAAGATAAAGCGCATATTGTAGGCCTTTCAATGGGAGGTCAAATTGCTACTCTGTTTTATAATAAATATCCAAGTTATGTCAAAACACTAACTTTATGTGATACACATTTTGGTTTGTCAAACCTAAGCCCTTCTGAAATAGAAAAATTTATAAACTTAAGGAAAGAACCTCTTATAAATGGCAAAGAACCAAAAGATATTGCTCCAATTGTAGCTTCAACACTTATTGGAGATGTTAACAATAAATCAGCCTATGAACAATTAGTTAACTCAATGGAGCTATTGCATAAAGAGAGCTATTTAAAAACCATTGAAACATCAATGAGAACTGAACATCGTCATGTCTTTAAAACAATCGATGTGCCAACATTTATAATGGTTGGTGAGTTAGATACTTTGACGCCACCATCAATGTCTAAGGAAATTATGAAAGAAATAAAAAATAGTAGATTAAGCATTATTCCTAATGCTGGTCATCTATCAAATATTGAAAACCCAAAAGTGTTCAATCAAAAATTGTTAGAATTTCTGGATAGTTAAATGAAGTTAATCAAAATTAAACTATACATATATCAATTAATCTATTCACAAATAAAACATACAAAACTTATGACCCAAAATATGAGAAGTCCAGGAAATGGTTTTTTAGGAAATATTGCTAAAGAACTAATGATCATATTTAACGAATTTGTTTATAATGACTCAATTACAAAACTCAATGTTAAAAAAAATGATAATGTTATTGAAATTGGTTCTGGTAATGGACAGGGAATTGAAAAATTACTAAATCTCACTTCCAAAAATATTATTTCTATAGAAGTCAGCGATACATTTCGTAATAAATTAATTCAAAAATTTAAAAAGCAAAATGTTACTATCTTATCTAATGATGCAAAAAATTTATCAGATATTGTAAAAGATAATTCTTTTAATAAATTACTAGCAGTTAATGTTGTTTATTTTTTACACCCTATAATTGACTATGCTAGAGAATTCTTCAGAATATTAAAAATAAATGGATTAGGTGTTTTAGTCTGCAAATTTGAGGGCATTAAAAACTTTGATGATAAAGTTGCTCCAAATAAAAATTTAGAAGATATAGTTAAAGCTTTTGAGAAAGCTGGCTTTGCAGTTAAAACAGAATTCATTAAATCCAATAATACACAAAAAGAATATCATGCAATTTATTTAAGAAAGAATAAGAATGAACCATAATTCAAACACACAGCCAAGGAGGAGTTTTATATTTACTCCTGGTCTGAAGCCTGAGATGTATCCAAAAGCTCTAAAATCTGGGACGGATATGGTGTGCATTGAATTAGAAGATGGGATTGCACCTCAGGATAAAGAAATAGCAAGAAATCTAGCTCTAAAATTATTTCAAGAAAAGCAAGAAAATGACGGAGTTGAGAGAATATTAAGAATTAATTGTTTAAGAGAAAAGTTTGGAATAGATGATGTTCAGGCTATTTTATCAACTCAAAATCATCCACCAGCTCTAATGATACCAAAAGTTAAAAAACCAGACGAAATTGTTCTTTTGGATAATTTATTATCCGAAAAGGGACATCATTGCAGAATACACGTAATAATAGAAACAAATGAAGGATTAGAAAACGCTTACCAAATAGCAAATTGTTCAAATAGAATAGATGCATTATTCTTTGGCGGCGTAGATATGTCAGCTGAATTGAGATGTGAAAACAAATGGGAACCTCTTCTTTATGCTAGATCTAGAATTGTGCATGCAGCCGCTTCCGCTGGTATTGACGCTATTGATGTTCCTTATCTTGACCTGGAAGACTTAGAAGGTATGAGAAAAGAAGCTATATTGGCTAAAGAACTTGGATTTAGTGGTAAAGGTTCTATTCACCCTAAACAAATTCCAATTTTAAACGATGTATTTACGCCCTCTGAATTATCAATTAAAAAAGCTCAAAAGATTGTGTCTGTTTTTGAAAAAGCTAATACAGGCTTAGTGGTGATTGATGGGAAATTAATAGAAAAGCCTGTACTAAGAGAGATGTATAGGATCTTATCTATAGCTAAAAAAATTTCTGAAAAATAGTTTTATAAATAAAATATTTAAACTGGGGATGAAACTATATAAATAAAAGTCTTATGGCTAACCCTATTAGAATGATTTGAAAAATTATCATGAAGATTTTATTACTAATCTTGTTTAATAACAATTGCCCTACTCTGCTTCCAACCAATGTTGCAGGTATAATCATTAAAAAAGTATCAATGTACTCATGAAAAGAAAAACCTATCAACGAAAAACCAATAATTTTTAATAAATTTCCTATTAAACCAAAATAACCTAATGTTCCTACAATAGATTTTTTTTCACTAATACTTTGTTTTAAAATCACTGCCAAAAGAGGAGCTATCACGCCTACTAAAATATTCAAAACTCCAGTAATAAGTCCTATAAAATAAAAAGCATAATATGGTACAAAAAAGCTTTTTATAAATCTTAAATTTTGTAAGGTAAGTGCTAATAAAATAAATATACCGATTATATTTTTAATATTATCTGAATCCATGTTTTGAAAAATTTGAAGGCCAATATAAACGCCAATTGGCAGTAGTATTGTAAACCTTATTACTATTGACCAATTTACAAACTTTCTTAAAAGCCATGTTCTTGTTAAATTAGAACTAAATTGTATAACTCCGTGAACAGGGATTGCTTCTGCAGGATTCATAAATTGTAGCATCGCCGCTAATAAAACTGTTCCGCCACCTGCTCCTGCAAGAGATGTCATCAAAGCGGTAAAAAAAGATAATGTAGTCAGAAGCATATTTTCTGAAAATGATAATTCCAGCATTATTTAACACTCAAAGTAAAAGAAAAATGTTTGATTTGATCATTTATTTTGACAATATTTTAAAAATTGAAAATATAAAACTCATAAAATCAAAAATATAGTTTTTCTAATATAATAGGCCTAATCATTATATATTAAACATTAGTGTAAATATAAATAAAACATGAAAATTATCACTTTATTACCAGCAGCTTCAGAAATTATATGTCAGTTAGGCTTGTCAGATAACCTTAAGGGTGTTAGTCACGAATGTGATTATCCAAAAGTAGTAATGGATAAAATTAGAGTCACCTCAAGTATTATACCCAAAAGTACAAACCAAAAAGAAATAGACTTAATTGTTAAAAGAGCTATTGAGAAAAACATTCCTCTTTTTGAAATAGATAATGAAAAAATACTTGAAATCAATCCTGATTTGATAATTACTCAAGGTCTATGTGAAGTTTGTTCAATTTCAAAAAATAAAATAGAAGCTAAGTTTAATCAAACACCTTGCACCCTTAATAATAAAACTAAAATAATTTCATTAAATGGCAAAACCTTTGAAGAGATTTGCCAAGATGTTCTTAAAATTGGGGAAATAGTCGATAAAGAAGGAGCTGCAAAAAAACTAATTAGTGAAGCAGTTTCTAAATCTTATAATATTAGTGAAAAAAAAGTTAATAAAAATATTTTGTTACTTGAATGGATTGATCCTTACTTTAGTCCAGGACACTGGATCCCAGAACAAATAGAAATGGCAGGATTTTTTTCATCTATTGGAAAAAAAGGAGAAAAGTCTAGAGAAATATCTAATGAAGAACTTAGTTACTTAAACCCAGATTATATAGGACTAATTTGCTGTGGGTACAATTTCGAAGAAAATAAGTTATTTGCACAAAAATTATATAATGATGATAAAATTAAACATTTGGAGGCAATAAAAAAAGAACAGGTATTTGCATTTGATTCAAATGCTTATTTTAGTAGACCTTCGTTAAGAATTATAGAAGGAGCTATACAAATAAATGAAGCATTAATGCAAAATAATGATAAATTTCGCTGTAAAAAATTTTACAGTGGATAAATTACAGGGAATTCATCACCTATTAATTTATCACCAGTTCGAAGCTTTAAACCATCAAAAGGGGGTGAACCTTTTCCTCCTCTATCAACAAAAAAGGCATCATCTCCGACAATTCGTGCTGAAAAAACTCTTCTTCTGCTTACTTTATTTACATTCTCAGAGGCTCCATGAAGTGTCCTAAAGTCAAATGCAACAGCATCTCCAGCTTTAATATCCCAGCTTAATATTTTGTATTTTTCTCTGTTAGAATTTATATCTGGAACTTCTAATGAATTATCGTTTTCATATAAATCTTTTCCATTAAACCTCTTTGGTTTGTGCAATGTATTAGACAAGTGTGATCCTGCTATACATTCAAGACAACCTTCCTTTGAAATATCATCCAATGCTATCCAAAAACTTACAGATTTCTTACCATCGACACAGTAATACGGTTTATCTTGATGCCAAGGTGTTACTATAGAAGAACCAGGCTCTTTAACTAAAACATGATCATGAAAAAAAATTGATTTCTTAGAATTCATCAGTTTAGCTGCATGCAAGCCAATATTAGATTTAAAAATAAAATCTTTAAACTCAGGTATCCTATCCCAATTTACCAAATCTTGAAAAAAAGGGGCCGTTCCATCTTCAGGAATATATGATCTTTCTCTCTCACTTGGGTTTTTAATTAATTTATCAACACCAACCCTAAGTGTCTCCAGCCATTCTTTAAAAATACCTTTACAAAGCACAACACCATTTCTAGAAAAATCATTTATTAATTTATTATCTATAAATTCCATCCCACTCATCCACTGGTTCTAATTTTCCATCTTTATTTAATTTAGGCCTATTTTTAGAAAAAGTGTTTTCAGATCCGACTACACCATAATCCATATAACCTAATCTTACTAATGGCCTTGCAGCACTAGCATTAAACAACCCATCTTTTATATAATCGTCATTTATATATATGCCAACAACTTTACCAAAAACAACATAATTACCAGTACCTTTTTCTCTGTTAACATTAGGAAGATCAATTGTTTTCCAATGTTTGCATTCTAGAGCAGCAGCTGCTTCAGACACAAAAGGTGCCGAGACAAATTTGCCAATCTGTGGTTTTAAACCAGCCAACTCGAATTCATCTATATCTGCAGCTGCGGGAACAGAACTTCCGTTCATATTGTCAAATAAATTTTCAGTTGCTAACGAAACAGTAAATTCACCATTATCTTCTATGTTTTTCACGGAATCTTTAATATCAACTGAAGAAAACATGACATAATGTGGACGATCAGCTATGGCATTAAAATAACTATACGGGGCTAAATTATAGATACCTGATAAAGATTTACTTCCAATCCAACCGATTGGACGTGGTGCAACAATTGCTTTGAATGGATCGTGGGGAAGACCGTGTTCGTTTTTTAACGTATCATAATGCACAACAACTACCTTTACACTTAAAATTTAAAACCAATTACAATTAAATTTAAATATATTACAGTTTAAAAAAAAATTAACCTAATTTTATTTAATGTGGATAAGAAAATGAAAGAAACTGAAATTAATATTATTGGTTTTATTGGTTTGGGTGTAATGGGAGGTTCTATGTGTAAAAACCTCCTTAAAAATAATCAATGGGAGATATTGATTAACGATTTAAATCCAGAAAAAGAAAAAACATTAGAAATTCATGGTGCTAAAATAACCAGAAGTATGGAAGAAATATTTAAAAAATCAGACCTGGTTATCACCTGTTTACCTGGTGGTAGTTTTGTAAAGGAACTATACTTTACCAAGCAAAATATGATTCAAAATATAAAAAAAGGGCAATTCATTATTGATATGTCAACATCACAACCTGATTTAATGGTTGAGTTAGAAAAAGAAGCTACAGCTAGAAAAGCTTATTTTGCTGATGCACCAATAGCTAGAACAAGGCAAGCTGCTGTAGATGGAACCTTAGCAATAATGGTAGGTTCAGAAAAAATAGTTTTTCAAAAAATTTTACCAGTCCTAGAATATATGGGTCAGGATATTATGTTTTGCGGTAAAGCAGGTTCAGGACAACTAACTAAAATACTAAACAATATGATACTTTTTGAAACAGTAATAGCACTAAGTGAAGCTGCTAATATCGCAGAAAATTATGGTATGAATGTTGAGAGTTTATTTAATAACATCACTAAATGTTCTGGAGACAGTTTTGCCCTAAGAAACCATGGATTAAAGAGTATTTCGCAAGATAAGTTTCCAACCCAAGCTTTTTCATCTGAGTACGCTCTTAAAGATCTATCCTACGCCCTTGAACTAGGGAGTAAATTAAATCTAAAGTTGCCAGGAGCACTTACAACTGAAAAGTTGTTGAAGATATCTATTCAAAATGGAGACAAAGATTCTTATTTTCCAGCTGTTAAAAAACACCTTATGAGAAGTTAACCTCTTCCAACAAATGGCATTTTGTTAGCCATTACTGTCATGTTTAAAACATTCACATTTACTGGCAAATTTGCCATATATAAAACTGCTTCTGCAATATGAATGGAGTCAATTACTGGTTCAACATCTACTTTGCCAGTTGCTTGAGGGACACCCTCTTTCATCCTTTCAGTCATTGGAGTTTCTGCATTACCAATATCAATTTGACTGCATGCAATATCGTATTTCCTGCCATCTAATGATATAGTTTTTGTCATACCGGTAACTGCGTGTTTAGTGGCTGTGTAGGGAATAGAGCCAGGCCTTGGAGTAACTGATGACACACTTCCATTATTTATTATTCTACCACCCTGTGGGCTTTGTTTACGCATCAATGCAAAGGCGTATTTAGCGCATAAAAACATTCCATTTAAATTGATATCTACAACACTTTTCCAATTTTCAAATGGCATCTCATCTATAGATTGAGCTGGAACACCTATACCTGCATTATTAAATAATACATCTAGCCTTCCATGTTTTTCTTCTACAACCTTGAAAGCTTTCTCAACTGCTAGAGGGTCACTAACATCACATTGTAAAACTTCTGTATTACCTGAGCAAAAATTCTGAGTTTCGACTAATTTGTCTTTTCTTCTACCTATTAAATAAACAATAATACCCTCTTTAGATAAGACTTCTGATACTCTTCTACCTACCCCAGTACCTGCACCTGTTACTATTGCAATTTTTGACATTTAAGGTTCCTCTGTAATTTAAATAATATTGGATAATTTAGTATTTGATAAGTTATAAATATACTATTACCTTAGAAAAGATTATCAATTAAATAAATATAATTATCCAATTCAATGAAACAAAAAAAAGTATATATAGGTTGTGGAGCTGGTTTTTCAGGGGATAGATTTGATGCTTCTATACCAATAGTAAAACAGTTAAAAAATATTGATTCACCAAAGTATTTAATGTTTGAAGTCCTAGCTGAACGCACCCTGGCTATTGCTCAACAGTATAGATTAAAAAATCCTAAAGAGGGTTATTCTCCATTTTTAGATTTTTATATAAATCCCATTTTAGACGAATGTCTTGAACATAATATAAAAATTATTTCAAATATTGGAGCCGCAAATCCTATAGGTGCTGCAAAGAGAATATTAGAGATTTCAAAAGAGCTTAACACCAGAACCCCAAAAATAGGAGTTGTTATTGGAGATGACTTATTAGAATACATGTCACACAAAGAAATTTTGGCTAGCCCTACTATGGAAGGTCTTGATTTTTCTAATAATAACATAACTGCTGCAAACGTTTATTTAGGTGCAAAGCCAATTGCACAAGCATTAGCCAAAAATGTTGACATAGTAATTGTTGGAAGGACAGTTGATAGCGCCTTAGCACTTGGACCACTAATACATGAATTTAAATGGGGAACGAATGATTTAGATTTATTGGGTACTGGTACCATATGCGGTCATCTTTTAGAGTGCGGCGCTCAAGTGACTGGATCCTACTTTGCTGATCCAGGTTTCAAAGACGTACCTGATCTTGCAAATGTTGGGTTTCCAATAGTTGAATTTAGTGAAGATGGGACATTTGTAATAACTAAACCTCTAAACACGGGTGGTCTTGTTAGCAAAGCTACTGTAACAGAACAACTTCTTTATGAAACTCATGATCCTTCAAATTATTTAGTGCCAGACGTAACAGCAGATATGACATGTTTAGAACTTGAGGATGATGGCCCAAACAGAGTTATAGTCAAGGGTGGAAAAGGAAAAATACCCCCTAAAAAACTAAAAGCGACAATATGTTGTGACAATGGTTATATGGGAGAAGCAGAGATGAGTTATGCTGGTCCTAATGCTCTTGCTAGGGCGAAACTTGCAGGAGAAGTAATTAGTAAAAGAATTGAAACATTAGGTCTCCAAGGAAATTTAAGAGTCGACATCATTGGCGCTGGATCAGTCCACTTTTCTTTTGATGAGGAAACATCATACAACCTTCCAGAAAATGGAGACTACAGAGTTAGAACTTCTGGTATTTATCCTCTTAAACATCAAGCACAACAACTTGTAGACGAAGTTATGTCATTGTATTGTTGTGGTCCTTCTGCTGGTGGCGGTGGTAGAGGATATGTTACTCCTCAATCATCAACTGCTTCAATTTTAGTTGATAGAGATATTGTTAACCCAAATGTAAGGATTAAGGTTTTTTAAAAAACTAGAGGAATTTATGAGTTACATAGAACTACCTATTCATGCGATTGCTCATGCTAGAGCTGGAGACAAAGGAGATGTTTCTAACATTTCTCTAATTGCTTATGAGCGGAAATGTTGGAGTGTAATTGATAAAGTTGCCACTCAAGAAAGAATTTTAGAAATTTTTAAACATCTGGGTGCTACAAAAGTTGATAGATATGAGTTGCCGAATCTTAACGCTTTAAATTTTGTAATTCATAATGCGCTTGGTGGGGGAGTTAATAGTTCTTTAAGACTGGATAGACATGGTAAAACTTTATCTTCACATTTACTTCACGAATTGATTTTACCAATTAGCGAAGATATGTTACCCCAAAATTCACCTTACATAAATAAATTCAAGGAATAAAAATGAGAGAAGCTGGAACACTATTAGTAGAGTTATTAGAAAATCAAAAAGTTGAAAGAGTTTATTGTGTACCAGGAGAAAGTTATCTCTCTGTAATGAATGGACTTCAAGAAACATCTATCGATACAATTTTATGTAAGCATGAAGGTGCAGCTGCTATCATGGCAGAAGCTGATGGGAAGCTTACAGGCCGACCGGGAATTGCATTCGTAACTAGAGGGCCTGGAGCAACAAATGCTGCTGCTGGGGTTCATATCGCACAACAAGATAGCACGCCAATGATACTTTTCGTTGGGCAAATCGGTAGAGAGATGTACGGAAGAGATGCATTTCAGGAAGTTGACTATCAACAGTTTTTTGGAGGAATGGCTAAGTTAGTTGTTGAAGTACAACAAGCTGATAGATTACCCGAAATAGTATCTCGTGCTTATCATACAGCGATGTCAGGCAGACCAGGCCCTGTGGTAATAGCATTACCTGAGAACATGTTAACTGAGAAGACTGATAAAAAACCTACTAGCTATATACAACAAACTGTTTCTGCACCGTCAACTAAAGATCTAGCTCAATTCATACAAGAAATTAAAGAAGCCAAAAAACCTATATTGGTACTGGGCGGATCTGTATGGTCAGATGAAGCAGAAAAAGATCTTATCTCTATTTCAGAAATGTTAGGTTTGACAATATTAACTTCACATAGAAGACAAAGTTTTTTCAATAATTTTCATAAAAACTATGGCGGTGATCTTGGTTTAGGTGTTAACCCAAAAATAGTTAATCGAATAAATGAGAGTGATTATATTGTTCTGCTTGGGGCAAGGTTAAGTGAAAATCCTTCCCAAGGTTTTTCTTTATTTGGTATTCCAGATCACAACAAAAAAATAGTTCACATACATCCAGGGCCAGAAGAAATTGGTAGGATTTATAACCCTCATCTAGGTATTACAGCTAACCCAATAGAATTTGTAAATGTTCTTAATAACGCATTGAAGGGTTTAAATACAAAACCAGTAGAAAGCATTGCATCTGATACGCTGGAAGCTCATGATGATTATATTAATTGGGGAGACATGCCACTAGAAGCTCCAAACTCAGGAGTTGATTTAACATCAGCATTCAGGACAATAAGAGAAAAATTAGAACCTGATACCATTATTACTAATGGTGCAGGAAACTATGCTGTCTGGGGACATAGATTATTCAGATTTTCAAAAGTAAAAACACAATTAGCACCAATTTCTGGTTCTATGGGTTACGGCCTACCAGCTGCTATAGCCGCAAAGCTTCGGTTTCCTGATAAAATGGTCATTGCACTAGCTGGCGATGGCTGCTTCCAAATGACAGAAAACGAGCTGGCCACCGCTGTTCAGTATAACGCAGGAGTAATTATTTTCGTTATTGATAATGAAATGTACGGCACAATAAGAATGCACCAACATAAAAACTACAAAGGTAAATACAAACATACTGGACTAGTAAATCCAAACTTTGCAGATTTGGCTACTGCAATGGGTGGTAAAGGATACAGAGTTGAAAATACAGAAGATTTTTATCAAACTTTTGTACAAGCAACGGAATGGGCAAATGAAAACGATTTACCTGTATTACTTCATATTAAAACTGGTTCCGAAATGGTTTTGCCTGGAAAAAGATTTAGTTCTTTATAGTTATTAAGAAAAGTTTTGGATATTAAAATCATTACCCAACATCACGTTTTCAGATTTTAATTCTTCAATGTCTTTAGTACATATTTGTTCCATGATGTTTGATAATTCATCTTTTAAAATATCATGGACATGATTTGCACCTTTTTTACCTAAAGCAGCTAAACCAATAATAAAAGGTCTTCCAGTCATAACAAAATCAGCTCCAAGCATCAGTCCTTTACTTATGTCTTGTCCTGAGTAAAAGCCTGAGTCGATTATAATTGGAAACTTTGAACCAACTTTTTTCCTAACTAGAGGTAATATTTGTAATGGGCTAGGCGCTATATCTATTTGACGACCACCGTGGTTTGATAAGTATATAGCATCTACATAGGAAGTTGCTTTCACTGCATCATCTACATGCATTAAACCCTTGAGAATTATAGGACCTTTCCATATATCTCTTACTTCTTGTAAATAATCCCAATCTAAATAACGTTGCATCTGACTACCAGCAAAACCAGCTTTAGATTTTGCATTTCCATGCCAAGTACCATCACTATATTGGTCCATTGTTCCAAATGCAGGTATTCCGTTTATTAGAGTTCCTAATGACCAAGATGGACATATTGCTGCTTGGAAAAATGTTCTTAAATTATTTTTTGGTGGAACAGACACCCCAGCCATCCTTAATCTCTCTCTTCTACTTGAAGCAGGAATATCTGCAGTAATGATCAAAGTTTTAAAGCCTGAGTTTTTAGCTCTTTTTAATAAATCATTTCTTATAGCTTTGTCTGCCGGGGGATAAAGTTGAAACCATCCATGACCATCTAAATGTTTTCCCACCTCCTCTACAGACGCACAAGCAACAGTTGATAAAGAATATGGAATATTATTTTTTAATGACATTTTTGCTAATGCAATCTCAGCACCTGGCCACATCAAACTTGTCATACCAACTGGAGCAACTCCAAAAGGACTATCATATTCATTGCCAAATAATTTTGTTTTTAAATTCGGATTAACAGTACCCTTCAAATATTTAGGGACTAAGTAAATTTGTTTAAAAGCCTTTCTATTATTATCTAATGCCTCATCATATCCAGTGCCTGCAAATAAATATTCTGATGCAAAGTGGGGCATTCTTCTTTTGGCCAGATTTACCATATCAACTACCCTTGGGAATTTATCAACTAAGCTCGACAAATTTTACTCCATTAACTTGTTATATTTTTATACTTAACATGTTATTATTAAATTATTAATAATTAAAATATAAAGTTAAGTGAGTTTTAAAAATGATTGAAAATCCTCCACTAATACAAATCAAAAAAAAATCTAGTAGGAAAAAACCATCACAAGAACAAATTGATGGCTTTAAGAACATTCCCACAGGGTTTATATGTGATGCTCTAAATGGTTATGCTGCACTTGATCCTTCAATTAAACCTCTATCTATCCCCGGAAAAAAAGTTAAACAAATTGTTGGTCCTGCTTTAACAGTCTTTTCTGGAGCCGCTGATGTTCTAGGTATGGCTATTGCACTAAGCGAAATACAACCAGGTGACATTGTTGTAAATGGTGTAAGTGGATTTCAAGGAACAGCAGCAGTTGGAGATAGAATTGCGGGCATGATAAAAAACAATGGTGGCATAGGTCTAGTTACTGATGGCCCTATGAGAGATTTAGATGGTATAATTGAGACAGGATTAGACTGCTTTTGTACAGGTTTAAACCCAAATTCACCTTTTAATAGTGGACCTGCCAAAATTGGTTTTCCTATAAATATTGGTGGGACTACAGTAAGTAGTGGTGATATCATAGTAGCCGATAGTGATGGTGTTACAGTTGTTCCATTTGATAAAATTGATGAAGTATTAAAGAAATTAGATAGAATTATCGAAGTTGAAAGCGCTATGGATAAACAGGTTAGTGAAGGTCTGAAAATATCACAAAAGGCACTTGATTATCTCAAGAGTGACCAAGTTGTTTATTTTGATTAATAATGAAAATTAAAAACTTTTTATTCATAAACGTTACCTTCAGTCACAGACTTCAAATAATCTAATGATATATTAGTATTTAGTTGAAGTACTTTAAAACCCATGTCTGATATTTCCATCACCGCATAGTCTGAATAAACTCTTGAAACAACATTTGCTCCTGTAAGAGGAAGTGAGCATTCCTTTACTAATTTTGACTTTCCTTCCTTTGTAAGATGTTGTGTCATAACAAAAACGTTTTTTGCACCCGCAACTAAATCCATTGCCCCACCAACTGCAGGTATGCCTTTACCAGTTGACCAATTTGCTAAATCACCTTTAACAGAAATTTCCATTGCTCCTAAGACACAGTAATCTATGTGTCCTCCTCTAATCATAGAAAAACTGTCAGCATGATGACAAAAACTTCCTCCCGAAAGAATTGTGACTGGTTTTTTTCCAGCATTGATCAAATCATAATCAATTTCATTTTCATTAGGGGATGGTCCCATTCCTAAGAGCCCATTTTCTGAGTGATAAATTATTTCACGATCGTCTTTAATATACTGAGAAACAAGTTCAGGCATACCAATTCCTAAATTAACATATGCACCATGCGGTAGATCATTTGCTATTTTTTCTGCAATAGTATTTCTATCCCAACCTTTTAAAATATTATTAGAATTAATATTAATCATGGATATGTTAACCCTTCTTCAATTGCAATTGTTTCAATAATAGGTTCCTTAACTTCAATTATTTTCTGAACAAAAATACCTGGGGTAATAACATGCTCAGGGTTGGTAAAATTAGGTTGAACAATTTCCTTCGCTTGCACCAAAGTATTTTTAGCTGCCATACTCATAATAGGATTAAAATTCCTAGCCGTTTTATTATAAGTTAAATTCCCATATCTATCAGATACTTCAGCTTTGATTAATGCAAAATCAGCATGTAAAGCCTCTTCTAGAATATATTTTTTACCTTTAAAAATTTTTTCTTCTTTTCCTTCTGCTAGTGGAGTACCTACTGCAGTAGCCGTATAAAACCCAGGGATACCTGCCCCTGCAGCTCTAATTCTCTCAGCTAATGTGCCTTGAGGAACAACCTCCAACTCAATTTCACCTTTATTATATTGATCTGCGAAGGTGATACCTTTTGGTGATCTAGGAAAAGAACAAATAACTTTTTTCACTTGTTTTTGACCTATTAAAGCACCGAGACCAATGTTACCATTGCCAGCATTGTTTGCTATAATCGTTAAATTTTTTGCACCATGATCTATTAATCCGTGTAATAACTCTATCGGGCTCCCAGCTTCCCCAAAACCTCCAACCATGATAGTAGCTCCGTCAAAAACATCAGATAATAAATCTGTCATTTTTTCTTTAACTTTATTTATTTCCATTTAAATCTTTCATTTTGTTTATATTCATATTTTTTTATATATGGTATTTATACTATAAAAACATATTAAACTAAATGGTTATAAAAAATGAACTTTGAATATACCAAAGAAGAACAAAATTTCCGAAATGAAGTCAGAGAGTGGCTTAAGGAAACTCTTCCTAAATCATTGTCCGATAAAGTAAAAAAATATCAAAGATTAAGTAAACAAGATTATGAAATCTTCATGAACAATTTAAGTGCCAAGGGATGGTTGGCATGGCACTGGCCTGAAGAATATGGCGGAACAGGTTGGAATGCTATCCAAAAGCATATATTTGAAGAAGAAATAGTAAAGGCTTCTGCACCTAGGATTGTACCATTTGGTGTTAATATGTTAGGTCCCGTTCTAATAGAGTTTGGATCTGAAGAACAAAAAAATTACTACTTACCAAGAATTCTGAATAATCAAGATTGGTGGGCACAAGGATATTCTGAACCAGGGGCGGGTTCTGACCTTGCAAGTTTAAAAACAACAGCAATCGATAAAGGCGATTACTATCTAGTGAATGGTCAAAAAACATGGACCACTCTAGGACATCATGCTGATAAAATTTTCTGTTTAGTTAAAACAAATACAAATGTAAAACCACAACTTGGCATATCATTTCTTTTAATTGATATGGATAGTCCAGGTGTTGAAATTAAACCAATCATTACTTTGGATGGTGAGCATGAAGTTAACGAGGTCTGGTTTACTGATGTTAAGGTGCCTAAAAAAAATATAGTTGGAAAAGAAAATGAGGGCTGGACCTATGCTAAGTATTTACTCACTTTTGAGAGGACAGGGATAGCAGGCGTTCCAAATTCAAAATCTGCTCTAGATCACTTAAAAATGGTTTCAAGAAAATCCCTAAAAAATGGAAAACCATTAATTGATGACCCAATTTTTTCATCTGAGATTGCTGAATTAGAAATAGACCTTTTAGCTATGGAAATTTTTAATCTTAGAACAGTAAGTGCAGCAGCAGACGGCAAAGCCCCTGGTATGGAAAGTTCTTTGCTGAAGATTAAGGGGACACTTGTAAGACAAAAAACAACTGAATTACTAAGAAAGGCTCTTGGACCTCAAGCATTACCATACTTACCTGAACAATTTGATGAGGGTTGGAATGAAATGCCTATAGGCCCAGAGTACGCTGGTCCTATTGCAAAGCAGTATTTTAATATGCGGAAAATTTCTATTTATGGTGGATCTAACGAGATCCAAAAAAATATAGTAGCAAAAGCATCTTTTGGTTTATAGGAAATAAAAATGGATTTTTCATTATCTGAAGAAAGAAAAATGCTTCAGGAAACTGTAGCTCGCTTTTTTGAAAATAATTATAAAGATATAAAAAAGAGAAGCGACTATCTAGCTTTGAATGATGGTTTTTCAAGAGAAATTTGGAAAGAAAGTGCTGATTTAGGAGTCATAAGTGGTTTAATTTCTCCAACATTTGGAGGTCTAGGCGGCACAGGTGAGGATTTTAGCATAATATTTGAATTAATCGGAAAATCATTATGTATTGAGCCATTTTTATCTTCTGGCATATTATCAAGTACAATTTTGTCTTCGATAAAAAATCCTAAAACTGAATTAATAAATCAAATTATTGATGGAGAATTATTAATCTCATTTGCTCATATGGAAATGAATAATAGATATGAAGACCATTTTGTAGAAACCAAAGCCTTTTTAGAAGATGATAATTGGAAACTAAATGGCAGCAAATCATTTGTAATCAATGGTGACTCTGCAGATAAAGTGATTGTTTCTGCAAGAATTGATGGAGAAATTAATGATAAAAATGGTATTGGTTTATTTTTAGTTGATAACAATCATATCACTAGAAGATCTTACAATACAATTGATGGTTATAAAGCAGCTGAGCTAAATTTTGATAATGTAAATGCTGAATTGTTATGTAAGGATGATCTAGCTCTTGAATGCATTATAAAATCAAATTCTGCGGGTGCACTTGCTCTCTCGGCTGAAGCTGTTGGCATAATGCAGGTATGTTTTGATTTAACTTTAGACTATTTGAAAACTAGAAAACAATTTGGTAAATCAATTGGAGCTTTTCAAAGTATACAGCATAGAATGGTAGACATGATGCTTGAAATTGAGCAGGTTAGGTCTGCTGTAATGTTAGCATCTTCTACATTTGAGACTAATTCATCAACCCGGGATAAAAATGTTTCTGCTGCTAAAAATTTAGTTGGGAGAGTTGGTAAACTTATAGCTGAAGAGTCAATACAACTTCATGGCGGAATTGCAATGACATGGGAGTACTCTGTTGCACATTATGCAAAAAGACTAATTATGATTGATCATTTAATGGGTGATGCGGATTATCATCGGGATAGATTTAAATTACTAAGTTCAATTTAGTTATTTATTAACAATTTTGAAGCTTTTACTCTAAACTCTTCTGGAACAACCATTGATTTTCGTTTTTGCAAGTCAAATAAAACAGCAACAATCTCAATATCCATTATTACATCGCCTGTACTATCATCCACCAAGTGGTGAATAAATTTCAATGATTTATTTCCTATTTTTGTAAAATTTGTATACATAGTAACTGCCATTCCAAGAGGTGCATCCTTGTAGTATCTTACAGAATAATCTAATGCAGCAGATCCAATATCATACTCATTTCGCCAATTAAAATCTGCACCACAATATGTAAATAAATGAGTGGCTGCATCAGAAACACAACCTATTTTAAATTGACTTGAACCCATCAGGTCATGATTTAAATCCCAAGTATTTACAGCTTTTTTACAACTTACAAAAGCATCTCTAGAATAAAGTTTTGGTGGTCTATTATCAGTTAACGGCCTTAGATCTGAAAAATCTAATTCATTTAGAAATGTAGTACCGCCTAATGTGAATAGGTTAAAAACTATTTTTTCAATTTGTTCATGAAGGCTTAGAGAAATAGTTGTCTCAAAAGATGCCGCAACATTTTCATGATCAATGCTATAAACTTTACTTAACAACACAAGTTTATCATTTTTAATAGATTTAACTTTAAAAATTATCTCTAGTACAGAATTCAAGTGAACTTCACGACTAAAGATACATCTTTCGTTTAAAATTTTATAATTGATCTTATCTGACGAATAACTATTAATTTTATTAAAAAGACATTTAATTGCCTCTGAGTGCTTTCCAAAATAAAATTGGACATTCATATGAGACATTTGATCACAATCTTCTAGTCTAACTAAATCCTTAAATGCAGAGTAAATTCCAGATAGATTTTTAGTATTATCTTTAGGTAACTTATCTATATTGTTACAATTTAAAATTAATCTTGTATCAGATAAAATTTCATCATCATTATTATGATTTTGATTCAATAAAAATAATTTATGAGTAAGCTCAATTTTATTATTAGATAATAGAGATATATTGGTTATCACATATACCGTCATATATTCATAAACTGATATATCAAAAAACTCAGTTTCTAAATAAACTTCACTATCAATAGTTGTGTTTTTTAAAATAGTTTTCGTGAAATAAGTAGCGTCTTCAAAAAATTTGACTACGCAAGATTTTTTTAAAAAACCTAATTCACTAATGTTATTTAATTTTATAAGACCCTTATAAGTCTCTAAATTCTCAAAATTCATAATCTTAAAAATATTAGGACATTTCCTAATTTCTATCTCTCATTTCTAACTTTGCTACACTCATATTATGAACTTCATCAGGGCCATCAGCTAATCTAAGTGCTCTAGCGTATCCATATGCATACGACAGAGGAAAATCAGATGTCACTCCACCACCACCATGAACCTGTATAGCTCTATCAATTACTCTAGTAGCCATATTAGGCGCCACAACCTTAATCATAGATATTTCTTTTCTTGCGATTTTATTCCCTACTGTATCCATCATATGAGCAGTTTTAAGAACTAACAATCGTGCTTGCTCTATTTCAGCTCGACTGTCAGCTATTGCATTCATTACAACACCTTGTTGAGCAATAGGTTTACCGAATGCAACTCTTGACTTAGCCCGTGAAATCATTAACTCTAACGCTCTTTCAGCCTGACCAATTAGTCTCATACAATGATGAATCCTTCCTGGCCCTAACCTTCCTTGAGCAATCTCAAACCCTCTTCCCTCTCCCAACAAAATATTAGACACAGGGACTTTAACATCCTTAAACTCAACCTCTGCATGACCGTGCGGGGCATGATCATAACCAAAAACAGGCAAATGCCTTAGCACCTTAACACCTGGAGTATTAAAGGGAACCAATATCATAGACTGTTGCTTATACTTGTCAGCATTTGGATCTGTTTTACCCATAAAAATCATTATTTTGCATCTAGGGTCCATTGCCCCTGATGTCCACCATTTTTTTGCATTTATAACGTAATTATTACCATCTCTGACAATACTTGCTTGAATATTTGAAGCATCAGATGAAGCTACATCTGGTTCAGTCATTGCGAATGCAGAACGTATCTCCCCATTAAGCAAAGGGCTTAACCATTCCTTTTTATGATCATCAGTACCATATCTTACTAAAACCTCCATATTACCAGTATCTGGAGCAGAACAGTTAAAAACTTCAGCACCTATTGGAGAACGTCCCATAATCTCGCATAAAGGAGCATATTCTGTGTTCGTTAATCCAGCTCCTAAGTCACTGTCTGGCAAAAATAAATTCCATAAACCCTCTGATCTAGCTTTAGACTTTAAATCTTCCATTATTTGAGGAATACACCACCTACCACCTTCTTCAACTTGCTTTTTATAGATATCTTCTGCCTCGTAGACGTATGCATTCATAAAATCAGTGATTTTTTCTTGCAAATCTTTTACTTTCTGTGAATTTTCGAAGTTCATTTTATCCTCTAGATTTAATTAAAATATATTATTTGCTCTATTTATTAGAGCATTTACTCTTTTTCCAAAATTTGAAAATCGTTTATCTTGTGTTTGCCCCTTTTGGTATCTATAAAAAATTTGTTGTAATATGACTGCTAGCTTAAATGCTCCGAAGGCATAATACCAGTTAATATTATTAACATTAAAGCCAGTTTTTATAGCATAATAACCGATGATTTCTTCTCTTGTGGGATAAGAAATTGTTGTTACTGGCATTGATGTTATTAATTTACAATCTTCATCATCAGTTTCATCTATCCAATAATTTAACATGTGCCCTAAATCCATTAAGGGGTCTCCTCTAGTACACATATCCCAATCAAATACAGCAACTGGATCAAAGGAATCTGAATTACTCCACATTATATTATCTAACTTAAAATCATTATGTAAGATTGTTATAGCTTGAGCTTTGGGAAGCGTTGATCTTAAAAAAGTTATTAGTTTATCAAATTTTAATTTTAAATCTTTGTCTTCTGTTGATTTTTTCCACCTCTCTTCCCAACCATTCAGTTGCCTTAAAACAAAGCCATCTGGCTTACCCAAATCACCTAAACCAACTTCATTAGGGTTTATTTTGTGTAAATCAGAAAGAACATCAATAATTTTAAAGCTAAGCTTCCTCAAATTATCTTTGGATGGAGAAATGTAAGGCTCAAACTCTTTTCTTATTACAAATCCTCTTCTTCTTTCAATAATATGGAATCTTGATCCTATGATACTTTCGTCATCACAAAAGTGTAAACTTTTAGGAGCAAGTGGATAAACTGAGTTTAAATTTGATTGAACTCTATGCTCCCTAAACATATCGTGTGAAGATGGAGCAATTGGACCAAGTGGAGGCCTTCTTAGAACATATTCCTTATCATCTAGCTGAAGCAAATAAGTTAGATTGGCATGCCCTCCCGAAAATTGCAGAGTACTTAAATTTTTAAATTCAAATTTTAAATTATTTTTTAGGTATGAACTAAGATCTTTTAAGTTTAACTCTTCGTCTTTTCTGACGTCTATTAGTTCTTGATCATTAATGTTCATAATAATTTTCGATAAGTTTACAAAAAAATTTAAGTATAATAATGTTTTGATAATTTTAAAACTTTTTATAATGTTAAATTAAAGAATAACTAGAAGATTTTATAAGCAATTTTAAGTGACTTGAAGGAATAACATGAAGGATTTATTTAACGTTGAAGGTAAGGTAGCTCTTGTTACCGGAGGGTCTAGAGGTATCGGAGCAATGATTGCTGAAGGATTTGTAAAAAATGGTGTTAAAACTTATATAACTTCAAGAAAATCAGAGCAATGCAATCTTAAAGCAGCTGAACTTTCAAAATTTGGAGAGTGTATTTCTATACCAGTAGATCTAACAAACATGAATGAAATAGATAAATTGGTAAGCCAAATTACACAAAAAGAAGAACAACTTAACATTTTAATTAATAACGCAGGAGCCGCTTGGGGTGCATCCTTCGATAATTTTCCTGAGAATGGTTGGGATAAAGTTATGGATACAAACGTAAAGTCAGTGTTTTTTCTAATTCAAAAGTTAGCCCCACTATTAGAACAATCTGGAAATAGTTCTGATCCTTCAAGGGTAATAAATATTGGCTCCATTGACGGAGTAGGAATTCCTAGAGCAGAAACATATTCGTACCCTGCTTCTAAAGCTGCAGTACATCAACTTACTCGTGTTCTAGCTAATAGATTAGCTCATAGAAATATTAACATTAATGCCATTGCGCCAGGACCATTTCAAAGTAATATGATGGCTCATACTCTTGAAGAATATGGAGAAGAAATCAAAGCATCTGTTCCTAGAGGCCGCATTGGTGTTCCCGAAGATATGGCAGGAACCTCTATATTTCTATGCTCAAAAGCAAGCTCTTATATTACAGGATCAATAATTCCAGTAGATGGAGGGTCCTTAATTGCTAGAAGACATATGGAGTAAACTAAACATTTTAACTTATCTTGTGACCGCCAAATTGATCTCTAAG
>Ga0233451_10000259_pt1 | contig 55479 bp, 55 predicted proteins | sample 011ome_29_FD_183052 | JGI IMG/M metagenome (GOLD analysis project Ga0233451, IMG submission 183052) | Coastal salt marsh microbial communities from the Groves Creek Marsh, Skidaway Island, Georgia - 011504CT (spades assembly) | ecosystem: Environmental > Aquatic > Marine > Intertidal zone >... | reverse complement strand
CCTTCTTGTAGTTGACTGAAAGAGGTTCACTAATCTTCTGAGAAACTAAATAGTCAAAGAGTTGCAATTCATTTTTTGGCATTTGATTATCAAAAGAATAATTATTACTCTCTAGATAGTCATATATCTTTTTAGCTAATAGTTCTGCTTTAACTTTTCTCTCTTTTAAAGGGAAGTCGTTAGGTCTAAGTTGACTCTTAATTCTCCGACCGTTTAGTAATCGTATTCTTTTTGACTTTAGAGTAAATTCAATGAAGTATTCACCATTAGCTTTACGCTTAACTTTTGGATAAGACAATTCCATTTTGGCACGTATTTGGCATTTTACAATTAGACTTAATCGTAAAATATTCTAGATGCCCATTATTACTAGTCTTAAGAGAAGGTGAATTGAGTTTGATAATTTGACTGCCAGTCAAGCACTCTAGCCAGCTGAGCTACATCCCCAATGGTATGCAATTTAATTAATATTATTCTAAAAGATTCATCTAAAATTAATGAAAAGTGATTAGGGTATAAGCACTGTTTTGAGCTAAAAGAACAATCTCTTTTTGTAAAACTATAATTTTAGGCTATTCCACAATTTGAAAAATAATATCTAAATCCTTGTATTGTAATAATTTAAGCTAGTAATATTGTACTTGATTAATAAACATTTGTTTATTATTTGTTTAGTTTTTTTTATTGTCTGGTGGGGATGGAGTAATGATGCAGGATTTTAGATGATGGAAGTAACTTCATTATAAGCTCCCCACTTTTTTTTACAAAAACTACTGATTTCCTTTCTTTTTATTTTCAAATTCTTCTTCTGTTAGTTTATGGGAGCCATCGCAAAGTATGGATTGGCTTCTGCCACAACCACAAATAGAAAACTTAGTCGGATGATGCCGAATCGCTGACCCATCTTCATTGACCAGCTGAACAGATCCTTCAGCTACCTTTATCTGTCCTCGTTTATTTCTATACAGTTTAACCATTTTATTCTATTTTGAATTGCAAGCTAAATAAATCTTGGAATACTTTAGCATGTTTGGCCTCAGTTTGTAGTCTCAATTTAAGTAGGAAGGTCTTTAAACCAATAATTAATAATATCTGTCGTTAATAAAACACCGAACTATTGGAACTCGTGAACATAAGAATGCTATTGTTTCTTGGAATTAACTTTTTATGTGGACCCTTTACGGGTTTTTCACAAGGAGGTGATTTGCTTATTCAACAATACAATAGAGGTCCCCAGTTGGACAGCAATTATTCAAAATGGTCCTTTCGATTAGGGCCTCAACTAAACCGCATCAATACAGATCTGGGAACTACTACTCCTACCTTGACCCTAGGAGGCTTAGTCGAAATAGAATACCGCTTTTCTAAAACAGTAGGTTTGGTCAGCGGTGCTCAATTTACCCCTATTAGCTATAGCTATATAGAAGCGGATACCCTCGCTAAAGACCGCTTAAAATACATCAGCTATCCACTGATGCTAAGGCTACAGCCTACTTACAGACTAAGCTTTGGTCTGGGGATAATCTATCAAGCTTTTTTAAATGGACAAAAAGAGTTGGGTGAAGAAGAAGCTAAATTGACAACTCCCTACGCTAAGGGTATATTTAAAAACAGCATTGGTATGATTGGTCAACTGTCATACCATTTAAACGCTCGATTCAATGTGTTTGCAAATTACAGATGGGTAAAAAGAACAAGTCCGCCTACTCAGACTCAAACTAATAATACGATTGGCTTTCAATTGGGTGTAAGCTATCTGTTTTTAAAAAGCAAGCTGCGCCCCTAAGTATCAGTCTCCTTTACTGGTGATTTCTATAACTCCATTTACCCCTTTTTCACCATATTTTTTTAGTGCTGCATCTCCTTTAAAAACGTTTATAGACTCAATACTGTCAGAATCGATCTCGCTTAATGATATGTGGTGTTCAAGAATTTTACCATCAAGTACGATGAGTGGCTTTTTCTCAGAATCGGTGACTAGCTTGATATTCTTTTGGCTGCCTTTTTCAATCCAAATAGCTGAAGAATCAGATGGTGCTTTCTTAAAAAGAAATCCTTTAGGAGATTCATCCTTTCCAAAAAACATAATTTCATGTGATCCGTTTTCTCCCAAGTCAATCACTTTTCCTGAGCCGATCATTTTATGGTGAACTTCTTTTGGAGCAATAGGTTCCTGGGTAATTTCTTTAGGGCTTTCGTAAATTTTTACCACCAGACAAGAGCTGAAAATAAACGGAGAAAGCAGAAGCATTAAAAAAGGTTTCATAGTTTGGGTTTTTTACTAAAATAGTCGAAATATACTAATATTCAAATAGGGATGTTGTTTATTCCGCTGGGTGGTGATATAGGAGGAAGAGTAATTGAAGAGTGTTCTAAACCTCCATCGAGATCGATGCCACATTACACCCGCTTGAACTGTAGCCCTAGATCCTTCCGCCTGCAAAGGGTAAATTGAATTGGATTCAAAAAGGCTTCCAGATAAGGAATAGTCATGAATATTTACGGCCATCATTACCCCTGTAAAAAACGAAAACCCTTGATCCTGGATTTCCAGACGCTGTCCAAAAAACGGAAGTCCTCTAAGATTTCCCCATTGAAGCCCAAATCGCGTTTGGAATTCAGTTCTAAAAGTCCCTAGCTGAATCTTATTTTCTTGAACCCATCTTACACTCCCCTTTAATTGTTTGCCCCAATACAATGCTGTTTCAAAATTTATATGAAAGGATTGGGGAATCGAATACGCCCAACTTAATGGAGGCAAATTCAATATGTAAATGTGATAGGTGTTTTGCATAAACTTTGCAAAGGAAGCTTCTGCTCCTGTGGTTCCCAATTGAATACCCCATCCGTAACCAAAATCCAAATGCTTAAAATACTCCTGTTCGTAGCCTATATAAAGCCATCCGCTGTATGGGTAGTCAATACGATCAATATCTTCGGTCAAACGAAGTGAGGGCGTATTGATTTCTTGTCCCAAAGTCCAATGTTTTGATGAATATAGTGGATAATTTATTGAGTCTTTGGACTGCTTTTTTAAGGCTCCATACTTTAAAAATATCCCACTGCTGTAATAGCGATCTATACCAAAGTAAAGGTCGTTATCCACGCTTAAACCAGCATAACGCTGACTCATCAAGGAGGTTGATCCAAGTACAATAAGGGTAAAAAATAGAGCTCTAGAGATCAACAGCAATGAGCTAGTTCTTGTTTTTTAAGACCAGTAGCGGTACTGTACAGTAAAAATCCTTTTTATAAATCAAGTCGGGTTCCCACAGTTTTTCAAAAAATCCTCGCTCGCGTTTAAACGCAACTAATAAGTCGGGTTTGTTGGCTTGAAAGTGTTCTAGTACTCCTTGATAAACCGTTGCATTTTCAGAATACAAAAGCTGGTCTGAACGCTGCATAAGCTCGTCGTTGAGTTGATGGTTTCGATTAGCAAAACCCGGAACTTTTACCAATAACAATTTTAACTTTGATTTGAATTTTTCCTGAATACTCGCCAGTGGACTAATTGTACTAGAAGCCTTTACCTCACCCGTTTTAAAGGCTAATAACATTCGTTCTGGGGGGCTAAATGATTTGTCGAGCGGGGCAACTAATACAGGGATTTCTGTTCGCTTGATTACGCTTCCCGCAATTCTACCAAGAAAAACTTCATCGTTAATTTCGTTGTTTAGGGGTGCCGTAACGATCAAATCCAAGCCAATGGTCTTGTCTAAATTTTTAATAGTACCGATCAAATCGCGTTCACTACTGACAATTTTAATAGGGTTTCCCTTAGGCGAAGCCTTGGAGACCATCGTTTTAATTCTTTTGATATTGTCTTCCTCAAAACGCGCATTGATGTTTGTCAAGCTTGCTTTAGAAGAGTGAACAGGGTAAGCATCAATCACATAAATAGTGCTGTTAAAATGGGCTGCAAAATCAATGGCAAAAACCAAGTTGCTTTCTGCATGATCGGATGAACCTAGAGGGACGAGTATGTTCTGCATTAATTTTCTTTTTGCAAAATTACTAACTCTATTTGTACAACCCTTATTTTAGAGGAAAAAATTCAATGATTCGAAAAGCAAGGATTGCTGATCTCATTCCCGTAAAAAAAATTACAGAGGATTGTACCGCTGCTCTTATTGAACAGGGGATTTATCAATGGAATTCAGAATACCCCAGTTTAACTGCCTTTAGAAAAGATATTGAAAAACAAAGCTTATACGTTTATGAAAACAAAGGAGCTGTAATAGGTTGTATCATGTTTTCCCAAGAAAAAGATCCTCTATACAACAGTATCCATTGGCTTACGGACGATTATAAAAATCTATACATCCACCGCTTAGCAGTACACCCTAACAATCAAAAGCAAGGTATCGCAAGACAAATGATGGACTTTGCTGAAGCTTATGCGACACAAGAACAAATCATTTCCATTCGTTTGGACACCTTTAGCAAAAATCTAAGAAACATTCGTTTTTATAAAGCTAGGGGATATACCAAACTCGGAGAGGTTTACTTTGTAAAGCAAAGTCAAGATCCTTTTCACTGTTTTGAAAAAGTAGTTAAAAGAATTTAGTTCACTACTTTTACCACTTCTATGGAAGCATATGTTACCCATTTTGAAAAAGAACAAATCGGTTATCTTGAGTTTGGTAATCCTGCGGGCAATTCATTGCCTTCCAGTCTTCTTGGTGATTTAGAGAAACAACTGGAATTACTCTCCAACAGCAAAAATATAGGCGTTATCGTTATTCAAAGTGCTGGAAAAGGGGCTTTTTGCGGTGGGGCTTCACTTTCAGAAATGAAATCACTGACAAATTTAGAGCAGGCTACCGCCTTTTTTATGGGTTTTGCAAATTTGATCAATCGTATCCGCTTGCTGGATAAGTTTGTAATCGTTAGAGTTCAAGGAAAAGTTGTCGGTGGTGGGGTAGGTCTCGTTGCAGCCTGTGATTATGCTATAGCTTTGGAGACTGCCTCGGTCAAACTTTCTGAATTGTCCATAGGAATAGGGCCTTATGTTATTGAACCCGCCGTTTCCAGAAAGATAGGTAATACCGCATTTACACAACTCTCCTTAGACGCCCACGAATGGAAAACAGCCGCATGGGCAGAACAACAAGGCTTGTACGCTGCAGTCTGCAAATCTGAGGAAGAACTCGATCAAAAAATATACAAAATGGCATCTCGCTTGGCGGGTTACCCTAAAAAAGCCAATCAGAACCTTCGAAAACTGCATTGGAAAGATACAGCACATTGGGAACATACCCTCCCAAAAAATGCTGAGATCACTGCCACATTAGCTTTAGAAAAAGCAACACAAGATATTCTTAAAAAACTGTAATACAGATGAGTAATACAATTCGAATTACTAAAGAGTTTAAGTTTGAAACAGGTCACGCCCTATACGGCTACGACGGCTTATGTAAAAACGTTCACGGGCACAGCTATAAACTTTCTGTTACCGTTATCGGAAAGCCCATTGAAGATCAATCTCACGTCAAATTTGGAATGGTTATGGACTTTAGCGATCTTAAAGCTATCGTCAATAGGCTTATAGTAAAACCTTTTGATCACGCTACAGTTCTCAATACCAACTCCCCTCATAAAGAGTTGGCAGATTCTATGGAAAAAAGAGGGCATAAAATTATGCGTGTAAATTATCAACCTACCAGTGAAATGATGGTTGTAGATTTTGCGGAAAAGATTGCGAAAGAATTGCCTGAACATTTGAGTTTACATCATCTTATACTAAGGGAAACTGAAACTTCCTATGCAGCATGGTATGCTGCTGATCAATAAACTGATCCTTTATTAAGGCTGACTAAAACCCTAGTGCGTCTAAATCTGCTTTTGGTTTAGGCTTTACAACTGCTCCTTCTTCGTCTAATTCTTCACATTCTATTGGAATGGTCAGAACCTCTGGAGCTGTAAAATCCTCTACGGAAATTCCCAAGTCTGCATTTTCATATAAACTCTTCATATAGACCGCCCATATCGGTAAAGCCATAGTTGCTCCTTGCCCAAAAGCAATATCTTTAAAATGAACAGCTCGGTCTTCACCTCCAACCCATACCCCAGTCGCTAAATTGGGAACCATGCCCATAAACCACCCATCACTCTGATTTTGAGTAGTTCCTGTTTTTCCAGCTATTGGGTTTTCAAAAACATAAGGATAGCCCGTTATGACCTTTTCGTAAACATAGCTTGTTTTTTCTAATCCTGCATGTCGCAATCGCGCGCCTGAACCAGCTTTAGTAACTCCTTGTAAAAGGTTTACCGTAACATAGGCCGCTTCCTGACTCAAAACATCTTGAGTCTCAGGAACAACCTCGTACAATGCCCGCCCATTTTTATCTTCTATACGGGTAATTACAACTGGTTTAACATAGATTCCTTGATTGGCAAAAGTACTGTAAGCCCCCACCATTTCGAATAAACTGATGTCTGGTGTCCCTAAGCCTATAGAGGGTACTGCAGGTAAATTTGAAGTAATTCCCATTTTACGAGCCAAGTTGATCACTGGTCGTGGACCTACCAAATCCATTATACGTGCACTGATGGTATTGACTGAATTCGCCAATGCATTTTTAAGTGTTCGGGTTCTTCCGTATTTGTCTCCTGAATTTTTTGGGCACCAAGCATCCATGTTTCCATGCTTCATCGGCTCAATACAATACAAGGCGTCTGGTAGTGAATCACATGGGGAAAGTTTGAGCTGATCTATGGCGGTAGCGTATAAAAACGGTTTAAACGTTGACCCTATTTGCCTTCGGCCTTGTTTGACCTGGTCGTATTGAAAATGCTTGTAATTAAACCCACCAACCCATGTTTTTACATGACCTGACTGAGGTTCCATAGACATCAAAGACGCCCTTAAAAAATGCTTGTAATAACGTATTGAATCCATGGGAGTCATAACGGTATCTCTTTCCCCTTTCCAACTATAAATTCGCATGGGAACTTTTTCGTAAAAAGAGGCCAAGATTTCAGACTCTTCAATTCCTGCGAGCTTCATTTTCCTCCACCGCTCGGTGCGGTAGGCTGTTCGCTCCATCAAGGTGTCGATTTCTCCCTCCCTCAAGTCTAAAAACGGAGCCGTAGGATTGGCTCTTTTTGTGTTTTGTCTGAAAAATTCTTGCTGTAAATTTTTCATGTGAGCATCTACAGCAGCTTCCCCCATAGCTTGCATCCGTGAATCTATGGTGGTGAAAATCCGAAGTCCATCACGATAGAGCGAATGCTTGCTTCCATCTGGCTTTGGGTTTTCCGCAATCCAATCGTCCATAAATTCTTTGAGATAGGCTCTAAAATAAGTCGCCAGCCCCTCTCTATGCGATTCAGGAGTATAATTAATTTTAATGGGTAACTGAGATAGAGAGTCTTTTTCTTTTTGAGTAATTAGTTCGTTGCGAACCATCTGCTGAAACACAATATTTCTCCGCTCTTTGACACGCTCTGGTCGGCGGATAGGATTGTAAAGGGAAGAGTTTTTTAGCATACCCACTAAGGTTGCTGATTCTTCAATACTCAGGGTCTGTGGTGTTTTATTAAAAAAGATTTTTGCCGCCGAACGGACTCCATCGGCTTGATAGCCAAAGTCGTATTTATTTAAATAAAGGGAGAGGATTTCGTTTTTGGTATACCGCTGCTCTAATTGTACCGCTATAACCCATTCCTGAGCTTTTTGTAGCACTGCTTTAATTTTATTGCGTGAACGAACTCCAACAAAAATCTGACGCGCGAGTTGCTGGGTAATCGTACTCGCTCCTCCTCGTTTCCCTAAATAGGCAAATGCACGAAGGGTGCCTCTCCAATCAATTCCTGCATGCTCATAAAAACGCTCATCTTCTGTAGCAATTAACGCTTGAACCATGTTTTGAGGTAGCTCTTCATAAGTGATTGGCGTACGATTTTCGTCCAAATAATATTTTCCTAAAATTTCGCCATCAGAAGAGATGATTTGAGTAGCGAGATTTGTTCTAGGGTTTTCCAATTGCTGAAGATCGGGCATAGGACCGTACCACTCCAAAGCTGCTCCACCAAAAAGGAGAAATAAGCCGACTATACCCATAAAAAAAAGACGCCACATCCACTTGATGTAAATCTTATACGGCTCTTTTTTTGTCTTTTTTCTTTTTGCCATAAATCCTATTCTTGTGCTTCAATACTTACCCCTACCGAAACAATTCCTCTAAGGGCTTTTACACCTAAAGGCTCACCATTATTCCGCATTGCTTGAGATAGTTCAATCACCAGTGGCTTTTTAGAAGGTATCTCAACTCCCTCTTTCCACCACAACTTACTTTCTTTTACCTCGGTAAAACCTTTTCCTAACCAACTGCCGTCTGGTGCTGCCATAGCGTACTCTAGGGTATCTTGAAGTACAAATTCATCTCCTGCTTTTAACGTACAGATTAAAAAAATATTTGTAAATGCATAAGAATTGTCGTTCCGTAAACGAATATAAAAGTTGTAAGGCTTTTCTTCAAAAGAGGAATCACTCAAATCGAATACATAGGGGGTTGAAGCCATTCCCTCTTTAGAGATTGACTGATAAGCACTGTATCCTGACCCATCGCCACAAGCTCCAAGCCCAAGCAAGAGTACAAACAGCAGGCTAATTCTATGCTTTTTTCTTAGGACCATTGCGATAATTCTTTTTTCTTTTTCTCCTAAAAGACTGTTTTCTTTTAGGCTGATCAAAACGGGTTAAACTGTCTTCTCCAATACCGCTATCGAAGGTATTGTTCTCTTTAATTCCAGCTTGCTCGGCGTATTCCTCTAATGAAGCAACACTTGTTTTTGCTTTGTTTTTTTCAATGATGGTCTGTACCGCCTCTACACTAAGTTTGTGCCAAGTCATCCACTCATTTTTATAAGCATACCAAAGGACTCCTTTGAAAATATCCATCTTTTGAAATATTCCAATTCCTTTTTCAGTATGCAATTTGACTTCTGGCTTTGGAAATTTTTTGATTTCAGAACGATAGGCGTCCAGCTCGTAATTCAAACAACATTTTAATCGTCCACACTGTCCTGATAATTTTTGAGGGTTTAGTGATAGTTGTTGGTATCGAGCCGCTCCAGAAGAAACCGATCTAAAATCTGTAAGCCAAGTAGAACAACACAACTCTCTACCACATGATCCGATTCCTCCTAAACGAGAAGCCTCCAATCGCAATCCAATTTGGCGCATCTCGATTCGAATTGAAAAAGCTTGCGCCATGTCTTTAATTAACTGCCGAAAATCAACTCGCTGGTCTGCTGTGTAATAAAAAGTTGCTTTTTTTCCGTCGGCCTGATATTCAACATCTGAAATTTTCATCTCCAGATCTAAAGCTATTGCCAGTTTTCTCGCTTCAACTTGAACCTGAGATTCTTTCTCCCTAAGCTCGTGCCACAAATTAATTTCATGTGTATTTGCAAGGCGAAGTATGCTTCCAATTTTATCGCTGTCTTCAGCAATTTTTTTCCTTTTCATTTGCATACTAACCAAAGGACCTGCAAGAGTCACCCTGCCTAAATCGTATCCTCCATCAACCTTAGTAATCACTAAGGCTCCTGCTTGAGGGGTAAGCTCTTTTGGAAATCGAAAAAATTCTTTTCTGCTGTTTTTAAAACGAACTTCTACAAAGGGACAGGCTTGTTGCCCCTCTGCGAGCTGCATATTTTCTAACCAATCAAAAACGGTTAGTTTGTTACAACTGTCGCTTCCGCAGCTTCCATTACTTTTGCATCCCCGTGGGGTTCCATCACTTCCGCTAGTGCAATTGGAACAGCTCATCAATTGAATTTGACCTTAAAGATACAGGGATTTGAACGAATCATTAAATAATAAAATCTTAAATTACTGTTTAAATTTCAAGACCTCCGATCGCCCTTTTTTAAATATCTTATTACTGTTATGTGTGCCTTTTCTGAGTGCTCGTTGTTTTTCTAAAGGAAGTGCAATAATTTCTTGACAGGCCGTTGAACAACATTGGTCCATTTTTTCTTGACAGGATTCACATTGAATAAACAAGAGGTGGCAAGCCTCATTAATACAATTCACATGGGTATCACATGGAGCACCACATTGATGACATTGAGCGATGACCTCCTCTGAAATGCGTTCGCCGCGACGCTCGTCAAAAACAAAGTTTTTCCCTACAAATTTATTTTCAATCCCTAGCGTTTTTACTTGACGGGCGTACTCTATAATTCCTCCCTCCAACTGATAAACTTTTTTAAAGCCTTTGTGTTTAAAATAAGCACTCGCCTTTTCACACCGAATTCCACCTGTACAGTACATCAATAGATTTTTGTCTTCTTTATGGTCAGATAAATCTTGCTCAATGATTGGAAGAGACTCTCTAAAAGTATCTACGTCAGGGGTCACTGCTTTTTGAAAATGCCCGATTTCGCTTTCATAATGATTGCGCATATCCACACAGATGGTGTTTTCATCTTCCAACAAACTGTTGAATTCTAGGGCATTGACATGTTTGCCTTTTTGAGTAACATCAAAACTACTGTCCTCCAAACCATCAGCTACGATTTTGTCTCTCACTTTAATTGTAAGTTTTAAAAAAGACTTGTTGTCTTGCTCAACAGCTATATTTAGTCGGACATTTTCCAAAAAAGTAATGCTGTCTATTTGTGCTTTAAAATTACCAAAGTTTTTTGCGGGAACAGAGAGTTGGGCGTTGATCCCTTCGTGAGCCACATATATCCGCCCTAATACTTCCAGGGGGTACCAATGGATAAATAAATAATCCCGAAACAATTGTGGATTTCCAATCTGGGCATATTGGTAAAAAGAGAGCGTAAGCCGGTCTTCACCAGCTTCTTCAATAAGCTGTGCGCGCTCATTCGCACTTAATTTGTTGTACAGTTGCATGCTATAAACGTTTAAGTGAACTACAAAGGTAGGGAAAATGGTTCGTTGGAAGGAAAATACTCTTAATAAGAGCAGTTGTAAAGACAGTGCTTAAAAAATTTTAATCATTCAATAAAAACTATTTCTTTTCTAGCAAAACTAAGCAGGGTCTTTTGCTTTGATAAAACTTCATCTTCAACATAAGCTTAAACAATAAAAAAGTTGTGAAGTCATTCAGAAAGGAGAAAACTAAGATAAACCTCATCATCCTTTTGAAGCGATAAGGTTTTTCGTAATATCGAATAGCTATTAATTTGGCTAAGCGCTTGAGTATATTCTTGTTCTCGAATCATCCGCTCTTGTTCACAGCCTTTTTCAGTAAATGCGATCTCCTCAAAACTTATAGTGTTGTCCTTAACATTGTATTTTCCGCCTCCTCCGTTGCAGGCTGTTAAAATCTCAACGCTTCCATCGGCCTTAAAAGTGATTCCAGTTCCTTCATCCAAAATCGAAGAACTTATCGCATTCTCTGTTCGTATAGAGGTTAACTCCCAAACGTTTACCAAATCTACATTTTCAGGGCGAATCAGGCTAAGGGCAAGCTCGCCCGAGGAATTGACTAATCTCGCTTTGTTTTCTATTACCTCATAAGCCAGCGTTGCACCGTCTAAAATTGTGGCTAACTCTTGCTCACGATTCCCTTCCGCCTCTGGGCAAGCAATTAAAGTAGTTGCTATGATCGAAAAAATCAAGGTGTTTTCTTCTATAGTAACTGCCCCAAAAAGGGTATTGCATCCAGCACTTATGGAAACGTTTTTTTCATCAAAAAGCAATGTGCCTCCTCCTTCAATATCCCAATCGCCTAAAATGGTATCTGGATAAATAACTTCATCTGATAGGTCGTCTTCAGTACATCCAAATCCAAAAAGACCTAGAAAAAGAACCAGTATAAAAAAAGAAAAGTTATGCATGATTTTATATTTAACTACACACAAACCCCCCAAAAACAATGCCATTGGAGTCAGAACAACAACAAAAAATATAGGTAAATTACTTATTCCAAATGGGGTGTTTTAGAGCCAATAAGTAGCAACTCTGTTTGACGTCCATTTACATAACGAAATCCATCTGGTCCATAAAATCCGGGTTCTTCAAGCATGACGCGGATGTCTTTTCCCCACTCTTCTAGATACACTTTTGCATTGAGCTCAATAGCATAGACGGTATTTTCGTAAAGAGGGTGATCGCCAGATCCAGGGACTCCCTCTTGAGCATCCCACATCCCAAACGTTGTCCCAGCTGAATGTCCAAACAAACCAAGGGGGTGGGTATAAATTTGTGGGCGTAAGCCTGCTGCTTTACTGTCAGCAATAGCCATACGTAAGCTTTCATTTCCCGTTCTACCGGTTTTAAAATTATTCGTCAAATGATCCTGAACCGCATTAGCTTGAATTAAGGCATCTTTTAAATAATCAGGAGCCTCAGTCTCTTCGGGCTTTAATACATAAGCCAATTCTTGACAGTCGGTATTTAGAGTCAAATAGCTGATCCCAAAATCACAGTGTGCCAAATCCCCCGGAAGTATGACGTCAAATTTTGATTTACCGTCAAAGGCATATAAATCACTTTTACCCGTACGTTGTACATCTACTGTTGGGTGAAACCAAGTGTCTAATCCCAATGAAGTTACTTTCTCTCTCATCCACCATACTACGTCCTCAGTAGTGGTAACTCCAGGAGTGATGACCTGAGTGGAAAACGCTTCTGCAATAATGTTATGGGTGATTTCGGTCAGTTGACTAAATAAAGTCATCTCTCTGGGAGTTCGCGTTTCAATCCAGCGAACAGCTAGAGTCTCGCCAGAAACAACACGGCTTTGTAAACGCTTAGGCAAGGCCTTCATCATACCGTCATAATCTGTTTTTACCAGGCCATCTGCCAAGCCATAATGCTCAGAAATGTTGACTCCAATTCGAGTAGGGTTTTGGGATTTGATATAATCTGCTAGTGCTTTCCATTGGTCGGGTTCTTCTTCTTTGTTCCAAATGGAACGGATGTTTTTTCCAAAATTATAACGGGTAATGGCTACCGCATCTACCCCCTCATCTGTCTTTGAAAAAACTAAAATTGTTCTTCGCCTAGCGTTAAGCCATGTCGGAGGTAAAAGTGTTTTAACTACTGGATCTTCATTGTACTCTCGGGTAATGAGTACCCAAAGGTCAATATTCTGCTCTTGCATCAATTTTGGAAGTAGCTTTTCAATTCGCTCTTTTTGAATTTCATCGATCAATTGAGCGCGTTCACGTAGTGGTAAAATATGTTGGCCAAAAATAGAGGTGGAGAGCAAACAGAACAGTAAGATATAGTTTTTCATAATGGATAAATCTGTGTTTTAAAATTACGAAAAATTGTTAATAATGCAGTGATTTCCTGCTTGGAAGCCAAAAGAAGAAACTGTACATTAGCCAAAAAGAGTGTCATGGCAGATCAGAAAAATGCAAAATTGAAAGCGCTACAACTTACCCTAGATAAGTTGGATAAAACCTATGGAAAAGGTGCCGTAATGAAAATGGGTGATGAAGCCGTAGAAGAGGTAGAAGCCATTCCTTCAGGTTCCATCGGATTAGATATTGCCTTAGGTGTTGGAGGTTATCCACGGGGTCGAGTTATTGAAATCTACGGACCTGAGTCCTCAGGAAAAACAACCCTTACCCTTCATGCCATTGCAGAATGCCAAAAACAAGGAGGTATTGCTGCCTTTATAGATGCTGAACACGCTTTTGATCGTTTTTATGCTGAAAAGTTAGGTGTAGATGTTGGTGAACTCGTCATTTCCCAACCCGATCACGGAGAACAAGCACTTGAAATTGCAGACAACCTCATCCGGTCGGGTGCGATTGACATCGTAGTGATTGACTCTGTTGCAGCACTCACGCCTAAAAGTGAAATTGAAGGAGAAATGGGCGATTCTAAAATGGGATTACACGCTCGTTTAATGTCTCAAGCCCTACGAAAATTAACTGCTTCTATCAGTAAAACTAATTGTACTGTGTTCTTTATCAACCAATTAAGAGAAAAAATTGGTGTGATGTTTGGAAATCCAGAAACCACTACTGGAGGAAATGCTTTAAAGTTTTATGCCTCTGTTCGTCTCGATATTCGTCGTTCTACGCAAATTAAGAGTACTGAGTCTGAAGTTTTAGGAAATAAAACTCGGGTCAAAGTGGTTAAAAATAAAGTTGCCCCCCCATTTCGAACAACTGAATTTGATATCATGTACGGAGAGGGAATTTCTAAAATAGGAGAGATTATTGACTTAGGTGTCAACTACGAAATCATTAAGAAGAGTGGATCTTGGTTTAGCTATGGCGAGACCAAAATTGGCCAAGGGCGCGATGCGGTAAAAAACCTATTGCTAGACAACCCCGAATTGATGGAAGAGTTGGAACAAAAAATTATGGAAACGCTAAAAGCGGTAAATCAGTAAGCTGTTTTCTTTTTCCAAACCTCAATTGCTTCAACAGCCTTCCCTTGAGGGTCGTTTTCCAAAGTAGTCTTTATCAGTTTGTGAAGCTTGAGTTGCAACACCTCTATCGTCTGAGACTGTACCTCATCTGCTGAGATGATATTCAACGCCTTTACTCTTAAACTTCCTGGATAGCCATGCGTCGTATACCAAGGAAATTTACGCTTGCAATCCAAAAATACTAGGGGTAAAATTGGGAGCTGGTGTTCTGTAGCCAGTTTAAAAGCTCCTTTTTTAAACGCATTAAGTAAAATGGTCTCATCCAAAAACTCTTTTTCAGGAAAAATACATACACTATAGCCTTTTTGAATCACTTTTTGGGCGCGTTCATATACGGCAAATCTGCTTGATGAAGAGGAGCGGTCAACCATAATTGCTGCCCTTTTATAGAGGTAGCCAAAGATGGGAATGTTAACGAGCTCCTTTTTCCCTACAAAAACAAAAGGGGTCTTTCGCATACGCAACATCAGCATAATATCCATATAACTACTGTGGTTTGCTATGAGCATATAACTGGTGCCATCTGAAGGAAAATCGTTGACTCTCTTAACCCAAAAACCAGATCCAAATAATACAAAAGGAGCCCAAATATTACGCGCAACCCAAAAAACATAACGATAACCATTGGGTAATAAAAGCAGGAATGCTAAAGGGAAAAAAAGAAGCACTACAGGAAATGCCGCAAGAGCATAAAACCAAATGCGCCATAGAATTAAAAATGCTTTATTCACCAGACAAATATATTCATTTCCAAACGTTTACTATTAAAAATAATGTACAGCTGTTGCGCTCCAACTACAGGAAGCTTACCTTTGCGTAAAATAGTTTAAATGGCTAGAATTTTAACAGGAGTACAATCTACGGGGACTCCACATTTAGGAAATTTGTTGGGAGCTGTACTTCCTGCAATTGAAATGTCAAAAGCCAGTCAAGAAGATTCCTTCTTATTTATCGCTGACTTGCACTCTTTAACCCAAATAAAAAACGGTGAGGTGCTTCGCGAGAATACTTTTGCTACTGCAGCTACTTGGCTAGCTTGTGGACTCGACATTGAAAAAACTCATTTTTACCGTCAAAGTGATGTGAGTGAAGTAACCGAACTTGCATGGTATCTCAATTGCTTTTTCCCTTATCAAAGACTTACACTGGCCCACTCTTTTAAAGATAAGTCTGAGCAATTATCTGATATCAACGCAGGGCTTTTTTCCTATCCAGTGCTAATGGCCGCTGATATTTTACTTTACGATGCTGAAATTGTTCCAGTTGGAAAAGATCAATTACAACATTTGGAAATTACCCGTGATGTAGCCTCTCGATTCAATCATCAGATGGGGGAAACTTTTGTTATTCCACAAGCAAAAATTCAAGAACATGCCCAATACATTCCTGGTACTGATGGTCAGAAGATGAGTAAGTCTAGAAACAACACCATTAATGTGTTTTTATCTGAGAAAAAACTACGCAAACAAATCATGGGGATTCAAACCGATAGCACCCCGCTGGAAGAACCAAAAGATCCTGAAAACTGCAATGTTTTTGCTCTCTATAAATTGATGGCTCCTTCTTCATCTGTTCAAGCTTTACGAGAAAAATACCTCGCTGGAGGTATGGGTTATGGTTATGCAAAACAAATGCTTTTTGAGTTTATCCTTGAACGCTTTGAAAAGGAACGCACTCAGTTTGAATACTACTTTCAACACCCTGAAGAAGTCCATATAGCGCTTGCTAAAGGTGCTGAAAAAGCTCGAAAAGTGGCACACGAAGTGCTTTTGAGGGTGAGAGATAAGGTCGGCTATTAGATCCACTCAAATTGTTTTCCCGGCAAGGCACGGATCAAGCCTTTCATTTCCATTTGCATTAGTTGTGAGGCAGTAGTACTTACCTTCCATCCCAATTCCAAGGCTAACTCATCTAAGGGGACCTTTGTTTTTTGTGACAGTATACTAAAAACCTTTCGCTCCTGTTCGTCCAAGGACTGGAATAAGGCTTTTTGAATTCCAGGTTTTAACTGTTCCTCTGTCTTCCAACCCAAAGCATCTATCAATTGTTTTGAGTCGTAAAGTAACTGTGCTTTCTGTTGAGTAATAAGTTGATGACAGCCTTCACTTTTGATGTCTGTTGGTCGTCCTGGTACTGCAAAAAGTTCCCTTCCATAACGATGTGCAAGATTTGCCGTATTCATACTCCCTCCTGCTACTCCGGATTCAATTACTACAGTGGCATGTGCCATGCCAGCTATAAGTCGATTTCGCTGTGGAAAATTTTCTCTTCTAAATGGCGCATTTGGAAGAAAATCTGTCAATAGGCATCCCTGCTTACTGATTGCTTGAGCAAATTTACTGTGCTCTGCGGGATAGATACGTTCTAAACCGTGTGCGAGGCAAGCAACTGTTTGTAACCCCTGCTCTATGGCTTTTCGTTGAGCAATAATATCTATCCCTCTAGCCATGCCAGAACAAATTATTGGATTAAAGGGCTTAAGGCTTTCGATCAAGGCTTCACAAAATGCTTTTCCTTGGGGGGTATGTTCTCTCGTTCCTACGATGCTGATTAACCTTCTGTTCTCAAAGTTAATCACACCCTGATAAAAAAGTACTAAAGGGGCATCTGCACAAAACGAAAGTGGTTTAGGGTAAGCAGCTGAACCAAAAAATACCGTTTTAAGTGCAAGTTGTTCTATTGCTTTTAGATCAGCTTGAACTTTGCTTCGATAAGATTTCCATTGGCTAAGTTCCTTACAAAGCCGTTCTCCTAAACGTTCTACCTCAATCCAATCCTTAAAAGAGGCACTAAAAACAGCTTCTGCAGAACCAAAATGTAAAACAAGCTTTACAGAACGATGCAATCCCATTCCGGGAAGCGATTGAAGGAGTAAACAGGCTTCTAAGCGTTTCATCACTTGGGGTTGACAGGCTAAGATACAAATCCTTAAATTGATTTATCAATTGAAAAGTATAACATTATTTTACTACTTTTGATTGAAATGCAATTAACGCGCTACATCCAAGAATTACTTTACCAACACGAATGTGTAACCATTCCCTATTTTGGAGCTTTTCTAACGCGTTCTTTTGAAGCTCGGGTTAGTGCAAATGGAACCTTTTCTCCCCCTCGTAAAGAAGTCAATTTTAACCAACTCCTTATCGCGAATGACGGTGTATTAGCACATTATTACGCCCAAAAAGAAACCGTTTCCTACGAACAGGCCTTGCGCCTTATTGAAAAAGAGGTAAGCAGTTGGAAACGTCGTCTTCAAACACAAACTCTCCGTTTCCCAGGGGTAGGAGAAATCCGACTCAACAAGGCTCGAAAGATAGAATTTATCCCGTGGGGTAAAGTCAATTTCGACCTCAACTCGTTCGGATTGTCCTCTTTCCAAAGAAATCCCTTAAATAAAACTACAACACTGAATATTATGGAAAATTCAAACAAAGAAGATTTGATGTTTACCCCAGAAAAAAAGAAGGCTCCATCAAAAAAGTCTCCTGTTTTACGCTACGCAGCTGTTGGCTTAATCGGTGTTGCTCTACTTTCAGCTGCCTATTATTTTAGTGATCAATACGTTACTCAAGAGCGTATCCTTGCACAAGAAAAGGCACAACAACAAATTGAAAAAAATGTTCAAGAAGCGACTTTCGATCTTGGTACACTGAATGCAGTTGAAGTAAATGTGGCTGCCACACCAGCAGTTATTATTCCTGATCAGATGTACTATAGCGTTATTGCAGGATCGTTTCGCTCGATTGATAATGCAGAAAAAAAGCTAAGCCAGCTTATTGATGAAGGTTATCCTGCTGCGCTAGCACAAGCTAATCCTGATGGTTTATACCGAGTTGCCTATGGAAGGTATGATACCAAAAAAGAAGCAATCAACATGCTTTATTTTTTAAAGTATACCTTGGAAGAAGACGCTTGGTACTTAGAAGAAAAGTAGGCTACATCTGATAAATCCAACCTTTTGGATTGAGTACCTTGACATTGTTAAAAATACTAAACTGAATTTCTGTTTTTCCTGTTTGCTGGTTAGTAAACACTTCTCCTATAGCCTCTTTAGCCTTGACTTTATCTCCCTTTTTGACATAGAGTTTTCCCAAGTTTTTATATACTGTAATGTAATTACCATGACGGATTAATACCGATGGATTACTCCCTTTAAAAGTAACTACAGACATTACCTCCCCTTCAAAAACTGCTCTAACCTGAGTAGCAGGAGCTGTCGCTATAGTAACCCCATTGCTTTGAATTGTAGTAGTTTTTACCACAGGATGCCGTTGGCGACCAAATCCTTGTATGATTACTCCTTTGTCTAAGGGCCAAGGTAACCGTCCTCTGTTGGCTTCAAAATTAGCCGCTATCAGCTTTGCTTCAGGTGTCAATTCAAAAGTTTTCTTTCCTCTTTTTCCAGCCGCTTTATTTGAAGCTGCAATTGCTGCTCTAATCAAGCGATCAATTTCTCTGTCAATCGCCCTTGCTTCTTTTTCTTTTTTTGAAATCTGAGCTGCTAAACTGCGTTCTTTACGCCTTAGGCTTTTGATCAGATTTTCTTGAGCGTTTCGCTCTTTCTTCAGTTGTTCCTGTACCGTTTTATTCTCCTCAACCAAAACAAGCTTTTTAGACTTTTCTTCGATCAATGCTTTGTTTAACTCTTGCAAAAGTTGGGTTTTCTCTGCTATAGCTAAACCCTGTTTTCTTCTGTACTGAGTGTATTGTTTTAGATATTGAATTCTCTTGTAGGCCTGTAAAAAGTTTTCTGAAGAAAATAAGAACATCAACCGATTCTGTAGGGATTTACTAGCATAAGAATTTTGAATCATTTTGGCGTAATCCTCTTTAAGTGCTTCCAATTCTTTTCGCTGATCACTGATGTTCCTTTCGTTAAGGTTAATTTTTCGAGTCAGTAAATTAACTTGAGCATTGGTCACTTTAATCAATTCTTCTCTTACACTCAGTTTAACTTGTAAATCTTCGACCTCGGTTACTACATTTTTTCGGTTTTTTTTACTTGAAAAGAGTAGCTCATTAATTTGTTTTATTTCATTCTTTAAGCGAACACGCTGAGCCTCTAGTTCTTGCTGCCGCTTGGTTGTGGATTGGCTCAATACCACTCCCGTCCCGATCCAAAAAAGCACCAAGAAGAGAAGTGTACGGCTCATTAAAATGAAAGTTGCTTATACCCTTGAGGTATTTCAAAAGGAAAACTGATGGCTCCTGGCAAATCTGTTCGTTTAAATTCCAGATTTAACTTTTGTAGCCTTTCCCCATCCGCTAAAGTAATTTCAATTTCTTGGGGAATATACTCTCCTTGAATTCGCTGGTGATTGGTATACTTTATAGTAAGGCTTTGAAGTGATCCAGGAATCAAAAAACGCTGCTCTTTCAACAAAAAACTGCTTGGGTCAAAAAATAAAGTGGGCTGAAGTCCCGATTTTCTTCCTTGAGGAATAAGAATATAATACTGCGGATTTGAAATTTGCTTCCATTTCCCTAGTGAAGGATCTAAAAACGGTTTCCCCAAGAATAAGTTTTCAATATCATCAAATGTAAAGGAGGTATTGAACGGAGCATTAATCAACTCAAAATCTCCTTGAAAATAGTTTTTTTGAAATTTCTCATAAAATGAAACTCCTTGTTTGGTCACCATAAGTTTAGCGATAGGGATGACCATGGAAGCACTCATCCAAACCGTTTTTTGAGCTTCCATTCGGAGCTGAACTATAATCTGTTGCTGCCTTTTACCGTCATCATAAACCGCTCGAATTCTCGAACGAAGCCTCTTCACTTTGGGATAGTTTCCTTTAATTTTTGAAGCCAATGCATTGACATCCACATTTTTGACAGGAGTGTTTGTAGGTAAAACAGCCACACTCTTACAGGCTGAGAGTGTGAAGAATACACCTATTGCAATAATCCCTAATATGTTTTTTCGATTTCTCATTTTAATTCAGAGTAGTCCCCTATACTCACAAAGGTAGGGTTTCCGTTATAATGAGCGTGATTTCCAATCATGGCTTTTTCACAATTAAGATCTATAATTGTACTGTGTTTTTGAATCAAACTGTGTTTTAAAGTTGAATTCTGAATCCGTGTTCCCTCTCCAATACTCACTCCAGGACCTACAGTACTATCAACTATACGCACGCCTTTACCAATAAAACAAGGCGGTATAACAGTGCTGTTTTCTATTTGTGCTGTGGGGTCAATCAATTCGTTGCCTTCTTTGTGTTTAATGATCAACATTTCTGTATTGGTATGAAGGGTTACTTCAGGATTTCCACAATCCATCCAATTCGTTACGGTTCCCGGTTTAAAAACTGCTCCCTCTTCCATCATTGCTAATATCCCTTCATTAATTTGATACTCTTTTCCCTTCTCCAATTTTTTGGAAACTACCTTTTCCAAGGCCTTTTTCAATCGCTCAATTTCTTTAAAATAATAGATTCCAATAACTGCAAGGTCAGAAACAAACTTTTGAGGCTTTTCCACTAGGTTTACAATAGAATTACTCGAATTGAGCTCTACCACTCCAAAAGCTTCAGGCTGATCTACTTGTTTGACCCAAATCACGGCATCCGCCTCTGGATCAAGTTTTAAATTTGCCCTGATCAAGGTGTCCGCATATGCAACTACAGTAGGTCCTTTTAAAATTGACGCTGCACACATAATGGCATGACCCGTACCTAAAGGTTGCTCTTGTCTAAAGAGGTGTGCTTCAGCTCCTAACTCATTTGCCAGAGCAACCAAAGATTTCTCAACCTCTTCTCCAAAATAAGCGGGTTCACCTAAAATAAATCCTATGTCAGATATCGGCTCTTCAACCACTCTTGCAATTTCACGAACCAGTTGATGTACAATTGGACTTCCTGCAACTGATATCAATGGCTTTGGAGTAGTCAAACTATGTGGTCTTAGTCGGGAACCTCTCCCCGCCATTGGGACTATGATTTTCATTTATTTAAAATTGTATGATTTACCGTAACTGATGAAACCAAAGTGTTCTATACATTCAGATGTTTATATATGTTATTTTTTGCCCGTACTTCCAAAACCTCCTTCTCCCCTGTCTGTTTCTGATAATTCTTGGGTAAGTTCCCAATCAATTTGCTCAAATTTTGCAACCACCAATTGGGCGATTCGCTCTCCAGGTTCAATCGTAAAGGCCTCATTGGACAGATTAACCAAAATTACTCCTATTTCTCCTCTATAGTCTGCATCTATGGTACCTGGCGCGTTCAAAACTGTAATACCAAATTTTGCGGCTAAACCGCTTCTGGGTCTTACTTGAGCTTCATGCCCCTCTGGAAGGGCTATTTTAAGCCCTGTGGGTACAATTTTCCGCTCTAAAGGTTTTAGGGTGACTGCGGCTTCTAAAACAGCTTTTAGATCTGCTCCAGCGGAAGCTTTTGTGGCGTAAGTGGGAAGGTCGAAATTACTTTCATTTTGAACAGGAACAGTAATCATCTCAGTAAATTTTGTTTGTTAAAAATACAAAAACCGCAGAGGCCGTTTGTCCCATTTTTAAAATTGTTTCTTCGTTTTATTAACCGATTTTTACTCTAAGAAAGCTCTTGTGGTAAGCCCTCTAAATAGGTTCTCTTAGAGGCTTTAATTTGGTCTTCTTCTTCGGTAGTAGGATAGTAAAAGTAGGACGGCGCTATGATTTCTTTAAGTTGAGTAATCTGGATTTCTATAAAATGCTGAATTCTAAACTTGCCCTTATTAAAGGGTCTAAACTCCTCTTCTACTTTTTTAAATCTTTTGTTTTGAGGGCTTAGTACTTTGGCTTTGCCTCTACACTGTATCCCTTTTTGTTTCCAAATGTCAATCCCCGTCACACAAACATTGGGGTTTTCTAAAATATTCATTAAGCTTTTGGGTGACGCGATATTGGCTATGATTAATTTATTTCTTCCTTTAAAAAGAAATAACTGTTTTGGAGAGACATTGGGCTCTCCTAAATTATTGGAAGTTGCCAACCACAATAAAACGATCTGCTCTGATTGGATTTGTAGGTTCATAATTCAAGGGGGCTTGCATAATGAGTCTAATTTTCTTCACAATTGAAATAGCGGACTCCGTCCCATCTCCGCTTAAAGAAATTTTCTTTATCTGCTAAAAAATCTTCAAAAGGGGTGTTAGAAGGGAGTACTGAAAGCCACATGATTGGATAATCTTCTGGTACAGAGGTACATTCAAATGATTCACAGGGATGTCGGTAGCGATAACGCGCATGTCCGGCTTCATGATAAAAAGTATACAGCCTTTGGACAAGTGAAAAGTCTTCCCAAAAAGATTTTATAATTTCAAAGCTAACGGTTCCTTCGTCACAAATATTGTATGCTCTACCTGCATGATCTGCGGTAACTCCAGAAGCAAAGTCAGGCTCTGTCCCAAAAAATACTGAAACTAAGCGCCCTTCTCCAGGGTCAGGCTTTCCCGAACGTATTGCATCCTTAACAAAAAGGTCCCAATAGTCTTCAAGAGTACTTTTTTCATTAATAACTGCATAGAAAGGATCCGTGATAACATCCTTTTCCTCTTCTTCAACAACTTCTGGTTCTTGTTCTACGACTTCCTCTTGAGTGCATTGAAAAAGAATCAAAGACAAACAAAAAAATATCGGATAAAGGGTGCTTGATTTGTTCTTCATTTTTCTGCATCATTAATATATGAAAATTAAAAATATAACTTTTACCTTCAAAAGCCAATAAAGCAGTAAAAATTAACTTTTAAAAAATAGGCTTGATCACTTACCCTTAACTGTTGAGAGCCTCCGCTCCTCCAACAATTTCTAATATTTCATTTGTAATTGCTGCTTGTCTGGCTTTGTTATAAGTCAACTTGAGTTGGTCTCTAAGCTCAGTAGCATTGTCTGTGGCTTTGTGCATGGCTGTCATTCTGGCGCCGTGTTCACTAGCAAAAGAGTCTCGAATTGCCTTGTACAATTGCATTTTTAAAGACTTGGGAAGTAAGTCATTTACGATTTCAGCCTTGGATGGTTCAAAAATATAATCTGCACTGGCTGTTTCGACTTCGGTTGAAGAAGCCAATATAGGAAGGTAGGGTTCTACTTCTACAATTTGAGTAGCCGCGTTTTTAAATCGATTGTAAACCAAAACAACTTCGTCGAAGCTTGCCTCAGAAAATTGGTCCATAATTTGCTGTGCTACTTTCCCCGCGTTTTCGTAGGTTAACTCATCAAAAACGCCATCGTGAACCGCAGTGATTTTACCCGTTTTCTGTAATACTTCTGAACCTTTTTTTCCAATAGTAATCAATGAAACCTCCTGTTGAGCAAAGTCTTCGGCAATAAGTTGACGTGTTTTTTTAATGATATTTGCATTGAACGCACCACACAATCCTCGGTTGGAAGTAATCGCTACAATCAATACCCTTTGTTTATCACGGACTTGGGTAAATGGATTCTGACTGTCTCCTTCAAGTGTACTGCTCAGGTTTTGAATCAATTCCGTCAGGGTGTTGGCATAAGGTCGCATGGCGGTAATGGCATCTTGAGCTTTTTTCAATTTAGCAGCAGATACCATTTTCATAGCACTGGTAATCTGCATGGTTGAAGAAACTGATGCTATCCGATTCCGTATTTCCTTAAGGTTTGCCATAGCTTATGCGTATTGCTTAGATGTTTCTTTTGCGACTGCGTTAAGGACATCCAAAACTTCATCAGTAAGCTTTCCCGCTTTTAACTCAGCAAGAGTCTTGCTGTGCTTTTTACGAAGCGTTTCAAGAAAGGATTGTTCAAAGGCTTTCACACTCTCAACAGGCACCTCCCTCAACAAGTTTTTAGACCCTGCATAAATAATCGCAACTTGGTCTTCAACGGTAAACGGGTCATTTTGAGCTTGCTTTAAAATCTCTACGTTTCGCCTTCCTTTTTCAATAACGTTTAAAGTAGCTGCGTCAAGGTCCGAACCAAATTTTGCAAAGGCCTCCAATTCACGGAATTGGGCTTGGTCTAATTTTAGTGTCCCCGCAACTTTTTTCATTGATTTGATCTGTGCAGACCCTCCAACTCGTGATACTGAAATTCCTACATTAATTGCAGGGCGAACTCCTGAGTTAAACAAATCAGACTCAAGGAAAATTTGTCCATCGGTAATCGAAATTACATTGGTAGGAATATAAGCAGATACATCTCCTGCTTGAGTTTCGATAATGGGTAAAGCTGTAAGTGATCCTCCTCCTTTTACCTTTGATTTTAAAGAATTAGGAAGGTCGTTCATTTCTTTAGCAATGCTGTCATCATCAATAACTTTTGCAGCTCGTTCTAGTAAACGTGAATGCAAGTAAAATACATCCCCTGGATAAGCCTCTCGCCCTGGGGGTCTTCTCAAAAGAAGTGACACCTCGCGATAAGCTACAGCTTGCTTTGATAAATCGTCATAAATGATCAAGGCTGGTCGCCCTGTATCTCTAAAATACTCTCCAATTGCAGCACCTGCAAAAGGAGCGTATACTTGCATGGGAGCAGGGTCAGATGCATTCGCTGCAACAATAGTGGTATAAGCTAATGCCCCTTTGTCCTCTAGTGTTTTGGCAATTCCAGCCACCGTTGAAGCTTTCTGTCCTATGGCTACATACACACAATATACTGGTTCACCTGCGTCGTAAAATTCTTTTTGGTTTAGAATTGTATCAATACAAACGGTTGTTTTTCCGGTTTGACGATCACCAATAACCAATTCACGTTGACCTCGGCCAACGGGTATCATTGCGTCAATGGATTTAATTCCAGTTTGAAGTGGTTCATTCACCGGTTGGCGGAAAATAACTCCAGGAGCTTTGCGCTCCAATGGCATTTCGAAAAGTTCTCCTTCAATGGCTCCTTTACCGTCTATTGGATGTCCTAGGGTATCTACAACACGTCCAACAACTCCTTCTCCTACATTGATAGAGGCAATTCGTTGAGTTCTCTTTACGGTATCTCCTTCTTTTACACCTTTGGATGCTCCTAAGAGTACAACCCCTACGTGATCCTCCTCTAAGTTTAGCACCATTCCTTCAAGGTTGTTGTCGAAAGAAACTAATTCTCCGTACTGCGCGTTGGAAAGTCCAAATACGCGAGCAATCCCGTCTCCTACCTCCAATACAGTTCCTACCTCGTCTAAGGTATTCGCTGAAGTGTAACCGGCGAGTTGCTTTTTTAATATTGCTGAAACTTCAGCGGGGTTTACGTCTGCCATGATCAATATGCTTTAGATCGAGTTCGTTTTTGTTAATGTAGTTTTGATTGTGTTCAGCTGGTTCGATACACTTGCATCGTATTGCATGTCACCAATCTTAAGAATATACCCTCCAATAATGGATGGATCAATCTTGTTTTCCAGAATTGCTTTTTTATCTGAAAGCTTTTTCGCTTCCTGCAAAACTTGTTGTTTCAATTCAGCTGTCAAAGCAATTGCTGTTGTAACTATTGCTTTTACCTCCCCCTTTTGAGCGGCAAATAATTCAATGTACTGCTCGCAGGTGCCTCCTAATAATTCCATTCTGTTGTTCCTTGCTAAAAGAGAAAAAAGTTTTTGTGTTTGAGCGCTCGCATTGGGCAAAAGCTCGTTGAGAATTACTTTTTTCTTCTCGGCAGCCAGCATTGGGTTTTCCATTACCGAGCTCAATTCCTCATTTTCCTTCATTAATGCTGAAAGCGCCTGCATATCATCAGAAACCTTTTGTGATGAATCCGCATCTTCAGCAAATGCTAAAGTTGCTTTGGCGTAACGAAGTGAAGCTCGAGTTACTTTCATTATTTCAGATCAGAATCTTGTATCAATTTGTCGATCAATTGAACTTGTTTGTCTTTGTTTTCCAATTCTTTTTGAAGCACTTTTTCCGCTATGCCCATTGCAATAGAGCCAACTTGTTCTCTTAGCTCGTTTATAGCCGCACGTTTTTCATTTTGGATGGCTTCCTGTGCTTGTGTCAGAATTTTATTTGCTTCAGCTTGTGCTTCTTCTTTAGCTGTATTGATCAAATCAGCACGAGTACTGTGTGCTTCTTTGAGCAATGCTTCTTTTTCAGCACGTGCTTCTTTTAAAATGCGTTGGTTATCCGATTGCAAACTTTCCATTTCAGTTCGCGCAGCTTCTGCCGAAGCTAGGGCGTCTTTGATCGAAGTTTCGCGTTCGTTTACCGCACTCAAAATAGGACCCCATGCGTATTTTCTTAAAAGAAAAAGCAGTCCAATGAAAATCATTGATTGCCAAAAAAACAGGCCTATAGAAAACTCACTTATTAATTTTTCCATCGTTTAAAACTTTGCGTTAAAGCACCTCTGTAAAGGAATATTTTGTTTATACCGCAAATAATGCAGCAAAACCAATTCCCTCTACAAGAGCGGCAGCAATTAACATTGCTGTTTGAATTTTACCGTAAGCATCTGGTTGACGGCCAATGGCCTCCATTGCAGAACCACCGATTCTACCGATTCCCATACCTACTCCGATTACTACTAAACCGGCACCTACCATTACTGGAATTTCCATAGTTATAAATTTAAATTAAACATTCTTTTTAGACACATGACTGTGTATGCTTTAATGATGCTCGTGTTCCTCTGCGGCAAAGCCGAAATAGAGTGCTGAAAGCATCGTGAAAATATAGGCTTGTAACAAAGCCACTAACAATTCTATCAAAGAGATTGCAAAGGCCAATCCAAAGGATAATGGACTTCCCAACCAACTTTTAAAAATAAACATCAACCCTATCAAACTCATCAATACAATATGTCCTGCTTGCATGTTTGCATACAGACGAATCAATAGTGAAAAGGGTTTTATAAATATTCCTAACACTTCGATAGGAATTAAAATAATGTACAAGGGTATTTTGGCATACCACTTCATTGAGGATCCTAATGGATCAAAAAGGTGAAGCCAATAATCTTTTGTCCCGGTAAAATTTGTAATTAAAAAGGTTAAAAGTGCCAATCCAAAAGTGACTGCAATATTCCCAGTTACATTTACTCCTAGTGGAGTAAGCCCTAAGAGGTTTAAAAACCAAACAAAGAAAAAGACCGTTAACAGGAAGTTCATATACTTCATGTATTTTTTTTCACCAATGTTTGGTCTTGCAATATCATCGCGTATGTATAGAACAATGGGTTCAAAAAAGCGTCCTACCCCAGCTGGAACCCCTCCATTAGCAGCATAGGTTTTAGCGAGTGATCTAAACAACCAGAACATTAAAAAGGCGATCAATAACATACTGACAACTCCTTTTGTAATGGATAGGTCAAGAGGCGCAATGTTAGTAGCGTGATGGGATTCATCATAGTTGATAGTCCCCACCTCATCTGTCTTATATATTTTACCGTGCTCTAATTTGTAATAATTTGAACCGACATGAGCAACCTTTTCACCGTGATGAAGTTTGGTCGAAGAAAAAATTTGTAAGCCTTCATCCCAAAGTATGACAGGTAACGGAATGCCGATGTAAACGTGCTTTCCCTGATCGTTGGTGTAAGAAAACAAACTGAAATCGTAAGCGTCTTCAAGGTGATGAGAAATATACTTTTTTATTTCTGTCTTTAAATCTTTGGGTGTTTCGCTATCTTTAGCATACAGATTATGAGGCGCTGAAAACAATGCTGCCAAGAGGACAGAAAAAAGGATAAATTTGTTAAGCGCTGACGGCATAAAACGTTATTATAAATAGTGTTTTTAAGCGCTGCAAATGTAAGGCTTTCGAATAAATAAAGAAACAATTAAATGCTTTTTTGAATTTCTTTTAAATAAGGGGTGGTTTTTAGAATAAAATGACTTCTTATACAGAGACTTTCTGTGCTCTTTTGTCCCTATTTGTATCGTCTTGCAAGAAGGATAATTTCCAATACTAACCCCAATGCATAGGGGATAAAGAAAATATAAAACTCTTGACGAATAAGAATCCCGTCTAAATGAAACTTTGGGTGAAAGAAAATAAAATAGGTGCTAAATTTGAGTGCTACAGTAAACAAGTAAAGCACTGCTAAGTTGCTCTTCTTTTTGTCTATACCCCATCCCAATAGGACCAAAGCCACTAATGCCAAAACTGCATTAATCCCATAACTTTGAATTAAAAAGGTTTGTGCTAGGGGATTAAACTGAAGGTGGAAAACAAGTCCAACACCCATGAGCACGATAAGTGAAATGATAAAGCTTAGGGATTTTTTCATTCGTTGTCCCAGAATTTTTTGCTTCTGCGATAGATTAACCACAAAATGGTGAGCAGTCCAAAACCCGATAATAAAAGAGTAGCAAGCTTGTTGGGAAGCGTATAGGTTCTATCTAAATAGGTGCCAAATTGTATCGCTCCATACATAATGATGGCGATTTGAAACGCTAGACTTGAAAAAATGAGCCATTTATTAGGCTGTTTTTTCATGTGAGTCTCTTAATTTCTTTACGCCTTCCTCTGATGTTTGCATTTTACATTGGGCATTAAAGATCGCTCCTGCTTCAACAATCAGCTTTTGAGTCAATACCTCTCCTTCTACGTAAGAGTTGGTCTTTAAACTCAAAATTCCAGAGACCATAAGCTTCCCTTTAAAAAAGCCTTCTATCTCAGCGTTAGTACATGAAACCTCACCTGAAACTTTAGCTTCTTTACCTAAAATTACTTTCCCTGTGGTTTCGACATTACCTTCTACAGAGCCATCAATCCTGATGTCTGTCTTCGCTTTTATGGTTCCTTTTAACGAGGTGTTTTGGTCAATTTTGCTATACTGTCCGTTAGTCTCTGATCCTTTCATCTTTATGGGGTTTCCAGTTCTTGTTTTTTAAAATTGTTCGATATTGGGACGCTAAAGCTACAAAATTCTCACTATTTCGTTGAATTAACTCTACTAGTCCTCCATTTGTTTCTATGTTTTTAACCTCCTTAGGGTCTCTAATTCCGTGTACAACTACAAAAATATATTCTTCATTAAACGGATCAAGACTCACTTCCCATCTTTGTTTTACGGTTTGTAAGCTTGTTTTAATCTCTTCAAAGAAATCCTGAGATTGTTTCATTTCTGAAGATAAAAATGGAAAAATCCATTTGTAGTTTTTGTAAACAACACCACTTTCTTTTAAGTCGTCATAGGCTTCGATTTCCTCTATTAAGGCTTTTGCATTTTTTGCTTCCTCCGTAGCGCTGTAAGCACTAGTTACATCTGTTAATGCCAATTTCCATGCTTCAACCCCATTAAGCCTTCCGCTTATGTGAGCTTTCAATAAGGCCGCCTTAGGTTCAATACTACTACCGCTAGCTAAAATCATCAAAGGCTCAATTGCTTCTCTAGCCTCTGTAAACTGTTGCTTTTGAAATAATTCAAGTATATCTTTATAAAGAGCTTCAGGGGTAATCAGCTCCGAATTGTCAAAATTTTCAGGATCAGAAATTAGTTGAGCAAAGGCTGTTTGTGGATACTCTTCTAGGAGAATGGATTTGTACTCTGCTGCCAAAGGATCGTTTTGAGTTGATGCCATTCTAAATAAGTGATACAATGCTTGCACTTTTAATTCGTCCGCTGGCTCTTGAGAAATCAAATGCATCAAACGTTCTTCTGCTAAAGGATAATTTTTAAATTTTTCTTTATAAATCATTCCTAACTGGAGGTAAGCTCTGTGATTCAGACTTTTTATACTGTCACTTTCCTCTTCTGATTGAGGAAGTGAAGCGACAAAATTTTCTGGTGTTTCCTGTATTATTTGAGGCTTTAAGGTTATATTTTCCAATGAAGCCGTATCGACTTGATTGATGTTCTCAATTGCCAAAGCACTTCTCCAATTGTCAACATTGGGACGACTACCCCAACGTGCTAAATAATTTTGCTTCCCTTGTAAAATTAGATTTGAATTGTAAAAGTAAAACGTTGAGCTTGATCTTCCTAGGAGCTGAAACCGACTGCGGTCTTCTTTGGCTTCTAATTCATTTTTTGCAAGAAGTAATTTCTGATCAATGAACGACTGAAAATAGTCAAGCTGTTCAGTATCAGACAGTGCTGTAATTTTTAGAATACTATCCGTCTCTTTTACTGTTTCTTCATAAATAATGACATCAGAAAGGTTTTCCAGTTGGCGGCTTAATTGTTTATAACGTGTTGAAGAAGGGTCAAAAAATGACAGTAAACGATCCAAATACTGTCCCGTTTCGATATAAGATCCGTTTTCAAAATAATAACGGACCAACTCTTGATAATTTTGAATTTCTGTATAGCTGTCAACCGTTGCTGCTTGTAGAGATTTATCAAAATATGCAAGTGCTAAGCTATCTTCACCTTGATTGAGGTACATTTTTGCCAAAGCACTGTGAATACTGTGTGCATAGGGTTCGTTTTCATAATTGTTTAGCAAGCGCGCTACTTCATCTTGTTTTTCTTCAAATTCCAACGAAGGATTTAATATGCTCTGCTTGATTTTTGCTTCGATCAAAATATTTCTCGGTGCTTTACGTTTGAGTTCGCTTATCATGACATAGGCTAATCTGGCGCTGTCAAGCTGATTCATGCCTTCTAAAAGTTGCCCTGATATAAAGAGGTAACGAGCTCTGTTTTTTCTTTTAGGTTCATGCGCTGCGGCTCTTTGAATATAAAACGAAGCAGAATCCATTTGACGCAACCGAATAAATGCATCTGCTAAAGTTGCGTTTGCAAGCGGGTAAAACTTATTTTTTGATGTCAATGATTGAACTAGCGGCCCCAAGTTTTCTACAGCCAACTCAACATTATTAAGACGAATATTTGTTTTCTCCCTCCATATTTTCCCTTCTGTATATACCGATGGGTTCGCCCCGCTCTCTAATAAAAAATTAAATGCCTCAAGAGCAGTGAAAAACCTGCGGTCAAAATACCGCGCTTTTCCCAACAACAAATACGCCTCATCAATCTGAGAGTTGTATTGGGTTTCGTCTATCTTAATGGAGTGCTTTTGAATGGCCTTAACTGCTTTTTCTTCAGCCCGATCAAAACCGGGAACTATGGTAGTTTCATCAAAATTTTCTCCTCTCAGATTGATCGGTTCAACAGGAAGTAATTCGTAAAAATTTTCTTCAAAGGCCTGTCCTAAAATTGCATCTCCTACAGCAAAGGCCTCTTTGCCGTTGAATAATACATTGTATTTTGTGGTCAAGGCATGATATTGTCTATTGAATACCCCCTTTTTGGGTGTGCTACAAGACCACACCATCCCAACCAAGACCAACAATACCCAAAAAGAAAGATGCTTTTTAAACATAGAAATCACTGTAGCTTAATAACTTAAAAACTCTTGGTTTAGTATGTAATAGTAAATCTAATTTGAAAAATAGGATTCGAGCTCCTTCAAGGTCTCTGGTGTGGTTTCGATGTCCTTGATTGCCAATCCTTTTTCCAAAAGAACAATTCGATCGCAAACTTCTGTTACATGAGTCAAGTCATGACTTGAAATCAAAAAGGTAGTCCCATGCTTTTCTGCTTCATCCCTGATTAATTTTTTTAACCGAATTTGTGTGGATGGGTCTAGATTTGCAAAGGGTTCATCTAAAATCACAAGTTCTGGTTTCCCGATTAATGTCCCCACGATTCCTGCCTTTTTTTGGTTTCCTTTTGACAGATCTCTCAAGTACTTTTTTTGTCCCAATATCTCTCCGTTGAAAAAGGGTTCAAACTCTTGAACCCAAATGTTGATCTCTTCCTTTGATACTCCTCTTAAATTTCCCAAAAAATAGAAGTATTCCTCTGCTGTTAAATAGCCAATCAGATAACTTTCGTCTATAAATGCAGCAGTATAAGGTTTCCATTCTTCACTCGTTTGGACGTCAATTTGATTGATGGTCACCTTGCCAGTACTGGCTTCAATCAAATCTAAAAATAAACTGAACAAGGTTGTTTTTCCAGCTCCGTTATTTCCAACTAAACCGAATCTTTGCCCTTTGGGAACCTCCAGGTCTGGAATTTCTAAAACTGTTTGCCCTGAATACTTTTTTGAAAGATTTGTTGCATTTATCATGAGACTAATTTATTAAATGATCCGATAGTTTGATATTTCTTTTTTTGGTAGGTCTTTACAATTAAATTCAACAGTTGTTTTTGAAATATCAGCCCTAATAGGCCAACAACTGCAAGCCCAAGAAGTCCCGCATAAAAACCAAAAAAAGCATAGGGAAGATAAAACACAAGAAGGGGTAGAATGAGTTTTGGCAGTACAAAGAGCAATTGAATAAAGCTGAAGTTTTGGGTATTTTCGAATGCCTTTGCCTTGATGTTTAGTTTGATTGGATTGGTATTGAAAGCCCCTGAGTATAAAGTAATCACGGAGCCAAAACCAAAATTAAAGACTCCTGATGCCCCTATGATTAACATCACCTTCGGTCCAAAAAAAAGGTATGGTAGTGAGAGTATCGAACTTACGATTACCGAAAACATCATCAGATACAGTTTAGATTTCAAATATTTTCGATAAGATAAATTTTGGCACATTAAAAAACTATAATATTCACTATCCCAAGCAGGTACGTATTGACCAAAGGTTATCATAAATCCTCCAGTGATAAATAAACCTGCAAAAACAAGCATTGAAGGCATTTCAGAGTACTGGTCTTGAGTAAAGAAAAATAAACCGTAAAAGAGAAATAATACTCCCATTAGCACAACCTGTCTCGCTCTAATATTGCGTATGATTAATCGCAAATCGTTTTTTAAGAAAAACCCCATCCGTTCCCATCGGTCAAAGAAATCTAGATTAGATCCGATGATCCGTTCCTTCTTTTTGCTTAATCCCTTATCCAAAAAAAGCTGCCGCCTTAAAAATTTATCTGCTAATAAAATTGATGTAGATAAAATGACGACTGGTACTGCTGCCCAATAGGGGTTGGTATAAATGAATTCCAAGCCCATCTCAAAATAGTGAGATATTGAGAAACTAAAAAAATAATCGAGAAAGTAACCTATGGTAAAAACTCCTAAAAAAACAGCTGCAATTTTATTGCTTTTGTTTATCAGAAAAGTCAAATAATTGGCGCTAAGGGAGAGGCATATAATCGATAGAAACCAAATCCAAACTGAATACGTCATCCCGTTTTCAATACTGTGGACTATGCAAAATGGAAGTAAAACAACCAAGGGTACGGCATTAAAAATTGATCCTAAAGAACGAAGTAATACTCCACGAACAATCCCTCTTTTTGTAATCGGGAGAAGTAAAAGTGCCTTTACTTCAGTAACCGGTCTGGCCTGAAAGAAATAGCGGATGAGTAAATCTACTGCAAAATAAAGTCCAAGGAATGAGTTGATTAAGAATATAGGGTCTGTTTCTGGATTTTGTTTTTTTAATAAATAATAGCCCCCTATTCCGAGAAATAGAAAAGCGACTAGAAAATAAAGGACTACAAATCCCAAAAAGATTCTAATGGCAAGTTTGAACTGCCATTGGGGAGCGCGAAAAAACTTTTTCTTGCTTAAACTTAAAAAATCTAAAAGTGAAAAAGACTTCATTTGGGTTTTATTTGCTTTAACGTCTCCTCAAGTTTAGGCATATTTTTTACATTTGCAAAAAAAGCTATGCCTTCATTTCATTCCCTACGGGTATCAGGAATTGATCGTGCCTCAGCGGATGCTGTGGTTGTCTCTTTAGAGGTTCCTGAATCCTTAAAAGAATCCTACACCTTTACTCCCGGTCAATATGTTTCTTTAGAAACTACAATAGATGAGGTCGTTGTAAGACGATCCTACTCTTTGTGTTCTACTCCTGATGAGCCCTCTCTAAGAGTGGGTGTGAAAAAACTAGATCAGGGTGTTTTTTCGACCTATATCAATGAATCTTTAAAGCTTGGAGACTCTCTAAAGGTAAGTATCCCTGAAGGTCGTTTTGTCTATGAAGCTGACAAAAATGAGGGAACCCTTCTGGCCATTGCTGCTGGTAGTGGGATTACACCCATATTTTCCATATTAAACTCCTTTCTAGCTGCTAAAAATGGACAAAAGTTCACCTTAATCTACGGTAATAAATCCCCTGAACAAACGATGTTTTATCAGGAAATAAAAGATTTAGAAGCCAAGTACTCCGAGCAACTGAGTGTACATTGGGTTTTTAGCCAATCCAGCGAAGAAGGTGCTTTGTTCGGTAGAATCAACCCTTCAGTTATCAATTTTGTCCTCAACCAACAAAACCGTTTGCCCGATCACAGCTTTTTGTGTGGCCCAGAACCCATGATTATATCTAGTAGTGAGCAACTACAGCGCAAAGGAGCCTCCAAAGACCGTATATATTTTGAATTATTTACTGCCAGTTCAGATACTGTAGAAGTTGAAAACCAGGCTGAAAAAGGCCGCTTCACAATTACGTGTGACGAACTTACACATACGCTTGATCTGGTTCCAGATAAAACGCTATTGGATATCGCCCTAGGCGCAAAACTAGAAGTGCCTTACTCCTGCCAAGGAGGGGTTTGCAGTAGTTGTATCGCTAAAGTAAAGGAGGGAAAGGCAAGCATGATCACCAATCAAATTCTTACCGATGATGAAATTGAAGAAGGATTCGTCCTGAGCTGTCAAGCCATTGCTCAGTCAGAGACTATCCATCTTGATTATGATGATGTCTAGTTACAGTAAGTAAAATATCACAATCGCTTTTAGCAGTAAAAGTATATAAATCAGTGTGTTTACTTGTCTATTACTTCGTCCTTCAAGAGCTAAACCTGTCATAAAAATTAAAGGAGATAGAACGATTTCATAAAAGTTGAAGGGTCCCTCATTATTCACTAGTAATACAAGGGCGCCTACCCCAATCAAGTTTAATAGAAATAAAGAAGATAAGTTTAATCCAATAATTCTAAGGCTGGTCTTTGAAAATAAGATCAGTAAAAGCATGAACAAACAAAACGCTAAATAGCTTAAAAATTCAACTGAATTTAGGTTGTAAACTACCTTTTCAATCTCCCAAAAAGCCCAATCATGCTCAAAATTTAAAACTACTTTAAAGGTGTAAAACAAGAAATTAATAACTAAAAATGGAGTAATTACTGCCAAAATCGCCCTTAAATTGATCTGCTTTTTTAATACTAAAACAAGAAATACCGTGAAGAACAATAGGTATAATTTGGGCTCGAAAAAGGTCAAAAGGGTAACGTTTAAGGAGATATTGAATAGGGGTTTTATGGTCTCCCGTGTCCTTTCTAGTGTTGAAAGATCCAAAAAAGTAATCAATAGAAATACATTGAGTATTAGTCCATCAAACTGTATGCCCTCTGCTGGAATAAACAACAACACTAGAGGGAAGCACAACAAAATAAAAGGAGGGATATTTACATAGCGGTTTTTACTTTTAGTGTAAATCAGAATTCCTATAAGCAAAAGGACAACACAAGACTTTCCAAGGGCGAAAAAGCTGGTGTAAAGTTGCCCCTCTCTGTATACTGACGGATTGGTGTGAAAAAAATTGAGAACCAAAAAAATTCCCACAAAACTCAGGATCCAAGAAGTTAAATTTGTTTTGCGAAAAAGGTTGGCTACCATATTCGTTTCTCTTAAATTTGCAAGGTAAGTAAACTACTCATGATGAAAAACTTTTTTGAAGGTATCGCCTGGTTGTTTGAAGAAGTCTTATTTCTTCCCTATACCGTTTTGCGTCAACTGGAGCAAACAAACTGGACTCTAGCCAATAGTGTAAACTGGATTTTTTTAATTGTAGGATTTTCAGCTATGGTTTATTGGGTATTGCAACTCAATTTGTTTGAAAAGAACGGAGAGGAAGACAAAGATCCCTCTGCTCATTCTTTCTTATAAATCAAAGCCTATATCTTTTCGGTAATACATTCCTTCGAAAGAAATTCCCTCAAGGGTCTCATACGATTTTTGAACTGCCTCATCAATATCTTTTCCAAAAGAAGTAGCAGCGAGTACTCGTCCGCCATTTGTTAGGACTCTATCGCCATCTCCTAGAGTTCCCGCATGAAAAACCATATCTGTTTTTCCTAATCCACTAATTGATTTCCCTTTTTCATAAGCTTCAGGATAACCGCCTGAAACTGCCATTACCGTCGCGGCAAAATGAGGTTCAACTTCCAGCTCTATTTCATCTAAGCGGCCTTGGTGAACTGCCGAAAATAGGGCCATTAAATCCGTCTTTAATGTTGGCAATACAACTTCTGTTTCAGGATCTCCAAGGCGAACATTGTACTCGATTACTTTGGGGATTTCGCCCACTTTAATTAATCCAATAAATACAAATCCTTTGTAAGGCATTCCGTCTTTCTGGAGCCCTTCAATCGTTGGCTTTACAATTTCGGCATCTATTCTATTTTTAAAAGCTTCGGTGACAAAAGGAACAGGTGATATGGCCCCCATACCTCCAGTATTCAGCCCCACATCTCCTTCACCTATACGCTTGTAGTCTTTTGCCATCGGAAGGGTAACATAAGATGTTCCATCTGTTAACACAAAACAAGAAAGTTCGATTCCTGAAAGAAATTCTTCAATCACAACTTTAGTTGAGGCGCTGCCAAACTTTTTATCTATAAGCATGCGTCTCAATTCACTTTTTGCATCCTCGAGCTTTTCTAAAATTACCACTCCTTTTCCAGCAGCTAGACCGTCTGCTTTTAAAACATATGGAGGGTTGGTCTTTTCTAAATAGGCTTCTCCTTCAGCAAAAGTTGAAGCGGTAAATTCCCCATAGGCTGCCGTTGGGATAGAGTGTCGCATCATAAATTCTTTAGCAAAGGCTTTGCTGCCCTCTAGGGTTGCTGCAGCTTTTTCTGGACCAATTACTCCGACCTTTTGCAAGTCCTTATCCGCTAAAAAGAAATCGTGTATCCCTTTAACTAAGGGTTCTTCCGGGCCTACGACAACCATCTCAATCTGATGGTTGAGTACTGCTTTTTTGATCCCTTCAAAATCAGTTACACCTAAGGGGAGGTTTGTTGCACATTTTGCGGTTCCAGCATTTCCTGGTGCAGCAAATAGCTTATCACAGTCCTTACTTTGTCTTAATTTCCAACACAAGGTATGTTCTCTCCCTCCACCACCAATAACCAATACATTCATTATAAAATAATTTTCGCAAAGATAACCACTAATAGTTATTCCAATAGGTGGATTTCTATTCTTTTAAAAAAGCACTTATCTCCTTCTTAAAACGGTCTAAAATATCCTTTGAGATTGTTTTAGGTTCAGGTATTTCAAACTGCTTATTTTCGAGTTCCTGGGATGTTGTGCTAATAAAAAACGATTCCATGCCTTGCAAGCGGCTTTTTTGATTGGGGTGCTCTAGACCGTCTGATAGAAAAAGTACTGGTGTTCCAAAAGCCACAGCAGGTAATGCGGAGTGTATCCTCGAGCTGACTACAAGCTTGGCTTTTGCTATACCTTTTAACTGTGCTAGCGCTGCATCCATTCGCTCTTTTTCGGTATGAGCTTCAGGGTCCATAAGCTGGCTACAGTATTGTATTTCCTCATCCGTTTGGCTTAAATAGGCCTCAAGTATTTTTATCGCTTTGCTGTATTTTGAACGTTTTAAGGGTTGCTTTATCAGTTGTAGTGTGCTTATAAATAGGCGTTTTAGTCCACCTTTTTTTGAAGTATCTTGTTGAGGAAGCAGTCGTTCTAAGGGACTAATGACTAAAATACCTTTTCGCTCTTGATCCTTTTTTATAAAGTTTTCTCTTTTTAAACTCAGTGTCAAGCAGCCTGAAAAATACGTTTGTATTCCGTGATTTCTCAGTGTATTTTGAGTGTATAAATCTCTACACCCAATGGGTTCATTCATTTTAAAATAACGAATTCCCTGAGGGCTAAGCATCCCTTTTTCTGCTGTAGGGTTTAAATGAAAAGAGATGAAAAGGGGGATTATTTGATCTGAAGGAGGCCAGTTTTGGGGTTCTTCCATAAACCATCCATTCATCAATAATCTGGCTTTAGGGCCATTATAACGATGTAATTGATCACGATCAATGGACAACACTTCTTTTGAACCAATCCATTGACTAGCAGCAATGCTTTGGATAAAATCTCCCAAATTATTAGAGTTCGGATAGCCCAATACTGCTGCCTTAGTTTTCATCTTCAGTAAGGTTTAATGATTTCTCAAAAGCTTCTGCTCTTCGTCTTATGGGATAGTGATTTTTGATTCTTTCCCTTGCTTTTTCTCCCAATTCAGTGGTGTTCTTTATACGCTCTACAAATTCTATTACACTTGCCAAAGCTTTAGCCCCCTCAAAAATATGTCCCGTAGCTCCTATCGCATCTGGTATTCCAAAGACACTATTGCCCAAGGGAATACATTCACATAACATCGCCTCACACAGTACATTTGGAAGTCCCTCAATTTGGGATCCTTGAAAATAAAATTGATGCCTGCTGTATTCTTTTTTTAACCCCTCCCGATCTAAAGTTCCCAAAAGACGAATGTTTTTTGGGAGTGATTCAAAGTCTTTTGGTTTTGTCTGAATTCCAGCTATGGTAAAATTGTAATTCGGCAAGGCCTCCGCCAACTTAACAAAAAGAGGGATTCCTTTTCGTTCATAGGTTCGCTTGTCTGCAATATTGGCAACTGTTAAAATACTATTGGATGTTTTATTCCCTTCTCTTTGCCAAAAGGTATCGTCATAAGCAGTCGGTACCTCCCGGATTGGTGTTTTTAGATCAGGCATAAAATTTAAAATTCCAGATTCTGTTTTATCCTGGTTTGTTGTTGATGTGCATCCTTCTGACAAGCTTTTATGTACTACCCAAATTTCACTTGCATTTTTATAATTCCACCGAGCTAGTGACTGTCTTAAATTATTCTTTAAAAAAATCCCATAATCAAGTTTTTTGCTGGATACTGCATCGTATCCTCCTACGATGATGACGCTTGGCTTGTTAAAACAATTCGCCCAAAATATGGCAGCTGTGGAATGGTAGTCGTTAAACCAACTGTAAACTACCTCTGACTTGATTATATAATAAAAGCCCAAAATAAGTTCCCTAATTCTATTCCAAAAAAATCTTACCAAATCACTGTGCGGAGCTGACTGAATCAACAACACCTCATACCCCATTTGCTTTAGGAGTAAGCTGTCTTTTAAAACAAAGGTGTTTTTTAAACTGTAAACTAACATGACCTTTTTTTGGCTCATTTATTTTTACTTATTCTTTTATAAAGGAAACAAGAGCATCCGCTATTTTTCTATTGTCTGAAATCCGCGGAACCTTATTCTGACCTCCCAATTTTCCAATACTTTTCATATAGCTTTGAAACCCGTCACGCTTTACTTTTTGAATCACTAATGGGCGTAGAATATTCCCCTTGATTAAGTCGTCGTAATAAATGTTTTTGTGCTGCATCTGCTTATCGATATGCAATGCAAATGCTTCAATATTTGATGGTTCTTGATCAAACTCAATAAACCATTCGTGATAGGGAAGTCCCGACTTGGGTTTGATCTGAGGTGCAACCGTAAACTCTCGTATAGTTACATCATTTTCCTCTCCCTCAACTGCTTTTTGAAGGGCTTGCTCTACCTCACTTACAATTACGTGTTCTCCAAAGGCAGATATAAAATGTTTGATTCTACCACTCACTATGACTTTAAATGGGTCTAAAGAAGTAAACTGTATCGTATCACCAATATTGTACCTCCACAAACCAGCTGTGGTCGAAATAATCATAACATAATTGACCCCTACTTGGACCTCTTCCAATGAGTGGAATTCTTGCTCCTTTTCAAAAAAGCTTGAAGCTACTATGAATTCATAAAAAACACCATGGTTCAAAAGCAATAGTAATCCCTTATCTGACTGACTGTCTTGATAGGCAAAAAAGCCTTCTGAGGCAGGGTAAAACTCTATACTGTCTGGTGTTCTTCCGATTAATTTTTTAAAAATTCCTCTATAGGGTTCGAAGTTTACTCCACCATAAACAAAGAGTGAAAAGTTTGGAAAAAGCTCCCCTACGGCTTTACCTGTTTTTTGAATCAGCCTCTCAAAATACATTTGAACCCAGGACGGAATGCCTCCTATAATGGTCATGTTTTCTTTTAAAGTCTCGTCCACGATGGCATCCACCTTGGTTTCCCAATCCTCTATACAGTTCGTTTCCCAGCTGGGCATTCTGTTTTTTTGGAGGTAAGCAGGAACATAATGTGCTACAATCCCAGACAAACGTCCTAAGGCAACTCCATTTTTATCCTCGAGTACAGGGCTGCCTTGAAGAAAAATGTGCCTCCCGTTTATTGCTTTTGTACTCCCCGTTTGGTGTATATAATTAAGCAATGCTTCTCTAGCTGCCCGAATGTGTTGAGGCATGGAATCTCCCGTAATAGGTATGTATTTTGCGCCAGAAGTGGTTCCGCTTGACTTGGCGTAATACAACGGCCTTCCAGGCCATAAAACATCCGCTTCTCCTTCTAAAACTTGATCTATATAAGGGCGTAGTTCTTCGTAATCCCGAACAGGAACACTGGCTCTGAAACTTTCTGTGTCAGTAACTTTTTGGAAACCGTGATCTTTCCCAAATTTTGTTTTTAAGCCCTTTTGTATTAATTCTTTGAAAACTTTGGTTTGAGCATCCAAGGGATTGTTGATCCACTTTTGGTTTTTCTTATGCATTAAAGCAGCATAAATTTTAGCAGCAAAAGCTTTTATCATTCTTCAGAAAAATTAAAAAAGTTTTTAGGATCCATGGGGTATCCCTCTACCCATAGCTCGAAATGCAAATGAAAACCCGTAGTTAATAAACCTGTATTCCCGGCTAGTGCGATCACTTCTCCTCCCTGAACCACATCCCCCTGTTCTTTGCTCAAGGCGGCATTGTGCTTGTAAACAGATAAAATGCCTTTGCTGTGCTCTAATATAATTACATATCCCGTCTGAGCTGTCCATTCAGCAAATATCACCCTCCCGTCTGAAATGGCTTTAATGGGTGTGTTTTTCTCCAATACAATATCAACTGCATAATGTCCCTCTTCGGGATTAAACTCTTGAGAAATGGGTCCTAATGCTGGCGGTAACAGTAGTGTTTCCAAAGCAACATTTGAGCTGCTGAGGTCTGGATTGTACTTGTCTTGCTGAGAAACGAAAGCTCTTAGTAAAGAATCCTCTGGAATAGATGAAATAAATTCAGGAGCATCTTGATTCTCTACTTGAAGACTTTGATCTGTAAGTTCTGGATCTTCTAAGGAAATCTCTTCATTCAATACAGAACGAACTGCGTTGAGATATTGTAAATTTTGATTGTAAAGTGTAATTAATGAATCGGTAACGAAAAGGTTTTGAACAGCTTGCTTTCTCAATTCAGAGGAATCGTAACCTGGAATATATTCTTTTAAAGGAGTATAAGCCACGGCAGAAAATACGAGACTAACTAGTGCCACTATGCCAAATAAAGTTGCCAATAGTAGGGAAAGCTTAGTGATTCTGTATTGGGTTCGCTCCTCAAAGGTTTCTTCATTGATAATCACCATACGGTAGGGTGTGGTCAATTTTTTAAAAAAAGTGCTTTTTTTGCTGTCTTTTCTATCCATATCAAAAACAAAGATACGGAATCCTTTATCTGGGTAATATGCCTCTTTCTATTTTCATGTTTGGGAAACTAAATATTTCTGTACATTTGTTTAAAATAACAAATCAATGATGTTGTCTTTAACATTTTTAGGTATGATCGGTGGACCGCAAATTATTTTAATCATTGCAGTAGTGCTGTTGCTTTTTGGCGGACGTAAAATTCCGGAACTTATGAAAGGCCTCGGTAGTGGTATTAAAGAATTTAAAAATGCTACTAAAGAAGAGGAAGAAAAGCCTAAGGTAGAAGAGGAGAAAAAAGCTTAGTTCAATTGTTTGAACGAGCTAAGAATAGTATTTAATTCAAACATATACTCCCGTTTATTTGCCGAAGGAGCAAAAGCAAAACCTTCCACTACTATCCATCTGTTATAAACGCTGTCCTTAATAGCATAGTTTACAAAGGGTCCAGCCATAAAGTCGTTCGCGACCTCCCATGTTCCTTTGGTTAAGTAGGTTGGTTTACCATCGAGTTTCGTCTGAAAAAAATAAGGTCGAAAAGCTCTTTCTGTGATAAAATAACTGCCCTTTAACCTCCCCGGCACATAGAGTTTTCCAATAGAGTCGCGTATGTCCAAAATTTGTTTGTTGAACTTGGTGTTTATTGTATTAGGATCAAGAGTGTATGCAATGATATTTAAATGTCCCTTGCGTATGGGCTTTTGAATCCAAACAAAATTGGTCGTGTCTTTAACGGTTTCGTATGCAGAAGGATAATCCATTTTGATTCCAAAACGGTCACTTAAAGTTTTCTCTGTGGTCAGTGATTTATTGATCCTCCTCATTTTCTCTTTACGTTCATTTTCAGCTATGGTCCTTCTTAACAAAGAGGCATTTTCTTCAAAAAAGAATTGTTGAGTTTCAGCATCCTCCCCAGTAATACTGGCTAAAATTTGAGGCCGTGCAAATTGGTTTTGAGCCAACTGAAATTGTGCGAGAGTGTCCTTTTGAAACCAAACTACATTTCGTCCCTGTCTGGCGAAACCCGTAAAGGTTTTAGGATTTAAATAATTTAAACTGTATTGGGGCTCGTCAATTGGAAGTCCTTCATAAATCTGTTGTAATTCATTTCTCACAGCCTCTCCTAGACTAGAATTCCAATCTTTTTCTGACATGACAATGTTTACGTGGTTCAAATTCCCACTTGACTCCGGTACATAGGCGTTTTCTCTGTCAATCTTATCCTGACAAGAAAGCAAAAAACTAATAACAATAAGAACCGTATACGTCAGTGTTTTCATTGGTAATTTGAGTTTATTGAGCTGTTCGCTTTTTAATTTATTCATTTAAGGCGGCAATTCCAGGGAGTGTTTTACCCTCTAGACTCTCAAGCATTGCTCCTCCTCCAGTACTAATATAACTCATTTTGGGAGCTAGTCCAAATTGCTTAACAGCAGCTACAGAGTCCCCTCCTCCTACCAGTGAAAAAGCTCCTGATTTCGTTGCTTCTCCTATGGATTCTCCGATGGAAATTGTCCCCTGAGCAAAATTTGGAAATTCAAATACCCCTAAAGGTCCGTTCCACAAAATAGTCTTGCACTTCAAAATAAGTTCGCGAAAAATTTCACAGCTTTTAGGTCCTGCATCCAACCCTTCCCAGCCGTCAGCTATGCTGTTACTCTCAAAAACTTTCTGATTTGCATCATTGCTAAAATCATCTCCTGCAATCACATCTACGGGTAAATGAATTTCAACGCCCTTTGCCTTGGCTTTTTCCAAAAGGTCAAGAGCATAGTCGCAATAATCTGGCTCACAGATTGAATTTCCAACAGTTCCTCCTTGGGCTTTTGTAAACGTATAAACCATTCCACCGCCAATGATTAGATGATCTACTTTGTCTAACAAGGATTCTATAATGGTAATTTTAGAGGATACTTTCGCCCCTCCCAGGATTGCAACAACGGGTGATTCCCCGTCTTTCATAACCTTTTCGATTGCTTTTACTTCACTTGCTAATAGAGAACCAAAGCATTTTTTGCCTTCAAAATATTTTGCCATTATAGTTGTGGATGCATGTGCTCTATGAGCTGTTCCAAAAGCATCGTTGACGTAAACAGTCCCTAAGCGAGCGAGTTGTTGAGCAAATGCTTCATCTCCTTTAGTTTCTTCTTTATGATATCTTAAATTTTCCATTAGTAAAACCTCTCTAGGCTTTAAAGCAGTCGCTTGTGCTTCGGCTTCGGCTCCTACAACCTGACTGCAAAAGTTTACATCTACCCCCAATATACTTGAGACTTCACTAACAATGTGCTCTAAAGACAACTTGGGATCCCTTCCGTCAGGACGCCCCAAATGGGATAATAATACACAGCTTCCGCCTTGAGAAAGGATGTATTCAATTGTTGGTTTTGGTGCTTGTATTCTAGTTTTGTCCGTTACTTCTAATTCTTCGTTAAGCGGGACGTTAAAATCAACACGAATAACGGCGCGTTCATTTTTAAAGTTTTGCTGTTCTAAAAGTCGCATATTGTAAAATTTTGGGCAAAAATACGATAATGCAAATGGCTACGATAGCATTTTTAAAAGAAGTTCCACAAGCCCTTCATAAATGTGAACCAGTAACTGTATATTTACTCATGGTTTGGAAACATACAATCGGTCAGGAAAAAACTAAAAACCACTTATCCTACCTGCTTGAGTCTAATCAAGTTCCTCATGCTCAGCTATTTAACTCTGTTTGTGGGCGAGGAGGTCTTGTGCTAGCAATTGAGTTTGCTTTAGAATTATTGCAGATTTCCGAGAACCTTAAAGAGATCAAAGCCTTAGGTGAAATATGTCAAAATCCGAATCTGCATTTTATTTATCCAGTTGTAAAAAGAGGAACTGAGAAGCTTGTCTACTCTAGTGATTATATTTCTGAATGGTACGATTTTCTAAATGAAAAGCCATATGGTGATTATACAGATTGGTTTGATCATATAGCTGTAGGGAATAAACAGGGTTTAATCGGTGTTTCTGAAATTGAAAAATTGCATCAGACTTTATATTTAAAAGCTTTTGGGGGGGGAAATAAAGTCTGTGTGCTTTGGGGCTTGGAAAAAATGAACGCCGCTGCAGCCAATGCCTTTCTCAAGCTGTTGGAAGAACCACCCGATAACACGTATTTTATACTGTTGTGCGAGAGTGTCGAAAATGTCTTACCCACCGTACTTTCGCGTTGTCAAGAAATAACTTTAGGACCAATAGAAGAATCCGCATTAGCTCGAATGATCCCTGAGAATCAAGAGAATAATCTTCAGCTACTCAAACAGGCGGGTGGTAATTATAGTAAGCTGCTCACTCTAATTTCTGATAAGGAAGAAAAGGTATATGAGGCTTTTTTGGTCCAAGGTCTGAGAGCTGCATTTAAAGTAAAGGGGAATAAAAATGTTATGGTAGATCTAATGAGTTGGGCTAATGAATTGGCCTTGCTTGGAAGAGAAAAACAAAAAGCTTTTCTGAGATTTGGAATACAATTTTTTCGAGATGCCTTTTTAAAAAATTACAACTTAAATGAATTGGTACATTATAAATCCGAAACGGGCTTTGATATGGATAAACTGGCTCCTTTTGTTCACAGTAAAAACATCCAAGAGTTGACAGCGCTTTTTGAAAAACAGCATTACTACATACAACGCAACGCAAATGCTAAAATGATGTTTGCTGAAATGTCTTTACAATTGACTCGGCTTATCAATATTCCCATGCCTAAGTAAGCTTTTGAAACACATAAATTTTGGAGGAATATTCTTTTGTTAGCAGCGCTTTCAAGTTCGAATACAAGCCAATAACAAGGCCTCTTAAAAAAGGAAGTTTTCTTTTGGCATAGGTTTCTGATAAAATTGAAATATAAAAGGAATCAAACCAAAGAGGATAGGTTTTTAATAATCCAAAGCCATGAGCTTTTAACTTGTGAACAAGTCCTTCTGGTTTAAAGTGCCATAAGTGTCTAGGAACATCGTATGCTGCCCAATAAGGTCCGTAATAGCTCGCATCAAAACTGGCTATATTTGGCACTGCTACTATTAGTAAGCCATTGTTTTTTAGCAGGTTACTGTGCTTTTCAAGGGTAGAATCCAGGTCGCTAATATGCTCCAAGACGTGCCACAGAGTTAAAATGGAATAGGTCTCTTTTAGTGGAAGATCATCAATATTGGCATATGATTTTATCCCTTTTTTTTCCACTAATTGACGCGCTTTTAAATTCGGCTCCGTTAATGATACATTATAGCCTTTTGTCTTCAAAGAATTAGCAAAGACTCCGATACCTCCTCCAATATCGAGTAATTTTTTTTGTTTGCTGTGTTTTAGAAGAACCTTGAGTTTATACCTCAACATTAATTTTTGTGCAATAGCGTATAAAATTCCCTTTAGCCCCTTAGGTTGCTCTTGATGAGAAACATAGTCATCATCAGGATAATAATCTGATAAATTTAAATCGTCTCTAACAATGGTTCTTCCTAAATTTCCTGAAGAGTCAAAGTGAACTGAAAAGATCTCCCCTGAAACTAAGTGATCTTGAACTTCTATTGTTTTATGTGTTGACTTCATAGGTGTTTCACGTGAAACATTTGCCCTTAGCGTCCCATGCTGACCAGCAGCACACTGATGTCGCTAGGGTTGATCCCACTGATTCTAGATGCTTGTGCAAGGGTAGTGGGTTGAATTTTATTCAGCTTTTCCTTAGCCTCATGGGATAAGGAAGCCAGTCGATCGTAATCGAAAGCCTGAGGTATTTTGATGTTTTCAAGACGCTTTAGCTTATCCGCTGTCCGCTTTTCCTTTTCGATATAACCTGCGTATTTGATTTCGATTTCTGCCTGTTCTAAGATGACGTCGTCCATATTCTTTTCTTCAAGGAAAGCGGTAACATTTTGAAAGCGTAATAAATCCTCTCGTTTTATGTTCGGGCGAGAAAATAGTTTGGCAAACTTATCTGTTTGTTTTACAGCTACATCTTCTTTGTCTTGAAGTAAATTATTCGCCTCTTCAAGGTCGTAGCTCGTCTTTTTTAAAAAAGAAACTAACGCATTACTTAATTTTTCCTTTTTCTCCACAGCTCTCATGCGCTCATCAGATGCCAAGCCCAATGCGTAGGCTTTGGGTGTCAATCGCTGATCTGCATTGTCTTGTCTTAACAAGGTGCGGTATTCAGCCCTAGAGGTAAACATTCGGTAAGGTTCGTCAGTACCTTTTAGAATAAGATCGTCAATCAATACGCCAATATAGGCTTCTTCTCTACCTAAAATAAACGGGGTTTTATTTTGGCATTTTAGATGCGCATTTATCCCTGCCATGATCCCTTGAGCTCCGGCTTCCTCATAACCGGTGGTACCATTGATTTGCCCTGCAAAAAATAAATTCTGAATTCTTTTTGTTTCTAAACTATGAAAGAGTTGAGTGGGAGGGAAGTAGTCATACTCAATTGCATAGCCTGGTCTAAAAAACTTGACCTGTTCAAAGCCTCTTACCTGTTTTAAAGCTTTGTATTGAATGTCGTCTGGGAGTGAGGTTGAAAATCCATTGACGTAAACCTCAACCGTGTCCCATCCTTCGGGTTCAACAAATATTTGGTGCTGCAACTTGTCGCTAAAACGATTGATCTTGTCTTCAATAGAAGGACAATATCGAGGACCTGTACTTTGTATCGACCCATTAAACATCGGTGATCGGTCGAAACCTGTACGCAACAAATCATGTACTTCTTCATTAGTATGGGTAATGTAACAGCTGCGTTGCTTTTCAAGGGGTTTGGTCAATTCCGTAAAAGAGAACTTTGAGGGTTTAATATCTCCCGGCTGCTCTTCCATTTTACTGAAGTTTAAAGAACGACCGTCAACACGCGGTGGGGTTCCGGTTTTCATACGTCCGGCTGTAAATCCTAACTCTTGAAGAGCGGCTGTTAATCCAGTTGAAGCCTTTTCTCCTGCGCGACCTCCTCCAAAGTTCTTTTCTCCTATATGAATCAAGCCGTTAAGAAAGGTGCCATTGGTGAGTACTACTGTTTTACTGTAAATTTTTAAGCCTAAAGAAGTAACTACTCCAATAACCTGATATTTGTCTACAATAAGATCTACTACCATGTCTTGATAAAAATCAAGATTGGATGTTTTTTCTAAAAGCGATCGCCATTCAAGCGTAAACAAGCTGCGGTCTGACTGAACTCGTGGACTCCACATGGCTGGACCTTTAGATTGGTTCAGCATTTTATATTGGATTGCACTTCGGTCTGAGACAATTCCTGAGTAGCCGCCTAAAGCGTCTATCTCTCTCACAATCTGTCCTTTAGCGATACCCCCCATAGCGGGATTACACGACATTTGAGCAACATTCTGCAGGTTCATAGTGACTAAAAGCGTCTTAGACCCAAGATTTGCTGCTGCTGCTGCTGCTTCGCAACCCGCATGACCAGCACCGACTACAATCACATCAAAAGAAGAATCAAACATGGCTGTTTTGTTTCACGTGGAACATTTTTATAAAGTCGTCTTCTAATTCCCGCATTTTTAATTTCTGCTCAGTATTGGCGTCTTTATGCCCTAAACAGTGTAAAATGCCGTGAACCAGAACTCTAAGAGTCTCATTTTCAGTGCTTTGCGACTCCTCTTTTGCTGAGAGGCCCACAGCCCATAAAGAAATAAAAATTTCTGCGCTGAGAGATTTATTTTTGGTGTAATCAAACGTGATAATATCCGTATCGGTATCGTGGCTAAGAAATTTTTGGTTGAGCTCAAGCATGCGTTCCTTGGAAATAAAATTGTAAGCCAGTCGGTCGATAGAAAAGCCAAATGTGCTAACATAGGATTCCATAGCAGTCCTAAGCTCTTCAGCTGATATGTAATCGGGTATGTTATTGAATATGATAATGTCTTTAATTTTTGCAAATATAAAGGATTTATAAGGTGTGCCGCTTATAAATGTTTGGAAGCTGTTATCTTTGCAGGAAAAAAATGGAGACAAAGGTACGATTTGCACCTAGTCCTACTGGACCTTTACATATTGGAGGCGTAAGAACTGCCTTATTTAGCTACCTTTTTGCTAAGAAAAACAAGGGGGTCTTTATACTTAGAATAGAGGATACAGACCAAAACCGTTATGTTGAGGGCAGTGAAGCCTATATACAGAATGCTTTAGAATGGGCTGGAATGATCCCTGATGAAGGACCGTCAAATGGAGGTGCTTTTGGACCTTACAGACAGAGTGAGCGGAAAGCTATCTACCAACAGCATATACAAGAGCTCATTGCTAGGGGTAAGGCATATTATGCTTTTGATGATGCCGAAACCTTAGCCGAAGCGAGAAAAAATGCAGAAATCAAAGGAGATACCTTTAGATATGGAGCTGAGAACCGAATGCAATTCAACAATAGTTTAAGCCTGACTAAAGCTGAAGTTAATGCTCAATTAAAAGGAGATTATGTTGTAAGGTTAAAGGTAGATCCAGGAAACATCATTACGGTTTATGATGAAATTAGAGGAACGATCCAACAGGACAGTGATTTATTAGACGATAAAATACTCCTCAAAGCAGACGGTATGCCGACCTATCACTTTGCTAATGTGGTTGACGATCACCTGATGAAAATAACCACAGTAATAAGGGGCGAAGAGTGGCTTCCCTCTTTGCCAATACATCAACTATTGTATGATGCTTTTGATTGGACCGCCCCTAAATTTATGCACTTGCCCCTGATTTTAAAACCTTCTGGTAAGGGAAAACTATCCAAAAGAGATGGTGACAATGAAGGGTTTCCTGTATTTCCTTTGAATTGGGGAGATACTGCTATAGGCTTTAAAGAAAGCGGTTTTTTAGCCGAGGGCTTTATAAATTATCTTGCGCTATTGGGCTGGAACAGTGGAACTGAACAGGAGGTCTATAGTTTAAAAGAATTAGAAAGTAATTTTAGTGTCCAAGGAATTCAAAAAGGGGGGGCGCGCTTTGATTACGAAAAAGCAAAATGGATAAATCATCAGCATTTGAGCGCAATGGAAGCAGCAGATATATACCATTACGATTTAATAAAAAAACAGCTTCAAGGGGTTGATTCGTCAAAACACCTTGCTTTGTTGGAGCTTCTAAAAGAACGTCTGTTTACGTTGAATGATTTGGCAAAAGAGATTGGATGGATGCAAGATCCTGAAAGCTATGATGAAAAAATTGTTCGAAAACTACTTTCCAAAGGGGCTTCCGATATAATGGCGGCTATAAGTGGTGTTATAAACGATCTAAACGATCTAAGCGGATTGAAAGAAGCTTTAATGCCTTGGGCTAAAGAGAATGAAATTAATACCGGCGTGATGATGCAGTCACTGCGCATCGCTTTGGTTGGTAAACTTGCTGGGCCTGACTTATTTAAAATTTGTAACATTTTAGGGAAAAATGTAACTTTAAATCGAATAGCTTTAGCTATTTCCTTTTTTAATTCAAAAACTTAAATCTTATGACTCCTTACGTGCTTATTGGAATATTAGTCCTCGTATTATTGACAGGGCTTTTTGTAGTAAAACAACAAACTGCTGCCATCGTTGAGCGGTTTGGGCGGTTTTTAGCCATTCGACAATCCGGTTTACACTTTAAAATCCCTTTTATTGATAGAATAGCTGGAAGAATTAGTCTGAAAATTCTTCAATTAGATGTGATCGTCGAAACAAAAACCAAAGACGATGTCTTTGTAAAGCTTAAGGTTTCCGTTCAATACAAAGTGGTTCAAGAAAAAGTATATGATGCTTTCTATAAGTTAGACTATCCACAGGATCAGATTACCTCTTATGTATTTGATGTTGTCCGTGCAGTAGTTCCCAAAATGAAGCTGGACGATGTATTTGAAAAGAAAGACGAAATTGCCAATGCAGTAAAGGGTGAATTAAATGATGCCATGATTAATTACGGGTATGATATCATTAAAGCTTTAGTAACTGACATTGACCCTGATAGTGAGGTAAAAGCTGCAATGAACCGTATCAATGCTGCTGAACGTAAAAAAGTAGCTGCTCAATATGAAGGTGATGCTGAACGTATATTAATCGTTGAAAAAGCAAAGGCTGAAGCAGAAAGCAAGCGCCTTCAAGGTCAGGGGATAGCCGACCAAAGAAGGGAAATCGCTCGAGGGCTTGAAGAGTCAGTAGACGTGCTCAACGGAGTTGGAATTAATTCCCAAGAGGCTTCGGCCCTAATTGTCGTTACCCAACACTACGACACCCTACAGTCAATTGGAGAAGAAACCAATAGCAATTTAATTTTATTGCCAAATTCACCCCAAGCCGGAAGTGAAATGTTAAATAATATGGTTGCTTCCTTTACGGCTAGTAATCAAATCGGAGAAGCGATGAAGGCGGAAAATCAAAAGAAAAAAGATAAAAACTCGGAGTCAGACTCCTAAACCTTTTTCGCCCAATTATCTCGTAATCCTACTGTTTTGTTGAAAATCAACTGTGTTGTACTGCTGTCTGGATCAACAACAAAATAGCCCAAGCGTTGGAATTGAAAACGTTCTCCTGCTTTTGCTGATTGGAGACTCGGTTCTGCAAAACCATTTTGAGTTCTTAATGAGTTGGGATTTAAATGCTGCTTAAAATCAACATTTTTATCTTGATCGGGAGCTTCTTCTTGGAAAAGCCGGTCGTAAAGACGAACTTCAATCGGGACCGCATGATCAATACTCACCCAGTGCAAGGTGCCTTTCACTTTACGTTGACTCTCTTCCGTACCGCTACCGCTTTTACTTTTTGGGTCGTAAGTACATATTATTTCTGTAACGTTTCCTGATGCATCTTTAATTACAGATTCTCCTTTAATAATATAAGCGTTTTTTAATCGAACTTCCTTACCTAAAGTCAACCTAAAAAACTTCCGGTTTGCTTCTTCCTTAAAGTCTTCTTGTTCGATATATAAATGCTTTGAAAGGGGAAGGCTTCTTGTTCCAAGCTCAGGCTGTTCTGGATTAATTTCTCCTTCTAAATTTTCGGTTTCTCCTTCTGGATAATTGGAAATGGTGAGTTTAACTGGATTTAGTACTGCCATAACTCGGGGAGCTGTTTGATTGAGGTCCTCTCTAACCGAGTATTCTAAAAGGGACATATCGATGACATTATCTCTTTTTGCAACACCTGCAGCGTCTACAAAATTCCGGAGAGCCTGGGGGGTATATCCTCGTCTTCTTAAACCTGCTATAGTTGGCATTCTTGGATCATCCCAGCCAGAGACAAAACCCTCTTCGATTAAGCTCGCAAGCTTTCTTTTGCTGGTAACTGTATAGGATAAATTCATCCTTGCAAACTCAGTCTGTTTTGGCCTAAGGGACTCCTTTAATGGACTAAGGGCATCTAAAAACCAATCGTATAAATCCCTATGCGGTTTAAACTCCAATGAACAGAGCGAGTGAGAGACTTGCTCAACATAGTCTGATTGACCATGCGTCCAATCGTATAATGGATAAATACACCAATCGTCAGCTGTTCTGTGGTGAGTCTTATACATGATTCTATACATCACAGGGTCACGCAGCAACATATTCGATGATGCCATATCTATTTTAGCTCTGAGAACATGAGCTCCTTCTGGGTGTTTACCAGCTTTCATCTCTTCAAAAAGCTGCTTATTTTCTGCTATAGATCGGTTTCGAAAAGGACTGTCCGTTCCGGCTTTAGTTGGTGTTCCCTTTTGCTGTGCAATGTCTTCAGAAGGTTGGGAGTCCACATAAGCTAGATTTTTTTCAATGAGCTCCACTGCCCATACATACAATTGTTCAAAATAATCTGATGCATAACACTCTGCGTCCCATTGATAACCCAGCCATTTAATGTTTTCTTTTATAGCATCAACAAATTGTTGCTCTTCTTTAGCGGGATTGGTGTCGTCAAAGCGGAGATTCACAGGGGCATTATACCGCTCCCCAAGATTAAAGTTTATACATATCGCTTTAACGTGACCAATGTGTAAATATCCATTTGGTTCTGGTGGAAAACGAAAACGTAAATCAGATTTTGAATATCCGTTTTTAAAGTCTTCCTCAACAATATGCTCAATAAAATGTAGGGATCGCTCCATGATAATTATTTGTGGTAAAGATAATGAATGCAAAGATGGGAAGAAAAGCGAAAACTGTCTTTATATTTGCAATCTCAATGGGAAAAATATTTTTGAAAAATATCCGTCTTTACGCCTTTCACGGTTGTATGGATGAAGAAGAAAAAATCGGTAGCGACTATGTTGTCAATGTCGTTGTACACACCAACTTGGAAAAATCATCCAGTACAGACGCCTTGGGTGATACAGTAGATTATGTTTCCTTACATGCAATTGTAAAAGAGGAAATGGGTATACGTGCCAAATTGCTTGAAAAGGTGGCTGATCGAATCATTAAAAGAATATTTAAAGAACACCTAGAGGTTTCTATGGCAAGGGTAAAAGTCGCCAAACAAAACCCTCCTATCGGTGGAAATGTTGATGAAGTCGCCGTTGAATTAGAACTCGAACGATCGGGGGTAAAATTCGATTAATAATTAGTACTTTTGACCCATGGCATCGTGGCCGAGTGGCTAGGCAGAGCTCTGCAAAAGCTTGTACAGCGGTTCGAATCCGCTCGATGCCTCTTTATTTTTCAAAATAGAGTTTTCCTCCTAGCTTTTTCTGATAAACTTTTTTTACTGGATCGCCGTAGACACGAAGTACACTTCCTGCTATAACCTCGGCGTTAATTAAGTCTGAAACTGTTACATAGGCATACCCGCCTCCAATTAATTTCGTTTGTACTTGAGTCGTTTGCAGTTGTTCTGCTTCACAACTTCCTCCAGTGTTTACATTGAGGTTAAAACTAGATACGGTTCCTTCTAACTCGATTCTCCCACCATTTGTTGCTACTGCATCCAAACGATCCGTATAAATTTCGAAATCCATAACAGCTGCTGTACTTGACTTTAGATTAAGGCTTGTTTGTACTAGTGGAACTTGTGAGGTTATTTTCGCTTGCTGTGTGGCCGTTATTTCATTTAATAATTTGCTGTAATATAAATCTACACGGGTCGGTAGCGAATCTGAAAGGCTGCCTAAAGCAATTTTAAGTTGCAATACCCCATTTTTCATTCCCAAAATTACGTCGTCTGATTGGGAACCATAGACTACCGCTTTGTTAACTTCTGAGGCGATTAGATTAACTTCTAGCCCAGAATAAACTTTAACTCCAATAAAGGGTGAGGTCGTAAGCGTCCTTCTTTGATTGTCCTGTGCGTTAACAAGATAAACGCTCACAACTAAAAACAATGTCAGTATAATTTTTTTGTTAAGCATAAAGCAAAAATCTTCAATTATTTAATGGGAACAAAGTCTAAGAAACGTTTTATGATATTGACCTTTTTTACCTCAATTTTTATTGGGTCCCCGAGCTGATATACCTTTTTTGTTCTATCGCCTATTAATGCGTGTCTGTCCATGTCAAAATAAAAGTAATCATCTTTTAGATCTACCGTACGGATCATTCCCTCACATTTATTCTCAATTAACTCTACATAGAGCCCCCTGTCGGTTACCCCTGAAATTACTCCTTCAAACTCCTGACCAACTTTGTCTTCCATAAAGACCATTTGCATGTGTTTTATAGATTCTCTTTCTGCTTTGGTTGCCAATTGCTCTCTTTGAGAACTGTGTTCGCATGCTTCTTCAAGAGCAACTTCTGAAACTGGAGGGCCTTTGTCTAAGAAGGTTTGTAGTAAACGGTGAACCAAAACATCTGGATAACGTCTTATGGGTGATGTAAAATGGGTGTAATGAGAAAATGCCAAACCGTAATGTCCAATATTCTCAGTTGTATATTCTGCTTTGGACATGCATCTTAAAGTTAGGGTGTCAATTAGGTTCTGTTCCTTTTTCCCCTGACAAGAAAGTAATAGATTATTGATTTCTTTATTTATTCCCTTTGTTGTAGGGTTGAATGAATATCCAAAAGTACTTACCGTCTGCCTTAAGTTTACTAATTTTTGCTCATCTGGATCATCGTGGACACGATAGACAAAAGGGAATTTTTTTTGTTGTGAGCCTATAAAAGCAGCAACTTTTCTGTTTGCCAAAAGCATGAATTCCTCAATCAATTTATTCGCATCTTTTGAACTTTTAAAGAATACGGAATCTGGCTTATTGTCCTGATTTAGATTAAAATTTACCTCAACACGATCAAAGGAAATTGCTCCTTTTTTCATTCTCTGTTTTCTTAAAAGCTTTGCTTGTCGATCCAACTCCAGTATTGCAGCAAAAACTTTGTCAGGCACTGTGTACTTGTGATTTATTAAAGAAACTGATGAATCTACCTCAGCTTTTTGGTGTTCTAACATATACTGTACTTCCTCATAAGCAAAGCGATAATCGGAAAATATCACTGTCCTTCCGTACCATTCTTTTAAAACTTTTCCTGAGGAGTCCAAAGTAAAAACTGCAGAAAAAGTAAGCTTTTCCTCATTTGGTCTTAATGAACACAAGCCGTTAGAGAGTGCTTCCGGCAACATAGGTACCACCCGATTGACGAGATAAACAGATGTTGCACGCTCATATGCTTCTGCGTCCAGCTCAGAGTTTGGTGTCACATAATGAGATACGTCTGCAATATGAATACCTACTTCTATCTTGCCATCACCAAGGTCTTTAAAA
>Ga0233451_10000257_pt1 | contig 55815 bp, 51 predicted proteins | sample 011ome_29_FD_183052 | JGI IMG/M metagenome (GOLD analysis project Ga0233451, IMG submission 183052) | Coastal salt marsh microbial communities from the Groves Creek Marsh, Skidaway Island, Georgia - 011504CT (spades assembly) | ecosystem: Environmental > Aquatic > Marine > Intertidal zone >... | reverse complement strand
TCAAGCGGAGAACCAGTTCTAATAGAGTAATCAATCAACTCATCTTTTGTTGCAGGCCATGGCGCATCACTTAAATACGATGCTAGTTCGAGTGTCCAGTACATAATTAAAGGGTTTAATTTTTTTGCAAAAATAAATTTTTACCTGAAAAAGTCAAGAAAAATCGCATTTATTTAGTACCCAAAGTTATTAACCGTTTTTAAAGCAGTTATTTGTTAAGTGTTTTTTGACGGAATCCACTTGATTTCTTCAATTTTCAAATCATTGGACAATTTTCGTGCCAACACAAAAAGAAAGTCGGATAAGCGGTTCAAATAGATGATAATTTTAGAGTTAATATTCTGATTTTCAGAAACTTGACACACTCTTCGCTCTGCTCTTCTGCATACCGTTCTAGCTATATGACAAAACGACACCAATATGTGTCCGCCTGGTAAAATAAAATGTGTCATTGGAGCTAATGTGTTGTTCATAAGGTCAATTTTATGTTCTAAAAATTCAATTGAATTTTGTTTTAATTCAGGAATTTTAGATTGATTTTTCATATCATTTTCTAAATCTGATGCCAAATGTGCACCAATTTCGAAAAGCACATTTTGAATGGAAATGAGATTTGCTTTAGTGTCAGTATCCTCCACATTGTCACGTAAAAGCCCAATGTATGTGTTTAGTTCATCAACAGTGCCGTAGGCCTCTACTAATGGATGATGTTTTTGAACTCTTTTTCCACCAACTAGAGAAGTTGAACCCTTGTCACCAGTTTTAGTATATATTTTCATCATTTTTAAAATAGGACTTAAAGTTAAGTATAAATTTTATATCCTAAAGTCGAATTACAAAATGCTCTTTGTGTTGCTCTTTCCTAAAACATAAAATTCCCCAATTAAAAGTATCAATACTCACACGAATAGCGGTGTTGGATTTGAGTTTTTTCCACTGCTCATAAACCTGTAAATTCTGTCTTATGTTTTCTATTAAAACAACAGAATTATTACTAGAATTTTTTAAAATATTTTCAATTTCTTGAATGTTTTTTAGTGATTGATGATTAAAATAAATGAGCTGTTTTTTTTCAAAATTTTTAATTTTTGGAATTTTTGAAGAATAAGTTATGATGTCATTTGATTGATGTTCTAGCGCTATGGCTAATTTATAATTAGAATTGATATTTTCAGGAATACAAATAGATTCAAATTCAAAATAATGTACAAAACGATAAAGGAATTTAGCTTTATTTAAGTTCTTATAATCTGCGTTGAACTTTTTGTAAATTTTTAGATTTTTTTTGTTGTAAAAACATTTGGTGACCAATGCAAAAACAAAAGGAGAATGTACCCCATGTTGGTTGGTGGAACTCCAAAGAAATTTCATATAAAGCCACCACTTTTCCATTCAAATTTTAAAGTTTTATTTTTCTTGAGTTAAATTTTTCCCAAACCAATAACTCAAAAATGTATAGCGAAGTAGTATTGCAATGCATACAGGAATCAGACCTATATTGAACGATTGTACACCTGTACTCCAATGAAGTGCCATTAGGAACATCATTAAAATTAGAAATTTAAGATATCCAACAAATCGTTTTTTCACTCTTTTTTTCAAAAGGGTAGGGATGAATAAAAGATTAAAAGCAAATGCCCACAAAAGATTATAATTATAAGCTGTTGCAGTATGATCTGTAGCAAACCACAATAACAGTAGAAGAACACCAATTAATCCTGTAACAGAGAAAATTGAGATGTCTAGCCATTTTGTTCTTGTGTTACTTTTGTAATTTTTATACGTTACTAAAAGAATTAAAAAACTTAAAATACTAAATATAAAAAGTGGGCTACTCCAAAAAGAATGTGTTACATTCAACTGCTGGCCACTTAAAATTTCTTGCTTTTTGATTAATGGTTCATTTGTGTTTTTAAATTTTGCAACTTCAAAAAAATGATGAATGTATCTTGGCAAAAACATATGATCATCAACTGGTGCAACTTGATCAATGATTGACCCTAACGCAAGATCAATTCCAAATCCTCCCCAAGAATTTTGCTCTACTTGAGACCGAATTAACGCTCTAAATGTGTGTTGTTCAAAGTCTTTCGGTTGTTCAAATTCTATGGGTTTTTCGCTCACAGAAACTATGTTGTCTTTTATTTTTGTAGCACAATTGTTGTAAAAAAAGTCGTAGAGGTAGCTTTTGTTTTGTGGTAAAATATTTTGTTGAAGTTTCTGAAAAAGGGCTTGTTTTTCAGTAAGACTTAGATTGAGAGTTTGTGATTTTACTTCTCGCCTTTTACTTTTATAATACGAAATAAAAGGTTTGTAATTGGCAGCCCCAATTTCATAATTCAATTTTCCTTTGGCAAAATTTAAATAAAAACCTTCAGTTTCAAAATCATATCGACCATAATCATAAACAATATCCAAGCGATACATTGGATCTTTTATATGAATTGCACTGTGTCCAAATGCATCGTTTAGTGAGGCACCAGGACCAATTGTTAAAATACTAACTTCGGAGTATTCAGACAGTTGAATTTGTCCATAAGCCATTGAAAATAGTGTGGCAAAAAAGAATAAAAAGTAATGTAATTTTTTCATGTTTATCTTATAAATACTCCTAAATCAATTTTAAGCGAAAACACATTAGAATACAAGGCTACGCTTTGGTCGCCTATATCTGTTATAGCATAATCAATTGCAATGCCTTTATATTTGAATCCTACGCCCAAATTTGGTTGAAAACTCAGTTTTATAGTTGTATCAAATTGCAATTCGTTTTGAAAATTGCCGACTCCACCACGAAGGTAAACCAAGTCGATATATCCAAATTCAAATCCTAGTGCAGGGTTGATGCTTACAAATGAAGTAGAAATTAAATCGTTGTTTTGTTCGAAACGCATAATAAGGTCAAACTCAGTTTTTAGGCTATAATCGTAATCAAAAATAAAATTTTTTGCCACACCAAATTGAAGTTTTGGAAGTGTAAGTTCACTCGCTTCTGGCTCCTCTTGATTTTGTCCTGGAATTGCATTTTGAATGTCTTGAAGTCGGTCATCATCAAATGCCCAAGAATTAAAAGTTGTTGTGATGTCTCGTGCCATAAGGCCAAATTTCCATCGTTTTGTTTCAAATTGTATTCCAACATCAAGTCCAAAGCCCCAAGATGATGCAAAATCACCAATAATTCTTCTAATGATTTTTGCATTTACACCATAATTTAATCCTGGAATTGGAAGTTTTCGTGCATAAGAAAATGTAACCCCATAATCTACAGCAGAAAACAAATTGATTCGATCATAATTAATATTTCCTTGTTGGTCAATTAGTTTTGTTGTATCCAAAATATCATCGACACCAAATCGAATCATAGAAATCCCAATGGCACTGCGATCGTTCAAAGGCATTGCAAACGCTAAGTAATTATAATTGGCAATATTTGCAAAATAGCTTGAGTGCATCAGTGCCAAGGCATTATCCTCCAAATGGACCAATCCTGCAGGATTCCAATATCCAGAATTCACATCGTTGCTTGTTGCGGTTACTGCACCACTCATAGCAAGAGCAGCAGCATCAACACCAATATTCATAAATTCGTTCGAATATTTCCGTGTAGTTTGACTTTTACCAACTGTAGCAGCTAAAATAAATAAAATGATAAATAAATGCTTACTGTTCAATGTTATGGATTATGAGTAACTATAAAACTGTATTTTTGAGTGTATATTGTCTTTTGCTTGTGTAAAAACAAAAATAGTTTATTATTTTTACTAAATAAATATTATTCGATTTGAAAACTTTTGTTCCAAATTTTATTACACTTTTAAACCTATTGTCGGGAGCAATTGCAACCATCTTTGCTATTGAAGGCCATATGACAAACGCTGCTCTTTTTGTGTTTTTGGGTATTTTCTTTGATTTTTTCGATGGATTTTTTGCTCGTAAACTAAATGTTACCTCAGAACTTGGTCTTCAGTTAGATTCTCTTGCCGATATGGTAACTAGTGGCTTGGTACCTGCATTAGTATTATTTCATTTGTTGGAACTGACCATTGCTCCATCTTGGGATACATATCACATTTTACCTTATTTTGGGCTGCTTGTTGCTTTGGCCTCTGCCTACAGATTAGCAAAATTTAATATTTCTACAGAACAGTCGAGCTATTTTATAGGTTTGCCAACTCCTGCCAATGCATTGCTTATCATGAGTTTACCTCTTATTTTGGCGTATCAAAACAATGATAGCTACAATACTATTATTTTGAATCCAATATTTTTGATTACAGTTACTATCATAAGTTGTTTTTTATTAAATGCACCTATAAAATTAATTGCTTTAAAATTCAAAACTTGGAAATTTTCAGAAAATGCCTCGAGATATATTCTTATTATTTTTTCAATCGTAGCTTTAATTGTTTTTAAATTTGCAGGTATTCCGTTGCTTATTATATTTTATATTATTTTATCCATAATAAATCCACCAAATAATGCTTGATCACATCATCACTTTAATTATGCTTGTTATGTTGCAAGCTGTTTTGGGATTCGACAACTTATTATATATATCCTTAGAAAGTAAAAAAGCACCCAAAGAACGACAATCTTTTGTTCGAAAAACTGGAATTGGCCTTGCTATTGTATTTCGTATTATTTTGCTTTTTGTTCTAGTAAAATTGATCAGTTATTTTCAAGACCCAGTATTACATATTCCTTTTACAGATGTTATTGAGGGGCATTTTAATATCCATAGTATTATTGTTTTGATTGGTGGTATTTTTATTCTTTTTACAGCCATGAAAGAAATCTGGCATATGGTTAGTTTCAAGAATTTTACGGTATCAGACTCAAAATCAAATGGTTCTGTATCTAGTGTAATTACTATGATTGTTGTAATGAATGTTATTTTTTCATTTGATTCCATTCTAAGTGCTATGGCTCTTACCAATGTATTGTGGATCATGACAACTGCAATTATCATTGGTGGTCTTCTTATGATTTGGCTTTCAGAAAAAGTCACAGATTTTTTGACCAAAAACAGAATGTATGAAGTTTTAGGCCTATTTATTTTGTTTATCGTTGGGATTATGTTGCTAACAGAAGGTGGTCATTTGGCACACCTCAAACTTTTTGGCGAAGAAATTGTACCAATGAGTAAAACCACCTTTTACTTTGTTATTGCGATATTAGTCCTAATTGATATCGTTCAAGGGCGTTATCAGAAAAAAATTATGAAAGCACAGGAATTAGATAAGGACGAATTTTAAAATTCAAGTTTCTTTTTTCTCAACTCAAAGTTTTGACCTAAATATACTTTTCTAACCATTTCGTCATTCGCTAAAGTTTCTGGGTCTCCAGCCTTTAATATACTGCCTTCAAACATCAAATATGTTCGGTCTGTAATGGCAAGCGTTTCTTGTACATTGTGGTCAGTTATAAGAATACCAATATTCTTTTTTGTGAGTTGTGCTACAATTCGCTGAATATCTTCTACTGCAACGGGGTCGACACCAGCAAAAGGTTCGTCCAAAAGAATAAAACTAGGGTCGGTTGCCAAAGCACGAGCAATTTCTGTTCGTCTACGTTCTCCACCCGACAGCAAATCTCCTCTGTTTTTTCGGATATGAGAAAGACCAAATTCTTCAATAAGAGATTCCATTTTGTTGAGTTGTTCTTTTTTAGACAGTTTAGTCATTTGTAAAACACTCAAAATATTGTCCTCAATACTTAATTTTCGGAACACCGATGCTTCTTGTGCAAGATACCCAATACCACTTTGTGCTCTTTTGTACATGGGGTAATTTGTGATTTCTTTATGGTCCAAAAATATAGCGCCTCCATTGGGTTTAATCAGCCCAACAGTCATGTAAAACGATGTTGTTTTCCCAGCGCCATTAGGCCCCAAAAGCCCAACAATTTCGCCTTGTTTGACTTCAAAAGAAACGTCTTTTACAACCTTTCGGCCGCTGTAGGATTTCATCAGATTTTGAACGCTTAACTTCATTGTAAATTTATATGGATGTAAATATAATTAAATCTATACTTCTAGGCTTCCAAAGCTTCGAGAAATTCATAAGCTCGCCTTAAATGAGGGATCATAATTGTCCCACCAATAAGTGTAGCAATACTTAACGCCTCCACAATTTGTTCTCTTGATAGTCCTTCTTTATGACACTTTTCTAGATGGTATTTTATACAGTCGTCACAACGCAATACGGCAGAGGCTACTAAACCCAAAAGCTCCTTTGTGGTAGCATCTAGTGCACTCTCTTTAAATGCATTAGTATCTAGATTAAAAATACGTTTAATCACAGTATTGTTATCCGATAGAATTTGAGCATTCATTTTCTCGCGATAAGCATTAAATTCTTTTACAGGGTTACTCATGTTTTTCGATTTTGTTTTTTTATGACAATTTTTGAAATAAGAATACTAACTTGATATAATATAATAACAGGAATAGCAACAATAATTTGACTGGCCACATCTGGTGGCGTGATGATGGCTGCAACAATCAAAACAATAACTAGCGCATATTTTCTGTTTCGTCTTAAAAATTCTGGCGTAACAAGCCCAACTTTGGTAAGAAAGTAGATGATTATGGGAAGTTCAAAAATAAAACCAGAGGCCAATACAGAGGCACGCACTAATCCTATATATGAATTCAAATCAAAATCATTATGTACTTGATCAGCTACACTATAAGTTCCTAAAAAGTTGATGGATAATGGACAGATGACATAATACCCAAATAAAACTCCAATAAAAAAAAGAATGGAAGATGTTATTAGAAATCCTCTAGAGTATTTTCTTTCGTTTGAATATAGTCCGGGGCTTATAAATTTCCAAAATTCATAGAGGACATAAGGAAAAGCGATAATAAACCCAAAAGTAATAGAAGTCCAAATATGTGCAGAAAATTGTCCTGCCATAGTTCTGCTTTGTACTTCAAAATCAAAAGAGGTGTTACAAAAACTATCGTAGCCAATAAGTGTTGATGCTTTACACAACAAATCGTAGGTAAAAAAATCGGTTTTAGTTGGGCCAAAAATAAGCTTATCAAACAAAAAGCTTTTTCCTAAAAACGCAAAAGTTGCAGCCGCAATGATTGCTATTGTACATCGAATGATATGCCATCTTAATTCTTCAAGATGATCGAGAAAGGACATTTCTTTTTCTTGTGCCATAACTACAATATTCCCTCTTTGACTAAGTCATGCAAATGGATGACACCAGCATAGGTGTCGTTTTGAGTAACTAACAATTGTGAGATTTCGTGTTTTTCCATAAGATGCATAGCATCAACTGCCATTGCATCAATGTCTATTGATTTTGGGTTTTTGGACATGATATCTGCTGCACAAAGGTTTGAAAAATCATCAGTTTTGGCCAGCATACGTCTGAGGTCACCATCGGTGATAATTCCCTGAATTTTATTTTGTTTTACAACAGCACTTACCCCTAGGCGTTTTTCAGAGATTTCAACAATTACCTCCTTTATGTTTGAATTGAGCTCAACACTAGGTTTTTCATTTTGCTCTACAAGGTCTTTCACAGTCAAAAACAATTTTTTACCTAAAGTTCCTCCAGGATGATATTTTGCAAAATCATTACTAGAAAAATTTCGCATATGCAAAAGAGATACTGCAAGAGCATCACCCAAAACGAGCTGTGCAGTTGTACTTGTTGTTGGCGCTAAATTATTTGGACAAACTTCTTTTTCTACATAAGAATTAAAAACAAAATCGGCTTCTTCTGCTAAAAAAGAATTTTTATTTCCTGTGATAGCAATCAAAGGATTACTTGCTCTTTTTAGAAGAGGAATCAGGACTTTAATTTCTGGTGTATTCCCACTTTTAGAAATACAAATCACAACATCTTTTTCTTGAACCAAACCAAGATCACCATGAATGGCATCTGCAGCGTGCATAAAAATGGCTGGTGTACCTGTAGAATTTAGCGTAGCAACAATTTTATTAGCTATTATGGCACTTTTTCCTATTCCAGTAATAATGACACGTCCATTGGAGTTAAAAATAAGTTCAACAGCTTCAGCGAACGATTCATCAATAAAAGAACCGATATTTTTTACCGCAAGGCTTTGTTCTTCTACAGAACGTTTTGCGGTTTCAACAATAGCGCTTTTTGATATTAAAGTTTTCATAAATTTATTGTCTACTATAGTAAATATAGTTATCTTAGAATTGGAATACAAAAAAACGAAAAATTACCGTAAAAAACGCTATTTTAATTTATGTTAACTTTTTATTGTAAATAATAGTTTTTAGTTTGATTTAAATCTTTTAATGAATACATCTTCAGATCAACTCCACGCAGCACTAAAAAAATATTTTGGCTTTAATAAATTTAAGGGCCTGCAAGAGCAAGTCATCACCAGTATAATGTCAAAGCAACACACCTTTGCTATTATGCCAACAGGTGGAGGTAAGTCTTTATGTTACCAATTGCCTGCGCTAATGCAAGATGGTACTGCTATTGTTGTCTCTCCACTCATTGCACTAATGAAAAATCAGGTTGATGCCATTCGTGGAATTTCTGATAAAGAAGGCGTTGCTCATGTTCTTAATTCTTCATTAAATAAAACAGAAGTAAAACAAGTTAAATCTGATATAGAATCAGGCATTACAAAATTACTTTATGTTGCTCCAGAATCTTTATCTAAAGAAGAAAACACAGAGTTTTTACAAAATCAAACCATTTCTTTTATGGCTATTGATGAGGCGCACTGCATCAGTGAATGGGGACATGATTTTAGACCTGAATATCGAAATCTAAGACGTATCATTCAAAAAATAGGAGACAATATTCCGATTATTGGACTTACCGCAACAGCTACACCAAAAGTTCAAGAAGATATTCTTAAAAATCTAGCAATTACAAACGCCAATACATTTAAAGCCTCCTTTAATCGTCCAAATCTTTATTATGAAATTGTTCCAAAAACCCAACAAGTCGATAATGATATTATTCGTTTTATAAAGCAAAACCAAGGCAAATCAGGTATTGTCTATTGTTTGAGTAGAAAACGTGTGGAAGAATTGGCTCAAATCCTTCAAGTTAATGAAATCAAAGCCCTACCATATCATGCTGGTTTAGATGCCAAATCACGGAATAGCCATCAAGATATGTTTTTGATGGAAGATGTAGATGTTATTGTAGCAACCATAGCTTTTGGTATGGGAATTGATAAACCCGATGTACGTTTTGTAATCCATCATGATATCCCAAAAAGCATTGAAAGTTATTATCAAGAAACAGGTCGGGCTGGACGCGATGGTGGCGAGGGACATTGTTTAGCTTATTATTCTTACAAAGACATAGAAAAGCTTGAAAAATTTATGCATGGTAAACCTGTTGCAGAGCAAGAAATTGGATTTGCACTTTTACAAGAAGTGGTGGCACTAGCTGAAACATCCATTTCGAGACGAAAATTTATTCTACATTATTTTGGAGAAGAATTTGATAATACAACTGGCGAAGGTGGTGATATGGATGACAATATTCGTTTTCCAAAAAAACAAGTCGAAGCTCAAGACCAAGTTGAAATGGTTCTTGATACAGTTATAAACTCCAAAGAAAAATACAAAATAAAGGATCTTGTAAAGGTTTTAACAGGAGAAGAAAATGCTTTAATTATTTCTCATAAAACTCACGAACAACCGTTTTTTGGATGTGGAAAATCAAAGGAAAATCATTATTGGAAGGCACTTATTCGACAGATACTGGTTGCAGGGATGCTTAGAAAAGATATAGAGTCTTATGGGGTAATAAAAATGACAGACAAAGGATATGAATTTTTGAAAACCCCAGTGTCATTTATGATGGCTGAAGACCATAATTATGATAATGATTCTGATTCAATTAGTAAAAACTCAAAAATTGAAACAGACAAAACCTTGTTTCGTATGCTTAAAGATTTAAGAAAATCTAATGCAAAAAAATTAGGTGTACCCCCATTTGCAATTTTTCAGGATCCTTCATTGGAAGATATGGCACTAAAATATCCAATTACCATTGAAGAGCTCCATAACATTCATGGTGTTGGCGAAGGAAAAGCAAAACGATATGGAAAAGATTTTGTGGCTCTTATTGCGCGTTATGTTGAAGAAAATGATATTGTTCGTGTAGAAGATTTAGTCATTAAATCCACAGGATCAAATTCATCACTAAAACTCTACATTATTCAAAATATTGATAGAAAATTACCTTTAACTGACATTTCGTCGGCAAAAGGAATGGAAATGAATGAATTTATAACTGAACTCGAATCCATTGTGTTTTCTGGAACAAAATTGAATATCAATTATTGGATTGATGAAATTTTTGATGAAGATCAACAAGAAGAAATTCATGAGTATTTTATGGAATCTAACACCGACAATATTGATGAAGCAATTGAAGAATTTGATGGCGATTATGAAGAAGAGGAACTTCGTTTGTATCGCATAAAGTTTTTTAGTGAAGTCGCTAATTAATTTCTATAGATTTTTTCATTTTTAATTGAAAAGTTTTTCAAATCCTGCTTACCTTTGTGCCTTTAAAAATTAGAACCAAAAACAAAACAAATGCAAGACGGTTTATATGCCAAGTTTACAACTTCAAAAGGAGAGATTTTAGTTAATTTAGAATTCCAAAAAACACCAGGAACAGTTGGTAACTTTGTGGCACTCGCTCAAGGAAATTTAGAGAATGACATCAAAAAACAAGGACAACCATATTACGACGGATTAAAATTCCATCGTGTTATTCCAGATTTTATGATTCAAGGCGGTTGCCCACTAGGAACAGGAACAGGAAATCCAGGCTACCAATTTGATGATGAATTTCACCCAGAATTAAAGCACGATCAACCAGGAATTTTATCAATGGCTAATGCAGGACCTGGCACAAATGGTAGTCAGTTTTTTATAACTCATACGCCAACACCTTGGCTGGACGGAAAACACACTGTTTTTGGTAAAACCATTGAAGGTCAATCAGTTGTAGATGCAATAGCTCAAGGTGATACGATAGAATCCTTAGAGATTTTGGCTGTTGGAGCAGATGCAGAAGCATTTAATGCGATTGAGTCATTTAGAGTTTTTGAAGGTTCACGTGCAAAACGTCTTGAAGCTGAAAAAGCAGCCATTGAAGCAGAGCTCGAAAAATTAGCTAGTGGATTTGAAAAAACAGAAAGTGGACTTCGCTATCAAATTCTGCAAAAAGGAGAGGGTAAACAAGCTCAAAAAAATGATGTTGTTTCTGTACATTACAAAGGACAATTGGCCGATGGAACTGTATTTGATTCCTCATACAAACGCAACGATCCAATTGAATTTACACTGGGTGTAGGCCAAGTTATTCCAGGTTGGGACGAAGGTATTGCATTACTTCATGTAGGCGAAAAAGCACGTTTTGTAATACCAAGTATTTTGGCCTATGGAAGCCGTGGTGCTGGAGGGGTTATTCCTCCAAACGCAAATCTTATTTTTGATGTAGAACTTATGGGAATAAAATAAATTTTTAATTCCTTTTGAAAGTTTTCATAGCGCAAACAAATAAAAAAAAACGCATTTGTTTACAAACAACTTGATTTTATTCCTAAAATTTAAATAGTTATTTGTAAATTTGTTTGCGTTTAAAAGCGCACAATGACACAAACCACAACGAAATACATCTTTGTTACAGGAGGTGTGAGTTCTTCATTAGGAAAAGGCATTATTGCAGCCTCACTTGCAAAGCTTCTTCAATCCCAAGGTTATCGTGTTACAATTCAAAAACTTGATCCATACATCAATATTGATCCTGGAACACTCAATCCATATGAGCACGGCGAATGTTATGTGACAGATGATGGTGCAGAAACAGACTTGGATTTGGGGCATTATGAGCGCTTTTTAAATGTACCTACCTCGCAAGCTAATAATGTAACTACAGGAAGAATATATCAAAGTGTTATTGATAAAGAACGCCTAGGCGTGTTTTTGGGTAAAACAGTCCAAGTAATCCCTCATATTACTGATGAAATCAAACATCGTATTCAATTGTTAGGGTCATCAGGAGATTTTGATATTGTTATAACTGAAATTGGTGGAACAGTTGGTGATATAGAATCCTTGCCCTATGTAGAAGCTGTACGCCAGTTGAAATGGGAAATGGGCAACAACAATGCTATAGCCATTCATCTTACTCTAATTCCTTACCTTTCTGCCGCAGGTGAATTAAAAACAAAACCCACTCAGCATAGTGTAAAAACGCTTATGGAAAGTGGGGTTCAAGCCGATATTTTGGTGTGTAGAACAGAACACGAATTAAGTCAATCGATACGCACAAAACTTGCTCGTTTTTGCAATGTAAAAGAAGAATGTGTTATTCAATCCATTGATGCATCAACAATATATGATGTACCAAATTTAATGCTTGAAGAAGGGTTAGATAAAGTCGTATTAAAACAATTAAATTTAGAACGTCATCAACCTGATTTAACGTCATGGAATACATTTTTACAAAGGCATAAAAACCCTACTGATGAAGTAAAGATTGGTTTAATTGGAAAATATGTGGAGTTACAAGATTCTTACAAATCTATTTTGGAAGCATTTACCCATGCAGGAGCAGCAAACGAGGTAAAAGTTGAGGTAGAATCTATTCATTCCGAGCATATTACAGCAAAAAATGTTTCTGAACTACTTTCAAACCTCGATGGTATATTAGTGGCTCCAGGCTTTGGCGAACGAGGCATTGAAGGAAAAATTGAAGCCATACGTTATGTACGTAAAAATAATATTCCATTTTTTGGTATTTGTCTTGGAATGCAAATGGCCGTTATAGAATTTGCTCGAACAGTCCTAGGACTTTCAGACGCTAATTCTTCCGAAATGAATGAAACCACCAAAAACCCTGTTATTGATTTGATGGAAGATCAAAAACAAATTGAAAATATGGGCGGAACAATGCGTCTTGGGGCTTGGGAATGTACGCTTTCATCGCCGTCTATTTCTTATGATGCTTATAAAAAAGACACCATTAATGAACGTCATAGACATCGATACGAATATAATAATTCATATAAAAAGCAATTAGAGGAAAAAGGAATGATAGCCACAGGAATTAATCCTGATACTGGTCTTGTTGAAATTGTAGAAATCCCAACTCATCCATGGTTTGTAGGTGTGCAATATCATCCAGAATATAAAAGTACTGTAGCCAATCCACACCCTTTATTTAAAGCATTTATTGAAGCGGCTCTAAGACATAAAACATCAAATTAAAAATTATATTTAATTTGGATCATACAATTGACCAATTAAGTTTCTAAATATGGAAGAGAAAAAATTAGACACAAATTCACTCATTGGGTTTTTGCTCATTGGGGCAATTTTATTGTATATGTTGTGGCAAAACCAACCCACACCAGAACAACTTGCAGCAGAACAACAAGCAAAGCAAGAACAAATTGATACTAGTTCCTCCAATCAAAAATCTGAGAATAGCACCCTTGTAAATACTCAACCCCCCTCAAATACTCAGCAAAAATCTAGACTAGGTGATTTTGCATATTCTTTGGAAATTCCTTCAGCTAAAGACAGTTTTACCCTACTAGAAAATGATGTTTTAGTTTTAAAAATAAACAATAAGGGTGGCGGGATTTCAGAAGCTAAGCTCAAAACCTTTGTAAATTATGACTCTGTTCCTGTATATCTTATTAAAGACCAAACAGCACGTTTCAATTTGAATTTTTCAACTTCGGATAATCGTACTTTAAACACTTCAGATCTTTATTTTGAACCCACATTGAAAAATGAAGGTGCTAATAAGGTCTTATCAATGAAATTGAAAGTATCAGAAGATCAATATTTGGAATATCTGTATACAATTACACCAGACGACTATATGTTAGGCTTTAACATACGTTCTAAAGGGCTTTCAGGGGTATTGGATTCAAATAAAAATGCAAATTTTGAATGGGATTTAAAAGCTCTTAGACAAGATCAAAGTATTACTTTTGAAAATCGCTACACTCGACTTTCATATGAATATGAAGGTGATAAAACAGGAAAACTTTCTCAAGCTGGCGAGGATGACGAAACTTTAGACAAAGTATCTTGGATTTCTTATAGACAGCATTTTTTTAGCTCTATTTTGGTGCCAGATTCTCCTCTAATTAAGGTAGAATTAAAGTCTTATGATTTAGTTGAGGATGAAACTGTTGATACTGTCTTTACAAAACGCTATAACACAAAATTTCCATTGACATATTCTTCGGGTGAATTGGTACAAAACATGAGTTTATATTTTGGACCAACATATAACAAAGTGCTAAAAAAATATGATAAAAATCTTGAGAGTAGTATTCCTTTCGGTTGGGGTATTTTTGGCTGGATCAACAAATCTGTATTTAGTCCATTGTATGCATGGCTCAGTAGTTTTTTATCCTATGGAATTGCGATTATAGTTATGACCATAATGGTAAAAATATTGCTTTCATTTGTTCAGTATAAGCAATTTTTATCTCAGGCAAAAATGAAAATATTGAAGCCTGAATTAGACGCCATTCGAGAAAAATATAAAAAAGATAAAATGAAAGCTCAGCAAGAAACTCTTGCATTGCAAAACAAAGCAGGCGCAAGTCCTCTAAGTGGATGTTTACCTGGATTGCTGCAAATTCCAGTGTTTTATTCCTTATTTATGTTTTTCCCAATTGCATTTGAACTACGCCAAAAACCATTCCTATGGGTAGAAGATTTGAGTTCTTATGATACTATTGCAGAATTACCATTCAATATTCCATTTTATGGCGATCATATCAGTTTATTTCCAATTTTGGCCTCTATTGCAATATTCTTTTATATGCGAATGACAACAGGTCAAAACATGGCAAGCCAACCCCAACAAGAAGGTATGCCAGACATGGCTAAAATGATGAAATATATGATCTATTTTTCACCACTTTTGATGTTGTTTTTCTTCAATAATTATGCCTCTGGTTTGAGTTTATATTATTTTGTTTCAAACCTTATTAGTATTGGAATTATGCTTGTCATCAAGAACTATATCATTGATGAGGAAAAGGTATTAGCAAAAATTAATGTGAGTAAGGCAAAGCCCAAAAAACAAAGTCGTTTTCAAAAGAAAATGGCCGAAATTATGGAGCAAGCCGAAAAGCAAAAAGCAGCCCAAGAACGCCGTAAGAGATAAGATAATAATCGTCTTGACTTATATTTCATAACTTTGTAAAATGAAAACAGTTGTTGTTGGACTTTCTGGTGGAGTAGATTCTAGTGTAGCTGCATATTTACTCAAAAAACAAGGCTATAATGTGATTGGATTGTTCATGAAAAATTGGCATGACGATTCCGTTACAATTTCTGATGAATGCCCATGGCTAGATGACAGCAATGATGCTATGCTCGTAGCTGAAAAATTGGAAATTCCATTTCAAACGGTTGATTTAAGCGAAGAATATAAGGAACGTATTGTGGATTATATGTTTCGAGAATACGAACAAGGTCGCACACCAAATCCTGATGTTTTATGCAATAGAGAAATTAAATTCGATGTTTTTCTTAAAATAGCACTTTCTTTAGGCGCAGATTTTGTTGCCACAGGCCATTATTGTAGAAAAGCTGAGGTTAATTCCAATTCAAACACACCAATTTATCGCTTATTATCTGGTAGAGATACAACCAAAGATCAGTCCTATTTTTTATGTCAACTTTCTCAAGAACAATTGGCTAAAACACTTTTTCCAATTAGCGAATTAACAAAACCTGAGGTTAGGAATATTGCTCAAGAACTGAATTTAGTCACAGCCGATAAAAAGGATTCTCAAGGTCTTTGCTTTATTGGAAAAGTACGCTTACCAGATTTTTTACAACAACAACTTAGACCGAAATCGGGAGATATTGTTGCTATTCCAAGTACATTTGAATCCTATAATCAAACGCTACCTGTTTTTAATACTAAGGAAGAAAGACTTGAATTTGAGTCCAAAAAAATCATGTATAAAAAGGAGGACGGGTTGGTTATAGGGACACATCAGGGTGCTCATTTTTTTACAAAAGGTCAGCGAAAGGGATTGGCAGTTGGAGGTACAAAAGAGCCATTATTCATAATAGATACTGATGTTGTTGAAAATATAATTTATGTAGGGGAAGGTAAAAACCATCCAGGACTTCTACGCAATACATTATTTGTTCCAAACGATGATCTACATTGGGTTCGTCCAGATTTATCATTAAACCCTAATGAAGAGCTAGATGTTATGGCTCGAATTCGCTATCGACAACCTCTAGAGGAAGCAACGCTTTTTAAATCTAACAAAGGTTTATATGTTTCATTTAAAAATCCACAAACTGCTATCACAGAAGGACAATTTGTGGCGTGGTATTCAAATGATGAATTAGTTGGTTCGGGAGTAATTTCTTAAATTGTATTATTGTTTTTAAAACAATAAACGCATTATGAACAATTCTATTACTAATCTTTTTGGTATACAATATCCAATTATTCAAGCCGGTATGGTATGGAATAGTGGTTGGAAATTAGCGTCAGCGTCTTCAAATTCAGGGATTTTAGGACTTATAGGTGCAGGGTCTATGTACCCCGATGTTCTTCGAAAACATATTCAAAAATGCACACTGGCTACTGATAAACCTTTTGGTGTTAATGTTCCATTGCTCTATCCAAATATTGAAGAAATAATGCAGATTATTGTTGAAGAAGATGTGAAAATTGTATTCACATCTGCAGGTAATCCTTCAACGTGGACACATTGGTTGAAAAATCATGGAATTACAGTTGTTCACGTTGTGAGTAGTGTAAAATTTGCTTTGAAAGCAGAAACCGCTGGTGTAGATGCCATTGTAGCAGAAGGTTTTGAAGCAGGAGGTCACAACGGGCGAGAAGAGACTACAACCTTTACGCTTATTCCTATGGTGTGCAAAGCCGTTTCTATTCCAGTTATTGCCGCTGGAGGAATTGCAACAGGAAGAGGAATGTTGTCTGCAATGACATTAGGTGCACAAGGTGTACAAATAGGAAGTCGTTTTGTAGCTAGTAAAGAGTCTTCTGCACATCAAGATTTCAAAACCGAAGTGCTCAAGGCAAAAGATGGAGCTACGCAGCTTACACTAAAAGAATTAACACCTGTAAGATTATTAAAAAATAAATTTTATCAAGATGTTGTTCGATTATATCAAAGCCATCCAACACTGGAAGATTTAAAAAAATTGCTTGGGAGAGCCAGGGCAAAAAAAGGCATGTTTGAGGGAGATTTGGAAGAAGGAGAATTGGAAATTGGACAAATAGCAGGATTGATAGATGATATTTTACCAGTAAAAGAAATTGTAGAACAAATTATAACTGAATTTAATGCTACCAATAAAGAAATGAGCAATCTAAAACTTTAATCAATGACAAAACGTACACAACAATTAGAAGCTTTTGATCGCTTACTCACTATTATGGACGAATTGCGCTCACAATGTCCATGGGACAAAAAACAAACCATGGAAACACTTCGACCTCTTACTATAGAGGAAACATATGAGCTTGCTGATGCCATCTTGGAACAAAATTTAGATGAAATTAAAGGCGAGTTAGGTGATTTGATACTCCATATTGTGTTTTATGCTAAAATTGGAAGTGAGACCAATGCCTTTGATATTGCAGATGTTTTGAATGGTATTTGTGAAAAACTAATTCAACGTCATCCCCATATTTATGGAGATGTAAAAGTTGATAATGAAGAAGAGGTTAAACAAAATTGGGAAAAAATAAAGTTAAAAGAAGGAAAGACAAGTGTTTTGCAAGGTGTCCCAATAAGTTTACCAGCTTTGGTTAAAGCAACACGTATTCAAGAAAAAGTAGCCGGTGTTGGTTTCGATTGGGAAGAACCCCAACAAGTTTTTGAAAAAGTAGAGGAGGAGTTACAAGAATTTAATGCAGAGGTAGAAGCAAAAAACCAAGACGCGATTGAATCTGAATTTGGTGATGTTCTATTCTCGTTAATCAATTATGCACGCTTTTTGAACATCAATCCTGAAAATGCTTTGGAACGAACCAATAAAAAATTCATCAAAAGATTTCAATATTTAGAGCAACAATCCAAACTCAAAAAGCGTTCCCTTTCAGACATGTCACTTTCTGAAATGGATGTTATTTGGGAGGAAGCAAAAAGGCAAAAGTAGCGCTTAGTCTATTACTTTTTTGATGTTTGACAATTTCTTAGTCCACTGCTGTAATTGATCTTTATGTTTTTCAATTTTCTTTTGTACATCAATTACCATAGGATTGTCATCTGCTACATTGGAGAAAAACTGTAGATTATTTTCCAATTGATTCATTTCAGATTTAATTTCATCAATCTTTTTTCGCACAAAAGAAATTTCGTTGTTAAGTGCTTTAGGATCTTTGCTCAATTCCTGAATTTTATTTGTGTATTTCAAAGAAATTAATTCTTCTTCATTCACTCCAGTTTTTGCAAATAATTTGCTTATTATTTTAAAGAAATCACGATCGATATGGCGCTTGTTTTTTGGTACTCGACCAAGTGCATTCCATTGTTTAGAAAAATCTTCTATTGCTTTTAAATTATCTTCTTTATTGTCTCCAATTTCAAAAGATTTTACCTCTTTTAAAAGCTGTTCCTTTTGTGCTAAATTTTCAATTTCTTCAGGAGTTCCGGCATTTTTCTGCTCATGATAACGATCAAAAAAATGGTTGCATGCTCCTCTAAATTCTTTCCACAGTTTGTTGCTGTCTTTTTTTGAAATATGACCAATTTTTTTCCATTGATTTTGAATCGTTCTCATCAATGCAGCAGTGGTTTCAAAGTCCTCACTATCTTTATTTTGAACAGCGATTTCCACTAATTCTATTTTCTTTTTTAAGTTATCTGAATGAGATTTTTTTAGGTCTTTGTAGAAGTTGTTTTTAGTTTTATTAAATGTTCTTAAAGCACTTTTAAAATCTGTCCAAGATTGATTTCTTAGCTTTTTTGGAACGCTACCAATTTTAAAGAAATTCTCTCTTAACCCTTCTACTTCCTTCATTCTATTTTGCCATTTTCCGTGTGAGCTATTTTCGGTTTCAGTTAGAGATTTAATTTTTTCAATAATAACTTTTTTACTATCAAAATTCGCCATTAATTCTTGTTCAATGTGCGCATTATACTCCTGTCGCTTGTCATTGATAACTTTTGTTGCAGCACTAAATTGTTCCCACAATACTTCGCGATATTCTTTAGAAACTGGTCCTAATTCCTCTTTCCAAATTTTATGAATTGCTTGAAGTTCTCTAAAGGCACGTCCAAGATTTTCCTCGTTAGCTAAAGCTTCTACACTTTTAATGAGCTTTTGTTTTTTCTCTAAATTGTACTTGTAGTCACGTTCCCTTAGATCTCTATTCAAATGTAGAAAATCATAAAATTTTTCTACATGATGACGATAGTTGTTCCATACATCATTCGCATTTTTTACAGGTACTTTTCCTATACTTCTCCATTGTTCCTGTAAATTCTTGAATTTATTATAGGTTGCATTACTACTTTGACTTATGTCAATTAAGCCCTTAATTTCCTCAATTATTTGCAGTCTAGATTCTAGATTTTGTTGTAAATTTTCTGTTTTTTTCTTTTCAAATTTTTCGTTTTTTTCTCGAAAGATTTTGGATAGCCCATTGAATTGCTTTTTTAGTGAACTATCGAAACTAAAATCAATACTGTTTCCACCTTCAGCCAAAAAGGCCTCTTTTTTTTCATTAAGAATTATGGAGAATTTCTGATTAAAAACTTTTTTTAAAGTATTAATTTTTGGGCGAATACTATAAATATCATCGTTTTTGAGTAGTTGTTCAAATTCAGATATCAAAGACTCTAAAGATAAATCTTCGTAGTTGAAGTCTTTTTCTTCATTTATTTCCTCTGTTTTTTCTAACTCAACTTCTTCATCTTGAACTTCAGTTGTTACTTGTGTAGATTCAGGAGTTTTTTCATCATTTTCCACTTCTTCTTGAGAAGGTTTATCTTCTGAAATGTTATTTTTTTGTTCTTCTAATGTTCCGTCTGCATCTTGCAGGTTGTCTAGCGTTATCATAATATAAGGGTTTTGGGTTATTTTATTCCTTAACGGTATAAATATACACTTATCCCTCAAATTTACAAATTCAAAAACTTATTTATAGAAATTAAGAATGCCAAATTTCCCAAGACTTTTCGGCTTGTAACTCCAACATTTTCAGTCCATTCAGTGTCTTTGCATTTGCCTTTTTTCCATAGCTCAAAAATTTAGTTTCACTAGGATTGTAGATTAGATCGTATAGCAAATGGTTTTCTTCAATTCCGTTGTAGGGAATTGGCGGACATTCTTCTATGTTTGGATGTGTTCCAAGCGGCGTACAGTTGACAATTAGTGTATGTTCTTGAATATCAGAGGTTTTTAAATCGTCATAGTTTAGAGTTCCCTTATTTTTTTTTGACCTTGATACAAATTTAGTTTCAATTCCAAGTGATTCTAATGCATAAACTACTGCTTTTGAAGCGCCTCCTGTTCCTAAAATGAGTGCTTTTTTATGTGTAGAGTTTAAATGTGGAATAAGACTAGTTTTAAATCCATAATGGTCTGTATTACAGCCAATGAACTTGTTATTTTTTATATGAATGGTGTTTACAGCACCAATGGCTTTTGCCTCGTGGTCTAGAGCGTCTAAATATGGGATAACAGCTTCTTTGTAGGGAATAGTAACATTGAGTCCACAGATATTTTTACGATCAAAAATATGGGGGAATTCTTCAATGGAATTCAAGTCAAAGTTCTGATATACACACTCTAGATGGTGTTGTTTAAATTTTTCAGAAAAATATGTTCTTGAAAAAGAGTAATCTATATTTTTTCCAATTAACCCAAATAGTTTCATATTCGTTTTTTTTGACGATTTCCGTACCATTCTAAACCCAAAACAATACCTATTCCTAGAAAAGAAAAGATAATGGCATAAATGGTTTCAGTATTAAATTCTGGAATATATCTTTCGTAATTTTCTATAATTTGTTTACCTCTCGAGTCTAATAAACAATCACCCGTAAAATTTTTCTTATATATTGTGTTTTTCCATGGCCAGACAACTCCAAGTGAACCTGTAATAAAACCCATTATTAGTGCAAGTGTTGTGCTTTTGTAATGTTTTAAAACATAGTTTAGTACATGAGATAAACTCACAAGACCAACAACCGAACCTAGGGTAAAAACAAGTAATATTTTAAGCATTTTTTTGGTGTAAGGGTCAGATAATACTGAAAAATCTCCAGTACTTAATCCTAAAAACACATCAAAAAGAGCATTAACGGCATCGACCAATAGGAGTACATAATTTCCCAACAGCATGAGTATAAATGAACCAGAAAAACCTGGAAGTGTCATCCCTGTGATACTGATGATACCACAAAAAAACACAAATAGAAGATGATCATTTTCGGTTGCTGGATTTAGAAAGCTTATGCTCAGTCCCAAAATAATACCTAAGATTGTACTAAAAATGGTAGTTCTGTTCCAAGATTTAAAATCGTTAAATATATAAATAACAGAGCCGATAATCATTCCAAAAAACACACTCCAAACATACAATTCATATTTAATAATCAGGAAATCTAGTAATTTTGAAATACTAAAATAACTGACAATCATTCCCAAAAACAATAAACTCAAGAAGCGTCCATTAACATAATTGTAAAATGAAATAAATTTCCCTGAAAAAAGAAGTTTAAAACCTTTTCGGTTAAACTTTTGAAGCGAATAAATAAATTCTTCATAAAAACCAGCAACAAATGCTACGACTCCACCAGAAACGCCTGGGACTTTGTTGGCCGTACCCATTGCTAATCCTTTAAGAACAAGGAATATTTTGTCTTTTATAGTGTTATACTTATCCAATTGTTTTGTTTTTGGAGCCAATTTTTTCGAGGACCAATATCATTAAAAATCCAAAAACCATTAGTGCAATAGCGTATAAAATTTGTGGATTTCCATCAAAATACAATGGCGAAACACATTCTTCATTTAGTGGAACATTGATTCCTTTTGAATTCAGTCTGTAGGTGAGTGTCTTTTTCCATGGCCATATTTTTGATAATGCACCAACCATAAACCCTGTGAGTACCGCCAAAGTTATGCTTTTATAGGTCTTGAATAACCACTTTAATAATTTTGAAAATGATAATATTCCAAGAACTGCCCCAGCCATAAAAACCGCTAATTTTCCAATAGATTTATCATTTATGGCCTGTAAAACAGTATTATAGCTTCCCAATAGCACTAAAATAAATGCTCCAGAAATTCCTGGCAAAATCATTGCACAAATTGCAATAGCTCCAGAAATAAATAAATATATTATACTTTCAGAATTGCCTAAAGCTCCAAGTTTTGTGAGCTGATAGGCAAAAAACGCACCGATGAATAAACCTAAGAATTCACCTAATTTCCATTGATTTATTTTTTTGATCACAAACAAAATGCTCGCTAAAACTAACCCAAAAAAGAAGGCCCAAACTAGTATAGGTTTTTCATGAAGTAACCATGTAATCAGTTTTGAAAGTGATAATATACTTATTGCAATTCCTAGTAGAATCGCAACTAAGAAATTTCCATTTATTTTTTCCCAAGTGGATTTTAATCCTTCTGTTTTTATGGTTTTTATCAGGCTTAAATTGATAGCATTTAAACTTGAAATTAATTCTTCATAAATTCCAGAAATAAAAGCAATTGTTCCTCCTGAAACACCTGGAACTAGGTCGGCTGCTCCCATGGCTATTCCTTTCAAAATGAGCACAAAATAATCTAATAAATTACGTTTCATGTCAATGCGGTATTGAGCACTAAAGATAACTAATTTTACTTGGACGTTTTGTTGTAGCTTTTAATGAAATGTAGCACCTCTTTTTGAGCATAAACATCAGGAAATAATTCTTCAAGAATGAAAGCGTGCTCAGCGTTATAGTGTAAAGCGGTGAGTAAATGCGTGTAAGCTGTTTCTGTTTCATTGAGTTTAAAGCAAATTCCTGAAATCCTAAATTCTAACTCTTCACTTTTTGGGTGTTGCTCTAATGCTTGTATAAAGTTGTATTTTGCAGCTTCCAATTCCCCCAATTTTATCAAAATATCGCCTCTGGATAACCATGTTTCTAGAGAACAGTTGCCAAGTTCAAGAGTTTTTTTATAACCACGCTCTGCTTCTTCTAAATAATTTAAACGCTCGTTAATTTTTGAATAAAACAACCAATAGTCTGTATTTTCATCGTCAATAGCAATAGCTTTATTGACGTAAAATAAGGATTTAAAAAAGTCTTTTTTTGAAAAGTAAAATATCGAAATTCCCATCCAACCTTTGTCAAAAGCAGGATCTTCCTCCACAGATTTCATATAAAACTTGAGGGCTTGGTCATCTTTTTTTATTTGCTCATAACAATAGCCAATTTTCAATAGCGTATAAGCTGTAGCACCCTCAATAGCCATCGAAATACTGTATTGTTCAATAGCTTCTTCGTGGCGGTTCAAGCGTTCCAAAACTTTTGCTTTTTCTAGATAGGCACCAATAAATGTATCATCAGAAATGATTGCAAAATCAAAAGCGGTTAGTGCTTTTTGAAGCTCTTTTTCTACGAGATATTGTTTACCTAACTGATGCCAAGCTACTTCACAAAATGGATTTTGATCTAAATACCAATTCAAATATTTTATGGCTTCCTTTGTTTGATCCAAAAATTCGAAACAATAGATGATGTTGTACAGAGATGAATAATCTTCTATATCCAAATCTACACATTTAATAAAATGTGTTTTTGCATCTTCATATTGATCCATAAACAGGTATTCCATACCTATTAATGAGTGAATTTCAGAACAATCTTCGGCTATTTTTAGGGCTTCCTTAAAAGTGTCAATAGCTTTTTGATGTTCATCTTTTTTGGAGTAAATATTTGCTCTTTGAATGTAAAGTTCTTCATTGTTTGGTTCTAATTCAAATAATGAATTTAGCAAGCGCTCGGCAGCATTAAAATCGTTTTCAAAAATTAATATTTCAACTTTGAATAAGCGTAAATTTACAGATGAAGGATGTTGGTCTAATCCTAAATTGATGGCTTTTTTGGCCAATGCAATTTTTCCGATTTCTAAATAATGGTGGATAATGTTTTCAAACTCATCTGAATCAAAGAAAAAAACATTATTGGTCTTTAACATTGACTCGAATTTATTTAACGAGATATTTTGACTTTCGTTTGAAGGGCTTAACTCCATAGAGTGTTTTTTGTTATAATAAATTTATAATTATATCACTCTTAGTTGATACATCAATGCGAATGTTTTCAACAAAATAATTAACAGTTTTTATGAATAGAGTCTAAAATACTTAGAATGATATTGCATCCTTCCTTTAACTCTTTGAATGAAATTGTGAGTGGAGGCGTAATTCTAATGGCTGTTGGTTCATACAACAACCAAAACAGAATCAATCCTTTATCCATGGCTTCAAGAACAACTTTGTTTGTAATTTTAGCACTTGATGTCATTGCAGATAACATAAGGCCTTTTCCACGAATTTCTGTAATTAGCGGGTGCTTTAATTTCTCACGAATATATTTTTCTTTTTCTAAAGCCTCTTTCATTAAACTACTTTGAGTAATTTCTTTGAGTGTGGCCAATGCTGCAGCTGCAATAACGGGGTGTCCACCAAACGTAGTGATATGCCCTAATTTTGGAAAATTGGACAAACTGTCCATCATTTTGGCAGAAGCCGAAAATGCACCAATTGGCATTCCACCACCGAGTCCTTTTCCGACGACCACAATATCGGGGGAGCAGTTATAGTTATCAAATCCAAAAACCTTTCCTGTTCGGCCAAAACCTGGTTGAATTTCATCCAAAATTAGTAAAGCACCCATGGCTTTACATCTTTTTTCTACTTTATGTAAATAATCGTTTTTGGGCTCAATAAAGCCTGCACCGCCCTGAATGGTTTCTAAAATAACTGCCGCTGTTTTTGTGGTAATTTTTTGTAATTCTTTTTCTTCATTAAAATGAATAAAATGTACATCGGGGAGAAGTGGGCGGAAGGGCTGCTTTCGTTCTTCGTAGCCCATAACACTCAATGCACCCATAGTATTTCCATGATAGGCCTTGTGCGCTGCAATTATTTCTGAACGACCTGTATACCGTCTAGCTAGCTTTAGAGCACCATCTATTGCTTCTGTACCAGAGTTAGTTAAGTATGTTTTTTCAATATCATTGGGTAAATGTTTTGCTAATAATCGCGTGAGTTCCAAAGCAGGTTTTTGAATATATTCGCCATAGACCATAACGTGCATATAGCTGTCTAGCTGCTTTTTTATTGCATCCACAACTTTTGGATGACGATGCCCTAAGCTACAGGCCGAAACTCCTGCAACGAAATCTAAATAGGGCTTTTGATTTTGATCATAAATATAACTGCCCTCCGCATGTGATATTTCCATTGCCAAAGGGTGTGGTGTTGTTTGTGCTTGAAATCTTAAAAAATCGTCTTTACTCAAATTTGCTTTTTCAATGTTTTAGGGTTCAATGCTTTTTCGCGTTTTGGAGCAGATTTCTGCATTTTATTGATTTTCTCAAGAGGCAAGTTTCTTGCCGCTTTATTGTTTTTTTCTAAAGGTTTATTTTTTTGTTTTTTCTTTGAATCTTCTTTTGAATTTCCAGCATCTTCAACACGTTGGATAAGGTCTTCATCAAAAAATTCTGATTGGGGAATGTAGGGTTCTAAACCTTTAATTTTTACTAATTCTAGTGGTGGGTCATCTGAAAATAAATCATCAACGGTTCTTGGACGTTCTTCGTTGCGCCAAATAAACCCTTTTAGTTTTTTTTCTTTCTCTGGAAATTCTACTTCAGGATATGTTTTACCGCCTATTTGATTAATTTTTCTTAACTCATCTATCTGATTCTCTGAAATGAATATTTTAATCGAGCCAGATTTTGATTTATCAATACCAACAAGTTCATTTTCACTATTTCTTAGGTAGTAAATAGTTTCAGCATTTTTTATAACATCAATTGTGTTCAATTCATTATTCTCAAATAAACCATATAATACTTTTCCTGAAATTTGATTAAATCCATCGCCCAAACTGTCCTCACTAATAACAAATGCGCTATTGAATACCTTTAATGAGTCTAGAGTTTCATTCTTTGTGTTTGAAATTAAATGAATAGAATCACCTGTAATTTGACTTTCAAAATGCCATAAAACTGGGTAATCTTTTTTTGAAAAAGCATCGGCATCAACATCATAAAAATTAATCAGTTGTGTGAGTCCTGTTTTTTGATTCATATGAATAGAATCTGCTTTTCCACTCAAATTGGATTTAAACATCTTAGCATTATAATAACCCCGAATAATCCGTTCGTCAGGTGGTCCTGTTACCATAAGTGTATCGCTATGCATAAAAATGGAATCATTTTCTTGTTCTGTGATTGCTAGTGTTCTTTTGGTAATAAAAACAGAATCTTTTTCTCTGAAAACTTCGGCATAATGACCCTTTATAATACTTTTGTTTAAGGTATCAGTTACCGTAATATTATTGGTTGCGGAAGCAAAATTTTTGTTGCGATCAAAGTATACGCTATCGCCTTCAACAATACGGTCATCGTAGTTTATTTTTGATTTTTTTACAAAATATCCGGTGTCATTATTTGTGTTGTAAAATCCTCTTTCACAATAAATTACACTTGCTTCACTCGTAATTGTTGTTGGTCCAAACATAAATGCATAGCCGGATTCGGTGTAAAAATCCAAACGCTCTGTATCAATTTCATATTCTGGATTAACCAATTTTACATTATCCACAAATTGATACTTTTTGGAATTCACATAGTAACGCCCAACAGTACTTGTAATGGTCCCTGATGTATCACGAACTACTTTGCCTTTTTGATTATAATAGGCTTGTTGTTTTACACGATCAAAATGTAATATATCGGTATAAAGTTTTGAGTCAGGGTCTATCAGCACCACATCGCCACTTGCATAGGCGAGTTGTGTTTTTCCACTATATTCAACGTATTTTGAAGTCATATTGATGCTATCTCCTTGTTTGACTCTCACGCTTCCATAAGCTTCTATGAAATCCTCTTTGCCATAATAAATAGCTTCGTCACACCACATTTCAATGCCTTTATGTTTGATGTGAACTTGATCAGAACCATCACGTGTAAGGATTGTAGCATCGGGTTTATCCTCTTCAAAAGTCATAAATGGTGCATATTCAATTTCAATTTGTTTCCGTTCTTGAGCAAATGTTAGAAAGGATATAGAAAGAATGAATAAAATTAGGAGCTGTTTATTTTTCACGACTTTGAATTCGAATTTTAACAAAAATAGGGATTATCCAAAATTTAAAGCTTAATTACGCCTAAAATTAAATGGACATAGTTATTTTAAACAATAATCAATTACCTAAAAATAGTTTGCTTTCTGTCTGGGCCAACCGATACTATTTTAATTGGAATTTGCAATTCATTTTCCAAAAACTCAATATATTCAATTAATGTTTGTGGGAGTGTGTCGACACTATCCATAGACGTTAAATCTTCATTCCAGCCATTAAAATCGGTATAAATTGGAGTGACATTTTCAGATTCAATATTGTATGGTAAATGTTTAATTTCTTGTCCTTTATAGTTGTATGCTGTACAAACTTTTAATGTTTTAAAACCAGATAAAACATCGGCTTTCATCATCATTAGTTGTGTAACACCATTGACTTGACATGCGTAACGTAGTGCAACCAAATCTAGCCACCCACAACGTCTTGGTCTTCCTGTTGTTGCTCCAAATTCATGTCCAACACGACTCATCGTTTCTCCATTTTCATCAAAAAGCTCTGTTGGGAATGGACCAGAGCCAACACGTGTTGTATAGGCCTTAAAAATCCCAAAAACGTCGCTGATGGAGTTTGGTGCAACTCCAAGCCCAGTACAAGCGCCAGCTGCAGTGGTATTTGAAGAAGTTACAAATGGATATGTTCCAAAATCAATATCGAGAAGAGAACCTTGTGCTCCTTCAGCAAGTATCGATTTTTTATCACGTTGTGCTTGATGTAAATATTCCTCAGAATCAATAAATTCTAATGACTTTAACATTTCTACAGCCTCAAAAAATTTATTTTCAAGTTCTTTTAAATTATATTCAAGCTCTACGTTGTAGAAATCAATCATGGCTTGATGTTTATTGGCCAAGTTACGGTATTTGTCTTTCCAATCAATAAGTTCCAAATCGCCAACACGAATTCCATTTCTTCCAGTTTTGTCCATATATGTTGGGCCAATACCTTTTAGTGTAGAGCCAATTTTTGCTTTACCTTTCGAAGTTTCAGAAGCAGCATCTAAAAGGCGGTGTGTAGGCAAAATGAGGTGGGCTTTTCTAGAAATTAATAACGTTTTTCTAAAGTCTACATCTTGTTCTGAAAGTTTATCCAACTCTTTTTTGAAAATTACAGGGTCAATCACAACCCCATTTCCTACAAGGTTTTTTACGTCATCATGAAAAATTCCCGATGGAATTGTATGTAGTACATGTTTCATTCCATTGAAAACAAGGGTGTGACCCGCATTTGGTCCTCCTTGGAATCGAGCAATAACATCGTAGTTTTTGGTAAGTACATCAACAATTTTTCCTTTTCCTTCATCACCCCATTGGAGTCCTAGTAGCAAATCTACAGCCATATTGTTTCGTTAGTTTTTAGTGTTTTTTTTAGTTCCATAGAAGTATAATGAATGATTTTGAATATCAATATCAAAGACTTCTTCAATGGTTTTTTTTATGGATTGAATTCTTGGATCACAAAATTCTATGACTTCTCCAGTGTCTGTAAGAATAACATGATCGTGTTGTTTGTCAAAATATGATTTTTCGTATTGTGCTTGGTTTAGTCCAAATTGATGTTTTCTTACAAGGCCACATTCTAATAAAAGTTCAATTGTATTGTAAAGAGTTGCACGAGAAACACGGTATTTTTTATTTTTCATTTTAATATACAGTGATTCAATATCAAAATGTTCTTCACTATCATAAATTTCTTGCAGAATAGCAAAGCGCTCAGGCGTTTTTCGCTGGCTATTTTCTTCAAGGTATTTTGTAAAAACATTTTTTACAATTTCCTTATCGTTATGTTTGGTTTTAGCGCTCATGATCAAAACCCCAAATTTAACTATTTTTTAGACTCTAGTAACCTTTTCAATGCCATTTATTTTTTTTAGGCGCTCCATCAATTTGGAAACAAAACTTGTATTGTTAACTTCTACTGCTATTTCACCGTTGAATGTACCGCTGTGAGAGTCAAATTTGATACTTTTTATATTCACATTCATGTTGGCTGAAATAAGCTTTGTAATGTCATTTACGAGTCCTTTTTCATCAATTCCTGTAAGTTTAATTACTGCTCTAAATACTTGTTGGCTAGAATCAATCCATTTTGCCAATACAATTCGGTAGGCATAATTGGATTGTAAACTTACAGCATTTGGACAGTTTTTCTTGTGAACTTTGATGCCCTCTTTAATGCTTAAAAACCCAAAAACTTTGTCACCAGGAATTGGATTACAACAAGACGCCACTTTGTAGTTGAGTTTTTCCTCTTCCTTGCCAAAAACGAGCATATCATATTTTGAGGTAATCTCGTCATCATCAATAGTTTCTGTAGTTGTGGTTTTTTTTCGTTGAATTTTATTTTTGATAAAACTCACTAAAACATTACTCCTTGATGCGGCAAATTTTTTCAACATGGAGTTGTCTATGCTGCCAATTCCAACTCTATAAAATAAATCTAGACTCGTTTGTAGTTTAAAAAAATTGACCAATTCATTAATGGAACGTTCATTTAGATTAATTTTAAGCTGTTTGAGTTTTCGTCTTAAAATTTCTTTTCCATCTTCTGCAATAAGTTTTTTCTCCTCTTTTAGTGAAGATTTTATTTTGCTTCGTGCACGTGCAGTGGTGGCATAATCTAGCCAGTTTGAATTTGGTTTTGCATTTTCAGAAGTAATAATACTAACTTGATCTCCGCTATTCAATGTATGACTCAATGGAACAAGCTTTCCGTTAACTTTTGCTCCTCTAGTTTTTAGACCAACTTCAGTATGAATGCTAAAGGCAAAATCCAGTGGCGTTGCTTCTTTAGGTAAAGATTTTAAGTCACCATCTGGTGTGAATACAAAAATTTCTTTTGAATAAAGATTTAATTTGAATTCTTCAACAAAATCAACAGCATTGGCACTCGGGTTGTCCATGACTTCTTGAAGTTTGCCAATCCAACTTTCTAGGTTTTCATCATTACTACTATCGCCTTCTTTGTATTTATAATGCGCTGCATACCCTTTTTCAGCAATTTCATTCATTCTTTCGCTACGAATTTGAACTTCTACCCAACGTCCTTTTGGCCCCATTACAGTAATGTGTAAGGCTTCGTATCCTGTGGATTTTGGAGATGATATCCAATCGCGTAGTCGAGTAGGGTTGGGTCTAAAAAAATCAGTTACTATAGAGTATATTTTCCAGGCCAGAAATTTTTCATTTTTAAGACCAGAATTGTAAATGATACGTACCGCAAATTTGTCATAAACTTCTTCAAAAGAAACTCCTTGTTTTTGCATTTTACGACGAATGGAAAATATAGATTTTGGCCGTCCTTTAATATCATATTTTATACGTTCTTTTTTTAATGCACCTTCCAGTATTGAGCTAATTTCTTTGATATACAAATCCTGTTCTTCTTTGCTTTCTTTTATTTTAAGCAAAATAGACTCATAAATATCTGGTTCTGTGTATTTTAGAGCTAAATCTTCAAGTTCTGATTTAACATTATATAGACCAATTTTATGTGCTAAAGGTGCATAAATATACAGTGTTTCAGAAGCGATTTTTATTTGTTTGTCCTCGCGAAGTGAGTGGATGGTTTGCATGTTGTGCAAACGATCGGCGATTTTAATAATAATCACACGAACATCATCATTTAGAGTGAGCAGCATTTTCCGAAAATTCTCGGCTTGTAGCGATATGTCTTTATCTTTTTTTAAGCTCGAAATTTTTGTCAATCCATTAACAATGCGAGCAATGGTTTCTCCAAAAAGTTGTTCAATATCACTAATGCTATAGTCCTCACAATCTTCTACAACATCATGAAGAAGTGCTGCAGCAATAGAGGTGGCATCCAATCCAATTTTTGAAGCGACTATTTTTGCAACCGAAATTGGATGAAAAATATAGGCCTCTCCTGATTTTCGGCGTTGATTTTTATGTGCATCAACGGCAACATCAAAGGCTTTTCGAATGATTTTTTTGTCTGCTGCAGAAAGGTTTCTATAGCTGATTCTAAGGAGTTCTTTATACTCCTTTGCTATTGCGGCATTTTCTTTTTTGATGTCTTCTGCAGTCATACCCTAAAACTAAAACAAACATTTGTAACAACCAACCGTGTTTAGTACTTTTTAAAAACAATTATTGATACCTACGTTGCCGCTTGGCTTCATACAACATAATACCGGCAGCAACAGAAACGTTCATAGAATCTACAGTACCTAGCATTGGGATATGTATACATTGGGTGGCCAAAGTTCGCCACTTATCTGTTAGCCCATTAGATTCTGTGCCTACAACTATTGCACTAGAATTTTGAAAATTGATGTCTGTATAAGGCTTTGAATCTTGTAGAATAGCGCTATAAATCGAAATGTTTTTTTGTTTTACAAATGCAATGACTTCATCTGTTGGAGCAGTTGCAATTTGAGTTGAAAAAATACCACCAACACTCGAGCGAATAATATTTGGATTGTACATATCTGTTAGAGGATCTGCAATAATGACCGCATCAATTTTTGCTGCATCAGCAGTTCTAAGCAATGCCCCAATATTTCCAGGTTTTTCAGGCGATTCAGCGATTAGTATCAAAGGATTTGGGGATTCAATTTGTAATTGATTTAATGATAAATCTTTACATTTTGCAACTGCAAAAATACCTTCTGTGCTTCCACGGTAGGCCACTTTTTCATAAATCTTTGCATCAATTCTAATGCATTCAAAATTATATTTTTCAAATTGAAAAAGATCATTTTCTAAAAATAATTGAGGGTCAAAATAAATGGTTTCTATTGTATACCCACTTTTGATAGCTAGAAATACCTCACGTTTCCCCTCAATTATAAAAAGTCCTTGCTCTCTTCGTTGCTTTGATTTTTCTTTAAGCAACAATACATTTTTAATTCTAGGGTTTTTTAAACTGGTGATTTCTTGTATCATATCACAAAAATAGGTTTATTTTTTATGCAAAAAAAAGCCCAAACCATTGGCTTGGACTTTGAGTTGATTTTTTTTGTTTTATTGATTTTTATACTTGTTGGAGTATCTTTTCCATAGTTTTGTTTGATGACTTTCTAAACTTATTTTTCTTCCGTCAATAAACGCATTTTTCAGATGGTTTGAACGCATATCCAAAGCATCACCTTCACTGATAAATAGTGTAGCACTTTTTCCAACTTCCAAGCTCCCATAGTGTGCGTCAATTCCAAGAATTTTCGCAGCATTCAACGTTATGAGTTGAAGTGCTTGCTCCTTGCTTAGGCCATAAGCTACCGTTGTTCCTGCATAAAATGGTAAATTCCTAGAATTCATACGTTCCATATCTCCACTTGCTTCAAGTGCTACAGTGACTCCATCATCTACAAGTATTTTTGCTAGTTTGAAGGGTAAATCATAATCTTCATCAGATTTTTCTGGTCTTGTGTGGATGCGTCTAAGTAATACAGAAATATCATTTTCTTTTAGCAGTGCAGTTTGTTTGTAAGCTTCATAAGCCCCAACTAAAACAACTTTTTGTATGTTTTGTGTTTTGGAAAATGCAACAGCATCAATAATTCCTTTTTCATCATCAACATGAATATACAAAGTTTTATTGCCGTCAAATACTCCTTTCATTGCTTCAAAAGGTAAATTCAAACCGGGGTTTTCGTTGGCATTATGAACTCTTGCATTGTTAAAATAGGATGTAAGTTCTTGAATTTCGCCATTGTAATTTTTGTTGATTTTTAGTCCTGGGTCTTCTCCGGCCCACCAACGACCTCTTGAGAAAGAGTTAGGCCAATTCATATGAATACCATCATCAACTTTTATAACAGCATCTTCCCAATTCCAAGCATCCAATTGGACAACAGATGAAGTTCCAGAAATTCGACCTCCTCTTGGTGTAATTTGTGCCAAAAGCACTCCATTTGGACGCATTGTTTCTACAACTTTCGACTCTGTATTGTATGCAATTAAACTTCTAATATGGGGATTCCAAGTCCCAATTTCTGAATCATCATCAGAGGCACGAACAGCATCGATTTCTATAAGTCCCAACGTAGAATTTGGAATGATAAATCCAGGGTAAACATGTTGTCCACTGGCATTGATAATTTCGGTATCAGAATTTATTTTCCCTTCATCATGTGCGCCAACATATTGAAGTACCCCATCTTTAAAAATGACAAGGCTATTTTCTAGAACACTTCCATTTCCAATATGAGCTGTAGCTCCAACAATTGTAACTGTATTTTGTTGCTGGGGTGCAGGGGTTTGTTGTGCGCTTCCCAAAAATGAAATGGTTAAAAGCGCAATGATATATGTATTAATTCTTTTCATAACTTTTAGTATTAATTGTGATTGTGATTTTGTTCGTGATCGAGAGTGTCACAATGCATATCTTGTTTCTTATTCACCTTAACAGCTTGTGTTTTCATGCCTTTATTTTTGGCTTTGAGCATCATTTGAATTAAGGTGTTACGTTCTGTAGTAATATTTTTTCGGTGCTCTTGGTCTCGAGCAATATCAAAATATGTAGTCCCTTCAATAAGGGTTTGCTCTGCTTTTGCATAAATCGACAACGGATGATTGCTCCACAGTACCAAATCGGCATCTTTACCAACTTTTATACTTCCAACTTTATCGTCAATATGTAAAAGTTTTGCTGGATTTAGAGTTACCATTTTCCATGCATCTTCTTCTGAAACATCACCATATTTTACAGCTTTTGCAGCCTCTTGGTTCAAACGGCGAGACATTTCGGCATCATCACTATTGATGGCTGTAATTACCCCCACATTATTCAAAATTGCTGCGTTGTAAGGAATGGCATCATTCACTTCGTATTTGTAGGCCCACCAATCGCTAAATGTTGAAGCACCAACGCCGTGTGCTTTCATTTTATCCGCTACTTTATAGCCCTCCAAAATATGTGTAAACGTATTGATATTGAAATTAAAGCGTTCTGCAACTTTCATCAACATATTGATTTCACTTTGTACATATGAATGACAACTAATAAAACGCTCTTTATTTAAAATTTCAGCCAAAACCTCTAGCTCTAAATCAACTCTATAGGCTTGTCCGCTTTTTTTCTTTAAATCATAGGCTTTAGCTCTAGAAAAGTAATCCATGTAGGTTTGCTCAACCCCCATTCGTGTTTGTGGAAAACGTTCATAACTTCCCCAGTTCGATTGTTTTACATTTTCACCCAAAGCAAATTTGATGAACTTTGGGGAGTTCTTGTAAATAAGGTTTTTAGCGGATTCTCCCCACTTCAGTTTAATAATCGCTGAACGCCCACCAATTGGATTGGCAGATCCATGTAAGATTTGAATGGTTGTTACACCACCTGAAAGATTTCTGTAAATATTGACATCATCAGCATCTACAACATCTTCTATACTAACTTCAGCTGAAGAATTTTGTCCTGCTTCATTGATGCTTGCTGCCGCAATATGTGAGTGTTCATCAATAATTCCAGAGGTCAAATGCTTGCCCGTAGCATCTATAATTTTTGCGTTTTTACTTTTAAGATTTTGACCGATGGCTGCAATTTTTCCATCTTTGATTAATACATCTGTATGGGTAAGAATTCCATCATTTTCATTGGTCCAAACTGTTGCATTTTGAAAAAGTAAAGTTTCAGCTTCAGGAAGTTTGTCAAAGCCATAGGGGCCATTTGGATAACTAACAGGTAAAATTGTTTTCGCTTCACTTTCCTTTTTCTCTTTTTCGGATGTTTTATCGTCTTTTTTCTCGGCCTTATTCAATGTTAGATTTTGCGTTGAGCCGTCAGAAAAATTAAGTATTCCACTTAAATTAGAACTTGTTTCATTGACTTTAGCGCTAAAACGCATAAAATTTTGTTGTAAAGTATCTTTGGAAGTAAACAAAAGATACACCCAGTCTTTATCTTGTTTTACGGAACAACTCAATTTTAGACTATCTGCTTTAAGTGTTGCTTTTGGCGCTTCTTTTTTACCTGAAATCTCAAGTTTATATTCACTATTATCAAAGTTAAAGGTATATGATCCTCTAACATCTTTACTATTCAAATCTCCAAAAACAGTTCTAGATCCTCTAATCCAATGCTCATAGATAGAAGTTGTAGTTTCAAAAATATCTCCAGAAGTGATGGTAAAATTAGCATAACTTCCATTTTGAAGATTTCCGATTTTGTTATTTCTCAATAATTGCGAGGGAACTGTTGTAAGCGCTTCTAATGCCTTTGTTGGACTTAAACCATGATTGATAGCATTTTTGACATGGGTTTTAAATTCGCTTACAGATTTTAAACCATTTGTTGTGAGTGCAAATTTAATATTATGCTCTTCAAAAACTTTTGGATTTGAAGGTCTTTGGTTCCATTCTTTCATGCTTTCCAATTCCAATTTGTTGGCAAGAAAGCTATTCTCAACATCATAAGGTTTTGGAAAATTAATAGGGAGAATAAAAGCAGCATTGGTGTTTTTGATGGTATTGATACGCTCATATTCGTCACCACCACCAAGAATGATATATTGAATTCCAAATTGATCACCTACGGCATCGGCTCTAAGCGCATTGGCTCTGCTTCCTGCTCCCATAATTTGTATCAAATCAGAATTACTATTAAAAGCCTCAATAGAGCGGTCTGTTGTTTTAGTATTTCCTTTTTTATACCAGTCAGCATCGTGATACAATTGTCTTAAAAGTGCCATACCTCCCATGATAGAAGTCGGGTACGATTGTCGTGATTGTACACTTTTCGAAAATGAAAGATATTGTCCAGAACGTCCAGAAATGATTCTTTTGGCATCAGTACCATCTAAATCGAGTGCGATTAGGGCACCACTTCCTCGAACAATTCCGTCTTCCATATGAGTATTTACGACTCCAAACCCTTGCTCGAGCATCGATTTGGCAGTTTTTTCATCAAATTTAAATGCATCAATGGCATTTTGTTCTGGGCGAATATGATCATTCCAATAAAAGCCTTCTCTAGAGGGCCCATACTGTGGCGATCTTCCACTTCCATTAACACGTTTTGGTTTGGCCACACCAAAAGTAGAATACATATCTACAAAGGATGGGTAAACACTATTGCCTTTGGCATCAATAACTTCAGAATTTTCAGGAATTTGAATATTTTTTCCGCTACGTACTACCATACCATCTTTTATCAAAAGCGTACCATTTTCGATCACATTTGTTGGGGTGATATAGAGTTTTGCGTTGGTAATGGCAGTGTAGTTTGTAATTTCAGACTTTACACCATCATTTTTGGGGAAATAATCTTGTGCATAAGCTGTAGAAACACATAAAATCCCCATGAGTAGGAGTTGAATTTTTTTCATAGTAATAATTTTTCGTTGCTAAATATAAGCATAAATTTTCTAAAGAAAATCATAAAACTTTGGAGTATACTTTTTCTAAAGTTGTGCTTCAAAATGCCCAACAATCAACCCAACAACATAGCTATAGCTCTCAATACCCTTATCTTGGGCATTGGCTTTCAAAAAATGGCTGTAAATGGATTTGAATAAGGGTTCCAAAGGATTGTTGTATTGTGCCCATTTGGCACTTCTTTTTTCAAAATCAATCAAAATACCAGTATTGACGCGCTCTTTTAATGATTTGTATGCTTCTCTATCTCTTTTGTATACTTCACTTAAGCAATAGCGTAAAGCAAAGGAGTACCCGCTATATTTGAAATAATCGTCAAAATGATTAGCACATATCAAAAACCCTATAAAATTGGCCTCATTTTCTGCTGCATAGCCAATTTGATGAGCTTGCTCATGAGCCAATGTCATTGGCATTGAATTTTTTGGTTGATGACGATTAACTTGTGCTTCATTGGTAAATGGGTTTAAGTATCCACTAAACCCCATATAGGCAAGTGGTGTGCTTAGTAAAGAATATTTTTGACTAGAATTACCATACTTAAAACTACTATTTTCATACCCCTTAAAACATAATACAGCGAGTTTTTCAAATGTATATGAAGAATTTACAACCGTACTACTATCCTTTGTTAGTTTTAGGTGAAGTGTATTAGATTTTTTAATGATATGTTCCGTAGTTTTCAATAGTTGTTCGGTTGTGTATTTAGGATTAATATCTTGTTTTTTGTGAAGTGGTAAGCGGTAATAATTTAACCCCCAAAATAAATGAAACACAAAATACAAAGCAGAAACCATGCACAATAAATTGAGAATTGATTGTATAGGTGTTTTTAAAAATTGTTTTAGGTTTTTTAAACCCCACCAAAGTCCAAAGCCGATTGCAGTGCTATAAAGCAAATCACCTACCGAAAATGGAATCCATCCATAGAAAAAACGAAGTGTACTCGAAATTTTTGGATAAAGCCATTCACTGTAATTTTGCTCTACCCATGTTCTATTTTTTGATAAAAGATTGATCATGAGCATTTGGGGCAAAATACTGAACGCAATACAAAGTCTTAAAGTTTTTGACATGATCCAAAAATAAAAAATAATATTTAGGTTTAAACTGTTATGCCTACCTTTGTAACTGAAAACTACAGCTATGAGTGATGCAATAAGACAATTAGAACCCATAGAAATCTGGTCAAATTTTGCCGATTTAAACGCCGTTCCTCGTCCCTCCAAAAAAGAGGAACGTGTAATTGCTTTTATAAAAGATTTTGGTACTTCTTTAGATTTGGAAACGCTTGAAGATGAGGTTGGTAATGTCATCATCAAAAAACCTGCAACACCAGGAATGGAAGATCGAAAAACGGTGGTATTGCAATCGCACTTGGATATGGTACACCAAAAAAATGCAGACACCGACTTTGATTTTCTTACTCAAGGGATTCAAATGTACGTCGATGGCGATTGGGTAAAGGCCAAAGGCACTACCCTTGGAGCCGATAATGGTTTGGGTGTGGCCTCAATAATGGCAGTCTTACAAAGTACAGATATATCACATCCTGCAATTGAAGCCCTTTTTACCATTGATGAAGAAACAGGAATGACTGGGGCTATGGGACTAAAGGGTGGACTACTTAAGGGTGACATTTTACTCAATTTAGATACCGAAGAAGACGATGAAATAGGGGTGGGCTGTGCCGGTGGAGTAGATGTTACTGCCACAAGATCATATATTGAAGAACCAACCTCACAAACATCGATTCCATATGTTATATCAGTAAAAGGGCTCCAGGGTGGTCATTCTGGTATGGATATTCATAAAGGTTTTGGCAATGCCAATAAAATTTTAAGCCGATTGTTGTACAATGGTTTTGAACGCTTTGGTCTACGCGTGTCAAAAATAGATGGAGGAAGTTTACGCAATGCCATTCCTAGAGAAAGCACTGCTATTGTTGTGGTTGACGCAGTACATAAAACAACTTTTGAGGACGCTACAACTACATTAATCTCTGCTATTGAAAAAGAATTCCAAACGCTAGAACCCGATTTAAATATCTCTGTAAACCCCACAAATTTACCTGAAACAGTAATGGAATTGGGCGTACAACAACCCTTACTTAAAGCCTTGAATGTCGCACACAATGGAGTGTTTCGTATGAGTCCAGATATTGAAAGTTTGGTAGAAACCTCCAACAACGTAGCTCGGGTTTTGGTAGAAAAAGGCCAAATTAAAGTAGGTTGTCTTACACGATCATCAGTAGAAAGTTCGAAGTGGGACCTGGCACAAGTCTTAGGTGCTACTTTTGAATTGGCGGGGTGTACAGTAGAATTTTCAGGGGATTATCCAGGTTGGACTCCCAATATGAAGGCCTCAATTTTAAAAGTTTTAAAAGATTTATATGTCAAACTGAATGATGCTGAACCTCATGTCGCCGCTTGTCATGCTGGGTTGGAATGTGGGATTTTAGGTATCCATTACCCCGAAATGGAAATGATTAGTTTTGGTCCAAACATCAAAGGTGCACACTCTCCAGATGAACGTGCACAAATCTCTTCGGTACAGAAATTTTGGATATTTCTAAAAGCGATTTTAGCTGATATTCCAAAAAGAGAATAAAAAAAACCACGCAGATAGCGTGGTTTTTTTATGTATTATAAGTGAAGTTTTAGTTTTCTTGTTCTTCATCAACCATTTCAATAATAAATATCAAATCGGAGTTTGGCGCAATAGGACCTCGGCCAGCTTCGCCATAGGCCAGATGAGAAGGAAGGTATAAAAAGGTTTTATCGCCTTTTTTCATATTGAATACCCCTTCTTTAAAACCAGGAATCATTTGTGCGTCGGCACTAATTTGCATCGGCATCAAATTATAAAAACCACGTTGTTCTTTCTTTTCATCATAAGTGCCACATTTTATGTCAATGTCTTTAACGTTGGTACCAAACAATTTTCCATCGGTAAAGTAGCCTTGATAATAGAGTTTGACGGACTGTCCTTGTTTTGGTTTTTCACCTGTGCCTTCCTTAATCGTATAGCTTAATAATCCTGAATCGCTTGTAGTTGCTTTGCTCTTGTAGTCTTCCAAAACAGGGAGGATTTCGGCAGCCGCAGTTTCCATTTTTTCTTCTGCAATTTTCTTTTGACGCTCTGCTTCCTGCTTCGCTTCTTCAATTTTCTTTAATCGTTTTTCCTCAAGTAAAGGAAATTCTCTATTCCATGTTTTGGCAGCATTAAAACGCTTTGCACCAAATCCTTGTCTAATAATATTTAACGATAAAATTCGTATATCTTCTAGAGGTTTATTGCTACCAGGCATCACTTGAACGTTAGAAATGGAATCAACGACTTCTTGACCTTTTACAACTTGTCCAAAAATGCTATGCTTATTGTCTAACCATGGTGTTGGAACTTCTGTAATAAAAAACTGACTGCCATTGGTTGCAGGGCCAGAGTTGGCCATAGACAAGACTCCAGGTTTATCATGCTTTAAAGTTTCGTCAAATTCATCACCAAATGTAAAGCCAGGCTTTCCCATTCCAGTCCCCGAAGGGTCTCCGCCTTGAATCATAAATTCATTGATGACTCTATGAAAAATAGTGCCGTTATAAAATGGTATTCCTTGTACAGAATCAGCAAGTTTTGGGTGAGTTCCTTCTGCAAGTCCAACAAAATTGGCTACTGTAAGTGGTGTTTTTTCATAAAATAACTCCACAATTATAGTGTCTTTTGTCGTTGCAAATTCGGCAAACAATCCATTGCCAAGTTCTGGGTATTTGTTTTGACATGATAAGGTACTTAGCAAGAATATGAGTCCAAGTACAGAAGTTAAAGATTTTGTAAGTTTCATGTTTTTTTTTGTTTTAGTTTATTGATTTTGAAGTATTTTTTGAACAGTCACCTCATAAATAAGGGGAGTGTTCGATCCTATTTTATTGTTATCTCCATAATAGCCATAGGCAAGTTGCGATGGAAAAATAAATGTTATGGTTTCATTTTCTTTCATCAGTTTTAATCCTTCTCTAAGTCCAGCAAAAAGTTCTTCTTGTTCTACAAAATATGTTTTTTCTGTGGTTTCATTTGAAGAATAAATCCAATGGCCATCCAAATTTTTTACAGTATAAGTGTAAAACACTTGATCACCAAATTTTGGTGTGTATTCGTTTTGATTATTTTTTTGAACATATTGATACCAAAATCCATAATCGGTAACTATAAAGGGATTTTCAGCTTCATCAACAAGATTCTTGATGACGGTATATTCTTTTTCATTTAAAGCTTTGTTGCGTTCGATAGAGGTATCAAAAAAGCGTCCAGAATTTTGCAGAACGGGTTTCCGTGCCTCAGAAGGTTTACATCCAAAGAAAACAAGCAGAATTAGAAGTAGGCGATAAACATTCACTAGGCTAAATTTGATTTTAGGGTTTCTACTAAATTTTCGAATTTTTCAACAGTTTTTTCAAGAGACAGCATACTTTTGCCACCAGCGGCATTTTGGTGTCCACCACCTTGAAAATGTTCTCTTGCCAATTGATTGACATCAAAATCTCCTTTGGAACGCAAAGATATTTTAATGATACCCTCTTCTTTATTTTCAATAAAAATAGCTGCAAATTTGATGCCCTTAATGGATAATCCATAATTTACCAACCCTTCTGTATCTCCTTTTTGGTGTCCAAAAGAATCCAATTCCTGTTGCGAAAGTGTGATGTAAGCAGTATTTAAATGCTCAATGACTTTTAAATTATTTAAGGCAACTCCTACAAGTTTGATACGTTCAAAACGGTTTGCATCATATACCTTGTTGTAAATTTCAGAATGGTTCACTCCAACTTCAATAAAATGCGCAACAACGCGGTGCGTAGTACTTGTTGTTTTTGGAAATCGAAACGATGCAGTGTCTGTCATGATTCCCGTATAGAGTGCAGTTCCAATATCAGAATTCATCAGCTCCAAATCGCCCATTTGTTCCATAAAATGATAAATCATCTCAGAAGTAGAGCACATGTTAACATCAGAGTAGCTGTATGCAGCATAATCTTCAGGTTGCTGATGATGGTCAATCATGATTTTTGGCGTATTATTTTCTTCAAGAGCAACTTGCATGGGGCCACTGCGATGAAGTGCATTAAAATCTAAGGTGAATAATAGTTCTGAATCCTCCAATTTTTGTTGTGCAAGTTCTGTTTGAGAATCAAAATAAATAATTGCTGAAGTTCCAGGCATCCATTTCAAGAAATCGGGATAATCGTTGGGTACAACAACAGAAACATGATGTCCTTTTTGAATCAAATAATGGTATAGACCAAGTGAGGAACCTACCGCATCACCATCGGGGTTGACATGAGGTACAATCACCACATTTTTGGGTGTTTGTAACAATGATTTTACAGCTTCAAAAGTTAAACTTTTCATAAGAAACAAAGATACAACTTTTTATAAATAGGCGATTAAGGGATTTTCTATACAAAATGATTACTTTTGCACGAATTAAATTTTTACAATGGCAAACAATATAACTTTTACAATGCTCAAGCCCGACTCTGTTGAGAAAGGCAATATTGGAGCAATTTTAGAAAAAATTACTTCCTCTGGATTTCGTATTGTGGCAATGAAATTGACACAATTGACAACAGCTGATGCTGAAGCATTTTATACAATTCATAAAGACCGTCCATTTTTTGGCGATTTGGTCACCTATATGACACGGGGTCCAATTGTTGCTGCGATATTGGAAAAAGACAATGCAGTAGAGGACTTTAGAGCCCTCATTGGCGCCACCAATCCTACTGAAGCAGCTGAAGGCACCATCCGAAATATGTTTGCAGATTCCATTAGCGAAAATGCCGTACATGGTAGTGATAGTGACGATAATGCTGCTATTGAAAGTGCATTTCACTTTTCTGGCCGCGAAATGTTTTAGGTTTTTTTATCAACGCAACACCACTTTTTTTACGACCTCTTTTCCGAGTTCTTCGTTAATCATAGCAATGATTTTATCTTTACCATAGTTCAGTTCTTCTCGAAGTACAGAAGAGCTTAAACTTACATACAAAGTACCGTTGTGGAGTTTTATACTATTGGTATAGTTTTGTACGCCATTGCCCATCAGTTCGCGCCAAGCATTGGCCACATTAACACTGTCTAGTCCTTTTTCGAGTTTGTTGTTTTCTACAAAAGAAGCCAACACTTCGTCTATTTTTTGATGGTCGTTATGGCGCTTGCTCATTCGTCCAAGTTTAAAGGTTCGTAAGGTTTGTAGTGGTATTCAAACCCCTCTGTATTGGTAATCACAAGCGCTGTTGCACTCGCCAATACAATTTCTTCACTATATGAAGTTCCATTATCAATGTACTCCAACAAAAGGGTATTGTTGTCAAGTTTTAAATTAAAATTTAATTGGTCATCCGAAGTTTCAAATGTACCTTGAAAATTTGGCTTTAGTTTTTTTCGAAATCCCGTTTTATTAGCATTGATTTTAAAGTAATCAATCTCTGTATTGATTTTAAATTCCTTGATGACACGGTCGTTTTTGGTGACCTGTTCAATTTCCCAATAGCCCTCAATAAAATTGACATACTGCCTTGCATTGGGTTTGCAACTCAATAGCATCAGTAGAAAAAAGAAAACACTATTTTTCATAATTGAAAAATTTCAAAAGAGTTGTGGGTATTTTTTACCGCTTTTTCGGTTCGATCGGCGTGGGTGTCTGAGATGAATAGTTGTCCAAAACTCTCATCATTTACCATACCAATAATGCGTTCTACCCGTTGTTCGTCCAATTTATCAAAAATATCATCCAAAAGCAAAATAGGAGTGGTGCCACTCTGAGATTTTATAATATCGAATTGTGCTAATTTTAGGGCAATTAGAAACGATTTTTGCTGTCCTTGACTCCCAAATTTTTTAATAGGATACTCACCAATATTAAACTCTATATCATCTTTATGAATACCAACACTCGTATATTGTAACACACGATCTTTGTTAATTTGTGTTTTAAGTAATGTGTCTAAAGGCTGTTCGTTGAGTTGACTTTTGTAGTGTAAACTCACCGCTTCATTTTGGTTGCTGATGGCTTTATATTGTTTTAGAAAAACAGGGGTAAAGGCCTCAATAAATGCCTGTCTTTTTTTGTGAATTTCTGTACCGAATTCAGAAAGTTGAGTATTGTAGACCTCAATGGCATCATTATCAAACGTTGTGTTATTCGAAAAATACTTTAACAAGGCATTGCGTTGCCCCAATATTTTATTGTATTGAATCAAGTTTTCAAGATAAATTTTATCGCTTTGCGATATTACACCATCAATAAATTTGCGCCGCATATCACTGCCTTCTGTAATTAAATCACGGTCGGCGGGAGATATGATGACTAGAGGTAAAAAACCAATATGATCACTAAATCGGTCATAGGCTTTAGCGTTGCGTTTAATAATTTTTTTATGCCCTTTTTTGAGAGAAACAACTATTTTTTCATCTCTATTGTCTTTCGTGTAACGTCCATCGACTACAAAAAAATCTTCTCCATGTTTTATATTTTGTGTTGCAATAGGGTTGAAGTAGCTTTTCCCAAATGAAAGATGATAAATGGCGTCCAAAATATTTGTTTTACCAATACCATTGGGGCCTACAAAACAATTTACCTTTTGGTTAAATTCAAATGATTGACTGTCAAAATTTTTATAATTCAATAAACTGATGGACTTGAGAAGCATTAGTGTATAAATTGGTTTTAAATTTAAACTTGATTAAGTATTACGACTAAATAAGCTGCAAAATATTGAAAAATAACAAATAAATTATCATTATTTTAAGAATAAAATTATATTTTTGCCCCTCATATTTTAGAACATTATGGCAACATACAAGAAACGTGGCGGCAAGCCAAAAACAAAAGTAGAAAAGCAACAATCTATTGAAGAGGGATCTACAACAGCAGAGGTTTTTAATACATTAGATGAGAATGTTTCAAAAACGGAACAATGGGTTGCAGCTAATCAAAAATACATTTTTATAATTGTAGGGTTGGCCGCTGTTTTGGTTTTAGGGTTTTTAGGTTTTGATAAATACGTTCAGCAACCAAAAGAAAGTAAAGCGATGAATGATATGTATTCTGCCCAAAAATATTTTGATGAAGCTGTTGCTACTGCACAAGATTCTTTGTTTACATTATCTTTAAACGGTGCCGATGGAAAATATGGAATGCTTGATATTGCGGACACTTACAGTGGAACTAATGCAGGAAATCTTGCCAATTATTATGCAGGTATGGCCTATTTGAATATGAAAGATTATGTGAGTGCTATTGAATACCTAAACGCATTTGAATCTACTGATGATGTACTGGGGCCAATTGCCAAAGGTGGTATTGGAGATGCTTTTGTTCAATTGGAGCAGTTAGAAGATGCTTACGATTATTATGTTCAGGCTGCCAAAGCAAAAACAAATAATTATACGACTCCAATGTATCTATACAAAGCGGGTGTTTTAGGTTTAAAACTCGATAAAAACTCCAAAGCTTTAGAATACTTTAAAACTATTAAAGCTGATTTTCCAGAGAGTGCAGAAGCCAAAGATATTGACGTCTTTATTGGAAAAGCACAAGCAGCGAGTAACTAAAGACCCCAATGGCAACGGCAAACACCAACCTCTCTAATTACGATAAATCGGCACTTCCAAACGCCACAGATTTTAAGATTGGTATTGTTGTTTCTGAATGGAATTCAGATGTAACCAATGGGTTGTTAGAAGGAGCACTTCAAACATTAATAGATTGTGGGGTTTCCCAACAAAATATTTCTGTACATAAAGTCCCCGGTAGTTTCGAGTTGATTTTTGGCGCAAAAAAAGTGCAATCTTCTGGTGTTGATGCTGTCATCACAATCGGATGTGTCATTCAAGGCGAAACAAAACATTTTGACTATGTCTGTGCAGGCGTTACTCAAGGAATAAAAGATTTAAATATTCAACATACCACACCAGTCATATTCTGTGTTCTAACCGATAATAACAAGCAACAGTCTTTGGATCGTTCTGGTGGGAAACATGGCAATAAAGGTGTTGAAGCTGCTGTTACAGCACTCAGAATGATTGATTTTAATCGATCAATTTAATTGCATTTAATTTTTCAACTCTTCTTTTTTATCCTGTAATTTTTAAGTATTTTTGAGGAAGTAGAGCTTTTAAATTCTAATGTCAAAATTCAAGCTAAATAAACGCCGTAAACAACCAATTTCATTAATTTGGCTTGTTGTTGCCTTGGCTTTAATATTGATAGGAATGTTTGTTTTGGAGGCTAAATATTTATAAATCATGGGGTTATTTAAACTCAGAAAAAATAAAAAATTTAATTACGAACCTCGTTATTACAATGGCGATTCTAGTCCTTTTGAAATCAAACATAAATTTGATGATCAACGTGTAACTGTTCAAAAGACAAATCTAAAAGGAACTCTAAAAAATGCTTTGAGAGACATGAAAAGTACAGATCGCCAAACATCCTATAGAATTAGAATTATAGTGCTTATTCTCGTTTTTATATTTTTATGGTTTATAGACTTTGACCTCTCATTATTTTTTAGCTAATGGCCGATATTATACACCTTTTACCAGATCATGTTGCCAATCAAATTGCAGCTGGAGAAGTCGTACAAAGACCCTCCTCAGTTGTAAAAGAATTGCTTGAAAATTCTATAGATGCCGAATCAACAGAAATAAAATTACTAATCAAAAACGCTGGTAAAACCCTTATTCAAGTCATAGATAACGGCAAGGGGATGAGTGTTACAGATGCACGCCTTAGTTTTGAGCGTCATGCCACCTCAAAAATTAAAGCTGCAGAAGATTTATTTGCTTTGCATACAAAAGGGTTTAGAGGTGAAGCGCTGGCAAGTATTGCTGCAATTGCACATGTTAAACTCAAAACCAAACAAGAACAAACAGAACTTGGTACAGCCATTACAATAGAGGGCAGTACAATAACAGACCAAAATTCTGTTGCTGTACCAAAAGGAACGTCTATTGCAGTTAAAAATTTATTTTTTAACATTCCCGCTCGCCGAAATTTTTTAAAATCTGATGCTGTAGAATTACGCCATATTATTGATGAATTTCACCGTGTGGTATTAGCGCATCCAAAAATCAATTTTTCAATGTATCACAATGGAAATAATCTTTTTGACTTGCGTTCAGAAAATTTTAGACAACGTATTGTACATACTTTTGGAAAAAAAACAAATGAAAAACTAGTCCCTATAGACGAGGATACAGAACTTCTAAAAATTTCAGGTTTTGTTGGCAAACCAGAATATGCTAAAAAATCTAGAGGAGAGCAGTTTTTCTTTGTCAATCAGCGGTTTATAAAAAGTCCTTATCTCAATCATGCCATTCAAGCGGCTTTTGAAGGTTTGCTTCCAACTGATAAATTCCCGAGTTATTTTCTCAATTTATCAGTAGATCCAAAATCAATAGATATCAATATTCACCCTACAAAGACAGAAGTCAAATTTGATGACGAACCCACAATTTATGCACTTCTAAGAGCAGCTGTAAAACACAGTTTAGGACAATTCAGTATAGCGCCTATTCTCGATTTTCAGCGTGATGCTTCAATGGATACGCCTTATCATCAACACAATGAGCAAGTCTCCAGTCCAAAAGTTGAAGTAGATCCCAATTTCAATCCTTTTTCAAAATCAAATACTAAAGTATCTCCTTCTACTGTATCTGCTTGGGAAGCGCTTTATACAGGTTTAAATTTGGATACAACAGAAAATCAAAATGATTTTAGTGAAGTACAGTTCGAATCAGATGAATTGCAATCGTCCATTTTTGATGAAGATGAAGGAAAGAAAGTTCAAAATACATTTCAACTTCAAAACAAATATATCATTAGTACGATTAAATCTGTATGGTGGTTATCGACCAAAATAGAGCGCATGAACGTATTTTGTACGAAAACTTTTTAAAGCAAATCACCGTAAAAGATACTGTATGTCAGCAATTGATGTTTCCTCTAGAGCTAGAATTTTCAACTCAAGAATTGGGAGTGCTTCAAACAATTAAAGAACAATTGGAACAAGCAGGTTTTGTTTTTGATGCTTTGGGTAATAAAAAAGCAGTTATTTCTGCAATACCTGTGGCCTTAAAAGAAAATGATGTTTTAAAAGTATTTGTGCAGCTTATTGATGATGTTCAAAATGAAGTTCCTGATTTTAACTATAGTTCAAGCGACTTACTTTCCAAAACTTTTGCAAAAAGTTTAGCCATTAAAAATGGAAAAAAATTAAATATAACAGAACAAGAATTTATTGTTAATTCACTTTTTGCATGTAAGGAACCTTCTATTTCATTGAATAATAAGGCAATTTTTACAACAATTGAAACCTCTGAAATAGAATCTAAATTTAATTAATATGCTAAGAATATCACCCACAGTAAAGCATCTTCTCATTTTAAATGTTATCGTCTTTGTGGGAACCTATTTGATGGGTAATGAAGAGGTGTTTTACAAATTATTAGCGCTATTTTATCCAATGAGCGATTATTTTGGCTTTTGGCAAATTATCACTCATATGTTTATGCATGGTAGTTTTCAGCATTTATTATTTAATATGTTTGCGCTATGGATGTTTGGAACTGCAGTAGAGCAAATTTTTGGTCAACGAAAATTTATCACGTTTTATATCAGTTGTGGATTGGGTGCAGTCACTCTCACATTTTTGGTGTATTTTATTCAAATTTACCCTGTTTTAAGCGATTTGGAAGCTCGTGGATTTTCCTATGAAATCATTAAAGAGATTTCAAGTTTAAATATTCTAGAAAACAACATGTTTAAAGGCGAAATTTTGGCTCAAAAAATGCAACCTCTTTTAGAAAGTTATGGTAAAAGTTTAGCTCAAATTGATACATCTACATTTCGAATGTTTTTTGATTTGAACGTAAAAAGCAATGGTTCTATGGTCGGTGCTTCGGGTGCTATTTTTGGTGTTTTAGTGGCCTTTGGGATGCTCAATCCAAATGCGGAATTGATGCTAATTTTCTTACCAATTCCTATCAAAGCAAAGTATTTTATCCCTGGAATAATAGCCATTGATTTATTTTCGGCAATCTCAGGTGTCTCAGTTTTTAGTCCTAGCAACACGGCTTATGTTGCGCATATTGGAGGAGCGCTTACAGGATTTTTATTGATGTATTTTTGGAAGAAAAATCAATTTGACAAATACCGTTGGAATTAGATGACTACACTTTCACAAGATATCAAAGAAAAATTATCACGACTCCATATTTTGGAAAAAATAATTGTAGCGAATACAATGGTTTTTGTAGCAGGTATTTTTTTAAATCTGATTGGATTTAACCTATTGGAGTGGTTTTCTTTACCTTATGTATTATCAGATTTTTTTGGTCGTCCATGGAGCATTGTAAGTTATGGTTTTTTACATAGAAGCATAAGTCATCTGTTTTTTAATATGCTTGTTTTATATTTTATAGCACAAACATTTTCTAATTTATTTTCGGCTCGTCTTTCCCTGAAAATTTATCTACTTGTTGTAATTTACGGAGGATTTGCTTTTATTATTGTTGCTTTTTTGTTGCCAAATGCATTACAAATTAATGGTCCTTTGGTTGGTGCTTCAGCTGGTGTTCGGGCGTGTATTATATTTTTGTGTGTGTATTTACCAAACAAATCCATTAGCTTTTTTACACTTCGTTTTTCATTAAAATATTTGGGGATCGCAATGGTTGTTTTGGACTTACCAGGACTTTTGTCGGTTAATTCTGGGGGAACAGTAGCTCATATTGGGGGCTATTTGTCAGGATATTTTTATGCAAAACAATTTCATAATGGAAAAGATTTTGGAGGCTTCTTAGATGGTATTCTCAATTATTTTAAATCTAATAGAGGTCTAAAGACAGTCTACAAGAAGAAAAAAACTTCAACAATGGCAGGCCAAAAGAAAAAAGAGTTTGACAGTTTTACACATCAAAAACAAATTGATTTGATTTTAGATAAAATCAGTAAAAGTGGTTATGAAAGTTTAACACAAGCTGAAAAAGATTTTTTGTTTCGTGCTGGAAAAAATAAATAGTTTTGAGACCACTGCATTTTTTTGATAAACTTATTTTTCTGATTAACACTTTAGTTGCAACACTTTTATTATTGTCTTATGCGTTGCCTTTTGTTCCGCCAAAAACATTTTCCTTTTTAGCTGTTTTAAGTCTTGCCGTTCCTTTTTTAATTATCATAAACCTGATATTTTGTTTGTATTGGTTATTAAAGCTAAAAAAGCAGTTCTTGCTTTCTGGACTTGTTTTAGCTCTTGGTTTTGGACATTTAACCGCTTTGTATAATTTTTCTGGTAAAAATGAACAATCTTCTAACGATACAATATCTTTGATGAGTTATAATGTACGATTGTTGAATCTTTACGATTGGATTGATGATGATGCAATTCCAAAAAAAATTCATGACTTTATAGAACAAGCCACTCCAGATATTTTATCCGTTCAAGAATACAACAGTGGAATTGCAAAAAAAACAACTTATCCATATGTATTTAATTCAAATTCAAAAACAAAATCTGAATTGGCAATTTTTTCAAAATTTCCATTTTTGAATACTGGAATTATAAAATTTCCAAATTCAGCCAATAGCGCTATTTTTACCGATATATTAGTGAAGAATGACACCCTTAGGGTTTATAACATTCATTTGCAATCTTCTGGTATCAACCCCAACGTGAAGCAGTTAGACTCTGAAACCTCAGATCGCCTTTTTAAGCGCATTAGCAAAACCTTTGAAGCACAACAATATCAAGCAGAATTAGTCTTAAAGCACATGAGCAAATCTCCTTATAAAACCATTTTGAACGGAGATTTTAACAACACAACGCATTCATATGTTTATCGTCTTTTAAGATCCAATTTTGATGATGCTTTTGATATCGCAGGCAAAGGTTTTGGGCGTACATATTCTTTTGACTTTTTCCCTCTTCGTATCGATTTTATTCTTGTAGATAAGACCTTAAAAATAGTAGATTTTCAAACGCATAACGTTCGATATTCCGATCATTTTCCAATTTCTACAACGCTTGAACTTCGTTAAAAGAATAGAGTTTTATACGTTTATTGGCGGATGATTTATAAGGTAAGAAAGTGCCTCTGGACCAAGATTAAATAAAACATCCAATATACTCAAGTTATTTATATATCCATGTTTGTTTTCAAAAACTTGTATGTAAGGATTGGTTTGAATGTTTTCATGATTTTTTACATCAATTAATGGTCTAAAATCATCCTTAACTTCTTTTTCAAAAGTAGTAGAGGTTTTGTAACTAAAATCAACGTCCAAACACTGTTGAATTAGATCTAAACACTCAAAATTATAATCCATTAGCCATTCACTTTTATTTTTAAAAAGCGATTGAAAATCATTTTCATAAAACTCAAAAAATGGTGAAGTTCTATAGGCACTTTCAATTGATTTCCAATGGATTGATTTCCAATTCGAGCTATTATCTATTCGAATATCTTTTGTTTTTTGACGCTTTTTTTGAGTGTAATGTACAGGAATATGAAGACCTAGTTTTCCATTAGCGCCATAAATATAACATCGATTTCTAAAGGTTTGTTTTTGGTAGTTGTCTTCAATTTCAAAACATATTGTTTTGGATTGTATAATGGTAATGCAACTAGCAATATTTGGAAAATAAGAAGGATAGATTAGACTCATAGTCTATATTTAAGCCGCTTCTTTTTTACGTTTCCTCCATTTTCTGTAGCCGTAATTTAAAAGCAGTAAAACTACGAAATGAATTAAATATGAGCGTCTTGGACCATCGGCATGAACCGTAGTAAATACACGATCCCAACGAATTTTGTTTAATCCTTTTCCATTTGTATTCCAACTCATCCAAATAAAAACAGGCTTTCCAACCACGTGATTTTCTGGTACAAACCCCCATCGGCGTGCATCAATTGAACTATTGCGGTTATCACCCATCATCCAATAATAATCTTGTTTAAAGGTGTAGGTTGTTGCCACTTTACCATCAATATAAATCTGATTGCCTTTAGCATAAATTGTATGGCCTTCGTACTCGGAAATTAGACGTTTATACAATGGTAAATTGCTTGTGTCAATAGAAATTGTAACCCCTTTTTTTGGAATATAAATTGGACCAAATTGGTCTATATTCCAATTGTATGCAGGGTCTTGAGGGAAAAGACTTCTATCGGCCTGACCTTTTGGAACAATTTTTCTTTCTATACTGGCAACGCTTGGATGCTTTTTAAATAATTCTATGGCTTCTTCGGTAGCTGCTGGAATTTCAAAGTATGAAGCGTTACTTCTTATACCGTCCGTAATATCGTAATATGTTTTTAAACGAGTATTGATGTTTCTACTAAAACCTTTTCCAGGCTTTATGTTCCCCATATAAGAAAACTGTAATCGAGCTCTTCCGGGAAGTTTGTTTTTCTTTCCGTTGATGTAAACATAACCATCAATGATTTCTAGCGTATCACCAGCAATTCCAACACAACGTTTAACCAAGTTTGTTTTTTTGTCAATAGGTTTATAATAATTTCGATTTGGTGTAAAATCGTTCATGTCTAACAGCGTATCAGCAGGTTGATTGAACACTACAATTTCATTACGCTTTATTTTTTCCCAACCTGGAATTCGTAGGTAGGGGAGTTGCAATTTGTTTTTCCAAGATGTGTTTTTTTCTTCAATTTTATCATTAAACAAATATGATTTCATACCACTAAATGGAATAGAATCGTGTACCATTGGTAAACTTACTGTAGTCATAGGCACTCGTGCTCCATAATGCATTTTACTAACAATCAATGCATCTCCAACAAGTAATGATTTCTCTAATGATGATGAAGGAATGATAAAAGGCTGCAAAAAGTAAATATGTACAGCACTTGCGACTACAATTGCAAAAAGTATAGAGTTCAAAAGTTGTCCAGCATTTGATTTTGGTTCTCCATCACGGTTTTTAACATATTCTAAGTCGAGAAAATAATTTAAATAGTAATTATAAAAGCCAAGTGAAACAACGGCTAATATGGTGTCTGTGGTGGAGTTTTTTCCAAAACTTCTTGAAGTTTCAACCCAAATTACAGGAAACATCACACAATTGATGACTGGTAAAAAGATAAAGAAAATCCAATACCATGGTCTATTCATAATTTTAAAAAGAATAAGCGCATTATAAACAGGTATAAAAGCTTCCCACGCTTTACGCCCAGCTTTTTGATACAATTTCCACGTTCCAAGCCCGTGGATGATCTGAATAACCAAAATAAAATTAAACCACTGTATAAATGTCATACTATTTTGCTTTTAATGTTTGTTGTGGAGACTTTAAATTTGTTACAGATTTATTTAATATTTAAGACATCTTTCATCGTAAAAATACCTTTTTTGCCAATGATCCATTCTGCAGCCACAACAGCTCCTAGTCCAAAACCATGTCTGTTATGTGCTGTATGTGTGATTTCTATAGAGTCAATTTCAGAATTGTAATTGATTTTGTGTGTACCTGGTACGTTTTCTATACGTTTGGCTTCGATTTCAATTTTATTGGGTGATTTTTCTGGACTTAATGTCCAACCGTCATAACTAGATTCTTCTGCGATTCCTTCGGCTAGTGTTATGGCAGTTCCCGATGGCGCGTCTTGTTTTTGGGTGTGATGTGTTTCTTCAATTTGAACGGAATAGTCTTCAAAAGGAGTGATGAGTTTTGCTAAAACCCTATTGAGTTCAAAAAACAAATTTACCCCCAAACTAAAGTTTGAAGCATAGATAAAAGCACCATTTGTTTTTTTACAAAGTGTTTTAATTTTGTCAAAATTATCAAGCCAACCTGTTGTTCCAGAAATCACAGGAACATTTTGATTTAGGGCCATACTAATATTTCCAACGGCAGCCGTAGGAACGCTAAAATCTATAGCCACATCGGCAATACTAAGGTTAAAATCTGTATCGCCTTTATCAATTCTTAAAACCACTTCGTGCCCTCTGTCAATTGCAATTTTCTCGATGACTTTTCCCATCTTTCCATAACCTAGCAAAGCAATTTTCATATCTTAAAATTTAATATTTAAGGTTAGCCCCATTTGGGCTGTATAATTTGGATTATTAAAATCTATGTAAGGCTTTAGGGCTAAGTTTTCGTCTAAGTTGTATTGCATTAAGTGTGCATTTACATTGGCTTCAATAATATTTAAAACATAAAGACCTACAGTAACTAGCAACGACAATTCTTTATTTCTTTTAAGACTTCGCTGTGCTCTAATAAGCGCATCATCAGATAGAAAAGGAATATCTCCAGTACCATAAAATTCATCGTCTGTAAATCCAGCCAAGCGTCTTTTGTAGGCATTGCGATAGCGTTTGTAAACATTATTATTATCAATGTAAAAATAAAGACCAGTTCCAATGGCTGCATAAACAATTGGAATTTTCCAATATTTTTTGTTGTAAGCTTGACCTAGTCCTGGTAAGATTGCAGAATAAAATGCTGCTTTTGCTGGACGTAAAGGATCCAGTTGTCTTGAAGTGTTTTCTGTGCTAATAACAACGCCTTCTTCAAGTTCTTCCTTGTCGTCTTGTGCTTGAATTGTTATACACAAAAGCAAGCAAAATAATGTCATCAAACTTTTATTGATCACCCTTCAAAAGTTTTAAAATATGCTTATAGTCTTCTTTGGAATGAAATGGGATACTAATGGAACCATTGTCTTTTTTTCCCATTTTTATACCGATTTTTTTACCGAAGAAATCAGAAATAATCTCTACGCCATCCTTGACAAATTTTGGAGTTTCAGTTGTTGTTTTTGTAGGAACTGTTTTTGGATTGTTAAGACTTTTTACTAATTCTTCGGTAGCTCTCACCGATAATTTTTTTGATAAAATTTGCTCATAAATAGAAAGCTGATCGGTTGAATTTGTAACATTAATAATCGCACGCCCATGTCCCATACTAATAAATCCATCACGCATTCCAGTTTGGATAATGGGGTCTAATTTTAATAAACGAAGGTAATTAGCAATGGTCGAACGTTTTTTTCCTACGCGTTGACTCATTTGATCTTGAGTTAATTTTACTTCATCCATTAATCGCTGATAGCTCATGGCTATTTCTATAGGATCTAAATCTTGGCGTTGAATATTTTCAACCAAAGCCATTTCCAATGCTTCTTGGTCGTTGGCAAGACGCAAAAATGCTGGAATTGTTTTATTGCCTAACATTTTAGAAGCTCTAAAACGGCGTTCTCCAGAAACAAGTTGAAATTTATTCTGACCAATTTTGCGAACCGTTATGGGTTGAATTACACCTAATTCTTTTATTGAACCAGCTAATTCTTTAAGTTGCTCTTCGTTAAATTGTGATCGTGGCTGAAAAGGATTAACTTCAATAGAAGTTAAATCAATTTCTATAATAGAACCCATGGCACGCTTTGCAGTTTGTTGATCAACACCTGAAAGGTCATTTTTTGATTCATTCAAAAGTGCAGATAACCCACGTCCTAGAGCTTGTTTCTTAATTGCCTTTGCCATTAGCTGTTGTTTTACTTATAATTTCTTTAGCCAAACTTAAGTAATTTGAAGCACCTTTACTATTAACATCGTAATTAATTATACTTTCGCCATAGCTTGGGGCTTCGCTGAGTCGTACATTTCGTTGAATAATGGTTTTAAAAACCATGTCATGAAAGTGATTTTGAACTTCTTCTACCACTTGATTTGAAAGACGTAATCTAGAATCGTACATTGTAAGGAGCAGCCCCTCAATATCCAGATTTGGGTTGTGTATTCTTTGTACACTTTTGATGGTATTGAGTAGTTTTCCAAGACCTTCAAGTGCAAAATATTCGCATTGAATAGGGATGATAATAGAATCTGCTGCAGTGAGGGCGTTTAGGGTTAGTAATCCAAGAGAAGGTGCGCAATCAATGAGTATATAATCATAATTGTTTCTGATGGGTTCAAGAGCAGTTTGAAGCATGTATTCTCGTTTTTCAACATGGACAAGTTCAATTTCTGAGGCTACCAAGTCAATGTGGGCAGGA
>Ga0233451_10000237_pt1 | contig 58142 bp, 48 predicted proteins | sample 011ome_29_FD_183052 | JGI IMG/M metagenome (GOLD analysis project Ga0233451, IMG submission 183052) | Coastal salt marsh microbial communities from the Groves Creek Marsh, Skidaway Island, Georgia - 011504CT (spades assembly) | ecosystem: Environmental > Aquatic > Marine > Intertidal zone >... | reverse complement strand
AGAGTTGCCCACAGACAAACCCCACGGCCTGCGCGAGGCCTGTATTTTATGCCCAGATGGCTACGTCTGGTCGCCCGCTTGTGCGCTGCATAACTAACCAACCATTCCGCAGAATAATTGAAAAAATAATTTGCGCGCGATTTAAACCTATGCGACCCTTGGTCATAATTGACATGAGGGTCGCATGAAACACGCAAACATTGATAACTGGGCCGAACGGGTTGATTTGGCGGCGGCCTTTCGCTGGACCGCGCGGTTAAACATGCACGAAGGCGTGGCTAACCATTTTTCACTGGCCATCAACGACGATGGCACACGGTTTTTGATGAACCCGAACCAAGTGCATTTTTCCCGCGTCAAGGCATCAGATTTAATCGTGGTTGACGCAAATGATCCCGAAACACTGTCGGGACCAAATGCGCCCGATCCCACCGCATGGGGGCTGCACGGGGCAATCCATCGCCATTGTGCGCATGCGCGTTGCGCCATGCATGTCCATTCGATCCATGCCACCGTCTTGGCATCATTGGCCGACAGTCGCCTGCCGCCCATTGACCAAAATTGCGCCACATTTTTCAATCGCTATGTGATTGATGACAATTACGGCGGCTTGGCATTCGAAGAAGAAGGCGTGCGGTGTTCCACCCTGTTGTCAGATCCCCAGAAAAAGGTGCTGATCATGGGCAATCACGGCGTTTTGGTCGTGGGCGAAACCGTGGCCGATACGTTTAACCGCCTATATTATTTCGAACGCGCGGCGGAAACCTATATCCGTGCGCTGCAAACGGGCCAACCGCTGCGCATTCTGCCCGATGATATCGCCGAAAAAACCGCCCGCGAATTGGAAACCTATCCCGAACAGGATGCCCGCCATCTGGCCGAGTTAAAGGCGATCTTGGACGAAGAAGGATCCACCTACGCCAGTTAGGTCAAGCCTTGCCACTTGGGCTGCGGCATGGCACTGTGATCGCGATAAAATTGGACGTTTACATATGACATCACATGGTTTTCCCCGTAATCCGGGGACCCCTTTGGATTTGGACTGGGCGCTGGGCGTGCAGGCCAATCAATCCGCCATTGAACGCCGCGCGGGCCAATTGGGCACACGAAGGTCGGTGAAAAAGGATCACCAAGCCGCATGGCTGTTGCGTGCGATCACCTGCATCGATTTGACCACGCTTTCAGGTGATGACACCGCCGATCGGGTGCGCCGTTTGTGCGCCAAGGCCCGCAATCCCGTGCGCCGCGATATATTGGATGCGCTGGGCATGGGGCCAATCACGGTGGGTGCGGTCTGTGTCTATCACGATATGATCGAAACCGCCGTTCAGGCGTTGGATGGCACCGGTATTCCGGTCGCTGCCGTATCTACGGGGTTCCCTGCTGGTCTGTCGCCCCTAAACCTGCGCATTGCCGAGATTGAGGCATCCGTTGCTGCAGGCGCCCGCGAAATTGACATCGTCATATCGCGCCGCCATGTGTTGTCGCAAAACTGGCAGGCGCTATACGATGAAATGCGCGCATTCCGCGATGCCTGTGGCGATGCCCATGTCAAGGCGATCTTGGCCACCGGCGAATTGGGATCGCTGCGCAATGTGGCGCGGGCCTCCATGATCTGTATGATGGCTGGCGCTGATTTTATCAAAACATCAACCGGCAAAGAAAGCGTGAACGCCACCCTGCCTGTATCCTTGGTCATGATCCGCGCGATCCGCGATTATTACGACCGCACCGGTTATATGGTCGGCTATAAACCCGCAGGCGGCATTTCCAAGGCCAAGGATGCCTTGGTTTATCTGTCCATGATGAACGAAGAACTGGGCCGCCGTTGGCTGGAAAATGATCTGTTCCGCTTTGGCGCATCGTCGTTGATGGGCGATATCGAACGCCAGTTGGATCACCACGTCACCGGCGCCTATTCCGCCGCTAACCACCATGCGATGGGGTAAAACAATGACTGTGAAAGAGATTTTTGAAACCATGGATTATGGAACCGCCCCTGAATCTGCAACCGTCGCTTTGGATTGGATCGCCGCAAACGGCCCCTTTGGTCATTTCATCAACGGCAAAATGACGGCCGCCGGCACCACATTTGACACGCTAAACCCCGCCACAGGTGAACCCTTGGCCCAGGTGTCGCAGGCAACCCCAGATGATATCAACGCCGCCGTTGCCGCCGCCCGCAAGGCGCAAGCCAAATGGGAAAAACTGGGCGGCCAAGGTCGCGCGCGGGTATTATACGCGCTGGCGCGGTTGTTGCAAAAACACGCGCGGTTATTTGCCGTTCTGGAAACGCTGGACAATGGCAAACCCATCCGCGAAAGCCGCGATGCCGATATCCCCTTGGCGCAACGCCATTTTTATTACCACGCAGGCATGGCCGCGGTGATGGATACCGAATTGCCGGACCGTCAGGCACTGGGCGTGTGTGGTCAGATCATTCCGTGGAACTTTCCACTGCTCATGCTGGCATGGAAAATTGCGCCTGCATTGGCGATGGGCAATACGGTGGTGTTGAAACCGGCCGAATACACATCCCTAACCGCGCTGTTGTTCGCGCAAATCTGTACCGAAGCCGGCGTGCCAAACGGCGTTGTCAACATCGTCACAGGCGATGGCCGCGTGGGTGAAATGATCGTATCGCACCCCGATATCGACAAAATCGCCTTTACCGGCTCGACCGAGGTGGGGCGCAAAATCCGCGTGGCGACCGCCGGCACGGGCAAATCGCTGACCTTGGAATTGGGCGGTAAATCCCCCTTTATCGTATTCGATGACGCCGATCTGGACAGCGCCGTCGAAGGTGTCGTTGACGCCATCTGGTTTAACCAAGGCCAAGTGTGCTGCGCAGGGTCCCGTTTGCTGGTGCAAGAGGGCGTGGCAGACCGGTTCTATACCAAACTGCGCGCGCGCATGGCGAAACTGCGCGTCGGCAATCCGCTGGATAAATCCATCGACATGGGCGCCATCGTGGATCGCAGCCAATATGACCGCATCACCGCAATGGTCGGCCAATGCAATGCTGACATCACCCAAGGCAGCGCGCCGAATTCTGGCCTGTTTTATCCGCCAACCCTGATCACAGGGCTGGGCACCGCCGATCCCCTGATGCAGGACGAAATCTTTGGCCCCGTTTTGGTGTCCATGACCTTCCGCACCCCGTCCGAGGCGGTCGAACTGGCCAATAACACCCGCTACGGCCTTGCCGCATCGATCTGGAGCGAAAATATTAACCTTACCCTTGGCATCGCCCCGCAACTGCGTGCCGGCGTAATCTGGATCAATGGCACCAATATGTTTGACGCCGCTGCTCCCTTTGGCGGGCAACGCGACAGTGGCTTCGGCCGCGAAGGTGGCTGGACAGGACTGTCCGCCTATACCAAACCCGCAGCAAAACAGGTCAAAATCAAACCCATCGCCGCAAAATCCGTCTCTAATACGGGTGTTTTGAATATTGATCGCACCGCGAAACTCTATATCGGCGGCAAACAATCCCGGCCCGACAGCGGATATTCCCAACCCGTCCACGACGCGGGCGGTAAACTCATTGGCCACATGCCATTGGCCAGCCGCAAAGATATCCGCAACGCCGCAACGGCCGCCGTTTCGGCCAACGGATGGTCGAAATCAACGGGTCACCTGCGGGCCCAGATCCTGTATTTTCTGGCCGAAAACCTATCTGCCCGCGCCGATGAATTTGCGACTAATATTGATGCAAAAACAGGCTCTAAATCGGGTAAATCCGAGGTTGAAACAGCCCTCGACACGCTCTTCGCTGCCGCCGCTTGGGCCGATAAATTCGACGGCACCATCGCCAACACACCCATGCGCGGCGCAACTTTGGTTGTAAACGAACCACTTGGCGTCATCGGTGCCTTTTGCCCCAACCATATGCCCTTGATGGGCCTGATTGCACCCCTTGCATCGGGTCTGGCAATGGGCAATCGAATGATCATGGTCGCCAGCGAAACGGCCCCCTTAATCGCAACCGACCTTTATCAAATTCTCGACACATCTGACGTTCCTGCAGGCGCGGCCAATATACTGACTGGATCGCATACCGAATTGGCACCCCATATGGCCGGCCACATGGAAATCGACGCAGTTTGGTCCTTTTCTCAGGCAGATATCTCTAAAACGATCCAAGAAAACAGCATCACCAACCTCAAACGCACTTGGGTCAATGACGGATACGACCAGACCTGGAACAGCGCATTCGTCAAAACTGCACTGCCCCACGCAACCGAACCAAAAACCATCTGGATCCCATTTGGCGAAGGATAGTCTTTCATTTTTGCAAAAATACTCGCGCCGCAGGCTTGGCCCGCCAGGGCCAATCACTGACCTGACAGCTGCGCTAACACTTGAAGCGTTGGATAGCCATCAGCAACGTGTCCAACGGATACTTGCCACTGACGCAACGCGCGTCTGCTGCCGGCGCCCCAAATGCCGTCCACACCATTGGTGTCATAGCCCAAGTCAACCAAATATTGTTGTACGCGTTGTATTTCAGCGCGTGACAGGGTGTCCAAATCAACGGGCCAATCCACCGGCGGCACATCCAAATATGCCAATTTTTGCGCCAGAAATACAACCGCCAGAACATAGTGCAGTGAATGGTTGTACCCATATATCGCTTGGGCATTTGGACCTAAAAACACCACGGGACCATGTGATCCATAGGGGGCCATACCGCGATATGTTTTGCCGTCGTGCAGCCCTGAAATATGCGTGCCATTGACTGGAAATTCCAAACACCCATAGTCAAAATCAGTGTCTAAATAACAAAAATGTACATCAATCTCATGCGATACTGCACCATGCGCGACCAAATATCGCGCGGTTGATGTCAGCGCATCGCGCGGATCATCTGCCCAAATATCGGCAGGTCTGTCGCCAGTATAGGCAACGGCATAATCGCGATAGGCCTGTGGCATGAATTGTGTGTGGCCCATGGCGCCAGCCCAGCTGCCACGCAGATTGTCGTTGGGAATGTGGTGGATATCGCTTAGCGCCTGCAACTGGGCCAAAAACATGTCTCTGCGACGGGATGTGCCGGCGCGATAGGCCAATGTTGCCAGCGCGCTTGGCACATGTATATCGCCACGATTGGCGCCATAGTTGGTCTCTAGCCCCCAAATGGCCAAAATCTCATAACGCGACAGACCAAAGCGGGCCTCAATTTTGGATAGCGCATCGGCCCATGTCTCAGCCATAAGGCGCCCCTGCGCGATGCGGTGGTCTGATAGGACACGATCAAGATAGGCCCATATAGACACTGTTTTTTCGGGTTGATCCCGATCACGCTCCAAAACTTCGGGTAAAAAATGACACCGGCCCGCCCACTCTGGCGTGGTCTTTGCGATCCAGTCGTGAAACCCGATGTCTGTCATCCTTTGCGTCGTTTCACCTTTCGCTTGGTGTTGCTATCTTTTTTCTTGGCCAATGCCATTTTCCGTTTCGCTGTCTTGGAAAACCGTCGTGGCCCGCGGGGCAATGCTGTGTCATTTACGGATAATAATTCGAACGCGATACCGCCGGCAACCGGCTCTGCTTCGGTCAGGCGGACGGTGACACGCATCCCCAATGACAGGGTCAGCCCCGTATCAGAGCCGATTAATGTATTTGCCTTTGGGTCATGATGGAAAAATTCCCGCCCCAATGACCGGACGGGCACGATGCCATCCGCGCCGCTGTCGTCAATCCGGACAAAGATCCCGAATTTTGCCACCCCGCTGATGCGCCCGTCAAATTCGTCACCCTTGCGTTCGGACAGATAGGCGGCCAAATACCGATCAACCGTGTCGCGTTCGGCCACCATCGACCGGCGTTCGGTGGTGGAAATATTGTTGCCCGTTTCCTCAAGCCGTTCGATTTCTTCGGGTCTTAGACCATCGTTGCCCCAACCATGGCTGGCAATTAACGCGCGATGCACAATCAAATCGGCATATCGCCGGATGGGCGACGTGAAATGCGCATAATTGCGCAATGCCAGACCAAAATGCCCGAAATTCTGCGGCGCATAATACGCCTGGGTCATGGACCGCAGGGTCGAGATATTGATCAATTCGGCATCATCTGTGCCTTTGGCCTGTTGTAACAGCTGATTTAGATGTTTGGTGCGTAATACTTGCCCCTTGGCCAGAACCAAACCTGCCGCTTGGGCCGTTTCGCGCAAGGCGTCCAATTTGTCCTGTGACGGCTCTTCGTGGACGCGGAACAACAGGGGCGTTTTTTTCGCGATCAGCGTTTCCGCGGCGGCGACATTGGCCAAAACCATGCATTCTTCGATCAGGCGGTGGGCATCAAGCCGATCTTTGAACGCGACCGAGGCCACTTTGCCATCATCGGACAATTCGATGCGGCGCTCTGGTAAATCCAGATCCAATGGTTGCCGACGTTCGCGCGCGGCAGCCAAGGCGGCATATGCGGCATATAGGGGTTGAATAACAGTCTCTAAATATGGCTCGACGCGTTCATTGACATGCCCATCCATTGCGGCTTGGACCTCTTCATAGGTCAAGGACGCCGCTGATTTCATCATAGCGCGATGAAATTCATGCGATATTTTATCGCCCTGCGCATCCAATACCATACGCAGCGCGATACAGGCGCGCGGCACACCTTCGTGCAGGCTGCACAGATCACCTGACAGACGGTCGGGCAACATTGGTACGACCCGATCCGGGAAGTATGTGGAATTGCCGCGTTTCCATGCCTCGCGGTCCAGTTGCGAACCGGGGGTGACATAATGGGCCACGTCGGCAATTGCGACCCACAGGATAAATCCGCCTTTGTTCGCGGGATCCGTGTCATATTCGGCAAAAACTGCGTCATCGTGATCGCGCGCATCGGCGGGGTCGATGGTGACCAAAGGAACATCGCGCAGGTCTTGGCGCCCTTTCAGGGGTGCAGGTTTTTTCGCGTCTGCCTCGGCGATAACGTCAGCGGGGAAATCATCGGGAATCCCATGTTGATGAATCGCGATCAGGGACACGGCCTTGGGCGCAGTTGGATCGCCTAAACGATCCATAATTTTCGCAACGGGCAGACCCATTCGGGTTTTTGGGCCGGATTGCTGGGCCTCGACCAATTCACCGTCACGCGCGCCATTTACGGCGGCCTCGGGGACGGTCCATTCTTTGCCAGATTTGTCGATGGGGACAATGCGCCCACCTTCGGCGGTTTTGCGAAACACGCCCAAAACGCGGCTGGGGGCTGTGCCGATTTTGCGGATGATTTTTGCCTCATACTGATGCGCTTCGCCGGTCACGGCGCGCACCTTGCCCAAGATCCGATCGCCATATCCGACAGCGGGATCGGTGGGGGATAAGGTCATCAAAACAATCGGCTCTTCGCCGTCGCCATGCCATTCAAGGGGGCGGGCAAAAATGTCACCATCGCGTGTTGGGTGCATCATTTGCAGCAATGTCACGGGCGGCAGGCTGTCGCGATCGCGATAGGTCTTTTTGCGCTTGGACAGGTGGCCTTCGTCCTCTAACTGCTTAAGCACGCGTTTTAATTCAATGCGGGCGGCCCCTTTTATTCCAAAGGCTTTGGCAATGTCACGTTTGGCGGTCAGGGTCGGGTGTGTCGAAATCCACTCTAGGATTTCGGCTTTGGATGGGATCTGGGTCATACCTGCCCCCTAGCATGAATTTTATCGGTGGTCATGCACAAAGCTACGTGGGGCATAAAAATCATCTGGGCAAGACGCGGGCGCTGTGCAACATAAACCCATGACCAACCCCGAGGATACAATGCAGATACGTCCCGCCCGCCCATCAGACAGCCGCGTGATTGCCGAGATTTGGAACGATATGATCGAAAACACGCCCAATACCTTTACCACCGCGCTGAAAACGCCGGATGGTATTGCCGCTGATATCACTGCGCGACAGGCGGCGGGGTTAGGGTTTTTCGTGGTTTGTGATGATATGGGGGTGGCGGGCTTTGCCACCTATTTCCAATTTCGCGGTGGTCCCGGCTATGCGCGAACAATGGAACATAGCATCGTTTTGGACCCACGCGTTCATGGTTTGGGCATTGGTCGTGATTTAATGGCCCGTCTGTGTGATCATGCCCGCGATGCCGGGGTGCATTCCATGTGGGCGGGGGTTAGCGGTGAAAACCCGGCCGGCGTTGCGTTCCACAACCGCATCGGGTTTCGGCGCATCGCAACATTGCCACAAGTGGGATACAAATTTGGCCGCTGGATGGATTTGGTGTTGATGCAGAAAATGTTGTGATTTCGGGCTATCCGTTTTCCAAATTGTCTGTCCCCCCTATATGTGTTAGGTCGCCCCCAAAGAATAAGGAATCCGCAAAATGACGACTGATTACATCGTAAAAGACATTGCTTTGGCCGAATTTGGGCGCAAAGAATTAAACATCGCCGAAACCGAAATGCCGGGCCTGATGGCCTGCCGCGCGGAATTTGGCGACAGCCAGCCGCTGAAAGGTGCGCGCATCGTTGGATCGTTGCATATGACGATCCAAACGGCTGTGTTGATTGAAACATTGGTGGCGCTGGGCGCTGATGTGCGCTGGGCGTCTTGCAATATCTTTTCCACGCAGGACCATGCCGCGGCTGCGATCGCCCAAGCGGGCATTCCCGTGTTCGCGGTCAAGGGTCAGTCCCTAGAGGAACATTGGGATTATCTGGATAAATCGTTCCAGTTTGCGGATGGCGCGAACATGATTTTGGACGATGGTGGTGACGCGACATTGTATGTATTGCTGGGTGCGCGCGCCGAAGCAGGCGAAGACATCATCCCCGTTCCCCAATCCGAAGAAGAAGAAGTCATCAAAGCGCAGATTAAAAAGCGTATGGCACAATCGCCCGGATGGTTCACCAAAACCCGTGATGCGATCAAAGGCGTGTCCGAGGAAACAACAACCGGCGTTCACCGTCTGTATGATTTGCACAAGAAAGGCCAGCTGCCGTTCCCCGCGATCAATGTCAATGACTCGGTTACGAAATCGAAATTCGACAATAAATACGGATGTAAGGAATCGCTGGTTGACGGGATCCGCCGTGCGACTGACACGATGATGGCCGGCAAGGTTGCTGTTGTGTGTGGATATGGCGACGTGGGCAAAGGGTCGGCCGCATCCCTGCGCGGTGCTGGTGCGCGTGTCAAGGTGACCGAAGTGGACCCAATCTGCGCATTGCAGGCCGCGATGGATGGTTTCGAAGTTGTCGTGCTAGAGGATGTTGTTGACAGCGCCGATGTGTTCATCACCACCACTGGCAACCGCGATGTGATCCGCATTGAACACATGCGCGAAATGAAGGATATGGCCATCGTCGGCAATATCGGCCATTTCGATAACGAAATTCAGGTGGCCAACCTGCGCAACCACAAATGGACCAACATCAAGGATCAGGTGGACATGATCGAAATGCCGTCCGGCAGCCGTATCATCCTGTTGTCCGAGGGCCGTTTGTTGAACCTAGGCAACGCGACAGGACACCCATCATTCGTGATGTCTGCGTCGTTCACCAACCAAGTTTTGGCCCAGATCGAGCTGTGGACCAAGGGTGATGAATATGCCCCTGGTGTTTTCATCCTGCCCAAGCATTTGGATGAAAAAGTGGCCCGCCTGCATCTGGACCGTATCGGTGTGAAACTGACCAAACTGAACAAAGATCAGGCGGATTACATCGGCGTCACCACTGAAGGTCCGTTTAAGCCTGAACATTATCGTTACTAAGTATTCAGGACTAAAAAATTGCAAAACCGCGCTTATATGCGCGGTTTTTTGCGTTTTAGGGCATATTCAGCATTGCGTGACCATAACATTTGGCTAACGATACTTTCGTTATTAAAACTATCCAAAGGGGGTAATTATGGGCAAGCGTGACGAACTAATTGCGAAATATGCAGACGATTTGAAAAATAAATGTGGCATGACGCCAGATATGGATTTGTTGACCAAGGTCACAATCGGCTGTGGCCCGTCCATTTACAACGCAGACGCGTCCACCGTTGCTGGTAGCCAGCAAAGCGAATTGGAAACCGTTAAAAACAGCTTTCTGATGAAAAAATTGGGTCTGGCGACAGATTTAATTTGCCAGCGATTTCCTGACGAGTATAGCCATCTGCCATAAGTTTCAGAATTTCAAACTGGCGATCAGTAAACAGGGGTGGTTCCATTTGGGCAGAAATACTCTTTGAAAAATGATTGAATAGGAAAAGTAGTGTTACAGATAGTCTGTGCAACCTTTAATCGCAACAATTACTCCAATATGGCGATTATCGATAAATGAAACAATTTAAGAAAGAAAAAGGGGGCCGATGCCCCCTTTTGATGTCATGCGTGACCTTAGCTCAGGCCGATTTTTTCTGACCGCCCGATTTGCGGCGTTTGCGGAAATCTGTGTTTCCGCCCGGGGCCGATGCCCCGCCAGATGGGCGACCACCACGATGGGGGCGCTTTCTTCCAGCGGGCTTTTTCGCGCCGGCGGGGGGTTCAAATCCAGCCAACATGCCTTCGCCGCTTGCGACGGGAACTTGAATTTTCATCACCTTTTCAATATCGCGCAGCAATGGAATTTCCTCGGGGCTGCACAATGTAATGGCCTCGCCTGTGCGTCCCGCACGGGCAGTACGACCAATGCGGTGAACATAGTTATCGGCCACCTCTGGCAGATCGTAGTTCACAACAAACATCACGTCAGGAATATCAATCCCGCGCGCGGCCACGTCTGTGGCACATAAAATGTTTGCGTCGCCCGCTTTGAACGCAGCGATGGCACGGTCCCGCTGGCCTTGGCTTTTGTTGCCATGAATGGAAACAGCCCGAAAGCCATCAGCGACAAGCGATTTCATCAATTTTTCTGTGCCATGCTTTGTCCGACCGAACACCAATGTTTTGGCTTTGGGGTCTTGGCGCAAAATATCGCGCAACTGGCCAGGCTTGGATGCTTTTGCCAGAAAATGAACAGATTGTGTAATTTTATCGGCGGCTTTGCCTGGGGGGGACACCTGAACACGCTGTGGGTTTTTCAGGTATGCGCTGGACAGCTCTTCCATTTTTTTCGGCATCGTTGCGGAAAACAGCATGGTTTGACGCGGTGTGCCCAATTCGGGCGCAATACGGCGTAGGGCATGAATAAAGCCCAGATCCAACATTTGGTCCGCCTCGTCCAGCACCAGATAATGCGCCTGTTTCAATGTGACAGCGCGACGATCCAACAGGTCGATCAAACGGCCCGGTGTTGCCACCAAAATGTCGGTGCCGCGGCCCAACAGTTGGATTTGTTTGTTAATTGATTGCCCACCAACAACGGTCATAACCCGTACTTTGGTGCCAATTGTAAACTGTTTTAGGCTTTCGGCGATTTGGTTCACCAATTCGCGGGTGGGGGCCAAAATCAGCGATTTCGCCACTTTGGGTTCTGGTTTGCCAGGTGCGTTCAGCACGTGGTTCAACAGCGGCAGGCCAAAGGCCAATGTTTTGCCGGTACCCGTTTGGGCCAGTCCCAAAATATCGTGACCCGCTAGGGCCAGAGGGATCGCTTTGTTTTGGATCGGTGTGGGTTCGCTAAAGTTTAATTCTTTTAGCCGAGTTTTCAGGTGTGCTGGCAGATCCAGCATTTCAAAGTCAAACATATCATTCCTTTACCTACGCAGATGCGCAGGCGATCATCACGTCAAAGACGCCAATACTGCCACATTAAGATACCTCAGACCACCCAAGGAACCTTGTGACGTGTTGCGTACCATGCGTGATGTGGAAACGGATTATGCTGAAGCGCCTATAACTCAGGCGTGCTCACGCCGCTAAACAGCCAAGGCCGCCTAATGACCTGTTTTGGGTTCAAAGTCAACAGTTACCTAAACGCCCGCCATGGCGCAAATGATGGCCCATTGTTCTTGGGTGACCGGTTGCACCGACAGCCGTGGGTTTTTGGCCAAGGGCATATCGCATAGAATCGGATGGGATTTGACCTGATCCAGTGTGACTGGGGTTTTAACGGGTTTTACCGCCTTAATGTCCACGCAGTCCCAACGCGGATCATCCGTGGTGCTGTCGGGGTGGGATGTGGCGATGACCTGCACAATCCCCACAATCGCACGTTCTGATTGGGAATGATAAAAAAATCCCAAATCCCCAATATTCATCAGGCGCATGTTGTTGCGCGCCTGATAATTGCGCACGCCGTTCCATTCCTCGCCCGCGTCGCCACGGGCCATTTGGTCGTGCCAACCCCATGTGTCGGGTTCGGATTTGAACAGCCAATATTGCATCAGATCACTTTGTTCCATTGGATCAATTCAACAGATGCGAACAGGCCGGCCTTGGCATAGGGGTCATGATCGGCCCAGTTTTGCGCCGCCGCCATGTCGGCCACATCCAGCACGACCAAGGATCCGCACATCTGACCATCGCCATCCAACAACGGGCCCGCTTGGGCGACGACCCCAGTTGATTTGATATAGGCCAGGTGATCGTCGCGGTTCGCTTTGCGCGTATCTAGGTGGCCGGGTTTGTCTTTGGCGATTAGGGCGATGAACATTATTCTTCCTTTTGTGGTCGGTTTAACAGGTGATCCATAACCGTTTTTATGTCCAGCTGGCCTTTCGCCAAAGCATGAACAGCGGCTGTGATGGGCATATCTATCCCTAGTTCTTGTGATTTGGTCAATGCCGCTTGTGCTGTGGCGGCGCCCTCAACCGTTATGGATGGATCAAACGCGTCGCCACGCCCCAGAGCAAGGCCGAAACGGTAATTGCGCGATCCTTCGGACATACAGGTCAGAGACAAATCACCAAAGCCCGACAATCCTGACAACGTTTCGGGTTGCGCGCCCAAAGCCTGCGCCATGCGCGCCATTTCGGCATAGCCGCGTGTCATCAGCGCCGCGCGCGCACTGTCGCCCAAACCTGCGCCGATTGTGGCACCGCAGCCAATGGCGATGACGTTTTTCAACGCGCCACCCAGTTCTGCGCCGACCATATCCGTGGTGCGATACAGGCGCATTGTTTTGCTGCCCAGCTGCGATTGCAATGCTTGGCCCAATTCATCGGATGTTGCGGCCAGTGTCAGGGCCGTGGGCAACCCACGCGCGATATCATGGGCGAAACTGGGTCCGGTTAGTATGGCTGCGTTTTGGGTTACGGTTTGCAAAATGGCGCTGGGGCCTGTGCCTGTGGATACTTCGAATCCTTTGCAGCATGCGATCAGTGTTTTGCCAGATAGCTCTGTTTGATACTGTTGTAATACCCCACGCAGGGTTTGCATCGGGACGGCCATCAAAATGGTGTCACTGTCCGCTAAATCAGAAATATCAGCGGTCACCTGAATTCCAGTTGGAAACGCAACGCCGGGCAATCGTTTGGTGTTCATCCGTTCGGATTGCAGGGTTGTGGCCGCCTGTGCATCCCGCGCCCACAGTGTTACGCCAGTTCCATTTTGCGCCAACATCACAGCCAATGCCGTGCCAAACGCGCCTGAGCCCATGATTGCGATCGTCATGCCTTGGCCCCCTTTTTCCCACTGCCAAGGATGGCAGGTTGTGATGTATCCAATGGCCAGCGCGGAAGCGCAGACAATGTGTCATCATCCCTTTGGCCCAGCATGAACAATTCCCCACCCACATAGGCAATCATTGCCGCGTTGTCGGTGCATAATGCCAGCGGTGGCGCCAGAAATGCAGCGCCATGATCCGCGGCCACAGTGGTTAATCGTTTGCGAATATGCGTATTTGCCGCGACACCGCCTGCCACGGCAATGGTTGGTTGTGTTGGGGACAGGGCCATATATTCAGCCAAGGCGCGCGCTGATTTTTCCGCCAAAACATCACCGACGGCGGCCTGAAAACTGGCGCTGAAATCTGCAATATCTTGATCGTATAGCCCGCCTTGGGCATCCACCAAACCGTCGCGCGTGCGCAGCAGAGCGGTTTTTAGACCCGAAAATGACATATCGCACCCGGGTCGATCCAGCAGGGGTCGTGGGAATGCAAATCGTGTCGCATCCCCTGTTTGCGCGGCCTGTTCTACAGACGGCCCCCCGGGTTGGGGCAGGCCTAGCAGGCGGGCGGTTTTGTCGAATGCTTCGCCTGGGGCATCGTCGATGGTGCCGCCCAAACGTTTGAATTTTGTGGGTCCTGACACGATCAGAAACTGACAATGCCCGCCTGACACCAATAACATCAGATAGGGATAGGCGATGCCGTCGGTCAGGCGTGGGGTCAGGGCGTGGCCGGCTAGGTGGTTTACCCCGATCAGGGGTTTATCCAGCCCTTTGGCCAACCCCTTGGCGCACATCACACCTGACAGTACGCCACCAATCAAACCGGGGCCGGCGGTGGTGGCAATGACATCCATATCGTGCAATGACATATCGGCCTCTGCAATGGCCTGTTCCACGGCGATGTCAATGCGTTCAGCATGGGCGCGTGCGGCAATTTCGGGAACCACACCGCCAAAATCTGCGTGCAGCGTTGTTTGGCCCATGACTACGGATGACACAACATGACCGCGCCCATGCGCATCCAGCCGAACGACGGCGGCGGCGGTATCGTCGCAGCTGCTTTCAAGTCCTAGGATGTGTAAATCGCGGTTGCGCATCATGTGATCCATTGTAAGCGTGACATTACGCAGGTATCATCCCACATCATGACAGACAATCCTGCAATGTACGATCCAATTATACTTTTGACGCGGCCCAAACCGCAGGCGCAGGAATTTGCGGATGCTTTGGCCGCTGAAATTGATGCAGATATTGCGATCCACCCGATGCAGGACATTGTGATTTGTGCGCCGCCTGATCCGCGCCCTGTAGACTATGATGCTTATGTCTTTACATCGCCAAATGGCGCACGCGCGGCCCACCACTGGGGGTTGCCGTCGCGGCCTGCCTATGTTGTGGGCCAAAAAACGGCCGCCGCGACACAGGGGGATGCTGTGTTCTGCGCTGATGGCGACAGCGATGATTTGGTGGACTTAATTGACAAACACGCGCCGCGTGGCCCATTGTTGTATCTGCACGGAACGCATGTTGCCGGCCAAATCACACAGGATTTGGAACAACGTGGAATCACCTGTCACGGATATGTGGCCTATGACCAACAGGCGCTGCCTGTCGGGGATGATCTGCGATCGGTTTTGTCTGGGCCGCGGCCTGTGATGATTCCAGTATTTTCACCCCGCAGTGCGAAATTACTGATAGAAACAGGCGAAAATCCGCAAAACTGGCATATTATCGCCATGAGCTACAAAGTCGCAGCGATTTTTGACCACATTCCTTGCAAAAAGATTACGATCATAGAACGACCCAATGGACCTGCCATGCTGCATGCGGTATGTCTGGTATATCGGGAAAGTTGTATTTAATTGACCAACCTTTGTGGAATTAACCGCACCACAGGGCTGATATGAGGATGAAAATGGCGAATAAGAAACCAAAATCCAAAATCAATCTGCCATTACCAGACTCGGATGCGCCACAGGTGACGCAGGTTGCGTCTGAGGATACGGGTGATGCCCCGCAGCCCGATGATGCGACATCGTCCATCGATCACGATACCCCAGCCGAAACTGTGGATGCGGTCCAAGGTGATGATCCAACATCGCGTGATGATTTGGACGATGCAGTTGCCCAAGACACCGATGATCAAACCGATGATGCAACGACCAACGATCAGATGACCGATGATAATACGGTTGCGGATCAGGCGGATGAGGATCAGAAATCTGAACAGGTGTATGAACCATACATACCACCCGTTGACCCCGCGCCTGCGCAAAAATCACCCCTAGGTCCAATGATTTTGGGTGGCGCTGTCTGCGCCGTTTTGGGATTTGGGGCGGCGGTCCTGACCCAGCAAAGCAGCCCCCTTTGGCCGCAGGATCCTGCGGTTGCTGAATTAACCGCCAAAACGGACGGGGCGGTTGCCGATTTACAGACACAGATTGATGCCATCGCCGCGCGACCTGCGGGGGATGTCATGCAATCAGATTTGACACCCATGCGCGACGCAGTGGCACAATTGTCCGGTTTGGAACAAACTATCGCTGATCTGGCGGGGCGCGTGTCCGCATTGGAACAGGCCACGATCGAAGCGGCCATTCCAGATGATTTGATCGCCAAATACCGATCCGAAGTTGAAAGCATTTCTGCCCTGCTGGAATCGCAGCGCGGCGAATTGAACACCTTTATGCAAGATGCCAAAGCCAAGGCGGACCAAGCGGCAGAAATTGCGAAAAATACATTGGCGGGCGGCGCATTGGATCGCATCGCAACCGCACTGGACACAGGGTCCGAATTTGTCCAAGCCATGCAGGATTACGAACAGGCCATCGGTGCCGCCGCGCCAGATGCCTTGGCATCACTGGCTGCCGATGGTGTGGTCACGTTGCAGGTGTTATCGCAGGACTACGCAGATGTGGCACGCGCCGCATTGGCCGCCGCGCGTGCGGAAATGGATCAGGGTCAGGGCATGGCCAAGGTCACCAATTTCTTGAAAAACCAATTCAACGCACGGTCTGTCGTGCCGAAATCTGGGGATGACCCCGATGCCGTGTTATCGCGCGCCGAACAGGCATTGCGCGATGGGGATCTGGCCGCTGCCATGGATGAAATTTCCAAGCTGGGCCCAAGGGCACAGGCGACAATGTCAGACTGGATCGCCGCAGCACAGGCCCGATTGGACGCGCAAAATACCGTCAACATATTGATTGACCAGTTAAAAAACTAAGGATGACAAGATGCTAAATTCACTGTTCAAAATTCTGCTGTTCCTTGTCATCGTTGCCGGCCTAGCGATGGGGGCCACCTATCTGATGGACGCGCAAAACACGATCATTGGCAATGTCATGATCACAATTGCAGGGGTGGAATATACATTCAGCCCATTGCAGGCGGTTATGGCGCTGATTGTGCTGACGGTTGTTATCTGGATTGTGCTTAAAATTCTGTCGTTCTTGGTGGCGGTATTGAAATTCATCAATGGTGATGAAACCGCGATTACCCGTTTCTTTATCCGCAGTCGTGAACGCAAAGGGTATCAGGCCCTGTCTGACAGCTTGTTAGCTTTGGCATCGGGGGATGCACCTGTTGCCTTGTCCAAGGCGCGCCGCGCCGAGGGGTATTTGCAAAATCCCAGCCTGACAAATTTGATTGCAGCGCAGGCGGCGGAGCAGGCGGGCGATACAAACAAAGCGGCACAAATTTACAAAGAATTGGTCAAGGACCCCGAAACACAATTCGTAGGCGTGCGCGGGTTGTTGAAACAAAAACTGGCCGACGGAAAAACGGATGTTGCCTTGAAACTTGCGCAAAAGGCATTTGCCCTAAAGCCCAAGCACGAAGAGACACAAGATCTGTTGTTGCAGTTGCAAGCTAAAACATCTGATTGGACAGGCGCACGCGCGACGTTGCAGGCCAAGTTAAAGCAGGGCAAAATTCCCCGCGATTTGCACAAACGCCGTGATGCAGTTTTGGCCCTGTCACAGGCGCAGGCCGTCATGGATGAAACCAACAGCGTCGAACAACGCGAAGCCGCGATTGAAGCAAACAAACTGTCCCCCGATTTGGTCCCCGCAGCCTGTTTGGCCGCGCGTAATTACATCGATCAGGACAATGCCAAGGCCGCAGCGCGGATCATCAAAAAGGCATGGTCCGCCCAGCCACATCCCGATTTGGCTGCCGTGTTTTCCGAAATTGCCCCAAATGAAACGCCCGTTGAACGTTTGAAACGGTTTGGCCAATTGGCCAAGTCAAATCCAGATCATCTGGAAACCCGCCTGACCATGGCCGAACTGAACCTAGTGGCCGAAGATTTCCCCGCCGCACGGCGCGCGCTGGGCGATGCCATCAACAATGACCCCGATGCGCGCGTGTTGACCATTATGGCCGCGATTGAACGGGGTCAGGGTGGCGAGGATGACGTTGTTCGTGCGTGGTTGGCAAAAACACTGACTGCCAAACATGGTCCAGCTTGGGTGTGTGACAAATGTAATACGGTGCATTCTGATTGGGTGCCTGTTTGTACGTCCTGCGATGCCTTGGACACGTTGTCATGGCGTGAACCGCCTGCATCTAGCGTTGTATCTGCGACGGCCTTGGCATTGGCCCCATTGCTGGCGGCTGCACCGAAATCAGAGGCCAGTGATGATCTGCCGGTGACGATTGATGACGCCGAAGTGGTGGATGACACCGATCGGCCTGCCGACGATAAATCGGCCTGACCAAGGATTATAGGAACGTCCCTTGCGAAAATATCAGGGGGCGTCCCGTATCTTGGGTATGATGGGTAACGCGTCCCACAATGATACTGTGATCGCCTGCATCATGCAGGGCATATTGTTCGCAATCAAACCGCGCAAGGCAGCGATCCAGCACGGGAACGCCTGTGTCCAGATAGTGCCAATCAACATGTTCAAAATGCTGGCCGTTTTTGGCAAACCCCAGACACAGATCGGATTGATCATGGTGCAAGACATGGATGCTGAACCGTTGTGCTGCGGCAAAGGGGGCATATCGGCCCGCTGTTTTGATCACCGACCACAACACCAGCGGCGGATCCAATGATACGCTGTTGAAACTGTTGGCGGTCATGCCTAGGGGCGCGCCATTTTGCGCACAGGTGACAACTGTCACACCCGTTGGAAATTGCGACAACGCGTGACGCAGTTGATCGGGGGAAATATGATCCGTCACGGTGTCAGCGTCCTTTGGGCGTTGTTTGAATTTCGCGGTACCATACATAAAGCCCGGATCCCACGATAATCAAGGCACCGATGATCGTTGGCACATCTGGGACATCGTCAAAAATGACATATCCCCAGAATGTCGCAAACAACAATCCAACATAGACGAATGGGGCCAACAGCCCCGCTTCGCCCAGGGTCAGGGCGCGGATTAACATCAATTGGCTGGCGGTTCCCAAAATGCCGATCACAATCACCAAGCCAGCGGTATAGCCCGTCAACGGCGTCCAGAAAAACGGCACAATCGCACTTAGAAAAACAGCACCAAACAGTGCGGTGTAAAACAGCGATGTCCACGGATTTTCGTTTCGTCCCACAAATCGGGTGATCAGGTTATATCCCGTCAAACAAACCGCCGCCGCCAAGGGCAGAATGGAATACACCGAAAACACCCCCATTCCCGGACGGATCACGATGATCGCACCGATCAGTGACATCAAAATGCCAAATACGCGGCGTGGCCCGATTTTTTCGCCCAAAAACAAAAATCCGCCCAAGGTCAGTAAAACGGGGTTTATGTCCATTACGGCCGTAGCCTCGGCCAGACCGATTTGGGAAATCGAGACAAAGAAAAATGACGTCGCCCCCAGCACCAGCATAGACCGCACTGCCTGCAATCTGGGGTGTTGCGTGCGGAATACGGTTTTCATTTTGGGCAGGACAATCACCAGAACCAGCATTGTGGCGCTGAAATATCGCGCCCAGATCGCTTGGATTGGGTGGACATGTGTTGTTAATTCCTTGGCTGCGGCATCCATGGACGCAAACAGGGCAATCGCGCCAATCATGAACAAAATGGCGTGTTTATTGGTTTGGGCCGAATGGGACATGGAATGCTGCTTTCGAAATGGGGCCAGTCTGGGAACAGTCTGGGGCATGACATGGCGTCCATTCTCTTGTATACACCCAACACAACACGGGAAAGGTGTTTCATATGAATAAAATTGCCATTGCGCTGGGTGCTGTCGTTTTTATGGGCGTGGGCTATGCCATCGCCCCTGTGGCACAGAATATGATGGGGGGCCACGGAATGGGGCATGGCCATGGAATGGGCCACAATCCGGCGCACCATGGTTCCGATCATGGCGGCAATCACGAACAGCATATGGCCATGTTCCCCATGCTGAACGGCGAAAACACCACCCCGTCCGAGGTGGACGATATGCGCGCCTTGTTTATGCGCCACCCCGATATGACGCGGCGGGTTGAAAATATACCCAATGGCATTCGTACCATCACCGAAACGCAAAATGACGCATTGCGCGATGCGCTGGTCAACCATGTTGTGATGATGATTGCGCGGGTTGAAAATGGCGATGATCCGCGCGTTCCGATTCAAAGTCCGACCCTGTCCATTCTGTTTGAAAAAGGGTCCGCGATTGAAACCGAAATCATTCCCACCGACCTAGGTGTCAGCGTTGTGCAAACATCCACCGACCCCCAAGTGGTGGCCGCCCTGCAAACCCATGCGGCTGAGGTATCCGACCTGGCCGCGCGCGGCATGCAATCGGTTCAGGATCGCATAATGGGCCAATAACGCCCGCGCGATTATTCGTAATCTTGACCGAATGTAATGCCGATTTGACTGTCGCCATCCGTATCGTGGCTGATGAATGTCTTGGTGCGGCGGTTCAAATCTAGGTTCAAGCGCGTTTCCGCTTTGCCGTTTGATCCGAATTCGAATTCAACATAGGTGTTGTCGCGAATATATTTTCCCGCAGATACCGACACATCGCCTTGTTCATCCTGTGTTATGTCGAAATCATCCAACCCTGACATACGCCGCATGCGTTCCATGAAACTGGGATTTGGACTGCCCAATGTGCGAATGGCATTGACCAGTTGAATGGTTTGAAAGGTTGATAATCCCTCTAACGCTTTGCCGAATAACACCTCGGCCAGTACCTCTTCGCTGGGGCGGCCAGACTGGGACGACAGCGTCAATTCTGGGGCCGAGGATCGCCCAGCGATTTCAACGGACAATATATCGCCGTCTTGTGCGTCGACGTCTGCCTTAAGGTAAATATCGGGGTCCAGCGTTCCCAACAATTGCAACCGCCCTTGGGTCAGGCGAACGCGTTTGGTCAACAAATCCATGCGGCCGCGGATCAGGTCGAATTGGCCGGTTGGTATGGGGGTTGATGTTGTGCCGCCCACCCGCACAGTACCGCCAAATTCTGCATCAATCCCACGACCGCGGGCAAATAATTTATTCGGGGCACGAATGTTCAGATTTAGGGCGATGCCGGTTTGATCTGGCCGGTCTGATGTAGCCTGCGTGCTGGGTTGTGATAAAACGCCCAAGGTGTCCAATGTGTTGCGGGTCCGATTGGACATGTTGATGTGGCGCACGTCCAAGGCACTGTTAGATCCGCCAGATACTTGGCCCAGATCCACGATCAGATCCAATATATCGACCGTTCCACCTAATGTCAGCTGTCGGCCTAAGACTCCGGTCACGTTGACATCTGATTTCAGCCGCGCGGTCACACCGCTGGCCAACGGCAGAGCCAAGGGCGCGGTTTTTATCGCAATTTGCGTGCGCCCATTTGGTGTCAGATCCACGATCCCGTCTGCGGTCATGACGGCCCGCTTGGTTCCCAATGTTGCCGTTGATGTCACACGCGCACGCCCCTGCGTCAGGTCTGCGCGCAGGGCGATGTTTTGGATGGGCAATGGGGCGCCCTGAATGGCTAGGGTGCCGTTTGCCATGTTAGCCGTGCCCCGTACCGTTTTGCGGTCGGACAAATTTTTCGCAACCAGGTCAAAGTTTACGGCCCCCTTAACCGTGTGGGGGGAAATGAATCCATTGGCCAGTGCGGCATTGGCCTGACCTTGTACCGCGATATCGCGCAAGGTGTTGGCCGCAAATTCGCCGGAAAACGTCAAATCGGTATTTTGGTCCGCCCTCAGGGTGCCATTGCCCGTCCATGGTTTTGCGGGGGCGGATTGGGTCGCCTTAAATTCGGCGGCAATAGGGCCGGAAAAGCTGGCATCCAGTAGCCCTGCATTTGCCAATCGCAGTTGGGCGGATATGCGGCCCTGTTCGGGGGTTAGTGCTGCGGATGCTGTGGTGGTTACATCTTGGTTGGTGATAGACAGTTCATCGACATAGGTGCCCGTGGTGTCGCGTTTTGCCATCAGGTCAATCACTGTGTCGCTGATCATCAAGGGATCCAAGGTGGCATTTATACCCCCAATACCGCGCCCCTGCACTGTTGCCGCGATATCAAAGCCACCGGTTTTTGGCGCAATGCGGCCCGTGGCTGATATATCGCCCGCGCCGCGCAGTTTCGGCATATTGGCCAAGGCCGCAAAGCGCGATAAATCCGATGCCACGGCATCCACAGCAATATCCACCGCGTCATAGGTACGATCGGCGCGTATATCGGCGCGAAATTGGGTGGCGGGTGTTGTCAGGTTTAATCCCGAAATTGTGACGCCTGTCCCATCGCCATAGGCAAAGCCCATGTTCAAGGTGACATTGCCCTGTAACAGGTCCGATAACGCGCCCGTGGCCATGACGTTGCCCATTGAACTGTTCAATGTGCCGCTGATGGATTGGTCTTGGATCGTGCCGCGTCCGGTTGCTGTGACTGTGGTCGCTGCAATTTCGGAAAATGTTACATTGTCAAAGCTTGCATCCAACGCCCAAGCCTGTCCCAGTGATTGGTCATAGCGCAGCGAAAATTGACCGCGCCCCAATTGCGTTGCATCGAACCCTGATTTTGCCAAATCTTGGGCCAGAACACCGGGTTCGACGTTTGCTGTGATATCTAATGCGGTGGGCCAACCCGTTTCATCCAGATTTAGGGCGCCATTCAGTGACAAAACGTCGGACGACAGGGACAGTTTGCGCAAATGGGTTGTGTTATCCACGGCGCGGGTTGCGTCCAGTGTCAGATCGATGCGCCCTGCGCGTTTCAATGCGGATATCGGTGTGTCGATAAGCGGGGACAGATCCCCCGATACGGTGCCCCGAATATGGCTGCCTTGGTCGTCGCTGATCAGGGTCAGAGCACCGTCGACATGGGACATTTGATCTGTGGATGTTTGTCCTGTTGTCAGCGCGATATTCGTTTTGATGTTGGTGCTGTGGCCTTGGGCCTGCAGGGTCATCGTAAGGGGGGCATTGTGTATAAATCCCGCCGCTTGCGCCACTGCACCACCGGCCTGTTCGAAATATTTCAGCTGGGCGGATATTTCATCCTGTGCGGTGATGCGTGCGGTTAGGTCCAATGCCTCTTGCCGGCCATTTGTAATGTTCAGCATCAAGGCGGCATCCAAAATGCCTGCGCCATAGGCCAGCGATCCTGTGCTGTTTGCGATCAGTGGCCCATCGTCATAGGCGTCTGCGATGATGATCTGCTGAATGGCAAATCGATCAATCTGGGCAGTGATTGGCAAATCTGGCAGTCGCGGCAGTGTAATTGGCCCCGATTGGCGCGCGGGCGTGGGCGCATCCAGGGATGGGCGCCGAAAAATGGTAATGCGCTGGGCGGACAGATCTTGGATATTTAACGCACCAGTTAACAGGGCGCTACGCGACCAGTTTAATCTGCCCCCCTCAAGTTGGAACCAAATACCTGCATCATCTGCGATGGTAATTGCACCGATGGTCAAATCACCCGACAGCGCGCCCTGTAAATCGCTGACCTTGACCGTTTGCCCCGAAACAGACAAGTTTTTTTCCAAAAATTCAGTAACCAAGTCATTTTGCGCCAACACCCGCTGTGGAAACAGCAGCAGCGCAAAAAACAGAGCGATCAAGGTGACATAGGTTTTCATCAAAACGCTTGCCCCAAACCAAAATACAAAGCAGCAGAGCGCAATGTAATTGCCCGATCTGTTGGATGTGCCACGTCAAACCGAATTGGGCCCAGTCCGGTTTTATACCGCAGCCCCAGACCATAGCCGCTGTGGTCGACGCTGTCTTGCCCCCAATGATCCAGCCCAAAGGGGTGCAAAATCGCATAATCCGCAAAGGCCACGCCAGACAGGCTGCCCACAAATGTTTTACGCAATTCTGCCGATAGTATAACACGCCCCTGCGCGCCCGATAATCCAGTGCCGCGCACATCGCGCCCTAGGGTTTCGAAACTGTATCCACGCACGGTTTTGGATCCACCCGAAAAATACAGAAAATCTGGATCAATCACTGCGTCCGATCGCGAAAGGATCGTATGCCCCACATGGCCGCGACCTGCTAGAACCACTGTGTCCGATAAGGGCACATAATGTCGCCATTCGCCTTGCAATTTCAGGCCAGATACAGACTGATCCAACTGATACAGCGGTTCGATCTGTGCGGCGATATAGTGTCCACCTTTGGGATCTAGACGATCGGTGCGCCCATCGAATGTATATTGCAACGGAAAGCTAAGCGATGTGATTGTTGGCGACCCATCAACGGTGACGTTGCGGCTTTGTTTATATTTCAGACGGACGCGGTATGTGGTTTGATCATCTTTGGGGACTTCGGCCCCGAAATAGGCCTTAACGTATCTGATCCGATCACCCCCAGCCGATTTTTCGCCTAGTGCAAAACCCGTCTCTAAATTTGCGTCTGCAATGCGAAAGGCTGCGGGTCGTTTATAATCGATGCCCAATCCCCAGAACGGGCGCTGTCCGTCTTGAATATGGGTGATTTCACCATTTACCGTTAACCGATCCGCATTTCGTGACAGATTTCGGTGCATCCATGTTGTGTCAATTGAAAACCCATCCTGCGATGACAGGGCTACAGTCGCCTCAATGCGTTTTGGTTTTCGGTCGCGTAACGTAACACCCAAATTCAATGCGCCGGGTACATCTGTCGGTTCAGGTTTGACGGACATTTGGCTAAAGGCACCTGTGCGTCGCAATCGCATTTCGACCAGACGCAGTTTTGCGCTGTCCAAATTTTCACCCTGCCCTAGGCCAATGATGGATCGGATCTTGACAGATTTAACGGTTGTCAAATTCGGCGTGATGCGTGTGCCAGCATAATTTGATGGAACCCCGGTATTCAGTGTGACCCGCGCGGTCAATGTGCCGCTAGAATGGTTTGCAACGATATCTTGCGCCGCAACGCCCGTTTCCAAATACCCCTGATCTTGCCAAATTTGCACCATATCCAAGATATAGTTTTCCAGCTTGCTCAGCCGCACGGCGCCCTTTGGTGGGGCAGGGATCGTTGTATTTGGGGGGATCGGCGTGACTGAAATGTCGCCAAACTGGAACCGTTGACCGGATTTTACATGAATGGATACAGTTGAAATCGTATTTGGGGCATCCACCGCCAATATCTGATCCATATCCTGGCCATTGATCCGTACCAAAATATCGGCTTGGAAATACCCGTCTTGGTACAGGGTGTTCGCCAAGGTGATGCGGTTTTGTTTCAGTTGAAACAGCATATTCACCCCGTCTAATTTTCCGGCAGACGCGGTGGTGGGGCGAAACGCGTTGCGCGCCTGTTCGCCGATTTCTGCCGTTGGGGTGTCGAATGAAAAATCCTGACTGAAACTGGGCGTTGCCCAGCCCAATAACGGCACCAACACCAGCAAACCAACGCGCAGTAATTTATGGGGGATATGCGTCAAATACATAAGAAACATTAGCCTTGGGTTCGAATCGGTCGGCCGAGGTATTTTGCACGGCCTGCGCTGGTCAGCGTATCAGATCATCTAACCCCGCATTGGTAAAGACACCATATCACATCTGCACAGGATGGGCGAAAAATCGCGATGCTTGGTTGGGGGTGTTTTAACCAATACGATTGCGCTGGGCGGATGGGGACACGCCAAAGGCTGATTTGTAAACGCGTGCGAAATGTCCCGTGCTTTCAAATCCACAGGCAAAGGCCACATCGGTGATGGATGATTCCGTTTGGATCAACAAATGCCGCGCACGTTCCAATCGCATTTCCATATGGTATTTCTTGGGTGATGTGTTCAACAGTTTGCCAAACAGCCGTTCCAATTGGCGCGACGAAATCCCCAGATTTTCGGCGATTTGCGTCGGTGAAATTGGGTCAGCGATTGTGTTTTGCATAATGCCGATGGCCTTGGCCAAATGGCTGTTGCGCATGCCATTGCGTGATTGCAGGGATACACGTTGTTCGGCCGATGCTTCGCGTACGGCGGTATAGACCATTTGATCGGCCACTGCTGTTGCCAAATCCAACCCATGATGGCGTTCGATTATATGCAGCATTAAATCTGCAGTCGCCGTGCCGCCCGATGCGGTGACGTGCGGGCCGGTGGCCACAAACACATTGCGCACCAAATTCACATCGGGGAATTTTTCCATGAAACTGTCGTGGTATTCCCAATGAATGGCCGCGTCTTGGCCATCTAAAAACCCGATGTCCGCCAATATCCACGCGCCCGAACACAGCGCGCCAATGGTGCCCCCATGCCGTTTTTCGCGGCGCAGCATGGACGTCAGGGATGGGGTGATGCGGTCGCGCATGTAAATCCCACTTAAAACAAACAGATGGTCATATTTAGGCGGTTGGGCAAAGCTGTGATGGACCAAGGTCACAGATCCATTGGAACAGGTGGCTGTTTCCCCATTTTCTGACAAGAATGACCATTTGTACAATTCCTGACCACTGATCAAATTCGCAATCCGCAACGGTTCGACCGCGCAGGAAAACGCCAGATGGGAAAAATCTTGTACCAGTGCAAATACAAAATGTTGGGGGGTGGTCATAGGGCACCTTTGTCAGATTATAGATTGAATATTCGATAAATTTTTCTTGAATACAATATGTATTTTATGCCAATACAATGAAAAATACCGTTAATCAGTGTGGTGAATTTGATGGAAAATGGGCCAAAATCCCAATTAACAGAATACCTTAGGCGGGCGATTTTGACCTTGGAACTGCGTCCTGGTCAGGATTTGGATGAACAACAGCTAAGCAATGATTTCAATTTGTCCCGCACCCCGCTGCGCGAGGTGTTCCGCGATTTGGCGGGGTTGGGGTATCTTGAATTACGCGCTGGACGTGGGGCGCGTGTGGCGGATATGTCCTATACCACGCTGCGCGATTTTTTCCTGATTGCCCCCATGATTTACCGCGCCGTGCTGCGGCTGGCGACATTGAATGCCACGGTGGATCAGATTGCGGACCTAAAACAGGCGCAGGATGATTTCAAATCTGCACTGCGGTCGGGCCACGCGGCCGAACGCGCGCTTGCCAACAATCGGTTCCATGAAATTACAGGGGAAATGGCAGGCAATGTGTATCTGATGCCATCGTTTCAGCGATTGTTAATTGACCATGCCCGCATTGCGATGACATTTTATCAACCGCAAAACAACGGCATGGCATCGAACCTGACACAGGCCAGTGATCAGCATGATGAAATTATTATCGCCATCGAAAACCGCGATGCCGAACGGGCCGAAGATTTGGCAGATGACCACTGGAGTTTGTCCCGTGATGAAATCGAACGTTTTGTGATGCCAACTGGGCTGGCTTTGCCCCTTGGTTCCCTATCAACCCACAGCGCCTAAGGTTCCTATGTCCCCAATATTCCAATTTCAGGGTATCTATACCCCTGCCGTCACCCCCTATACAGCGGACAAACAACCCAACTGGGATGCCTTGGCCGAGGTTATCGAATTTCTGATCGAAAATGGTGTGCATGGGATTATATCCGGCGGGTCCACCGGTGAAAACTATGCCCAAACTCTGGCCGAACGTATCGAAATCGCCCGCTTTACCCGTGAACGGATCAAGGGGCGGGTGCCCTTGGTTATTGGTACGGGGGCCATGTTGACCGACGATTCCGTTGCGCTGGCCAGTGCCGCGTGGGATATGCAGGCTGATGCCATTTTGTTGGCCAGCCCCCCCTATGCCGTGCCGACCGATCGCGAAAATGCACTGAACGCCTTGGCCATCGACAAAGCGGCGGGTTTGCCCATTATGCTCTACAACTATCCCCACCGCACGGGTACGATGATGGGCCCCGAATTTTTGGATCGCGTCGGACGGTCGCGTAATTTCTGCGGGATCAAGGAAAGTTCGGGTGACATCAACCGCGTACATATGCTGGCCCGTGATTATCCGCATATTCAACTGGGCTGTGGTATGGATGACCAAGCGCTGGAATTTTTTGCATGGGGTGCGCCGTTTTGGGTCTGTGGTGGGTCCAATTTCCTGCCGCGCGAACATGTGGCACTGTATGACGCTTGTGTTGAGCAAAACGATTTCGTCAAAGGGCGCAAAATCATGACGGCGCTGATGCCGTTGATGAATGTGCTGGAACAGGGCGGCAAATTTATCCAAACCATCAAATATGGTGTGACCCTGAACGGGATCGATGCAGGGGATATGCGCCCCCCGCTGACCGGATTGAACAAAGATGACAAACGCGCATTGGAACAGGTGGTCGGTGTTCTAAAACGCACCATCGCCGATATTGTCGCAACCTAAGCCTTGGGGATTATGATATGAGCTTGCTAACCGAACGAGAATACCGCGCGATTGCGCAATCCCTGGATCTGCCCACCGCGGCCTATATTGATGGCGCGTATCGCCCTGCGATATCGGGCAACACCTTTGACACGATCAACCCTGCGACGGGGCAGGTGATCGCCCAGATCGCCGCCTGTGATGGGGCCGACGTCGATTTCGCCGTGACCAAGGCCCGACAGGCATTCGATGATGGGCGTTGGTCGCGTCTGCACCCCAGCGAACGCAAAGATACGTTGATCCGTCTGTGCAAATTGATGACCCGCAATACCCGTGAATTGGCCGTGATGGAAAGCATCGACAGCGGCAAACCGATCTATGATTGCGAAACCGTCGACATCCCCGAGGCGATCCATTGCATCAAATGGCACGCCGAATTGATTGACAAAATCTATGACCAGGTCTCCCCCGCCTCTGACGATCATATGGCCATGGTCGTGCGCGAACCGATCGGCGTTGTGGGGCTTGTGCTGCCTTGGAATTTCCCCCTGTTGATGCTGGCGTGGAAAATTGGCCCCGCCTTGGCAGCGGGATGTTCGGTTATTGTAAAACCTGCTGCCGAAACCACCCTGACCGCCCTGCGGTTGGCCGAATTGGCGACCGAGGCGGGTTTGCCCCGCGGCGTGTTAAACATCGTCCCCGGCGGCGGGGCCGTGGTGGGTGAACCCATTGGTCGGCATATGGATATTGATATGGTGTCCTTTACTGGGTCCACCGTGACGGGTAAACGGTTTTTAGAATATGCGGCGCAGTCCAACGCGAAAGAGGTCGTTTTGGAAATGGGCGGCAAAAACCCCGCGATTGTCCTGCAAGACGCCGAAAATCTGGACCGCGTGGCCCAGCACATTGTGCAGGGCGCATTTTGGAATATGGGCGAAAACTGTTCCGCCACATCCCGATTGATCGTGCATCGCGATGTGCGCGATCCCTTGATCGAACGGATCAAACACCATGCGCAGCACTGGAATGTGGGCGACCCGTTGAACCCCGAAACCCGATTGGGCGCGCTGGTATCACAGGCCCATTTTGACAAGGTCTGCGGATATCTGAAACAGGCCGACAGTATTTTGATGGGTGGCGAAACCGATGGGGCCTGTGTTCAGGCCACGATGGTTGAGGTGCCCAGCAACGATCACCCCTTGGCGCGGGACGAAATATTTGGCCCCGTGCTGTCGGTGATCACGGTGAACAGTGCCGATCAGGCGATTGCGGTTGCCAATGACACAGACTATGGCCTGTGCGCGTCGATCTTTAGCGCGAATATCAAACGTGCCTTGCGTGGGGCGCGGGCGTTGCGGGCGGGCACTGTTACGGTCAACAGTTTCGGCGAAGGGGACATTACCACGCCCTTTGGTGGGTATCGTCAATCTGGGTTTGGCGGGCGTGACAATGGCATTCACGCACATGATCAATATACCCAGATCAAAACCATTTGGATTGACCTTTCCGATGACGCCGACGAGGCGGTGCAATAATGTATCACCGCGCCGTGCGTCATTTGCCGGATTTGCAGGGACCGGCTGCATGGGATGCCATTTTGCCATCCCGCGCGGCCTATCCCACTGCCCCAGATAATGCGCGTTATGATGTCGTTATTGTGGGGGCCGGTTTTGCGGGGTTGTCCGCAGCGCGACGTTTGACGCAGATTGACCCCAAACTGCGGATCGCGGTTTTGGATGCCTTGGCCATTGGGCAGGGCGGCACGGGGCGCAATTCGGGGTTTATGATTGATCTGCCCCATGAATTGACCAGTGATGATTATGCGGGCGGGGGCGACGAAAAAACGCTGATCCGGTTTAACCGCTATGCCCAAGATTTCGGTCAGGCTGCGGTGGATGAATATGGCATTGATCCCCACTATTTCGACAAATCGGGCAAAATTAATGGCGCGGTGGGGGCTGCGGCGCTGGATCACAACGCGACCTATGCCCGCCATCTGGACGATCTGGGCGAAGGGTATGAAATGCTGGATGCACAGGCCATGCGCGATGTGACAGGCAGCACGCATTACCAATCAGGGCTCTACACGCCTGGGACCGTTATGTTGCAGCCCGCAGGGTACATTCGCGGGTTGGCCGCGGGTTTGGCACGCCAAGGTGTGGATATTTTCGAACGCAGCCCCGTGATCAAATTTGAAAAATCGGGATCACACTGGGTGTTGCACACAGATCGCGCGCGCATTGACTGTGGTCAGGTTATTTTGGGCGTGAATGGCCACCTTGAAAGCTTTGGCTATGCCCGTGGTCGGTTGATGCAGGTATTTCTGTTTGCCGCCATGACGCCCGAATTGGATCGCGATGCCTTGGCCGCATTGGGGGGGCAACCCCGTTGGGGCATTACGCCATCGGACCCGATGGGTACGACAATGCGTCGGATTGATACGGGCCAAGGGGGCAATCGGATTATCACGCGAACCTGCGCGGTGTTGCGATCAGGTTTGCGGGCCAGCCCCAATGATGTTGCCCGCGCGGCTCGCATTATGCAGCGGAAATTTGATGAAAGGTTTCCAAAGCTGGCGGGGCTGAACATGCAATACACTTGGGCTGGGCATTTGTGTTTGTCCAGCAATGGGGTGTCTGTGACCTGTGAAATTCTGACCAATCTGTTTTCGGCCTGCGTGCAAAACGGGTTGGGCACGGCACGCGGCACATTAACCGGTATTGCGGCGGCGGAAATGGCCTGTGGGTTGAATACGGATTTGACGGCGCATTTTCAAAACGAAACCGCCCCCAAGGCATTGCCGCCCCGATTGATCCGCGACATTGGCGCAAATGCCGTATTGCGATACAAAGAATGGCGCGCGCGGTCAGAATAAACCGCGCCCGTTCATCACCGCTTGCCCCCTAATAGGTTTGGTTTAATTCATCCGCTGCCGGAATTTCGCGTTCGCGGCGTGCGATGTAATCGCGTAACGCTTCGTCCTTGGCGGGGTCTAGGGTGGGTTCCTGGTATTCGTTTAACAGACGGCGGGCATAATCCAGCGCGCGGGCGGTGATTTCCTTGCTGCCCTCGGCGGTCCATTGTTCGATGGAATTATTGTCGAATAGATCGGGCATGAAATACGCGCTTTGGAAATTGTCCTGCGTGTGGGGATGGCCCAGATAATGGCCGCCCGGTCCAATATCGGAAATGGCGGCGATGGCATCGTCAAATCCGGCCCAATCCGGCCCCTGCGCCATGCGATAGGCCATGGCGCATTGTTCGGCATCGACCACGAATTTGGCCACGGAACAATGCATGCCCGCTTCGTTCCAGCCTGCGGAATGCCAGATGTAATTTGCGCCTGCGTGCATGACGGCGGATAGGGTCGTGGCACTTTCATATCCGGCTTGGGCGTCGAATGTTTTGGCCCCGCCCAGCGTATTCGATGTGCGCCACGGCACCCCGTAATACCGCGCCATTTGACCAATCATGAAATTCATCAGGCTGATTTCAGGGGTCCCCGCCATGGGCGCGCCCGATTTCATGGACACGGTTGACAGGTAATGCCCATAAATCGCAGGACAGCCGCGCCGGATCACTTGGGTATAGGCCAAGGCGGACAGCGCCTCGGCATTCAGTTGTGCGACAGATGCGGGGACAGAGGCAGGTGTATTGGCCCCCCCCAACACAAAGGGCGAACACAGGACGGGTTGATTGCGTTTGCAAAATGCTCGCATCGCGCCCAGCATGGTTTCATCCCACACCAAGGGCGAATTGCCGTTACAATTCCCCGTCGTGACGGGGTGGTTTTCCATGTATTCGGCCCCAAACAGAATGGCGCACATGTCCATGACATCCTCGGCGTTTTTGGGGCTGGTTGTCATGCCCATAAACATTTTATCGGAATGTTTCATCGAACTATAGGTGATGCGCAAATGTCGTTGGCTGATCGGGTGATCATAGGGTTCCACGATGTGATGGGCTGACGAATGCAAGGCAGGCATCATATGGGACAGTTTGTGAAACATCGCCAAATCATCCAGCGTTGGATTGCGGCGCACATCGTTTAGATCGCGCAGAAATGGCGCGCCTGTCATCGGGACGAAAACCGCATGTCGCCCGCCCAATTTGACATTTTTGTGCGGATCACGGGCGTGATAGGTGAAATCGGATGGAATGGTGGCAATCAGGTCGCGCACCAACCCCCGATCCAGATACACGCGGTCGCCCACCACCTTGGCCCCAGCGCGCCGCCAATCGGCCAGCGCAATGTCGTCGCGAAACACGACGCCCACATTTTCCAAAATATCCATGGATGCGGCGTCAATGCGTTCAACTTGGGCGCCGTCCATGACTTCGCTTAGGGGTAGGGCATTGGTCAGGCCTGCCAGCATGTCAAAATTGGGCGCGGTGCGCAGGGCGCGGCGTGCGGCGCGTCCGCCTGCGCGGGTCCGAATGGGCTGTGATGGGGTCATGTGTCGTGGTCTCCTCTTGCTGATAGCTTGGCGAGGAATCACTGATGGTGCTGATAAAATACCGATATTGGGTTGCAAAAACCGACATCAGGGCATTTGGGGTATGTCACGCCCGTATTATTCAGGCTTTCGCGCCACCACAAACCTGCGGGGCGGTGATAACGGATAGGCCCCCGTTTCGATAATATCGAACCCTGCATTGGTGATTTTTTTGTCCCAGTCGGGCATGGTGACAAAATGCACGTTGGGTGCCTTGCCCAGTTGGGTCAAAATCGGCAATACCGCCCGCATCGCATAGATGGGCAGCGCCCATAGGTCGCGCGGCATGCAAAATGTTTTGGAAATGAACAATCCCCCCGGTTTCAACCGATCAAGGATATTTTGAAACACACGATCTTGGTCGTGAACCAAATGCAAAAAATTGAACGCTAGGATGCAGTCATAGGGCGCATCCCCCTGTGTCATTGGCACATCAACCGATTGAAACAAGGTCAGGTTGGTTTGACCCGCATCGTGTTTTTTCTGATTGCCGATATCAATCATAGATTGCGCGGCATCGGTGGCATCATAGGTGCCAACATTGGGTGCCAGTGCCAGTGCTGTCGTCCCCGTTCCGCAGCCCAATTCCAGCACATGCTGATCCGGGCGCAGATAATGACGGGTGCGTTCCAATGTGAATTCATATGCGGCCATGTCCGAAATATTAGATTTGGCGTATTTCGGGGCCAGTTTGTTCCAAAATTCAATATCTTTGGTCATGTAAAATCCTAGGGATAACTTGGATCGCATTCATTTAGTAAAACCGGATGGTGACGGTACCCTAGGGCTGATCTCTGTGAAATGCCACCAAATTTTTATCCAGAAAATGGCGACTGCGCGCGATGGGCAAAAATTACTTATGGTTGAAAATTTATGCTATTGATTTATAGCGGTATATGTTAATAATTAAACTAAAGTTAAATTGCATTGATCCCAAAGTATTGGTCTGTCTGCGTGTAATTTTCTGGTTTCGTTTAGTAATAAATGTTGGGGGTACATATGAGTTTTGCACAAATTTTGCAGTTTTCGACGGATGGTTATGACTGGGACAGCAACGAATTTGCGGACCTGTTTCCAGAGCAAGCCACCATTACATTAATTGAACCCAGTCAGATGACGCTGACGGGAACGAACGGGGACAACACGCAGAACATCACGCTTGAAGGTGGCGAGGTTTTGTCATTTCTGCTGGACCTTAGCCTGACTTCGGGTCTGCAATTGCGCGTTACGAATCCTGGTTTGGGGAATGTCGACGTGCAGGCGGCCACTGATTTTGAATTCGAAATTGAATCCCAAGATGGCTCTGGGTTGAAATATTCGGTTGATACCAAATACCCCTATCTAGAAGGCTCGCTTTTACCAACGATCACTGCCGGTATGTTGGATACTGATAACGGCTCTGACGATGATGATAGCGGAGATGGATCCGGTGGTGATAGTGGCGATGGATCCGATAGCGGCGGTGACAACGGCGACGGATCTGGCGGTGATGGTGAAAATGGTGGCGAAGAAACGACAAAATTCCCGCCCGCGTCAGGTACTGAATACGTGACGCTTGATCAGACCAATGACTTAGTGTCCAAATTGTCCGGCGTTGCGATTTTGATCAATCCATCAACGCAAACATCGCAAAGTGTGGATCTGACGGGCACCTTTGGGAATAAAAACGGTCAGTTGGTGCTAAACAATGGCACGTATGAATTCACTACAAACACAACCGGCACGTCTGGCGGCACCTATGTTGATGATTCCAAAACGGGCACGCTGACTGTCATGAATGCTGATAGCATCCGAACGGCTGGATATGCCAATATGGTTGATATGTTTTACGTCAAAGACGGGATCAGTTACAATGCAATCGGGATCGTCGGCGTGCCGACCGTTGCAGCAGATATGCCCAGCACCGGTACCGCCAGTTTCACTGGCCATGTCGTGGGTTCGGCCATAACCACCGAACAGGGCGTTGATATCGTGGATGGGACCAGCAAAATTGATGTGGATTTTGGCACCAGTGGGACCGTAAACGTCACCTTGGACGCGTTTACATTCCAAGATCAGGCCGGCAGTTCGACCAGTTCCGGTCCGTTTGACAAAATTGCAATCACGGGCATGACGCTGGGTTTTCGGATGGCGCAATCCTGATTTCGAAATCTGGTTCGACTGTGAATTTGACCGGCGCAAACACCACCTCAGCGTCTGTTTGTGAGTTTTTCGGCTATGACCTAGATACGGGTCATCCAGAAGCTGCCGGCGGAATTTTACTGTTACAAGGTGATGATGGTTATTTAACCACGACCTACCTAGGCGATTGATTCTGTCGAAATATGACATGTGAAGGCCTCGGGTTCCCCGAGGCTTTCTTTATTTCTGCAATATTACCAGAATGTTAACGTAAATCTTTAGGCATTCATAATACTGTTACAAAACTGACGCAAAACCTTAGCACAACGGGTCTAACCCTGTCGCAAAGCACGAAACATCATGCTTGGACAGATCTAAGGAGTAAGACATGTCTTTTGTAAAAACGACCGTATCCGCCGTGGCAATGGCCACATTGGCCGCTGGTGCCGCCACCGCACGTGACAACGTACAAGTTGCGGGTTCATCAACAGTTCTGCCATATGCGTCAATCGTCGCCGAAGCATTTGGCGAAAACTTTGACTTTCCAACACCAGTTGTTGAATCAGGCGGTTCATCCGGTGGGTTAAAACGTTTCTGCGAAGGCGTTGGCGAAAATACAATCGACGTTGCAAACGCATCACGCAAAATCAAAGACAAAGAAATCAAAGCTTGCGCCGAAGCGGGTGTGATAGACATCATCGAAGTTCGCATCGGTTATGACGGAATCGTTTTCGCATCCGACATCAACGGTCAGAACTTTGCATTCCAGCCTGCAGACATTTACACTGCTTTGGCTGCTGAATTGCCAGTTGACGGCAAGATGGTTGCAAACCCAAACACTGATTGGTCAGCAGTAAACGCAAACTTTAAATCACAGCCAATCCAAGCCTACATCCCAGGTACAAAGCACGGTACACGTGAAGTATTCGAAGAAAAAGTTTTGCTAGCTGGTTGTGAAGAAACAGGCGCAATGGCGGCTATCTTGGAAATCAACGGCGGTGACGAAGATGCAGCAGAATCCGCATGTATGGCGGTTCGCACAGACGGTCGCTCAGTCGATATCGACGGTGACTACACAGAAACACTGGCATCCATCGAATCAAACAAAGATGGCATCGGCGTATTCGGCCTAGCGTTCTACGAAAACAACACAGACAAGCTGCAAGTTGCAACTATGTCAGGTGTTATGCCATCAACTGCAAGCATCGCAGCTGGTGAGTACCCAGTATCGCGCCCATTGTTCTTCTACATCAAGAAAGCACACATCGGCGTTATCCCTGGTTTGAAAGAATACGCAGAATTCTTTATCTCTGATGAAGTTGCAGGCCCAGACGGACCTTTGGCTGAGTACGGCTTGGTTTCTGATCCAGAATTGGCTGCGACACAAGAAGCGGTTTCAGCAGAAGAAACAATGAAGTAAGCTATAATTAACCGACTTAGGGCAGGGCCGTAGGTCCTGCCCTTTGTTTCGCGGAACTGGGGTAATAAATGACACCACAAACATTGATAATGGCCGTTGCACTCTTGGGGGGAATTGGGTTTTTCATGGGGCGCCACAGGGCATTGTCCAGTGCGGATCATGACCCAAGGTTGTTGCATTCGAGACCCCATTATTACGGGGGTTTTGTGTGTTTGATGACCCTTGTTCCTGCCATGTTGTCATTGGCGATTTGGGTCTTGGTCCAGCCGATGGTCGTGTCATCATTGGCCGGTGGCTTGGTGTCGCCCCAATCCATTCCCAATGGGTCCAGTCTGGGCCTGATCATGTCCGACGTGGTCCGCATGGCGCAAGCGTTGACCATGGCCGCGGCGCAAGGCGTGATTGATATGGACGCCTTGGGTGACGCAGGTGATGCACCCGCGCAGATGGCCGATATCCTGAATGCAGTTGGTATTGCGGTTGGATCAGACATGACCCCAGACATGGTGCAATCTGCCATGGAAATGGTTCGACTGACCGCCATTGGTGATTGGGCCATGACCATTGTGGTCGGTGCGATTGCCCTGATCGGATTTGGGTATTCTATGGCACGGATGACAAAATCATTCTGGGCCCGAAATGCGGTGGAACGGTTCATTTTGGTCACCCTGATTTCGGCCGCAGCCATCGCGATTTTGACCACTGTTGGTATTGTCCTATCCATGGTTTTTGAAACCCTGCGGTTTTTTTCGCTGCATGAATGGGCTGATTTTTTCTTTGGGCTTGAATGGGCGCCGAATTTCCGTGGCGACAGTGCGCTGTCGATCCTGCCGCTGTTGTGGGGTACGCTATACATCTCGGTCGTGGCGTTGTTGGTGGCTGTGCCGATCGGATTGTTTTCGGCAATTTATCTGGCGGAATATGCCGCCAAATCCACCCGTGGTGTCGCCAAGCCATTGCTTGAGGTTTTGGCCGGTATCCCCACCATCGTATATGGCCTGTTCGCGCTGATTACCTTTGGTCCGTTACTTAAGGATATTTTTGGCGAAGGTGGCGTTTTGGGCGTGGGATGGATGGGTGATGCCCGATCCGTTGCAACGGCGGGTATTGTGATGGGCATCATGTTGATCCCATTTGTATCATCCCTGTCTGACGACATCATCAATGCGGTACCGCAGTCGATGCGCGATGGATCCTATGGATTGGGGGCAACGAAATCGGAAACCGTCCGTCAGGTTGTTTTGCCCGCAGCATTGCCTGGGATTGTCGGTGCGATCCTGTTGGCCGCGTCGCGCGCCATTGGCGAAACTATGATCGTTGTTTTGGGGGCAGGGGCCATCGCACGGTTTGCTGGCAACCCGCTAGAGGCGCTGACCACCATCACCACACGTATCGTCAGCCAGTTGACAGGGGATGGCGATTTTAACAGTCCCGAAACGATTGTTGCCTTTGCCCTTGGGTTGACATTATTTGTCCTGACTTTGGGCTTGAATATCATCGCGCTTTACATCGTGCGCAAATATCGCGAGCAATACGAATGACCAATCCGACAAACACCCGTACCTTTGCCCCGAACGAACGTGTCAAAAAACGCAACGCCGCCGAAAAACGGTTCAAGGGATATGGCCTGACCGCGATTGCAGTCGCCTTGGCGATGCTGGTGATTTTAATTGGCACCATTCTGACACGCGGGGCCGGTGCATTTACCCAAACCTTTGTCACGTTGAACGTTGAATTGCTGGAAAGCAAGCTGGACAAATCCGGCACACGCGATCCCGCAGCCATCGCCAAGGTCACAACATTTGGATATGCCCCGCTGCTAAAGGCAGCGATGGAACGCACCGTGGCGGATCACAACATCGACACGGATCTGAAATCCGGCGATATGGCAAAAATCCTATCCAAAAGTGCGGTGGCACAGTTGCGCAATTTGGTATTGTCCGATGTGTCACAAATCGGCACGACCGTTGAAATTAGGTTTTTGGCAAACAGTTGGATTGATGGCTATCTAAAGGGGCGCGTGACCCGCGATAGCATCGCAAACAACAAAAACGTGTCTGCGGCGCAGTTGGATTTTGTTGACGGATTGCGCGCAGTGGGTGTGATCGAAAAAACGTTCAATCCTGATTTCATTTTTGGCTCTGACGCCTCTGATCAGCGACCAGAGGCAGCTGGTATGGGTGTGGCCATGATGGGATCATTCTTTATGATGATGGTTGTGTTGGTTTTGTCGCTGCCAATTGGCGTCGCGGCGTCCATTTACCTAGAAGAATTTGCGCCCAAGAACTGGATCACGGACGTGATTGAGGTCAATATTTCGAACCTAGCCGCCGTGCCGTCGATTGTGTTTGGTATTTTGGGATTGGCCGTGTTCATCAATTACATGCACCTGCCCCAGTCGGCGCCTTTGGTCGGGGGATTGGTGTTAACCTTGATGACCCTGCCCACCATTATCATTTCCACCCGCGCCGCGTTAAAGGCCGTGCCGCCCAGCATTCGTGATGCGGCGTTGGGTCTGGGCGCATCAAAAATACAAACGATTTTCCACCATGTCCTGCCCTTGGCAGCACCGGGCATTTTGACCGGTACGATTATTGGATTGGCACAGGCACTGGGCGAAACTGCACCTTTGTTGTTGATTGGTATGATTGGATATGTGGCAACGAATATGCCTGATGGCATAGTGGCGGGTTTGTTGGATCCAAATTCGGCGATGCCGGCGCAAATTTATGAATGGGCGAAACGTGCTGATCCTGCGTTTTATGAACGTGCTTGGGGTGGGATCATCATTTTGTTGGTGTTTTTGATTTCCATGAACGTACTGGCGATTTGGTTGCGTCGCAAATTTGAACGGCGCTGGTAACTGGGCGCCCCACACAGTTATTGAAAACCCGTGCAATCCGCGCGGGTTTTTCTTTACTCTACTCAGAATTTGCGGGACGGTGATGAAAAACCACATGGGGATTCACATGCGTCAAACGATGTCCGATGTTGCAACACAATTTGTGAACAATTCACTGTTCGACACCATCGAATGGCGTGTCGATCAGGCGGGTCAAACGGTGGATGCGGGGTTGGTGGGCGCATGCCCTGATCACGCAGACCCAATTTACCGCATCTATTCCATGACAAAACCGATTGTATCCGTCTTGGCATTGATGTTGATCGAACGGGGATATTTCACTCTGGCCACACCGATTGCGCAGTTTGATCCCAATTTTACCAATATGCGGGTTTTGGATGATACGGGCCGGATCGAACCCACGGGCACCTTGATCACCATCGAACATCTGCTGACGCACCAAGCAGGGCTTAGCTATGATTTTTCGCGGGGCTGTACGGTGGCCCCCTATTACCGTGAAATGGGGTTCTTGGAACGTGCTGATCGTGATTTAACCGATGCTATGGCCGAACTGGCGCAGTTGCCATTGGCGTTCCATCCTGGCACCAGCTGGCGGTATTCGGTCGCAACGGACGTGTTGGCGCATATCATCGAAACTGCGACAGGCCAGCGTTTGGATGATTTATTGCGGGAATGTTTGTTTAATCCCTTGGGTATGCTGGACACTGGGTTTTATGTTGCCGACACTGAACGACCCCGCGTGATGCGGATGTTTGGAACGCAGGATTTACATGGCTTGCCGCCTTTGGACCCACGCCCACATGTTCTAAGCGAAATAGATGTGTCCAAAACGGCGCCTATGGATGCCCCCAATTTTCGCCGTGGCGGGCACGGATTGTTCAGCACCATGGGCGATTACATGAAATTTGCAAACATGTTGCTAACTGGGAAATTCCCTGATGGCACCCCCGCCCTATCGGCACCGATGCACGCAATGATGCGTGCGCCGCGTGTCCCATTTGGCGCGCGGGGAATGCGGATTAATGATGATCCGTTTGTGGGCTATGGCTGGAACCTGATCGGGCGGGTAATGATTGATTTGGGGCGCGCCGATCGCATGACATCCTTGGGCGAATTCGGCTGGAGCGGCGCTGCCGCCACCTATTTCTGGGTCGATCCCATCAGCCAAGTCACAGGCTGTATAATGACCCAGTTTTTGGGCAATCAGCATCCGTTGACAATCAAAATGCAGTCGGCTGCTATGATGCCGCTAGATGTTTAGTGGTATTGAAATCACGACCGGGATTTGTAGGCTGTGGTCATATGTTCTAGCAACTCTTGCACAAATATGGGTGATGTTCGATCGCACGGGTTTGATTTGTGAAACACGATATCTGTCATGTCGATATAATGCGTTGTCCAATCTGGAAATAGTCGGGATGGAATATAGACTTGATGTAAGATTTGGACATCAAAGTGCCGCGGGTCCCGCGCGATGTTTGTCATCAATTGGTGGATGTGATCCACGGGTCCTTCGATATATTGAAAGAAATATTCGTTTGTTTTCAATAAACACCCTTGCGGGACAGTCTAGGCGATTTTGCAAAATTGACAATATGACAGATGGGGCATTGTGCGAAACGGGGGCAATCTGTTGTTGAAATGTCATTTTGAAAATATCATTTTCTGATCCAACGGTCGCAAAATGGGGTTGTCCGATGGCGCTGCGTGGTTCACAACTTTTGCATCGGAACAAAATTAGGGGTGATCAGATGAACCCAGCTCTGTGGTTGGCGCGAACGGCGCAGCGGGATGGAACGCGGCCTGCGTTGTTTTACGGGGATCAGCCGGTGGCCACCTATGGCCAGTTTTGTCAGCAATCGGCCGCCTTGGCGCGTGGCCTGCAGGCCAAAGGGGTCGGCCAGGGCGATCGCGTTGCGATCTTTATGCAAAATTCACCGCAGTATTTGATCACTCTATATGCAATTTGGTGGGCGGGCGCAGTGGCCGTGCCAATCAATGCGAAATTACATCCGAACGAAGCGTCCTGGATCGTGCAAAACGCCCAAGCCAGCGGTGTCATTTTGGATGATTATGCGCAGCAGATGTTTGCATCAACACCCTTGCCCTGCGATTGGGTTTTGAATGCAGACAGCACCGCGTTTCACGCCCTGACGCAACAGACGCAATACCATGATCCCGCAGATGTCGCACCCGATGATACGATATGGCTGTTTTATACATCCGGCACCACAGGCCAACCCAAAGGCGTGATGATTACCGCCGGTAATATTGCATCCATGACGCTGTGTTATTTTGCCGATGTGGATCAGGTTGATCCAGCCGATGCCATTTTTTACGCCGCCCCGATGAGTCACGGCGCAGGCCTGTATAATTTCATGCATGTGATCCGTGGTGCCCGTCATGTTGTGCCGCCCAGCGGCGGGTTTGATCCGGATGAGATTTTGACGCTGGCCGAACGCCTGGATCATATTTCGATGTTTGCCGCGCCCACAATGGTGCGGCGATTGGTGGATTACGCCAGAAAACGTGGGTCCGTGGGGCAGGGCATAAAAACCATCGTCTATGCAGGTGGGCCCATGTACCAAGCCGATATTTTGCGCGCGACCGAGGTGATGGGAAACAAATTCATCCAGATTTATGGGCAGGGCGAATGCCCGATGGGCATAACGGCGCTGTCGCGTGACACGGTGTCGGATCGTACATCACTGGGATGGCAGGCGCGCTTGGCATCCGTTGGGGTGGCGCAATCGGATGTGGATGTTGTGATACGCGCGCCTGATGGCACGCCGGTTTCAACCGGTGTTGTTGGGGAAATCACCGTGCGTGGCCGCACCGTAATGAAGGGGTATTGGAACAATCCCCAAACCACAGCAAAAACATTGCAAAATGGTTGGCTGTGGACGGGGGACTTGGGGACGATGGATGCCCAAGGCTATGTCACGCTGCATGACCGATCCAAGGATGTCATTATTTCAGGTGGGTCAAACATCTACCCCCGTGAGGTCGAAGAAACCCTATTACAACACCCCGACGTGGCCGAGGTTGCCGTAATTGGCAAACATGATGATGACTGGGGTGAAATTGTTGTGGCCTTTGTTGTGCTGGCGCAGGGCGCTGGGGTGAGACCTGCTGATTTAGACGCGCTATGCGTCAATCACATTGCGCGGTTCAAACGACCCAAACAGTATCAAATTGTGAAAAAGTTGCCCAAAAATAACTATGGCAAAGTGTTGAAAACGGAATTGCGTGCCATGTTTGGCGAAAACCCGCGCCCAGTTTAGGCGCGGGTTTTTGGGGATGATCAGCTGCCTGTCACCCAGTTAATAACGCTAAAGATGACTGCCGAAATCAGAGCCGCGGCTGGAACGGTAATGACCCATGCTGCAATGATCGACATGAAATGCGACCGGCGCACCAATTTGCGGCGGCGGCGCTCTTCTTTCGCGATGACAGGGGTTTGCTCAACAACGACCTTGGCTTGTTTCATCCGTCGTGCTGTATCCCATTCGCGGAAAAACCCAACCCCGAACACCGCACCGACAGCGATATGGGTTGAACTGACGGGCAATCCCAGCCAGCTGGCGACAATAACGGTGATCGCGGCTGACAGCGCCACACAATAGGCCCGCATTGGGTTCAATTTGGTGATTTGGTTACCGACAACGCGGATCAATTTTGGACCGAATAAAAACAGGCCAAACGAAATGCCTGCGGCACCGATGACCATAACCCACAGAGGGATCGAAATCGCCGAGGCATAGTCCCCTGAATTCGACGCCTGCACGATTGCCGCCAGTGGTCCAACCGCATTTGCCACATCGTTTGCGCCATGCGCAAAGCTCAGCAAAGCTGCTGAAACAATCAGCGGGACGTTGAACAGTTTTTTCAGCGATTTGTTGCGGTTTTCCAATCCAACGGATTGGCGGGCAATCACAGGGCGCATGATTATCCAAAATCCAACCCCAACGGCCAAACCAATAATTACAGCTGTCGTCAGGTCAATTTTGATCAGTTTTTTCAAACCCTTTAACGCCAAATAACTGGCAAAGGCCCCCGCCATAATGCCGACCAGAACGGGTACCCAGCGCTTAGCCGCAGCAATTTTGTCATCGCGGTAAATGATGTTCGTTTTGATAAACCACAAAAACGCAGCGGCAATAACACCACCCAATACGGGTGAAATCACCCAGCTGGCGGCGATTTTTGACATGGTGCCCCAGTCAACGGCGCCAAAACCCGCGGCGGCAATGCCTGCCCCCATAACGCCACCGACAACGGAATGGGTGGTCGATACAGGCGCGCCGACCCATGTGGCCATATTGACCCACAATGCTGCAGACAGCAGGGCCGCCATCATAGCCCAGATAAACACATCAACCGATTGCATGCTGGATGGGGCAATGATGCCTTTGGCGATGGTGGATACAACATCACCCCCTGCGATCAATGCGCCCGCGCTTTCGAATATGGCGGCAATCGCAATGGCGCCCGCCATGGTCAGGGCATTGGCGCCAACGGCTGGCCCCATATTGTTTGCAACATCATTTGCACCGATATTCAGCGCCATATAGGCCCCAAAAATTGCCGCAATAATAACGATCATGCCATTGCTAGAGGCATCAAAAAACAACGCCGCGATAATTCCCGTCGCTAGGATAAATATCAGCGATAGCGCAGGGCCAACCATGGGCCGAGCGACATAGGCGGTCGCGGTTTCAAGCGTACCTAGACGCCCAAGGTCCCGATCCAATGTTTCCAAGTGATCGGAATTAAAGTCATTCTTGGCCATTTAAGCCCCCTTGCTTTGATTATCACGCGATAATTGTCTGGGCTTTAACAAAGAATTTCCATTGGAACAAGTTTACGGTATGTATTGCGGGTCGAAATTTCTAAGAATTTCTTTCAATTCCGGTTCATCGACCAATTTTGATGCCACCTGCGGTGACGTCCATTGCAATTTTCGCTGATCTGACTCGGGGAAATTGGATCGCATCCGCGTTGGATAGATCGCGTAAACGGTCGTGCGCACGGGGCGGGGCAGACCCGATTTTAGAATTTTGTTGTAATGATAATATCCAAGTGGCTGTGGCAAAACCGTGGCGGTTTCTACGCCTGCTTCTTCCCACGCTTCTTGCAATGCGGATTGGGGGCCATTTTTGCCCTCAATCACCCAACCTTTGGGAATAATCCACCGTCCCGTTCCGCGGCTGGTGACCAACAGCACCTCATACTCGGTCGCGTTTTGATTGACCTGCCGATAGCAGAGGGCCGCAACCTGAACATGGCTGGGACGGCGTAGCATGAGTTTGCAATTTTCAAAGAGGGTGCGTAGGTCAAATTTCATTATATGTTTGGGGTCGAGTTAAGTCGTAGCGTATGTTTTGAACTGCGCTAGCGGACTGTGTGTGAAAACAGCGAATGTTCAGTGTTACAAGGCGGCTAGAAACGGCGGCGAAGCAAACGAGGCCGTGAAAATTGGGAATTTTTTCATTTACCTTTAAACATCCTTTGGGGGCTACTGTTGTCATGAACACACTTAACATGTGGCGTATTTACGTTCAATATAGGTTGTTACACGGAAAGGTGCGTGTTTCAGACTGATTTACCTGCTACATGCGGGTTATGGGGCGTTGGCATCCATTTCATTGGTTGCAAAGCGCAGAGCGTTATAAACCTGGTGTATGGCGCGCTGACACTGACCACTGTATTGGCCTTTGCCATCGCGTTTCCGGCGGCCATGGTCAGTGTGCAAATCGGGATCTATGCCTTTCGGCAGGTCAATGATGACCAATTCCGCAGAACCTTGATCATTCTGTGTCTGGCGATGGGTCTGGGCATATTGGCGATAACTGTTCTGGGCAGCTAGTAGCTGGTCCCCGACGGTGCAGGCATGCCTTGGATCATAACATTCACACAGGCAGGTTTTTTGCTATCGATTGCGCGCCGCAACGCTGGCGCCAGTTCTGATAATTGGGTGACATATTCACCATGCGCCCCCAGTGCCTGCGCGGCCAGATCATACCGAGCATCAGATAATTCACATCCAAAGACCCGATCAGGCCCATAATCGCGCATCTGAATTAAATGTTCTGCATTCCAGCGTTTGTCATTCCCGATGACAACAACACAGTGCATATTGTTGCGGACCGCGGTTTCAAATTCAGCGAAATGAAACCCAGCGGACCCATCCCCCATAAGTGCAAAAATCAAGGCATCTGGTCGTGCCAATCGTGCCGCAAACCCATAACACAGCCCACCGCCAATTGCGCCAGAAATCCCGTTAACGATACGCGATTGCGCCTGTGTCACGGCACTGGCCCATTGGCCGAACTCTCCTCCGTCGCAAATGACGGCGGTGTCGTGATGATCTGCGATTTGATCTTGGACCGCTTGGCAAAGATCTTGCGAAGTGATGTGATCTGTCGCGATTTCGGGAAAGGACCGCTGGGCCAATTCCGTTGCGACAAAATCCCGCCACCCACTGACATCAGGTTTGGATGCATCAATTGCCGACAAGGCCCCCACAACGTCCCGCGGATCCGCCATAATCGCACGCACCAAAGACGGACCCAGATTTTTCTTTGCACGGTCCTGTTCGTGTTGCACAGAAGTAATGTTGATCCAACGTGTTCCTTCACCAATCGATTGGGGTTTGCCAAAGCCAACCGTGAAATCAACCCGTTTGCCCAAATTCACGACCAAGTCGGCCTGTTTCAGAACCGTGCCCAGATTGCCCAAGGACGGGTCGCGCAAGCCGCGTGGACTCTCCATTGGGATGACGGGCACACCGATTTCAGCGCACCATGCGGTAATTCGTGGGTGCCGCGTGGCATTCAACGACGGCCCACAAATGAAAATGGGGCGCTGCGATTGGGCGATAGCCTGTTCGATAAAATCAATATCCGCAGATGTGGCGGGCAGACGATCACGCATAAATTGATTTGCGCTGGGAACATGATCGGTCTGCGCGGGGCCTTCCAAAACATCCACGGCCAGCGCGATGTGAACTGGTCCTGGTCGCCCTGATTGCGCCACCTGACAGGCCCGTGCGACAGCATCCCCCAATTCAGCGGCATTTGTTGGACGCACCGATAATTTCGCAATCGCAGACATCATGGACACCTGATCCATTTCTTGGAACGCGCCCATTCCGTCTTGGGACACTGGGCTGTCACCGGACAATAATAACACGGGCGTCTCGCTCTCGGATGCGGTAAACAGCGCACCGGCGGCATTCGCCGCGCCAGTACCGGCCGTGACCAAGGCCACGCCAAGCGTGCCAGTCAACTGTGCATAAGCCTCTGCCATATAGACCGCAGCCGCTTCGTGGCGGGTATGAATAATCTGGATGCCAGCGGTCAAACAGGCGTCATATACAGGCATAATCTGGTTACCAGACAGCGAAAATATGCGTGTGACACCCGCCTGAACCAGGCATTGAACCAATAAATCCGCGCCGCGCATCTATGCCCCCTATTATGGAAAATCTAAGTCTTGGATAGAGGTCGCGATAAAATAAATCAATGTATAACGCGCCACCGCTGGCGCGAACCACCTAATCCGGCGTGTGTGGGAACATTCTGCGCGGACGGTGGTTTGTCTGCGCCGTTATCCTTTCCCCATCGCGACACAATGTTTGGGAACTGTCCTGACATACGTTCACCCATGTTGTGCCGCGCCTTGCATTCGAATTCTGAAAATTGCAAATCGCGCCAGTCTGTTCACGTTTTTATGTTGATTGTGACGCAGTTGACTGCCTATATTTCTGCAATTTCAACGACATTACTGCCTGGTATATACAAGTAGTCTGCGAATGATTTCATGTCTTGGATGCCACAAGCGGTGTTCATAGGTGATCGCACCCGAAAATGTCTAAGTTAGTATGAAAGGTTTGCTATGAAGGCTGCAGTATTGCGAGAGTTTGGATCGGATTTGTCGATCGAACAGGTGTCTGATCCGCAATGCCCAGAGAACGGGGTTGTGCTGGATGTGTTGGCCTGCGGAATATGCCGTTCCGATTTCCACGGTTGGGTTGGGCATCATCCGAAAGTAAACCCAGGGGACATTATGGGCCACGAATACTGCGGTGTCGTCGTAGAAGCAGGCCCAGAGGCACAACACAAAATTGGCGATCGTTTGATCGCGCCGTTTATTTTGGGGTGTGGGAAATGTGTTTCGTGTCAATCGGGGGTGTCAAATACATGCGCGCAGCAGGTGACCCCAGGGTTTGGTATGTCGGGTGCCTATGCGCAACGGATTGCTGTCCCTTTCGATCATAACCTGGTGCATTTGCCCGATAGCATTGATCCCAGTTTGGCGGCAGGTCTAGGGTGTCGTGTCACAACGGCGTGGCACGCGCTGACCGATCGTGCGAATGTGCGGCTTGGTGAATGGGTTGCTGTTCACGGTACGGGCGGTGTCGGATTATCTGCGATGTTATTGGCAAAAACGCTGGGCGCGCGTGTCGTGGTTGTTGATGTTGTTGACGACAAATTGGACTATGCCGTGTCATTGGGTGCTGATGCCAAAGTAAACGCCGCAAAAGAAGATATTGCAGACGCCATCATGGATATCACATCGGGCGGCGCACATGTTTCAATCGAAGCTTTGGGGATTGCAGACACAACAAACGCATCTGTTGAATGTTTGCGTGTCTCTGGTCGCCACGTGCATTTGGGGATGCCTGCGGGCGATGGAATGATGACGCTGAACATGCGTGCGATTTACAGCAAACAACTTTCGTTTTTTGGCAGTCGCGGCATGCCCGCGTGGAAATATCCATCGCTGTTGGAAATGATTGAACGTGGCTTGGTCGATTTGACACCTTTGGTCGCGCGCAAGGTTGACCTAGCAACAGCATCTGCAGAACTTAGGGCTATGCAGGGCGAAACCCTGCCAGGGACGGCTGTTATCACAGATTTCAGTTAAACGGCGCCAAGGGGATGTATTCCCGTCAAATCATATGGGTCACCGATGATCGATGCACCCGCTATGACACGCGAAACACGCTGCGTAGGCCAAATATCACCCCACCCAATTATGGGGGGGATTGGATCTGCTGTCCGTTTCCGATGATTTCGCCCAAAGATTAATACCTATGTCGCCTGACAGCCTGTCGATTTCGCAAAGCTCGCTTTCGGTGAAATCAAGGTTATTGATGGCTCCGGCACAATCTATGACTTGCTGCGCTTTTGAGGCACCAATCAATGCTGTGGTGATACGCCCACCTCTTAAAACCCAAGCCAAGGCCATTTGTGCCAGGGTCTGTCCGCGATCCTGAGCCATTTTATTCAAAGCGTTTAGATTTTCCAACAAGTCTGGGGTCAGGTGTTGTTTGTCCAAGCTTTTGTCTTGGTTTGCGCGACTTTGATCGGGCACACCATTTAGATATTTATTGGTCAAAAGACCCTGCGCCAATGGCGTAAAGGCGATCGATCCGACCCCCAAATCATCCAAAGTGTTCAGCAATCCATCGTCCTCGACCCACCTGTTTAACATGTTGTAACTGGGCTGATGGATCAAGCATGGCGTTCCCAAATCGTTCAAGATGGCAACCGCTTCTTTGGTGCGCTGGCTGTTATAGCTGGATATACCAACATACAGGGCGCGGCCCGACCGTACGATGTGATCTAAGGCACCCATGGTTTCTTCTAATGGGGTGTTTGGATCAAAGCGGTGCGAATAAAATATATCGACGTAATCTAGGCCCATACGTTTTAGGGATTGATCGCATGACGCAATCAAATATTTTCGGCTACCCCACTCTCCATAGGGGCCGGGCCACATATCATATCCCGCCTTAGAGCTGATGATGAGTTCATCTCGGTGATTGGCGAAATCTGTTTTTAAAATTTCTCCGAAGGCAGTTTCTGCGCTTCCCGCAGGGGGTCCATAATTATTCGCCAAATCAAAATGTGTAATTCCATGATCGAAAGCAGTTTGACAAATTTCCCGTTTGTTTTGGTGGGCAAAATCCTCACCGAAATTATGCCACAAACCCAAAGAAATAGCAGGTAATTTCAGACCTGAATTTCCACATTTGCGATACAGCATGTTTTCGTAGCGGTTTGGGTTTGGTACATAACTCATAGATCAATCCTGCTAAGTGAAACCTGTAATCAAGTTATGGGTGCGTTTTGGAAACTGCAACAGCTAAAGTTTTGTCAGTGCAATGATTTGATTACACGGTGTTAATTGATGAAACACGGGCGCGATATTCAGTGCGCGGCGCATTACATATTGCAATAAACCGACGCCTTAATTCCTGAACCTAACGATAATAGGCGTCCGACGCCCACACTGTGCAAGATGCGTTCAAATGCCGCCTAAGACGTGTCGCAGCAGTGCGATCAACCCCACACCAAGAAACATCGAAACCGTCGCATTTTTCATAACTATTGCGCTTAGCAGCACGCAAATTCCTACGAACCACTCAGTGAAACCGCCTTTCATCATCATCACCATGACAAGTGAGACCATTAAACACCCTGGCAACGCATCCAGCGCGCGTGCCAAAGGGCCACTTTGCGGCAAGCGTGATACGAATATTACGCCCGCAAGCCGCATGCCAAAGCTTGCGATGGCCAAGCCCAAAATTGTGATCCAAATTTCAGTGTTCATTGCGAAATGCTGCGAAGGCAGCCCCAAATACAGCACCTAGTATAAGTCCCCAACTGGTATATTCCGGTACAAAGACAGCAATAAGTGCAACGGTTCCACCCGACACCACCCAAGGCGCAAGATCCATGATGCCACGCCACAGACCGGGTATGGCGGCAATAAATACGGCAATAATTGCAAAGTCTAATCCAAAGGCTGGGGGGTTTGGTATTTGGCCCCCTAAAATCGCCCCTATTGCGGTGACCAAGATCCAAACAATATACAGGGAAAATCCACCCCCAAAGAAATACCAAAAACTATGCTCTAGCTGTCTGCGTTTAGATGTTTGCATCAGCGCGACCGACGCATCAGTGGCCAAGGCCGCACCCAGTGCAGTCTGCCACCAAGGTCGCCCAAGCAGCGAATTTTTCATGGCGGCCGTCACTAAAAGAAATCTGGTGTTTAACGCAATCCCCGCCACAATCGCAGCAAAACTGCCCGCACCGATAGACAACCGATCAAGAGCAATGAGCTGTGACGAACCACCAAAAATCATCGCGCTCATGCTGATCGATTGGCCAAACGAAAAATCGGCTTGAATAGCCAGCAAACCAAACGCCATACCGTATATTGCAGCCGCAACAGTCATAGGCAGCATATCACGGGCACCGCATAGAAATTCGGATGTGTTTTTAGTTTTCGTATCAGACATTTATGCGTGCCTTGTACCAATTGATCGGCAAAATTTTGAATATGATATAAACAGAATATATGACACGGTCCATGCCTAAGCATGCCATGGTTTGATCAAACCCAATTGAGCTTGGAAAGTTGAAATTTCACGACCAAAACCGACCCAAGCCCAACATGTAAATGTGTTGCCGGAACGGGTCGTTTGGCGAAATCCAAATTGCAGACGATAGAATTATTCCCCCCACTTTCACACTTCTGCGGGCAATGGGCCACACCGTGAACTGATTTCTAATTCACCACGATTCCCTTGTCTTGGGTTTTGTTGTGGCGTGTTCGATGGGTGCTGATGGGATTTGCATGACGATGCTGTCAGATGCATCTGATACCACTGGACGCGCGAACCTGTAAACGCAGGGGAACGGATGCGCTGGCGGGCGCGGGGGGTTCATTTTTTATCAAACCAACGATATTTTCGGCCGCTTTCAAGCCTATTTCACCAGCGGGAATCCGAACCGTCGTTAAACTAGGTTCAAAATCCGCAGATCCGGCAAAGTCACCAATGCCAGTGATTGATACATCATCTGGCGCCCGCAACCCTAGCTTTGCAAGGGCATGCAGCGCGCCCCAAGCCAAAACGTCATTGCCACAAATAATCGCAGTGGGCCGATTTGGGTGCATTAACATTTCGTGCAATGCCTCTTTTGCGGCACCAACGCTGTAATGTGTTCTGATCAAACGTTCCTGTGGAATTGTTAAACCATGCACTGCCAATGCTTTGCATACACCACGAAACCGTTCAGACGCACGATCATTTCCGGTCAGCGGCGGAAATACACCTGCAATATCGCGATGTCCTAGGCTGGCGACATGCTCGGCAATCATATAGCCGGCTTGGAAATTGTCCGCACCCACACATGGCAAGGCGGAATCTGGTGAATGGTTCCACAACAACACCGATGGCGTTTTTTGTTGGGCCAGCAGTTCATATGTGTCACCAAAATGGTCCAACCCAACCAATGCGATCCCATCGACGCGATGTTCCAACATTTTGCGGGTCAATTCATATTCACTTGCCAAATCATACCCATGGGACGCCAATAAAATGGTAAACCCAAATTTATCAACGCCTTGCGAAAAACTTTGAATCAATTCGCCAAAGATGGTGTGATCAACAGTGGGAACGATCAAGCCAATGGTGCCGCTGCGGATACCATGGATGGTTTGGGCTGCGCGATTGCGAATATACCCTAGTTTTCGAATTGCACGATCAATCTTCTTGCGAGTCGCAGCTTTGACCAATTCGGGATGGTTGAAGCTGCGCGAAACCGTCGATGGGGATACTTTTGCTGCCAAAGCAACATCAATAATATCCGCTTTTTTATATTTTTTTACTGACACTTAGACCTGATTTTCTGCAAAAAAATGAAAACATTTGCAAAATTATTTTCATCTTTTACGGTTATTAGTCAAGGTAAGTAAATCAACAGGGGCAAAAGTGTGGAATTTTTGATGTATTTTGGGGATGTGTTCACCCCATTCAATTTCATGTTGTTGCTGGTTGGCACAATTGGCGGTTTAATACTGGGGGCAACCCCGGGGTTATCGCCGACAATGGCCGTTGCTCTGTTGATCCCGTTTACGTTCAAATTGGAACCGGCGCAGGGGTTGATCCTGTTGGGGGCGGCATACACATCAACTGTGGCTGGTGGGGCCGTTAGTGCGATTTTGCTGAAAATCCCTGGTGCGCCAGCCAATATTGCAACCACCTTGGATGGGCATACCATGGCCAAAAATGGCCAAGGCGCCAAGGCATTGCAATTGTCATTTTTATCCTCTGCCGTAGGCGGCGTTTTTGGCGTTTTGTTGTTAATTTTTCTAACGCCAATGTTGGCGCAATGGGCCTTGGCGTTTGGGCCGTCAGAATTGTTTTGGCTGGCGATCTTGGGTGTTACAGTTATTGGATCGCTTGATTCCAGTTCGGTCGTCAAAGGTCTGTTGTCTGGGTGCATTGGTCTATGGCTGGCAACCATTGGGTTCGATGATATCATGGGCGCACAGCGGTTCATTTTTCACCCCAGCATCGCAGGTGGCATAAATGTTATCCCAGCGCTGATTGGATTGTTTGCCATTCCGCAGGTCATCACAATGTTTGCCAAGGGGCGACGCAAACTTGAGGCAGAAGTCATCAAGGTCGAAAAACACCCGATTAAAGACGCATTTACAGAAGTCTTTCGCCGCAGTCGTGCCCTGACCATCGGGACTTTGACAGGGTCAATCATTGGCTTGATCCCCGGTGTTGGTGGACAGATTGCGGGTTTGGTCGCCTATGATCAATCCAAAAAACTTAGCCCAGAACGCGATAAGTTTGGAACAGGCCATAGCGAAGGCGTGATCGCGGCCGAAAGCGCAAATAATGCTATGGTTGGCCCATCATTGGTTCCATTGCTAACCCTATCTATCCCTGGATCGCCAACCGCAGCTGTTTTATTGGGGGGATTGTTGATCCATGGGATTTTTCCAGGCAGCGATTTGTTTGACAATCACCCAGACGTGGCTTGGACGTTTATAAATTCAATGTTGATTGGCCAAATTCTGATGTGTGTATTTGGACTATACGTTGCTGGGCTGGCCGCGCGTGTGGCTCAGGTGCCAAATGCTGTGATGGCAGCGGTTGTTCTGGGGTTAGCTGTGTTTGGCAGTTATTCGGTGCAAAATTCAATGGGCGATGTCTATATAATGATGGCCCTTGGAACCGGTATGTTTGCCCTAGAACGGTTTGGTTTCTCGGCGGCGCCACTGGTTCTTGGATTGATCCTAGGTCCGATTGCCGAGGCAAATTTCATCCAAGGCAGCATGATCGCCAATGCCACCAGCAGCGTTGGTCATTATTTCTTTACCGGAACACTGAACCTAGTCTTGATCAGCATCGTTATTGCGTCGGTTGGATATTCGGTTTGGATGGAACTGCGCAGCAAACGCTATACCACCAAAGAAGATGTCATCGCACAAGAGGAGACCGCGACATGAACGGTTTACCCCGCACACAGCACATCATGGCCAGCGGCGTGGTCGCCGCAATAGGTGTCTGGGTTGCTTACATTAGCTACACGCAGCAGCCAGAGGGCGCATTTTTATTTCCCCGCATTATTTCGACGGTCTTTGCCTGTCTGGCAATATGGACCTTTGGCAAGGCTATCTTGGGCAAAACCAAAGTCGGCAACGGATTATCATTCGAGGCAACTCGAAACATATTGCCCGGTTTGGTTGTTGCGTTTGTGTTTGTGTTTTGGGCGGCGAAATCACTGGGGTTCTATACGGCCTCAACAATTGTTTTTTTCATCTTACTTTCCCTTTATGATCCGGCACCCCACAACCAGCCAAAGACCTGGATCAAACGGGGGATCATTTCGATCGGCTTTCTGGCCGTAATGTATAGTCTCTTTGCGCTGTTACTAAACGTATTCACACCGAAAGAGATTTTATTCTGAACCGTAAAAACGGCAGACCAATCCACCTAGGGAGGAAACAAAATGAAAAAATTAATAACTGCAGCAGCGTTAGCGTTTAGCGCGATGACAGGGGTTGCACTGGCCGATGGGCACAGTGACTATCCTGAACGACCCATAATGATGATGGTCAGCTATGGCGCGGGCGGCGCCACTGATTTTCAGGCACGCATCGTTACGATGACCGCCGGCAACGAAGACGCCTTGGGCATGCCAATTGCCATTCTTAACAAACCCGGCGCGGGCGGACGCGTTGGTTGGAATTGGCTTGCAACCCAAGCCGAGGCTGACGGCTATACCCTTGGGGCCTATAATATTCCACATTTCATCGCGCAATCCATCGAGGGTGGGGTCGCATATGATGCCGACAGCTTTGAACCCATCGCAAATTGGGGTGCTGACCCAGCCGTGTTTGTGGTTGGTGCAGACAGCGCATTCAACTCGATGCAGGATGTCGTGGATTATGCCGCGGCGAACCCAGGTCGGCTGACATTTTCGGGTGCAGGATTGTATGTGGGTCACCACATTGCCGCGCTGCAACTGGAAAAGGCAGCGGGTGTAAAAATGGCCTATATCCCCAATAATGCCGGTGGTTCAGGCGCAATGAAAGCTGTCATCGCAGGCGAAGTTATGGGGGGCATTAACAATCTATCAGACGCATTCCGCGCACGAGAAGCGGGCAACGTTAAAATCTTGGGCGTCTTTGACACAGCACGAAATGATTTCTTGCCCGATGTGCCTACCTTACAAGAGGTTGGCTATGATATTGATAACAGCTCGGTCAATTTTCGCGGTGTGATGGTGCCAAAGGGGACACCACAAGGCATTATCGATATGCTTGCAGCCAAGGTGCCGGAAATGTTTGCACACACAAGCGTTGCTGGAAAAATGAAAGCAGGCGGTTCGCCCATGCACATTATGACCCGAGAAGAAGTGCAAGCCATGTGGGCAGCACGCACTGTAACATTGAAAGAGTTGCTTTCAGATCTGAAATAATTAGGACGCTAAGGGCGCAATACGCGCGCCCTTAGCGCATATGAAACGACAAACATGACATCTATTTTTTGGGGACTGATGCAGTGAATTCTATTTCGAGCCTAGACGCAATTGTCGCCAAATCACGTTCGGCACAACGTCAATATGAAAGCAATGGCAGCCAGCACCGTTATGACCGCGCAGCCCAAGCCGTTGCATGGGCTATTATGGAACCTACCCGTAATCAAGAATTGGCCGAACTGGCCGTTCGCACGACGGGCTTGGGAAATGTTCCCGATAAAATTACCAAAAATCACCGCAAAACATTGGGTTTGATGCGGGATATCCAAGGCGTGAAAACATATGGCGTAATCCGGGACGACCACGACACAGGGATCACCGAAATTGCACGGCCCATGGGGGTTGTCGCCGCGATTGTTCCATCCACGAACCCCGCTGCAACGCCTGCTAACAACATTATCAACGCTCTTAAATGTGGCAATTCGATCGTTGTGGCACCATCGCCCAAGGGCGTGGCAACCTGTGAACGGCTATTGGAATTCATTCATGCCGAATTTCGCAAAATTGGCGAAAACCCTGATCTGGTGCAAATGGTCCCCGCCCCTGGTTCCAAAGAAAAAACACAACGGTTGATGGAAACCTGCGACAAAATCATCTGTACAGGCAGCCAAAACAACGTACATCGTGCCCAAACTGCGGGCACGCCCGCTGTTGCGGTTGGTGCGGGTAATGTGACCGTAATCGTGGATGAAACCGCCGATTTAATGCAAGCTGCGGCAAAAATTCGGGCTTCGAAAACATTTGATAATGCAACATCGTGTTCATCCGAAAATTCGGCAATTGTGGTTGACGCTGTTTACCAAGATTTCATTGGCGCAATGGCGCAACATGGTGGCGCTGTCGTTGATGACGAAGCGGGTATTATATCGAAACTTTGGCCCGATGGACATTTGAACCGGTCGGTCATTGCGCAAGACGCAGATAAAATGATCGCAGCCTTGGAATTAGACGTTCCAGCCGGCACAGACTATATCGCGGTTCCAACCACAGGCATTGGCCCGGATCATCCATTATCCGGTGAAAAACTTAGCCGTGTTTTGGCGCTGTATCGTGCGCGTGATTTTGATCATGCCATCGAAATCGCGCGCGATATCCAATTGTTCCAAGGCGCTGGGCATTCGGTTGGTTTGCATACAACCATCGACGATCGCCCCGTCCGCCTGGCGCACAATATTCCAACCAGTCGTGTGATAGTGAACCAACCGCATACATTTGCCACGGGTGGATCATTCACAAATGGAATGCCGTTTTCACTTAGCATGGGATGTGGCAGCTGGGGGGGCAATGCCATCGACGATAATTTGCATTGGCGTCACTTTTTGCAAAGCACAAAGATCGTCCGTGAAATACCGGCGCGGGAACCTAGTTTAGACGATATTTTCGATCAATACTGGAAAGATGTTGGAAAATGATCTGGGATTTACATACCCCGCCAAATGGCACCCTGCGAGATTGGCTGAAATTGCGTGCCGAAACGGATGGTATTGCGTTTGTTTTTCCCGAAACAGGCACTGCTTTATCGTGGCGCGACCTCTATGATCAGGCCATTTCCTTTGCCAGTACGCTAACAGCCAAGGGTGCGGCAAAACGTGAAAGCATCGCAATCATTGCCCCCAACAGCTGTGACGCGATCGTGGCGTTTTATGGGGCAGCTATTGGCGGTTTTCGTGCGACAATGATTAATCTGGCCGCAGGCCGCGATGCCATTTCGTATGCGTTGGATCACTGCGAAGCCCGATTTGCCTATGTGCATGACACCTGCATTGATCTGTTTGACGCAGCAAATAATACGAACATCCAACCAATCACACGCGACGGTCATAACCCGCACATCCAGCTGCACGCAATTGATCCCTATGATCATGCTTTGCTGATGTATACGTCAGGCACCACAGGCAAGCCCAAAGGTGTTGTTCATACCCACGCCAGCCTACTTGCCGGAGGATGGAGCGCGACAATCGCACATGATTTGGCCCCAAATGATCGTGGTTTTTGTGTTTTGCCCATTTATCATATCAATGGCCTGTGTGTGACGGTGATGGGGGCTTTGATATCAGGTGGGTCATTGACCATGATCAGCCGGTTTTCCGCATCGCGATTTTGGCAACAGGCAGATGAGTCCAAAATCACGTGGTTTTCTGTGGTGCCCACAATTATTTCGCACCTTTTGCATGGTCAAAACGAACCAAGTGATGCCTGCAAGGCGCGGCTAAGATTTGGGCGCTCGGCATCTTCTGCGCTGGCGGTTGAAACACAATCTGCGTTTGAAATGCGGTTTGGCGTCCCAATTATTGAAACCATGGGCCTGACAGAAACCGCGGCACAGATTTTGTCAAACCCATTGCCCCCGGGTGTGCGTAAAATCGGATCCCCAGGCATCGCCTATGGCTGTGATATTGAAATTCAAGACCAGCACGGATCCTGTGTGCCACCCAATACCGAGGGTGAAATTGTCGTCCGTGGCCCAAATGTCATGTCCGAATATTTGAAAAACTCAACGGCAACATCAGCGACCTTTCGAGATGGATGGCTACGCACAGGTGATTTGGCGAAAATGGACACAGATGGATATGTTTTTGTCACAGGCCGATTGAAAGAATTGATCATAAAAGGCGGGGAAAATATCGCGCCGCGCGAAATTGACGAAATTCTTTATACCCATCCAGATGTGATCGAAGCCGCAGCTTTCGCCCGCCCCTGCAAACGGTATGGCGAAACAGTCGAGGCTGCTGTTCGGATCACCCCCGATTCCAAATTGACAGAACAGGATTTGTTGACCCTGTGCACCACTGGACTGGGTCAGTTCAAAGCCCCAAATATTGTACATTTCATGGATGAATTGCCCAAGGGCCCCTCGGGTAAAATTCAGCGTATGAAATTGGCAGAGCTGTTGCCGCCTGGATCATCCTAGAAATGGTTGACCAATCACAAGGCATCAAAGATCGCCCCATGTGGGTCGCGCACAGGGATGTCGCTATAGCGATCTCATCACTCAGTTTGGGTATGTGTTTGCCGGGGCCAAGCCACAGCAAGGCGCGTGCGATTCTAATGATCTTGGTGCGCAAAAATTGTGATACGTTCGCAACGCCATGCGACCGGGTTTAAGTATCTCATTTTTTGTGGGTTTTTGGTGGCGGTACAGGGACTTGAACCCCGGACACGCGGATTATGATTCCGCTGCTCTAACCAACTGAGCTATACCGCCAACGCAGGATCGTTTATGCTGATTGCGCATGTACGTCAAGTGCGAG